>OBLI01000123.1_pt1 | contig 80544 bp, 75 predicted proteins | sample 1519701 | NCBI WGS metagenome assembly OBLI01 (sample SAMEA3663005, study PRJEB22513) | pig gut metagenome | biome: pig gut; feature: pig-associated habitat; material: faeces | place: France | collected 2012
ACCTAAGCGGCTATCGTGAATGGTCTGAACTAGGCCATGCTGACGAGTGGCTCATTATCTTATCATACAATTCCGCATACATACCAGTAGTAAAGCCTACCTCATATTGCTTGTGATTCCACCTCACTCTGACAATGACGCGGTTGTCTCGCTTGTCGATAGGCGAACGAATGTTAAAACTGATGTTAATCATTTTGTTATCTCAATTATTATTTGTAACTTTGCATTTTGAATGCGTAAATATTATTTTTTTTTGCTGCAAAGGTAAATAAAAAAATTGAGAATAACGCTGCTCCCCCCCCCCAAAGAGCGACAATAAAAGATAATACATGACAATAATAAACAATAAGAGCTATCGTAAAGAGTTGATAATGAATGTCATATAAGATTATTAAATATCAGATGCTATCATTTCAAAACTCCCTCCAGCTCCACTCCTATGAGTTCCAATCGTTAACAACTAATGGTTGGGACTTTTTTTATGAATATGGACCGAACAGCAGACTGCTGGCATGACGGGAAATGGATTTTCAGACGGAGATGCAACATAAAGATATCATTCAAGGGTTTCGCGACGGTACTCCCATTGCCATGGGGTATTTTGCCGTAGCTTTCTCACTGGGCATCATTGCCAAACAGGCTGGACTGACGGCGGCAATAGGATTCGTAAGCAGTTTCTTTACTCGTGCATCGGCTGGCGAATATGGGGTATATACGCTTGTGGCTGCTCAAGCGACATACGTAGAAATCGTTGCCATGTGTCTGGTGGTCAACTTGCGCTATATGCTGATGAGCGCTGCGCTCTCGCAGAAGATTGCCCCTGGAACGTCGTGGATGCATAGGGTGCTGATGGCTTGCTGTGTCACCGATGAGGTATTCGGCATTTCTATTGCGCGTAAAGGCTATTGCCCACCGGCTTATACCTATTCGGCGGCATGGGTATCTACGATGATGTGGGCTTCGGGATGTGCGGCTGGTATTGTGGCTGGCGGAATGTTGCCTTCTGCGATCGTTGCTGCGCTTAGCGTGGCGCTCTACGGTATGTTTCTTGCCGTTATCATGCCCGTTGCTCGCAACGACCGTTATGTACGCTATGCTGTTGCTGCGAGTTTTGTGTTGAGTGGTATTTGTAGCGTGGCACCGGGGATAAGCGGGTGGAGCAGTGGAACGCGAACCATTGTGCTGACCATTCTTATCTCGGCTGTTGCCGCTTGGTGGAAACCTGTAAAGACGGAGGAGCAATATGGACAGGCATAATATCATCATCTGCATCCTTTTGGCCATCATCACTACGAATATGATTCGCGTGATACCGATGTTGCTGATCAAAGGACAGATCAACAATCGTTTTCTGCGCAGCTTCCTTTATTATGTTCCTTATGTCACGTTGGCGGTGATGACCTTCCCTGGCATCATCCAGACTACAATGTCGCCTATATCGGGCCTTGTTGCTCTTATAGTTGGCATCGTTGCGGCTTGGCGGCGTATGGGACTCTTCCCAGTAGCTGTCATTTGCTGTACTATCGTCTATCTGCTGGATTGCCTGATTCTATAGTTCTGAATGGGAAAGCAAGAAATCGGTCATTAGGATTATCATCAACCCTAATGACCGATTTGAGTTTTATCCCATCCTTTTACTTGGTTTCCTGAGAAATACGGAACTATTGCAAGAGGATGGATTGAATGACGGTGGCTGAAGCTCCTGTACTTCCTGTGTGTTGCAGATGGAAACCGCCATAATGGTTGGGGTGGGGCATGGTGGCGGTCAGCGTTTGTTCCTGTAGTGCCACTGAATCGGACGTTGGAGTCACAGGTGAGGATGCTATAGTAGCGGTCAGCTGACTGTCAACAGATTGTAATGTGATGGAACAACGGCCCTTGAAAAGGTCACAACGGGTGCCTTCTGTCAATGGGGTGACTTGACCATTGGCATATTCCACAAGACTGACTACTACGGAATGGTCGTAGTCGGGGGTGCGCTGCAGTCGAAGGCCATAGCCGGTGAGTGTTCGGGTATCGAACTTGATGCAGATGTCGAGATATTGTGTGGTGGCGCTGCCAAAACCTTGACCGCCGCTCTTGCAGGGAACAACAACAAGATGGCAACGCTGATTGCCTACAGAGTCATGCCCTTCTGCGGGGGTGTACATCATGCGTGCGCCCTTTTGCAGTTGCATCAGGCCCCAGCAACCTTCTGCACCATCTATGCCTTCTGCATATCCCCAACTGCTACGCGTATTGTCGGCAGTCCAGTCGCGGTCCATCGTGTCAAGTGGCTTGTAGCAGTCGAGTGTCCATTGCCCACTGATAATGGCGGTCTGCGGATCGATGGCAAAGGGTGGCAGACTGACGGGTAATGCTGCGGTAGGTTGCGGCACGTTGAGGGGCTTTCCATTGAGGGTGCAGCCTGTCATTACACAGCGATGACGAGGATCCGGACGCTTGGTCCATTCGATAGTCAGCATAGGATCGTCGCTGGTCCAACGACAGTCGGTCATACTAACGGGACCGCTCGCCTTGGTCAGATATTGGGTGCCCTTCGTCTTGCTGTGTAGGTCGCAGTCAATAAACGTCGCACCTTGGATGCCGTCGGTAGTGTAAAAGGGTTTGCTGCTGAATAGCGTAAAGCGACACTGACGATAGATGCCAGTTCCGCAGAGAGCATCGTCGGTACATTCGAAATAGCAACGCTCGAAATTGGTGTGTGGTGCTCCGACAAACGGGCAGAGGTTGAGGCGTGAGATAAAACGGCAGTTGGTCAGGGTGTAGCGGTCACCTTGGCAGATGGCCAACTGTGCCTGTACAATGGCGTTTCGTCTTTTGGCGCGGTTGAGCTTTGGATTGCGGGGATATTCAAGATCGACATTGCAATAGTTGCCGAAGGTGATATTGTCGGCTTTGAAATCAGATCCGATAAAGTGGAACATGGTGAAGTTGCCATCTGCACCTTGGGTTTGTCCGCGGTTGCATGCCAATACTACGTCTTCGGCTTTGTCGCTCATGCCTATCATGTGCACTCTGTTGATGGTTACTTCGCAGCCGTAAGGGGTGGTTTCGCCTTTGCGAGGCATGCGTATGGCTTTATCGTCGGGATTGTCAATCCAATAGACAGAGGGCTCGATATAGATTTCTGTCCATGTCGTGTCGGTTGACGACTTTTGTTCGGCGGCACGTAGCGCTTCTTCAATAGTGCGGAATGTGTTTCGTCGAGCATTGGTAGGTTTGCTTCCCACCAGCAGTCTGTGCTCGTTGGTGGTGAGGGTGTTGCCTTGATAGGTGAAGCGCGTTTGCGCCTCTGTGCCTATACTGACGGCCAGTCCCATCAGAAGCAGTAGTTTGTTTGTAAAGTGTGACATGTGTAGATTGTTTTTATAGTTCTGTTGTAAGTTGTTTCAGTAGTGATTCGCAGGAGTCTTCGAGTAGTTCTATCACCAGTTCGAAGTCGCGCCCGTCTCCGTAATAGGGGTCGGGGATGGTGGCATTATTGTGGTGGCGCAGAAAGTCGGACATCAGTAGTATTTTCGATTCGTCTTCTGCGCTACGGGCTTTGGCTTTGATGGCTTTGAGGTTGTCGTGATCCATGCCGATGATATAGTCGAAACGGGCAAAGTCGTCGCTTGTCAGTTGGCGAGCTCTTGTGCTGAAGTCGTAGCCATGGCGTGTGCCACATCGTCTCATTCTTGCATCGGGCAAGTCGCCCACATGCCAAGGACCTATTGCTGCTGAGTCAATGATGAAATCGTCAGTCAGTTGCTGTTGGTTGACGAGGTGTTGGAATATTCCCTCTGCTGCTGGTGATCGGCAGATGTTTCCAAGGCAAACGAATAGTATTCTCTTTTTGTTCATAATGTTTTATCTTATAATGATGATGTGGATGTTGTATGCTGAAAATCTGTTGTGGTATTATATATAATATGTACGCGCGTATAGAGATTTTGTTGTGTTAGTATGGGAGCTTTCGTGCTGTTTCTGTGTTTGCATGATAGCTTTGTGTCGTTTGTTTGATATAAACAATAAAGCCTGCAAGTGTTGAAACTTGCAGGCTTCGGTTTAGTTGGGTGCCCGGTGGGACTCGAACCCACGACATTCAGAACCACAATCTGACGCTCTAACCAACTGAACTACGGGCACCATCTGTGCTCTCATCTGGAAAGCGAGTGCAAAGGTACGCGATTTATTCGAGATTACCAAATAAATCGCGCACTTTTTTACACTTTAGCTTTATTTTCTTCCAAAAAGGAGCGTTTGCGCGATGCCTGACCGTCTGCAAGGCTTATTTTGCAGGAGCGGCAGGTGCAGGAGTTTGTGCAGGAGCAGCAGGTGTTTTGGCATCCTGTACTGGAGTTTCAGACTTGCTTTGGCTGGCACCGAAACCTGGCAATGTGTTGGGGTTGGCTGTTGATTTCTCAACATTCTCCATCACGGAGCTGTCTGTAACGGCAGTAGGAGCTACCCATGCGCATACGATGCTGAAGAACACCATTGCGATAGCAAGTCCCCAAGTGGCTTTCTCGATGAAGTCGGTTGTCTTGCGTACACCGGCCAATGAGTTGTAGGAAGAGAAGTTTGATGAAAGACCACCTCCTTTAGATTCCTGGATCAGTACGACGAGAATCATCAGTACTGCAGCCAGGAGGATCAGAATTACAAATAATGTGTAAAGTCCCATGTTGTTTTACTTTTTGTTTTTATTACTGTTTATTATTAATTTCTCTAAGAATCTTATCTGGTCGGCAAAGTATGCGTTCTTTCCTGGGAATTGCGTGCTGAGCCTTTGTATGATGTCGAGTGCCTTTTGGTAGCGTCCTTGTTTGATATAGATGCGTGCCAAGGTCTCGGTGAAGAATTCTTCTTCGTTGTCGCTGCTTTGCTCTGCTTCTGGTTTGGCATTGGCGGGTTGTGCTGCTTGTTGGCTGTTTCCTTCGCCGTTGTCTTCTTCGTCGGCTATATTGTCGCGCATATCGCCTAATGCAAAGCGTCCTTGTTCTTTTTCAAGGAAGTTGTCGATGAGGCTTTGTCCCTGCATCTTTGGCAGTTCGTTTCCTGTTTGTTCTTCCTCATCTTCACTTTCCAGAAGATACGCTACGTAATCGACGGTAGCGTCTGCTGGGGTGGGGCGTCGTTTCTTTTTCTCTGCTTCTGGTTCCTCGCTCGGAATGGATCCAAGGAAGGTGTCGATGAGTGCGATGGTGCGGTCGCCATCGGGTGCTGTTTCAACGGGCTTCGCTTCGTGATTCCAGCGGTAGTGTGCGCCTTCCACCACATTGAACAGCGTGCGTCTGTCGGTGATATATACTGCTGATCTGCGCAGTTCCTCATCGAATGATGGGTCGTGGAGCAGATAGAGGTTCTGCAGCATCAGCAATCGGATGGTCTGGTAGTACGGGTGTAATGCCAGCATGGCTCGCAACTCATAGAGTGTGTCGCGGTCCATTCTCTCCGGATTATTGATGAGCTCTGCAATATTTATCATGCTTTAAACCTTTTGTGTTAACGGTGACTTTACCAGTTGGCCACTGTGGCATTGAATATCTGTTCGCAGAGTTCTTTCGACATTTGTGTCACGAGTTCCTCCTGTACGGAGTTGAGTGACTTTGTCGTTTCGTATGTTGCCGAGGCTGTAAACTGGCGCTCGAAGTCTTCGTTGTGGTTCACATTGTTGGTGAAACGCACATTGACCGTCATTGAGAGTTCGGTCTGTGCAGAATATCCTTCAGCAGAAACAGATTTGTTTCGCTGTTGGTATTGGGTGATTTCGCCTTCTATTTTTAGGTCGCCGTTGCGCTTTACCTGTTGCAGACGGGTGTGGTTTGCAAACTGGTCTTTCAACTGATTGTTGAATAATGGTCCCATCGGGCCCCATACATAGCTGGAACGTATAGGGAAATCGGCTATCTGGATGCTTTTAGTTTTTGAATAGTCGATACTGGCACCATTGAATTTGTAGCTTACCGAACAGGCGCAGAGCAGCATGAGTGCCACAACGGCAATTCCGCGAAGCATAGGAGCTGCGAGGTGTCGGATGGTGGTATGTGTGAATAATGGTTTCATGCTCTGTTATTTCTGTTTTGTTATTTGTTGTTGGATGGTTTGTCCAGTCCGTATTGCTTCAGTCTGCGGTAGAGAGTTCGGTCGCTGATGCCCAGCTCCAATGCAGCTTTTTTTCTGTTACCTCCATTTCTTTCCAGAGCCTTTTCCAGTGCCTGTCGACTCCAGTCGTTGAGATTGAGGTTTTCTGGCACTTTCTCTGGCTCAACATATTCTTCTGCCTCTGCGACTTCCATTCTTGGTTGGATGGGCTGTATGGTATTGATGGTTGCCAGTTGTGTGGTGGCAATACCGGTTGTGTCATTCGCCGGTGTGGGCTGTCCGTCGTTTATTTGTTTTTTCAGCGTGCTTATCTCTCGTCGCATATCGTTGACATTACTGCGAAGTTCGAAGAGTATTTTATAGAGAATCTCTCTTTCGTTTTCGAAGCTATGATCATCCTTTGTGCGGATAGTTGCCAGTTGTGTGGTTTCCTGATCCTGTGGGATAAACCGCATGATAGCATCTGCTGTGATTTGCCGGTCGGTGCTGAGTATTGAGATTTGCTCGGTGATGTTTTTTAATTGTCTTACATTGCCTGGCCATTTATATTTCATCAGCACTTGTTTTGCTCCTTCGGTCAGCACAACCTTTTCCATGTGGTATTTCTCTGCCATCTGCATGGCAAAGAGACGGAACAGCAAGATGATGTCTTCGCCGCGTTTGCGGAGTGGTGGCATTTGAATGGGGATTGAGTTGAGGCGGTAGTAGAGGTCTTCGCGGAAGCGTCCCTCTGTAATGGCCTGTCGGATATTGACGTTTGTCGCAGCTACGATGCGGACGTCGGTTTTATGCACTTCGGTAGCTCCTACTGGTATGTATTCTCCTGTTTCGAGCACGCGTAAAAGTCGGGCTTGTGTTGCCAAAGGCAGTTCTCCTACTTCATCGAGGAAGAGCGTTCCTTTGTTTGCCACTCCGAAATATCCTAGTGAGTCGTTGATGGCTCCTGTGAATGATCCTTTCACATGTCCGAAGAGTTCAGAGTCGATAGTGCCTTCTGGAATAGAACCGCAGTTGATGGCGAAATACTTCTCTCTGCGGCGTGGTGAATTGTCGTGTATGACGCGTGGTATGATTTCTTTTCCCACTCCGCTTTCTCCAACAATAAGCACGCTTAAGTCTGTCGGCGCCACTTGTAGTGCGACGTCGAGTGCATGGTTCAGACTTTCGCAGTTGCCTACGATGCTGTAACGTTGTTTGATGGTCTGTAGTTCAGAACTCTTCATTTAGCGGACAAAGGTACTAAATAAATCTGACATTATGGCATATCTTGCTGAAAATTATCGCTCTTCTTGTGTTTTGCGGTTGATTTTTATCATCAGCAAGCCTATTCCTGTCCACACCAATTCGCGTATGCGTACGATGAGTGCCACAAAGATTCCTGCGGATGCTGTCATTCCCAGGCCGCCTGCCGACATGAGGAATCCGCCTTCGCGTCCTCCCAACTGTAAGGGTATGAAGAACAGTAGGTTGGCGAACAAACTTGTGAATGCCAGTATGAGGATACATTGCAGATAGTTGGCAGATGGCGTGATGACCAACAGTACGAAGAATATTTCCAATGCTGATGCGATGCGGCAGGCCAGCTCCAAAATGACGGCTCCTACGAAGGTGTTTTGGTTTTGGTTGTGGAGTGCGGCAATCTGCTTATCTACTTCGTGTAGTCGTTCGGCATTGCGTTCCACGAAAGGTTGTGCCCAGCGTTTTACCAAGGGGAAATGGCTTAGTAACCGCATGAGCCATACGGTGATACCGCGCTTGTAGCCTTTCAGGAAGAACCAAATGGCCAACAGGCAGAATGTGGCTATGATGGGTAATAGAATCCACATCAGCGTGGTCATGGGTTGTGTCAGTATGTAGAGTGCACATGACAACAGCCAGAACCAGAAATGGGAGAAGATATGGGTCATCGTGTGTAGTATGACTGACGAGGTGGCCCGTTCGGTTCCGATTTTTGGCTTGAGCATCATGATTTTATAGGGTTCGCCTCCCATTAGTCCACCTGGTGTGGCATAGTTGAGTGCAAAACCGCTAATGGTCACTTTATATAGCCACCAGAATGGTGTGGGTTTGCTGTTCCCTGTGTTGGATGTGTCTTCCGTTGTCTTTGGCAAGGGTGCTATTGCGCTGTTGTTGTTTGGGTTCTGTTCTTCTTGACTTTTGACGATAAGCCACCATGCTGCCGTATTGAACAGGTATAGGAATGCCCATAGTACGATGACTGCTACGGCCCAATATCCTGCCCGTTGCAGTCCTGCCCATGTTGCAGCAAAGTCAAGTTGTGTCACCATCAGGGCGAGCACAATGAGTCCGAAGATGAAGAATCCGTTTTGCCAGTGCTTACTCATTTATTGCTTGTTGTTTGTCTTCGGTCTTGCCTTTTGCTTTGGGAATGGCAAAGCGCACTTTCTCGCTGTCGTCGCGCTTCTCGTGGTAGAGCTTGGGTAGTGGGTTCTGCATGGGTTCGTCGTAGAACTGTCGGTTGCGGAACACGTCAATAGCGGTGTAGATGGCTTGACGGAATGAGTTCTCGTCGGCTTTGCCTTGTCCTGCAATATCATAGGCTGTACCATGGTCGGGTGATGTGCGCACGATAGGTAGTCCTGCGGTGAAGTTCACTCCGTTGTCGAGGGCGATGGTTTTGAATGGTGCCAATCCTTGGTCGTGATACATGGCGAGGACGCCGTCGAAGTGTGAATAGGCTGCGGTTCCAAAGAATCCGTCAGCAGGGAATGGTCCGAAAGCTTGTATGCCCTTCTTCTCCAGTTCTTCAATGGCAGGGATGATGATGTCTTTCTCTTCGTTGCCCAACAGTCCGTTGTCGCCGGCATGGGGGTTGAGTGAGAGTACTGCTATGCGTGGACTGGAGATTCGGAAGTCGCGTTTCAAGCTGAGGTTGAAGATAGAGGCTTTCTCTACGATAGCTTCCTGGGTGATGGCTTCTGCTACGTTGCGTATGGGCAGATGTGTGGTGACGAGAGCCACTCTCAGGTCTTCATTCATCAGAATCATCAATGCTTTGTTTCCTTCTCCCACGCAGGTCTCGATGTATTCGGTATGTCCGGGGAAGTGGAATCCTTCACCTTGTATGGTGGCTTTGTTGATTGGTGCGGTGACGAGTACGTCATATAAGCCTGAGCGATAGTCGGTCATGGCGCGGTCGAGTGCCATTAGTGCGGCCTTTCCAGCCTCTTCTGAAGGTTGTCCGAGCTCTACTTTTACTTCGTCGTCGAAGCATGCTAATATGTTGAGCTTACCATCGCAGGCATCCTCAGCTCGTTCTATGATGTTGAAACTGGTTTCCAGATTGAGTGCTTTACGGTGGTAGGCAACCAGTTTTGGTGAACCATATACGATAGGGGTACAGAGTTCGAGAATGGTTGGGGTGGCAAATGTTTTGAGGATTACCTCGTATCCTATGCCGTTTGTATCTCCATGCGTGATAGCCACGCGAATCATTTTATCTTCCATTGTGTGAGTTTGTTATTGTGTAAGTCTATTAAAGTCGTTATTGTGTAAGTCGTTATTGTGTGGTTTGTTATTCTTTCTTGTTCTGGTGTGCGGTGGAGAGTAGTCCACAGGCTGCAAAGATGTCTTGTCCGCGGCTGGCGCGTATGGTGGTAAACACTCCGTGTTGTGTCAGATAGTCGCGTAGCTGTTCCATGCGAGTCTCGTTGGCTCCAGGCAACTTGGCATCTGGGATTTCGTGAAAACGAATCAGGTTGACGCGACATTCCAGTCCTTTTACCAAGTTGATGATGGCTTTGGCATGTTCCATCGTGTCGTTGAGTCCACCGAAACAGATATATTCAAACGAGCAACGTCGCTGATGTGAGAAATCGTATTGTCGCAGCAGTTCTACCGTTTCTTCGATAGGCATTGCTTTCTCTGCAGGCATCAGTTGCAGGCGCTGTTCGTGGAGTGGCGAGTGCATGGATATTGCTACGTGGCAATCGCTCTCGTCGAGGTAGCGCTTCAACTTGTTTCTTACGCCCACCGAACTTACTGTGATGCGTTTTGGACTCCATTGGTATCCCCAGTCTGCGGTCATTATTTCGCATACGCGCAATATGGCATCGAGGTTGTCCATCGGTTCGCCTTGTCCCATAAACACAATGTTTGTCAGGGTTTCGGCCTCTGGCATGGCGTAAATCTGGTTGAGGATGTCTGCCACGGTGAGGTTGCCTTCCCATCCTTGCTTGCCCGTTTGGCAGAACAGGCAGTTCATCTTGCAGCCCACCTGGCATGATACACAGATTGTGGCTCGGTCGCCATCGGGTATATAAACGGTTTCAACAAACTTCCCTTCTCCACAACTGACAGGAAATAGGTATTTTACAGTACCGTCGATACTGCGTTGGCAATCTATGGGTTCCCAGGCGCCTACTTCGTATTCTTCAGCCAGCCGCATACGGTTTTGCTTCGAGATGTTGGTCATCTCGTCTATGCTTTTGGCATGTTTCTCGTAGAGCCATTGGGTTATCTGCTTAGCGGTAAATGCTGGCATTCCAAACTCAGCGACCACAGTCTTGAGTTCGGTGGGCGTCAGTCCGAGCAGTCTTTTTTTTGTTATGTTCATCCTTTCGGGTTGCATTATAGCTTGCAAAGGTATGAAAAAATGTCGAGAAAGACGAATTCTGAATTACCTTTTATATTCTTTTTACTGCTATTTTCGTATAAAGGGGGTTCTTTGCATATTCTCTTAAATGATTTATTTGTGAATTTTATAGCAGGTAACAACCATTTTTCGATGGAAGATTTGTTTTCCGGACTACAATATTTGTTGTTTCTGAAGTATAAAATTGATTGTTTATTCGCGTGCGCGAGAATAATGGCAAGAAATCACTATTTAACAACAATAATTCTGTAATCAGGCATCATGATAGTCGTTAATTTACTATGATTTGTTCTTTGTTGGTTTTATGTGTTAAGTTATTGTGTTATAGTATGATGTACTTTTTTGTTGTCTGATAATTGCTTACTTGACGTATCTTCTTTCCGAGCGCGCGTGAAAAAAGACTTAGATGATCATGCAGTTAGGATTTGTAGGTGGATAAACATTACCCTTAATCGCTTATTAGAGTTCAACATGCTTAATATGTATCTGGGTAGTAGCTTCTATCTGACTCCCCCTCCATTAGTAAGCTTTTGGGACTTACTTGGAACTTGCTTGGGACTTGCTTCGTACATGAAAAGGATAGAAATATATCCCGACGGCATCCCGAATACATCCCGAAGCCGAGCCGTAAAATGTATTTTGGGCTATGCCTTTACTTCGTTCTTTAGTTCGGAAATAAAAGAAAAACTTCGTTTCTCTTTGTATTTCTCTCGGTTTGCACTACCTTTGTAGAAAATAAATAAAAAAAAAGAAAAATGAGACAGAAAATAGACTGCTTCGTGGCTTGCCACTCACTTGCGGATATTGCCGAAAAAGTGGAACAACTACAGCAAAGCACAACAGTAAGCAATATATTTCTTTTAGTCAACGGAGACTTGGCTGAACAACAGCCACCCAAAGGATGTACACTCCTTCGTGTGGAAAACCTCACCAGTAGTGCATTGGTGAAACAAGTGGCGCAACATGCTTCCGCTCCCTATGTCATGCTAAGCGTGAAACCCAATTCTGGAACTTTAGGCAACGTCGCATTGGAACGTATGGCGCTGGCAGCAGAAGATACCGGAGCCGTTATGGTTTATAGCGACCGCTGGCAAATGGAAGAAGGTAAGCGTACCGCACATCCCGTGATCGACTATCAAGAGGGTTCTCTACGCGACGATTTCGATTTCGGTAGCATCTGGCTGTTGCGCAACGAAGCCTTGCAACAATATATGACCGATGGACCTTCTGCCGACTATCAATGGGCAGGACTCTATGACTTGCGATTGGCATTGAGCCGACAAGGACTCTTGTTCCACCTCAACGAATATCTCTATACCGAAGACGAAAGCGATTTGCGAGCATCAGGTGTCAAGCAGTTTGACTATGTCAATCCTGCCAACCGCGAAGTGCAGATAGAGATGGAACGCGCCTGCACAGCACATCTGCGTGCTGTCAACGCCATGGTGGATACTACACAATACGAAGATATCGACTTCCAAGAACAGGAATTTGAGGTTGAAGCCTCGGTCGTTATCCCGGTTTTCAATCGTGCCAAGACCATCTGCGATGCTGTGAAGAGTGCATTGGCACAGAAAGCCGACTTCAATTTCAATGTGATTGTGGTGGACAACCATTCGACCGACGGTACAGGACAACTCCTGGCGGATATGGCAAAGGCCGATAAACGCCTCGTGGTCATCACTCCAAAACGTCATGATCTCGGTATTGGCGGATGCTGGAACGAAGCAATCAACAGCCAATGGTGTGGACGCTTTGCCGTACAGCTCGATAGCGACGACCTCTATTCGTCACCCGCTACGCTGAAAACTATCGTAGAAGCATTCTATAAGCAGAAGGCAGCCATGGTGATTGGTTCCTATCGCATGTGCGACTTTGAACTCAACACCTTACCGCCAGGACTTATCGATCATCACGAATGGACTGACGAAAACGGACCAAACAATGCACTCCGCATCAATGGACTCGGTGCGCCACGCGCCTTCTTTACCCCATTGCTCCGACAGGTGCAGTTCCCCAATACCTCGTATGGCGAAGACTATGCTCTCGGCTTGATGTTCTCGCGCCACTTCCGTATCGGACGTATCTTCACCGAACTGTATCTCTGCCGCCGTTGGGGGGGCAACTCAGACGCAGCACTATCTGTAGAGAAAATCAACGCCAACAATCTCTATAAAGACCGTCTGCGCACCATGGAATTGAAAGCACGCCAGCGGATGAACCAAGGACTGCACGACAGGATGGAGCAGTCTGCTCTGATGCGCTTCTTCAACCGACAATTGGCCGTGTGGGATGAAGTGTGCCAACGCTATCGCGAACTGACAAGAGTAGAGACTCGCGAACTGTTGGCCGACAATCTCTCGCTCCAAGTGCAATGGAATCCAGCGCGCATCCGATCTACAGGAGCGAAGATTGATGCTAAATCGTTGGCAGAAAGACCTTGCTTCCTCTGTCAGAAGAACAGACCCAAAGAACAGATGCACCATACAATCGATGGCGATTACGAACTCTTAGTCAATCCGTTCCCCATCCTCCCCATCCATTTCACACTACCTACCTTGCGCCATCAGCGACAAGCCATCCTGCCTATGTACGATGAACTGCTCCACCTGGTGTGCCAGCATCGTGATTTTACCTTATTATATAATGGACCGAAATGTGGCGCATCGGCACCTGATCATGCCCATCTGCAAGCCATCTGTAGCGGTAAGTTGCCGTTGCAACGTTCATGGCAACGACTCAGTCGCAGCTTGATAGAAGTGGTGAGCGATGGTGAAGAGGGCATCTGGCAGATACCCGAATATCCCGCAGCTGCATTCCTCGTGCGCAGCCATTGCGAAGAGCGAGGCTGCCAGTTGTTCCGTCGCTTGTATGACAGTTTGCCGATGCAGGCAGACGACACCGAACCGATGATGAATATCATAGCATGGAAACAAGGTGACGCAATCCTCTCTGTCGTATTGCCACGCAGAAAACATCGCCCAGACTGCTATACTGCAACAGGCGAACAACAATACATCATCAGTCCGGGTGCCGTAGATATGGGGGGACTCATCATCACACCACGTGAGGAAGATTTCCGTAAACTGACTCCAGAAAAGGCATCAGCCATCCTGCAGGAAGTGACTCTCACCCCCGATGAGGTGGCAGAAGCCATCCGCAAGATGAAAGAGGCAAGAGTCTCTACATCAACACAGAAGGAACACGGCGTACAGCCTGATGTCACCGTGGGAATTGTAAGCGGACAGAAAATCGCCTTTGCTCTCAACGCACCATATATGGCAAAAGGAGAACTCATAAAAGGCGAACAGGTAGTGGAATTTTCTGAAGGCGGAATCCTATGGCGAGGCATGCAATATCGCGAACTGACCTTCACACCACAAACCCCAACAGCGTCGTTCTCGCTCCATGATGTGACCATCGGTGTTAATTTCCATTGGGAACGAAAAGAGACACAGGTATTCCTCGGCACACTACGCCTTGTGGTCGAATCTGATAAGATAACAGCCATCAACCAACTGCCTGTGGAACGCTATCTGGCCAGCGTCATCTCCAGCGAGATGAAGGCAACGGCTGGTGTGGAACTGCTGAAAGCTCATGCCGTTATCTCCCGGTCATGGCTCTTGGCGCAGATGCGCAGACGGGAGGAAGCTGGACAACGCAAAGATGGTTTCTTCTCGTTTGTCAAGAAAGACGATGAACTCATCCGCTGGTACGACCGCGAAGACCATACCATCTTCGATGTTTGTGCCGACGACCATTGCCAACGCTATCAAGGCATCACCAAACAAACCAGTCCGGCTGTAGAACAAGCCTTGCAAGCCACACGAGGACAAATCCTATGTTATGGCGATGAAATATGTGACGCACGATTCTCGAAATGTTGCGGTGGAGTGACCGAGGAATTTCAGTATTGTTGGGAGGATACTCCGAAACCATATCTCGTTTCAGTAGAAGACCCCTTCTGCAACACCAACGATAAGGCCGTACTGGAACAAGTACTCAACGACTACGATCAAGAGACCAACGATTTCTATCGCTGGACCGTGGAGTATTCTACAGAGAAACTCTCCCAACTGGTCAGCGAGAAACTCAAAGAAGACTTCGGCACCATTACCGACCTCATTCCTTTAGAGCGAGGCAAGAGTGGACGTATATGGAAACTCAAAATAGTGGGTACGAAGAAAACCTTCACTATCGGTAAGGAACTTGAGATACGTCGGGCCCTCAGCGAGAGCCATCTCTATAGTTCTGCCTTCGATGTAGAGAAAACTGAAACAGGCTTCCGACTGCATGGACGCGGTTGGGGACACGGCGTCGGACTCTGTCAGATAGGAGCCGCCGTCATGGGACAACAAGGATATAAATACGATGAAATACTGCTTCACTACTATCGTGGAGCCGAAATTAAAAAGATATACTGATGTTACACAACAAACGAATGTCGCCGTGGACATGGGTTCCATCGCTCTATTTTGCCGAGGGAGTGCCTTATGTGGCTGTGATGACCATCTCACTCATCATGTACAAACGTCTCGGCTTGTCAAATGCCGATATCACACTCTACACTTCATGGCTCTATCTGCCATGGGTCATCAAACCGCTCTGGAGCCCGTTCGTGGATATACTCCGATCCAAACGCTGGTGGATAGTGGCGATGCAACTGCTCATCGGGGCAGCCTTGGCTGGTGTGGCGTTTACCATACCAGGTCCATGGTGGTTGCAAGGGTCGCTATGTTTCTTTTGGTTGATGGCGTTTGGTAGTGCTACCCACGATATTGCTGCCGACGGTTTCTATATGCTCGGTCTTGACCAACACGAACAGGCATTCTTTGTAGGAATCCGCTCCACCTTCTATCGCATAGCCACTATTGTGGCATCAGGACTGTTGGTAGGTCTTGCCGGTGTGTTACAGGTCCTCACTCGTAGTATTACCTATGCATGGAGTCTGGTATTTTATTTCATGGCAGGACTCTTCATCGCCTTATGGCTCTACCATAGTTGGGTATTACCACGCCCCAGCGAGGATAGCGATAAAGTGCGTCGTACTATGCGCCAGATAGCAGATGAGTTTGTGGCCACAGTGGTGACATTTTTTAGAAAACCGCAGATGTGGGTGGCTATCTGCTTCATGCTATTCTATCGTATGCCTGAAGGACTGTTGGCTAAGGTGTCGGCATTGTTCCTTGTTGACTCCGTACGCAATGGCGGACTCGGTCTTTCCGATGTGGAATACGGATTAGTGCAGGGCACAGTAGGAATCATCGGACTGACCCTCGGTGGAATACTCGGTGGAGTAGTGGCAAGTCGTGACGGATTGAAACGATGGCTCTGGCCTATGGTAATGGCGATCACGTTGCCCGACCTTGTCTATGTCTATCTCTCCTATGCCTTACCCTCCAATCTGTTGATCATTGATATATGCGTCTTTGTTGAGCAGTTTGGCTATGGATTCGGCTTTTCTGCCTATATGCTATACCTTATTTATTATAGCCGTGGTGACCATAAAACCTCCCATTATGCGCTGTGTACTGCCTTCATGGCTCTGTCGATGATGATACCGGGCATGTTTGCTGGAGCCCTGCAAGAGGCTGTGGGCTATCCTGTGTTCTTCCTCATCGTGATAGGGACTTGTTCGCTGACTTATATCGTGACGTGGTTTTTGAATGTTGATCCCGAATTTGGTAAGAAACAATCCTAATTCGTAAGAATACTAAAAAGAATAGAAAGCGGCAGGATTTCCCAATCGTGCCGCTTCTTTATTGATTGTGTTAATAATGGAAAAGAAATTTTGAAGTGGTACTCGTACAGCCACTTCATGCTTATCATTTGCAAAGATAGCAAAATTTAATCAAATACCCATGAAGAAAATTGTGAAAAAATCTATTCTATGATATTTATCATAAATCGACTAATAGATTCTTGTAGGACTCTATCTCTAAAATCGTGTTTCTGCGTTGAAGGGCAATAAGGGTTAAATATATTTTCCTACAGAAGAATAGGGGTTTCCCTATAGAAAAAAGGGAAATATGTTTTGTATTTCTCTCGATTTGCACTACCTTTGTTTCCAGAAACTAAACGATATATGATTATGAAACAAACATTGACTTACACCCTGATGGCCATCTGCACCATGTTTGTGATGACCAGTTGCGATTCGGATACCGATTTGGCATACGACCTCGATGGCGTATGGAGTGGAACACTTTCAAGCGAGTTTTATGACTATCGCTATGGTCAGCACATGACTGATACCTACGAAACAGAGATAACCTTTGTACAGGAAGGAGACTTCTCACGTGGTGGTACGGGGTATGAAATTGACTACAACCTCAACACAGGACGCAGTAGTCAGACTTATTTCGATTGGACGGTAAGAGGTGGCAAAATATATATTGACTACGATGATAATACAACCGTGGTAGTTCGCGACTATGATATCTACACTGTGGGTAGAACCCCACACTTCCGTGGATATTTCGACGATTACTATGATGGTTCAACACTCGCCGCTTTCAATCTGGTAAAGGTGACAAGAACAAGAGCTGCCGGCGACCGACAGTTTATCATGGTACCGAAAGATGAATTTAAATAATATCGTTATATAAGAGAAAAAGGAAAGAGGACCCAAACAGGCCCTCTTTTTTTCTCAGTCTTTATCCGACCTCAGTCTAATCCAAGAGGAATTTATATCCCCAATCCACCATTGAATGATACATCGACCGCCCTCGACTGTTGAATGCGTGAATGGGGTGGAACATCGTGTGTAACCCAGATGTTACCGCCTATCACACTATCGTGGCCAATAGTGATGCGTCCAAGTATCGAAGCATTGGAATATACTGTCACATGGTCTTCTATAATCGGGTGGCGTGGAACGTTAAGCACATTACCCTGCTCGTCGTATTTGAAACTCTTTGCACCAAGCGTAACACCCTGATAGAGCGTGACATGATGGCCGATAATACAGGTTTCGCCAATCACAACACCAGTGCCATGGTCAATAGCAAAATACTCTCCTATGGTAGCGCCGGGGTGTATGTCGATACCAGTCTTGGAGTGTGCTTGTTCGGTGATGATACGCGGTATGACGGGAATATTCTTCACGTGGAGGGCGTGGGCAATGCGATAGTGGGTCATGGCATTGACCACTGGATAACAGAAGATTACCTCACCGTAGGTTTCTGCGGCAGGATCGTTGTCGAACATGGCTTCCACATCGGTATAGAGCAGACGCTTCAGCTCTGGCAGTTCATCAATAAATTCTAAAGTCAGCGTCTCGGCTTTGCGTTGCACTTCCTCTTCACCCATCTGCTTGCAGAACTGTAGTCCACGGGCAATCTGTTCCTTCAACTCTTTGTATAGGTCTTCCATCTTTACACCGATATAATAGGAACGGATTTCCTCCTGTGGTTGTCGTTGGTAGAAATAGTCGCTGAAAATGATGCTTTTCACTAACGTCACAATGTTGCGCACACTCTCTACAGAGGGCAGGGGAGCGTTACCTTTCGGCATCATACTGTCTTCTTTCTCCGAATGTCGTGAGAGGATGCTGACATTCTTTAGCAGTATCTCATTAATGTTATCATTTGTCATTATTGTGCTGTATTTTGTTTTCAAAAGTGAATATTTCTTGCCGTTTTTATTTCATTTTATCTGCAAAGGTAAGCATTTCTCATCAAATATGTGCATAATACTCCTTTTATATTGCATTTTCTCTCAGCCTTAGTTGCTACAAAAATTGGTGTTTTTCTTATTTGATCGTTGCCTTTGACCTGCGGTCCAAGGTAGGCTGCACCTAACCTTTTGGTTTCCTTTCTCCTTGAAAGGCATAGTTCAAGCGAGCTTTACTCTGCACTTTCTTCGTTCGTCAGTTCGGAAATAAAAGAAAAACTTTGTTTCTCTTTGTATTTCTCTCGGTTTGCACTACCTTTGTAGCGATGAAGCGAGAAATACTAATTATTATGGTATGGTGCTTGACACTACTGACTACTTCTGCACAACCGGCAGGGGTGAGACTCGATACGCTTCAAGTGAAACATATCGATGGGCAAGGAGTGACACATACAGGAACAATTGTTTGTAATCATACAATAACAGATGACCTGCGTGAGATATTTGCAGAACTATACCGACAACGATATCCCATAGAACGCATTCGCCCTATCTCAGACTATGGTAACGACGATGAACAATCCATGCGGGCCAATAATACTTCGTGTTATTGCTATCGCAAAGTGGCAGGAAGTAAAACACTCTCTAAACATGCGCGAGGATTAGCTATCGACATCAATCCTCTCTACAATCCATGCGTGCGACGCCGCAAAGATGGAACGCTCTATATACAACCTTCTACTGCCCGCAGATATGCAGACCGTCGGGCTTCCTTTCCCTATAAGATAACAGAACACGATCTATGCTATCGTCTGTTTCGTCAACATGGTTTTGTCTGGGGAGGACATTGGCGTACTGTGAAAGACTATCAACACTTCGAGAAATAGTCATGTTTTGCTATCTTAGGAGTTGCTTATCTTTCTATCATTTGCATAAGGTGATGCCGTAATCAACATTTTTTATGGAAATCACTATGAATATGATGTTTCTTTGTCTTATTCTTAATTACTAAAATATAGTACCATTGTTATCTGGTAAAAATGAGACGGAGAGTGCCTTCTATTTGCCAGAAAGTAATAACTTATTTTATTAAACGATATGATACAACGTCACGAGATTTTACAGTAACCTTACGGACAATTTTGTTTTTTAAATTTGTTTTGCCCTCCATCTTATGTGTCCAAAGGTTATAGACTTTATATATGTTCGTATTGAAAGCTGTGCTCATTTTACTCACTTGCGAATCAATAAAATTGAAATCTTGCCAATTTAGTTCACACACAATGTTATTCTGTGTGGGATTAAGAATGGTGAAAGCCCAATCGCCACCTGCCAAAGGCTTAAACCAGAATTGTAGTCCATCACGGTCGCAATAGTGCAGACCTTGAATGCCAAGTGTGTCTTGATTGATTGCTATCATCTCCTTGTTCATAATAATATTGCGAGTAGCCTCACTCATGTTGCGTAGGTCGTTTCCAAGTATCAGTGGACTGGCCATCATACACCACATGGTAAAGTGGGCACGATCCTCGTTTTCTGTCATACCATTGCCCACCTCCAGCATGTCGGGGTCGTTCCAGTATCCCTTGCCTGCATACTGACGCAATGAGTCGTTGAATTGGATGCACTGCATCACACCAAACTGGGTGTAGCCTGGGAATACACGCAAAGAATCGAAATGACACCATATATCGGGTGTGGTACGCCATGAGTGGCCAATCTCACGAGCCCATTTCCAAGGTTGACTATTGCCCCATTCGCACATACTTAGGAAAATAGGACGACCAGCAGAACGGAGAGCGTCGCTAATGAGTTGATATGCTCCTTGGGGATTCACATTGGTGGTATTACACCAGTCGTATTTCAGATAGTCCACTCCCCAACGGGCATATTGGATAGCATCTTGATATTCGTGTCCGAGTGATCCTGGTCTGCCTGCACAGGTTGCAGAGCCTGCATCACTATAGATGCCAAGTTTAAGCCCTTTGCTGTGAACATAGTCGGCCACGGCCTTTATGCCGTTTGGAAACTTTATCGGGTCGGCCTGAATAAACCCGTCGGCATCACGTTTCCCATGCCAGCAATCATCGATATTGATATAGGTATAACCCGCATCGCGTAGCCCTGTTTCTACCATCACATCAGCGATGCCCTTGATGATGTCCTCAGAGATATTACCTTGAAACTTGTTCCATGTGCTCCATCCCATTTGAGGGGTGTCTGCCAAATGTTCCCACTTCTGTGCCTTGCAAGGCATTGTCATCATGGTAAGTATGCCAATGATGACGATAAATTTGTTTGATAATTTCATAATAATATAATATTTGTTTGTTTAAGTTTCTAAAAAAAACTGTTTTTGTTTCACTTTACTTGTGGGTAAGAATGTTACGGCTACAGCTCCTCCCTTTGGGATGTTTTTGAGTAATGTCGTTTTCACAACTCTGGGGTGTTTGCCTGTGACGCGTTCAATATCATCGGCCAGCATATTTGCGGTAATATTTACGACTTTATACTCTTTAGTATCGGTATATATCACAGCTTCGCTTAAAAGGAAATAATCTTGTATTCTGGTCTCTGAAACGGCTGGCATGCTCTTTTTGACAGGTAGATTTGTTGTCACGTTTAGGTGGTTGCTGATGTGTGGTATTGCTTGATTAACTGGTGGCATGTGGGAAGTCCCAGGTGTTTGGGCATCCGATGGCATGACAACGATGATAATCAATAGTAATAAGACAAACAGTTTTAGTTTCATACGTGATGAAGATTATATATATTGACTACAAAGTTAAGAAAAAAAAACAAGAACTACAAGCAAATACCATTATCTATGCTAAAAAAAATATATGTGCCCAAAGCCGCAGTTGTTGTATATAAAACGCTGAGGGGTAGAAGCAATATGCTGACAAAATTGTTGATTGCTAATTTAACGATGAGATTATTTGAAATTATTGCTGGCTACTAGAACTTTTGCAAACAACATATATTGGGGCAGATACTTCTCACGAGGTATCAGTCCTTTGGTTTATCTTTGTTTTTGTTAGAAATAATAATATCATGAGCGAAGATAGTCATTTTACTGGACAACAATAAAAAAACATCATTTCATTTGCTGAATTCAAAATAAAATCCTACTTTTGTTGCTTGTCAAAATGTGGGTAAAGTAGAAATCATAATGAATAAGATGAAAAATATGGCAGTTGTTGTGTGCTTAGCTATGTGTCTTGGTACACGAGGACAAAATGAGATAAACGTAAAAAGCCTGGCAGAAGGGGACTTGCTCTTCTGTGTGGCAGAAAACGGTAATAACATTACCGATGTGACAACAGGACTTGATGGTAAACAAATAGATCATGTGGCGATTTTCCATAAAGACAAAGGGGCGGCATTTGCACTTGAGGCGATACACCAAGGGGTGTGCCTCACTCCAATAGATAGTTTTAAGGCAAGGCGACAGACTGTGGTGGTGGCGCAGCTCAAAGATACTACTGGTGTGGCACGCTCGGTGGAACGGGCTATGCAGTTTATCGGTACACCATACGACTTCAATTTTATGCCGTCAGATAGTGCGATGTATTGTAGCGAACTGGTGCAAAAATGCTATAGGACACCGCATGGTGAACTGGTGTTTAATCCCATCCCCATGTCGTTTCATGACAAGACGGGAAAAGTGACTGCCTATTGGAAGGAGTATTATGGTCGCCAGGGTTTGGAAGTTCCGGAAGGAAAGCCTGGAAGTAATCCGGGCAACTTGTCGAGAAGTGAAAAGATTGTTGTTCGGGGGAAACTGCGACAATAGCCAGTTGATATCAAATTGCTCCATAATCGAAAAAGTTTTAGTTTTTGTAAAAATTTCGCCCACTACTACCATCTATATCGATGTATAAACGGAGTTGCTGATGTTTATCATCACTTTTTCAAACCTTGATAACATTTTTATCAAATGTTGGATAATACCTTTATCAAACGTTGGATAATACTTTTGTCAAACGTTGATAATACTTTTGTCAAACGTTGATAATACCTTTGTCAAACGTTAGAAAATACTCTTGCCAAACAATGGAAATACCTTGGCAAAACGTTGTCTTAAAGAATATCAATCTGTTATATTCCTAAACGACATTCTTTCTTTATTTTTATGGATAGTTTATGAGCATCGCGGATACGCCTACGAAACTGCAGCTCAAGTGGTGACAAAGAGTGACAATAGCTTTCTCAAATGTTTATGCTGATGAGGCTACTCGGTGAGATGGTTGGTTGATAGGGTTGTATTTGTGATGAGGAAATGAAAATCCCAAGCGGCATGGACTTCAATAAGCAGAAGCCATGCGCTTGGGATGGGGGATAAAAGACGAACGGCTATCGGATGAACAGCAGTTCGCGGTATTTGGGTAGCGTCCATAGTCCGTCCTCAACAATCATTTCGAGATGGTCTATCTCGTAACGGATGGCATCCATATGAGGTTCTACAGTATCGTGATAGGCGATGGCACGCTGTTGGATGGACTCGATATGATTGGCTACACGACGGGCATCGGTTAGTTCTTCTACCAGTTGTTCAATCTTCTCGGTGCGCTCTGCAATCTCTTCAATAAGTTTCATATTGCGTGAGGAGAGTCTGTCGGCCTTTTCTGCACTAAAGACGTCTTTCATGCCCTGCACGTTTTTAATGAGTTTGCTTTGGTAGTGGGTAGAGACAGGGATGATGTGGTTCATGGCGAGGTCGCCCAATACGCGTGCTTCAATCTGCACAGTCTTGACATACATCTCCCATTTTACTTCGTTGCGAGCTTCAAGTTCTTTGCGGTTCATGACCTTAGTCTGTTCGAACATGCGGACGCTCGACTCGTCGAGGTAGCGCTCGAATATGATGGGACATGACTTTTCGACGTCGAGACCACGTTGACGTGCCTCTTCTACCCATTCGTTGGAATAGCCGTTGCCATCGAAGCGCACGGGTTTGCAGGTGCGTATATCTTCGCGCAGCACATCGAGAATAGCAGAAATTTTGTTTTCGCCCTTGTTGATGAGTGCATCGACACGCTCTTTGAAAGATACGAGGGCTTCTGCCATCGCTGCATTGAGTGCTATCATGGCCGAGGCGCAGTTGGCTGCGGAACCGGGAGCACGGAATTCAAAGCGATTGCCGGTGAAAGCAAAAGGCGATGTGCGGTTGCGGTCGGTATTGTCGATGATGAGGTCTGGAATCTGTGGAATATCTATTTCCATGCCCTGTTTGCCCTTTAGGTTGAAGAGCTCGTTTTTCTCACTCTTTTCGATATGGTCGAGGAGTTCGTTGAGTTGCTTGCCCAAGAATGACGAGATAATGGCAGGTGGTGCTTCGTTGCCACCCAAGCGGTGGGCATTTGTGGCACTCATAATAGATGCTTTCAACAGTCCGTTATGATGAAAAACAGCCATCAAGGTCTCAACGATGAAGGTGACGAAGCGCAGATTCTCCTCAGGAGTCTTAGCTGGTGCGTGGAGTAGTATACCATTATTGGCAGACAAGCTCCAGTTGTTGTGCTTGCCCGATCCGTTGATGCCGTCAAAGGGCTTCTCGTGGAGCAACACTCGGAATCCGTGTTTGCGGGCCACCCTTTTCATGAGCGACATGAGCAGCATGTTGTGATCGACAGCCAGATTGCACTCTTCAAAGATGGGGGCTAATTCAAACTGGTTGGGGGCAACCTCGTTATGGCGGGTCTTTACAGGGATGGCCAGTTCGAGAGCTTGTATCTCAAGGTCTTTCATAAAAGCCTGTACGCGGTCGGGGATGGTTCCGAAATAGTGGTCATCCATCTGTTGGTTTTTCGCACTCTCATGTCCCATTAGGGTGCGACCTGTCATTAGTAGGTCAGGACGTGCAGAATAGAGTCCTTCGTCAACAAGGAAATACTCTTGTTCCCAACCCAGATTGACCTGCACTTTATTGACATCGTCATAGAAATACTGGCAGACATCTGTTGCAGCTTTGTCTACGGCATGGATAGATCGTAATAGCGGAGCCTTATAGTCGAGGGCTTCGCCAGTATAGGCAATGAAGATGGTGGGGATACAGAGTGTGTCGTCGATGATGAACACCGGACTTGTGGGGTCCCAGGCAGAATAGCCTCGTGCCTCGAATGTGTTTCTGATACCGCCATTGGGGAAAGAAGAGGCGTCTGGTTCCTGTTGTACCAACAGTTTTCCTGAGAATTTTTCTATCATTCCGCCTTTGCCATCGTGTTCTACGAAGGCATCGTGTTTCTCGGCAGTTCCTTCGGTGAGTGGCTGAAACCAGTGGGTATAGTGGGTTACCCCCATCTCTTTTGCCCATTGTTTCATGCCAGCCGCTACGGCATCGGCTATGGAACGGTCCAATCGGGCGCCGTTGTCCATCACGTCGATCATCTTGTTGTAGATGTCGGCAGGTAGGTATTTATACATCTTTTGTCGGCTGAATACGTATTTGCCGAAATACTCTGATGGTCTCTCGCTTGGTGCCTCCACATCGAGTGCATGCTTTTTGAAGGCTTCTTCTACCACTTGGAATCTTAGATTGTTTGCCATATTCTGTTTGGGTTGTTTGTTGTTTGCTTGTTGAAGAGAGTTGATTGTCAGTCGATGAACCGTTTGATGATATCATCGTAATGGTCTATGCGTCGGTCGCGAAGGAAGGGCCACCAACGGCGTACCTGTTCGGAGCGTTGCAGGTTGACATCGATAATGGCTGTGGTTTCGCTGTCGCGTGGTGCTTCGTAGAGCAGTTCACCTTGCGGGCCGGCAACAAACGAGGTGCCCCAGAACTGTATTCCGTTGGTTTGTTTGCTGGGGTCTGGTTCGTGGCCGGTACGATTGACGGTCACTACGGGTAGTCCGTTGGCTACTGCGTGGCCACGTTGTACGGTTTGCCAAGCCATGCGTTGACGTTCTTGCTCATCGGGTGTGTCGCTACTCTCGTAACCGATGGCGGTAGGATAGATCAGCATATCTGCTCCCTGTAGTGCCATCAAGCGTGCTGCTTCAGGATACCATTGGTCCCAGCAAACCAGTACGCCAAGTCGGCCTACAGAGGTCTGGATGGGGTGGAACCCCAAATCGCCTGGTGTGAAATAGAATTTCTCGTAGTATGCTGGGTCATCGGGGATATGCATTTTGCGGTATTTTCCTGCTATAGAACCATCTTTCTCTAATACTACTGCCGTGTTGTGATAGAGTCCGGGTGCACGTCGTTCAAACAAAGAGGTGACGATGACCACTTGGAGTTCGCGTGCCAATGCTCCGAAGAAATCGGTAGAAGGGCCTGGGATGGTTTCTGCCAAGTCGAATAGATCGACATTCTCGGTCTGACAGAAGTATAGCGAATTGTGGAGTTCCTGCAGAACGATGAGTTCTGCACCCTGTTTGGCGAGCGAACGTATGCTCTCTGCCAGTCGTTGGCGGTTGTCTTGTATGTCCGCTGTATTGTGCTGTTGAATGATTCCTGTTTTCATCTTAGTAATACTGCATGGTGCAACAATGTAACGATCCGTGTTGCCGGATGACAGCGCGACAGTCGATACCAATGATTTCTCTATCTGGGAAGGCCTTGCCGATGGTGCTTATGGCTTCTTGGTCAAGGTCCGGTTGGTTGTAGGTGGGTACGAGGACGGCGCCATTTATCACCAGGTAGTTGGCATAGGTGGCAGGTAGTCGCTCGCCATCATCATAGATGGGACGTGGCATGGGTAATCGGAGCAATCGGTAGGGATGTCCGTCGATGGTGCGTAGCTGCTGGAGTTCTTGCTCCATGAGCAACAGGTCGGGATGTTCGTCGTCGGCCCCTATATATAATAAGGTGTCGTTAGGAGCTATGCGTACCAGTGTATCAATATGTCCATCGGTATCGTCCCCTATGAGCGAACCATGGTTGATCCAGACGATGCGTTCTGCTCCGAGCCATTCTTTCAGTTGTTGTTCTATCTCTTGTTGTGTAAGAGGTTGGTTGCGATGTGGCGCCATCAGGCAACAGGTGGTAGTGAAGATAGTGCCTTTGCCATCGCTTTCAATACTACCGCCCTCAAGAACGAAATCGAGGTGTGACTCGTAAATGCCTTTCACCAGCTGTTGTTCGTAGAGTTGTCGGTTGATATCGTTGTCGAGTTCTGCGGCAAATTTCTCGCCCCATCCGTTGAATTTAAAGTCGAGCAGAATCAGTTGGCCGTTTTCTTCTACGGTAATGAAACCATGGTCGCGTGCCCATGTGTCGTTGTGTGGTATGTCATCGACTACGATAACGGTTTCTCTGCTTTCTATTTCTCGCTTCATTTCCTCATATACTGCGGTGATTTCTGGCAGTATAGGAGCCCAGTCTGTATCTTTGTGAGGCCATGTCAGTTGTACCGCACTTTGCGGTTCCCATTCGGCCAACATTCGTCTCTTACTTTTTATCATGAGTGCAAAGGTAGTGCAAATCGGGAGAAGTACAAAAGAAAATCACGAATATATTTGGCTTTTTATTCACTATATTGTATCTTTGCCATCAAAAAAACAACCGATGTTAGAATTACACCATGTAAAGATTGACGGACTCTTGGCTGATTGCTCGCTGACAGTGGGCGATGGTGAGATGGTTGGTATATATGGTGAAGCAGGGACAGGAAAGACCACTTTGCTTCGGGCTGTGCTCGGGATGGTGTCTATCGACGGAGGGCATATCAGTATCGATGGTGAATTGCTAACTCCATTGTCGGCTCCTTTTTTTCGGCGCGCTACAGCTTATGTGCCGCAACAACTGTCGCTGGTAGAGGGCTATGATACAATAGCACAATGTGACGCAACGGTAAATTCGCTGAAAATCAATAGTCGAGAAACTTCAGTACAAGAATCTTCTCAAGGTGAAGAAGATGGTCGGACTTGGCCGCAACTTACTGCAGACGAGCAGTTTCTGTCGCTTGTGCATCGTGCCGTTGGCTTGCGAAAGACGCTCGTCGTTGTGGATGAACCTTCGTCACAAATATCAGAAGCAACACGACAGACAGCAGACAAAATGCTTTTGGAAGCAGCTCGCAACGGAGCATCGGTATTGGTTGTTAACCCCCTAATTGCTCAAAAGCAGATACAACTATGAATAGTATCATCTTTCAGTTGTTGGCCGGACTCATGCTGTTGGCCATTCCGTTGACCGTCTTTTATAAGAATGACCGCCGACTACTCTATCGTCTGCTCACTACAACAGGTTGTTGGGCTATTGCCATGTTGGTGCTGGTCGTGGTATTTAATTTTGTGTTTCAATCAGCCGTATGGTGGCTTGACGTTCTGTTGCTACTATTGTTGGAGGTTATAGTAACGATGGTTTGTTGCCGAAAAAAGTGGCTTGTTGTACCAATATTAATAGGAGTGGTACCTGTTACGTTTATTGTGGGGCTTCTGGTGATGGTGATTATGGGTCAGAATCCCTTCGGTAATATTTGGTTTTGGGTGCCTGTAATGGCTCTGCTTCATGGCGAAGCCTTGAGAGCGAGTAGGAGTGGGTTACTCACTTATGCTTTTAATCGCAAGGTACATGCCAGTATGTTTGAGTATTTGCAGGGAAATGGTGCAACGCAAACAGAAGCCTTGCGCCCATTTCTGGTGCGAGCTATGAGTAAAGCACTTAATCCGTTGCTGACCAAGATGCGCGATACTGGACTCGTGGCAGTTCCTGCAATACTTTGTGTCTTGATGCTCAGTGGGATGCCTCCAATACAGGCAGGTATTTTCGCTGTAGCAGCCACTATTGGAATGGTGTGTTGCTCGGTGTTGTCGATACTGCTTTCTGTTATGGTCTATGAGGGGCTTCGACGCTGAGTGAGGCAGATGGAATATTGATATAGCGTAAATAAACGGTATGGAAAACTAAAAAAAAAAGCATGGGTTATTGTAATTCCATGAATTTTTTGTAATTTTGCAGACCTAAACAAAGTATAGTAATTTCAATACAAGCAATACAATGGGAGGTTTTTTCGGTACGATCTCGACTAAGGACTGTGTAAACGATGTGTTTTACGGTACAGACTACAATTCGCACTTAGGAACCAAACGCGCAGGATTGGTGACTTTTGATGAGGAAAGCGGTTTTCATCGCTCTATCCACTCGTTGGAACGCCAATATTTCCGTTCGCGTTTCGAAGATGAACTTGACGACTTTAAGGGGCATCAGGGACTGGGTGTTATTAGTGATACAGATCCACAACCCATCATCATCAACTCCCATTTGGGACGTTATGCAGTGGTCACAGTGGCCAAAATCAATAATCTTAGAGAAATAGCTGATGAACTGTTGGCCAACCGCATGCACCTTAGTGAAATGTCGGCGAATGTCATCAACCAGACAGAACTCGTGGCATTGCTTATCAATATGGGAGACTCGTTTGTGGATGGTATCAATAAGGTTTATCAGAAAATACAGGGCTCGTGCTCGATGTTGATTCTTACCGAAGATGGTATTATTGCCGCACGTGACTTCCTTGGACGTACCCCTATCGTTATAGGAAAACGTGATGATGCCTATGCAGTATCAAGCGAAACGACAAGTTTTCCCAATCTTGACTATCAAGTACTGCGCGATGTAGGTCCGGGAGAAATCGTAAAACTGCGTGCCGACGGTATCGAAGTGTTGCAAAAACCTATGAGCCGTTGTCAGATATGCTCGTTCCTGTGGGTGTATTACGGATTTCCTGCCAGCGACTATGAAGGAATCAATACTGAAGCAGTACGCGAGAAGAACGGACGCATTGTGGGTGAGAAGGATACTGAAGTGGAAGCCGACCTCGTTTGTGGTATTCCCGATTCGGGAGTAGGAATGGCACTTGGTTACTCACACGGAAAGAAAGTACCATACAAGCGTGCTGTATTGAAATATACTCCAACATGGCCACGTTCGTTTACTCCTGGCAACCAGAAACGTCGTGACTTGGTGGCACGCATGAAACTCATTCCCAACCCTGCCATTTTGAAGGATCAACGTGTTGTTTTCTGTGATGACTCTATCGTACGTGGTACCCAGTTACGCGACAATGTGCGTACCTTCTTCGATAATGGTGCAAAGGAAGTACATGTACGTATCTCTTGCCCACCATTGGTGTATGGTTGTCCGTTTATCGGTTTTACCTCACAGAAGAGCCCTCTTGAACTCATTACCCGTCGCATCATCAAGGATTTTGAGGGCGATGAAAATGCAAAACTGGCAGAGTATGCAAAAACAGATTCACCAGAATACAAGCGCATGGTGCAGGAAATAGCCAAGCAACTGGGACTGACGAGTCTGAAATTTGCTCATGTGGAAGATCTTGTCGAATCTATCGGATTGCCCAAAGATCGGGTCTGCACCCATTGTTTTGATGGTAGTAGCTATTGTCATGAGCATGACAATGATCCAGAATAATCGTTAAAAAATGATAATGTTCATCGGAAGGACTATGTCTTTCCGATGAAAAACAGTAACTTTGCATATTGATAAAATATCATAGAAGCGTGAAAATACAGCAAGTGCTTGACGCCCTTGAACAGTTCGCGCCTCTGCCCTTACAGGAAAGTTGGGATAATGCTGGCCTGCAAGTTGGATTGACAGAGGCGGAGGTTTCAGGGGCATTATTGTGTCTTGACGTCAACGAAAAAATTGTTGATGAGGCAATAGAAAAAGGGTGTAACCTGATTATCAGTCATCATCCACTCTTGTTTCGTGGACTGAAACAGATTTGTGGTGCAGATTATGTGCAGCGTACGGTAATGAAAGCCATAGAGCGCCATATCGTTATCGCATCGATGCATACTAATATGGATAATGCCAGAAATGGTGTCAACTGGAAAATTGCAGAACGATTGGGGCTTAAGGAAGTGAAATTTCTCCAAGCTAATGGTGAGGCTGACAGCGCACAATCGGGTAGTGGAGTGATAGGCCTGTTGCCCGAAGCCATGGTTGCCGATGATTTCGTCTTGTTGGTGAAACGACAGTTTGACGTGGAATGTGCGCTCTGCAATGAGCTATTGAGACGTCCAATCCGCAAGGTAGCTCTATGCGGAGGAGCAGGTGACTTCTTGCTTGATGAGGCTGTGAACCAACAGGCAGATGCCTTTATCACAGGAGAAATGCACTATCATCAGTATTTCGGATATGAGCAGAGAATCCAGATATGTGTCATAGGACATTATCAGAGCGAACAGTTTACAAGTGAAATATTCCAAGATGTGATACAACGTCAATATCCTGATGTAAAGACATTTATAGCAGAAACAAATACAAATCCAATTATATATCTATAAGCAAATGGCAAAAAAAGATCCATCAGAAATGCCGGTAGAAGAACGTCTGAAGACGCTCTATCAGTTGCAGACTACGCTTTCGGCTATCGACGAGAAGCGTGCGTTGAGAGGTGAACTACCTTTGGAAGTACAGGACCTGGAAGATGAAATCGAAGGATTGACAACTCGTATCGAGAAAATCCAGGCAGATATCAATGAGTATGAGACTGCCATCGTACAGAAAAAAGGCGATATCGAAAACGCCAAAGTCAGCGTGGAACGTTACAAAAAGCAGTTGGACGAGGTTAAGAACAACCGCGAATATGACACTCTGACAAAAGAAATCGAATTTCAGGAACTTGAAATCGAACTCTGTAATAAGAAAATCAGAGAGGCTCAGAATCGTGTGACAGAGAAGAAAGAGGAGCTCGCTGTCAATAAGGAAAACATCGAAGACCGTCGTCAGGCCTTGGAAGTGAAGAAGAACGAACTCGACGAGATCATGGACGAAACTCGTGCAGAGGAAGAAAAACTGAAAATTAAGGTGAAAGACCTTGAGGCTAAGATTGAACCACGTCTCCTTTCTTCATTCAAGCGTATCCGTAAAAACGCTCGCAACGGTCTCGGTATTGTTTATGTGCAGCGTGATGCCTGCGGTGGTTGCTTCAATAAGATTCCACCTCAGCGTCAGCTCGACATCAAAATGCATAAGAAAATTATCGTTTGTGAGTATTGTGGACGTATCCTCGTAGATTCGGAATTGGCTGGTGTTAAGACCGTTACTCCAAAAGCAGAGGAGAAGAAACCCCGCAAGCGTGCTATCCGCAAAACCACGAAGAAGGTTGCTGATGCCAACGATGAGGCTTAATACAAGTCCTAATTCGTTGATAAGATAAAAGGCGCAGAATAATCTGCGCCTTTTATCTTATTTATGAATTGGGGAAAATAAACTGGTCTTATGAGCTAAATATGAAAATCCTATAAATCTTCATAGTTAGGAATGTCAGGCAGGATGCTGTAGCATCGATGCTCATAGTCCATGCGACAACAGAAGTGTTGCATGCCATTGCTAATCATTAGATAGTCAACATGTAGTAAAAGGTTGTAGGACGAAACTTGGTCGAACACCTTCTGACTTAACGCAACAGTAGGGGCTTTATACTCGATTATCATCATGGGTTGGGCCTGCTTATTGTATAGGATAGAGTCACAACGTAGGCGCTTGCTACCGCATTGTAGCGCAATCTCGTTGCCTAATAATCCTTTGGGGTAGCCTTTTTCTGTCACCAACCAATGTACAAAATGCTGGCGGACCCATTCTTCTGGGGTCAGCTTTACATAGCGACGACGAAGAAAGTCGAATATCTCCGGTTTTTCGCGAGTGCCACCCAACTGGATGGGAAATGAGGGAAGGTTTAATTGAAACATATTGCAAACTTACCGCTTTTTTTCTTGATATTGAAGAAATATCTGAGAAAATTAAATATCTATGAAGAAAAAAGATAGAAACACAAAATAAATGAGTAATTTTGCAGCAATTAAGCACCTAATGAACATTCGAAGGATCATTCTAATGGCCGGAATCATTGTGCAGGCTCAATGTACTACGATGGCTCTTGCTGGAAACAGTAATGACAGATAGGTTGATTCCATTCACCACGCTATATTGTCGTTCGAAGGACAAGCGCTGTTGGATGCCTATCGGCATGTGTATTATGTTCAAATCTATTCAGGTGATAATGAGCGGCAAACCATTGCTCAAATGCAGCGAGAGGCAGAATTGCAAGATAATATTCCAATGCGCTGTTTGGCAAAGGCGGCTCTTGTCAACTACTATGTATTCAAGGACGGATGTGCCGATTCATTGCGGCATGTGTTTCCTGAGACACACCACTTCCTGCATCAACAGAAGAGCTGGAACTACTATTACTCGACATGGTCTCTGTGGGCTAATTTCCTTATTTTCGCCAATGAAGGCAGTAAAGCGCAGAATGAGGTGCGCAATATGTATGAAGATGCCAAGAAGAGAAATAATATATATGGCATAGGATTGGCGTAGTATGTACTGGCAAACCTATATCGTAATATGGGTGAAAACAAAGAGGCTATACGCAACTATAAGCAGTGCATACAGACCTTGAGTAATATCGAGTCTTATCATGCGGCTCATATCTGTATATATCCATTCTATTGTGGGGCATTGGCAGATGAAAAACTCTATGGTGATTTGAAGGATGCTACGGAACGTTGTCAACAAATACGCCATATATATAAGGAGAAATTGGGCGTCTCTGAAGAATGTTTGAGTAAATCACCCAACTATGTGTATTCCTGTTTGGTGCGCGCTATAGTGCTCAGAGAAGAACATCGGGTGTCAGAAGCATTGAAGATCTTGTAAGGAGCCGAGCGTATCACTCGTAATTGTTCGGATTATGTACGGCGTGATGTGCTTTACCGTATGGCAGAATTATATATCAATGAAGGTGATTATCAGAAAGCCCTTCATTATAATAGTATGGCTGATAGCTGCCGTTCACTATTACTTCATTATATGGGTGATCAGCTGCGCGTAGTGCGACAAAGGGCAGATATATATTTTCGAATGGGAAATTGTGAAAAGACTGCTGTAATCCTGCGAAGTGTGATGGATTCTGTTGATGAGAGAAATCTGATAGAAACTCGTAATCAACTTAATGAGCTTAATGCACACTATCAGATAGATAGGCTACGACAGGAACAACAACAGGACAAGGAACATACCATCTATGCTTTTTTTTCTTTGGTTATTGTGTGCATGTTGTTGCTTGTTGCCGTTGTGGTTTTCTTTATGCACCGTATTCATAAGAAAAATGCCCAGTTGCTGGTAGTGCTCGACCGTTCGAAAGAAAGTACTCGTATGAAGGATTCTTTTGTCAAGCATATCAGTCATGAGTTGCGCACACCACTTCATATCATTACGGGATTTTCGCAGGTTATGGCAAATCCTGACTATTCACTCAGTACTGAGGCGCGAAAAGATGTGGTGAAACGAATCACCGATAACACCCAGTTGATAACAAGTCTGATTAATGAGCTCCTCGAGTTGTCTGACGAAGAGAGTCGGCATAACTATGCTCCCGACGATGAGATCAATGTAAAAAGGGTTTGTGATGAGATGATTCGCCAATTGGAACAGGCAGATAAAGGACGTTTGCAGGTGCATTATAGAATTGATGTGGACGATGATTTTATGATACATAACAATCTTGTAGGACTCAAGAAAATACTATGGCACTTGGGAAACAATAGTCTGAAATTCACAGAAAACGGTAGTGTGTAGGGTGTCATACAAAACTTTCTACCGATAAGAAATGGGTGGAGTTTCATATGAGTGATACGGGTATAGGTATTCCTGAAGAACTGCGTGAACGTATCTTTGAGAAATTCTATAAGATTGATCCCTTTAAGAAAGGACTTGGACTTGGACTTTCTGTTGCGCGACATATTGCAGAACAAATGGGAGGAACGTTGGCTTTTGATCGTGAATACGAAGGCCCTGGAACGTGTTTCGTAATAAATAAGGTACGTTGTATTCTTTCCTTATAGGGGATCTCGCTCGCTTATTCGTACCTCTGCATCTGCGATGCTCAGGTACTCACGCTCGGAAAAACAAAATATAATTTGGTTTTTCGCTCGCTTATTCGTACCTTTGTAAGCAATATGGCACAAGAGAAAGTGACTTATGAGAATGTAATGCGCGACCTGAAAGCGCGTAAGTTTAAGCCTGTCTATTATCTGATGGGTGATGAAGCTTATTATATCGACAAGATTGCAGACTGGATTGCTGATAATGCACTCCTGCCTGAAGAGCGTGATTTCAACCAAACAGTATTGTTTGGATCAGATGTCAACGCTGCACAGATTGTAGATGCTGCCAAACGCTATCCTATGATGGCAGAACATCAGGTCATTATAGTTAAAGAGGCACAGAATGTAAAAGATACTGAGCCGTTAGAACGCTATTTTAAGTCACCCATGTCTTCCACAATTCTTGTGATGTGCCATAAAAACGGTACTGTGGATGGACGAAAACGCGAATATATGAAAGCTATCCGTGATGCTGGTGTGCTTTTTGAGAGTCAAAAGCTCAAAGACCGAGATTTGCCAGCGTTCATCGAAAAGTATCTTAATGAACGCAATGCATCCATTGATCCTAAATCAACTCAAATTATTGCCGACTATATTGGAGCAGATCTTCATAGATTGGTGGGGGAACTCAATAAGGTGCTTGTTTCGTTGCCTGAATCCAATCGAAGGGTAACACCTCAGGTGGTGGAAGACCAAATAGGGGTGAGCAAGGACTTCAATGTGTTTGAATTGAAGAATGCTATTATTAACCGCGATGTGTTTAAGGCAAACCAGATAATGAATTATTTTGACAGCAATCCAAAGAGTGGGGGGCTCTACTCTGTTCTCCCATTTCTCTTCAATTATTTCCAAAATCTCATGATTGCCTATTATTGTCCAGATCGAGGCAATAGAGATGCTATTGCACAATGGCTGGAAATGCGTAATGCGTGGGGGGCTAACGACTATATCACGGGTATGCGAAATTATACCGCAATGAAGGTTTTCCAGATAATTTCCAAGATTAGAGAGATTGACGCAAAAACCAAAGGTCTGGATAACCCTAATACGCCTCCGGAAGAGCTTGCAAAGGAGTTAATCTTCTATATTTTACACTAAAAAAGAGCCTTTTTGAGGCTCTTTTTTTCTATTTCACAGTTTTTTGAATACATAAAAAAAAGGCCTGAAACGCTGATTCTGACTCATCTTTCTGGCTTTTTTCCCCTCTGAGAATCGCGTATTTTTGAGCATTTCAGACCTCTGTTCACAATTCATCCAAAATAAAAAAACTGCGTTTTTGGGAAGTTCAAAATTTGGCGTTAACGTTTATTTTTATTTTGCTTTGTAAATATCAAAATCAAAACATGATGCAATTTTGGCTCAAATTTACAATCTACAAACATAAATATCGAAATTTAACCATCAATTTTGAGCTTTGAATTTCAATATTAAAACATAAAACTTGCAGTATCAAAATCAATATTGATATTTATACATGATTAAGATATATAAATAACATGCTTAAACTCAGTATTTTATGTAAAATACAACAAGGAACCAATAAAAGATTATGTAGTTTTTGCCTACTTAACATTGCATAGATGCTTTCTTCTGAGCATATTTTCGTAAATAACACAATAGTAGCCATATAGTTAAGAAAAAACGCTAAAATCGTGCGGGATATCACTTTTAGTACTTGAAATTTTGGTTTTAAAATCAAAATCTAAAAACAACCCCTTCGATGCTTTGGAGTTTTAAATTCTGAATTTGAAAGCTATAATTTTAAAACGCAAATTCCTTCTACATTTGTTGTGTATCTCAAAAATTCTGTTTACCTTTGTAAACCGAATCCAAAATACTAATTTTGCACTAAAATCATACCTTATGGAGATGAAAGATCGCATCAGGCTCGTCATGGAAGAGCAGCATATGAGTCAACAAGTGTTCGCCGACTTCGTTGGATTGTCGGCTGCAACATTGAGCAGTATATTCAATGGACGTACCCGTCCTACCCTTAACATTGTCGAGGCCATCAAAAAGAAGATACCTGTTATAAACACCGACTGGTTGTTGATGGGTATCGGAGACATGCATATAGGTGCCTCTTCAGAACCTGTCGATAGCTCTTTATCAGCCACTTCCACCCCATCGGAGCCAACATTAGATTTTGATTCTGCAGTTCAAGATCGTGCAGAACCGGCTTATCAACATAGTTATTCACATGGTGTAAAAAGTACACGATTGGATTTTTCTGCATGTGATATGAAAAACATTGACAGACAACCGCGCAAGGTTACAGAGATTCGCGTTTATTATGATGATCAGACCTACGAGACCTTTGTACCTGCGAAATCGAAATGATGAGTGATTATTTATCAGTTTAAGTCCATAGAATATGTTATTCAAGTAGTGGCTTAAGAGATTTTATACGAATCATAACAGTCCCCAACCGATTGCTGCTAAGGTGTCGATTGGGGATTGGATTTTATCCCTCGTATTCTTGCGATGGCATATTTTTCTTGTATTCACGCTCTCTCCACGCTCTCTCCACGCTCTCTTCACGCGTGAATGATGCTGTCCTTCTTATGATTCTAACATAGGCCATTATTGATGTGGCATGAGGTACTTCGGCTTATTGTTTCCGATTATTGTGAATGTTGTTAGTCTATGTGTTGATAACAACCCTCAAAACATGTTAACTTTGGTTAATATTATGGTTGTAGCTTTATGGTATTTTCGTATGTCTTGTGATATTGTAGTATCTTTGTAGAATAACAAAATATAATAGATTCATGACCATAACTATAATTGTATTGATTATAACTATAGCCATGTTTATCTGGGGAAGGGTGCGTGGCGATATTGTTGCCTTATCTTCTCTCATGGTTCTTACTGCAACAGGTGTTCTAACAACAAGTGAAGCACTAAGTGGTTTTTCATCGCCAATTCTTATCATGATGGTGGGACTTTTTGTTGTTGGTGGAGCAATATTGCAAACCGGATTAGCTCAATCGGCAGGTAATAGCATTTCGAAAATGGCTAAAGGTAATGAGACCAGAGCTTTGATATATGTGGTATTGGCCACTTCTATTATTGGTGCTTTTGTGAGCAATACAGGAACGGTTGCTATTATGATGCCCATCATTATGAGTATGGCTGCAAGTTCCGGCATACGTTCGTCGCGTCTGTTAATGCCAGTTGCCTTTGCTGGTAGTCTTGGTGGTATGCTGACATTGATAGGTACTCCTCCTAACCTTGTTATTAGTGAAACACTTGAAGAGAATGGTTATGCTCCGTTGAAGTTCTTTTCTTTTTTCCCAGTTGGTGTTATTGTGATTGCTATCGGCCTGGCTGTATTGTTGCCAATGAGTTTGTTGCTCATTAAGAAGATAGGCAAACATCAAAACGGTGGTCAAGGCAAGAGCGTTGATGATTTGGCAGTTCAGTATCAGCTTCATGAAAATATCTATAAGTATAGTGTAGGCAACAACAAAGGAGGATTGGCTGGCATGCGAGTGCAAGATTTGGACTTGCAGAATAAGTATGGATTGACGATACTTGAAATACGCAATGAAACGAAGAACGCGTTGGGCAAGGAAATCCGTCAGAATATGGCTTGGGCGGACACTATGATAGTGCAGGGTGACATCTTATATTTCTATGGCGACAAACAGGCAATGGAGACATTTGCCCGTGAGCGTCATCTTGTCAGCATGTCAACCGACCGACTTGATTTCTATGATATAGGCATTTCTGAGATTGTAGTACTTCCCACCTCGCGCCTTATCGGAACCCGTATCAGGGATTCCCGTCTGCGTGAGGATTACTCGGTCAATATTCTCAGTATTCACAGAGATAAGAAGTATATTAAGGAAGAACTCAGTGAACATCGCTTGCAAAACGGTGACATCCTGTTGGTGCAGGGTCAGTGGGAAAAAATCATGCAGATGAACCACGAAAATGAAAACTGGGTAGTATTAGGTCGTCCTGACAAGTTGATGGAGAGGGTTTCCCTTGATTACAAGGCACCAGTAGCTGCAGCTATCATGCTTTTGATGATCGTGATGATGGTGTTCGATTTCATTCCCATAGCGCCTGTGGTTGCGGTTGTGTCAGCAGCCTTGCTGATGGTTTTTGCAGGTTGTTTCCGAAGTGTGGATGCTGCGTATAAGACCATCAATTGGGAGAGCGTTATGTTGATTGCAAGTATGATGCCTATGTCAATTGCTTTGGAAAAGACGGGTGTGTCACAGATAGTGTCTGAAAATCTAGTAAGGAGTCTGGGAGCGTTAGGTCCTTATGCCTTATTGGCAGGTATGTATTTCACCACTTCATTGATGACTATGTTTATTAGCAATACAGCAACGGCGGTATTGATGGCTCCTATTGCCCTTACTGCAGCCCAACAAATCGGAGTGAGTCCATACTCATTCATGTTTGCCGTAACATTGGGAGCCAGTATGTGTTTTGCATCGCCATTTTCAACCCCTCCCAATGCTTTGGTGATGAAAGCCGGTCGATATACTTTTATGGATTATATTATCGTGGGATTGCCTTTGCAGATTATCATAGGCATTGTCATGACGATAATTCTTCCATTGCTTTTCCCATTTTGAGTTGATAGGTAAAAACAGTCCGCAGAAACGTTCCATTTCATGGCACCTTTTCTCGCCATGGCATAGTTCAAGTGAACTTAACTCTGCTCATTTGGCTTAACTTTCATATCATACTATTGCTTCCCTGTGTGTTCGGGTCATCATCGGGATATGTTCGGGTTTTGTTGTTTCATGATGTGATATTTTCTCGCTCTCAACATTCCCACATCGTGGTATTCTCCTGTTCTGTTCCTTGTTTCTCCCATCTTTGTCACATCATTGTCCGCTAAATATTGGGACTTAGTGCGGAGTCACTTGTGACTTACTTAGGAGTTGACTACGACTGTGTGCGGACGGAATGTTTTGTGCGATGAGTGATTCTCTCTTGAACCACGTTGCAAAGATACAACATCCCCCAAAAACAATCATACGTTTCTTGCGATTTGAGGACATTTTTATCAAAATGTTTACTACCCATAAATGAACTTGCTTCACAAGGCGGAAACCAGTTTATATGGCCTTGACGCCAAGGAGAGGGAAATCCTGCCACCTCATCACCCGATTGACAGATCGTTTTCGATAGAGAAAGAATCTCAATCACAGTTATCTCAATTATAAAATAGTCACATGAAAAACGAAACCCCCTTCTTTATATACTTATAACTATTTAATAATCAATAATATATATATAAGAAAGTAAGGTTAGGGGGTATGTTTTTTTTAATTGAGAGAACTGAGATTGAGATTACGGCACAACAAGTAACAAGTAATTTAAATGATTAAAAAAATTAATTATCAATGACTTACGATATTTTTAGTACTACCGCTCCAACGATGCTAAACACTGGTAGGGGCACTCATTTTATCAAATTTATCCTCTCCCAGGCGTCTCGTGAGATGCGAGAACCGCTTGTTCCGATGGTAATACCGGCCTTGGCAACTCACTTACATGAAGTCTCATTGATGTATTCGGACAACAAATATTATGATATCTGCGGACAAATGGGGCATTTGATAGGTCCTTCAGGTTTTGTAAAGGCCCTACAGAGACATCTTCTGGAGTCTATAATGCGCGCAAAAAAGAAGACCCTTCCTGCATATATGATAGAAGGGTCTTCTTAGTATGGCGTAAATGCTTGTAGCCATGTGCTTGTCAATTCTTGATTCATGATGGCAAATTTGCATCTGAACTCATCTACGCAATAGTCTTTTTTGAGCCAGCTCTCTACCTCATCATTGGTGATTACCGAGCCGTTGCTCATCTCGCTGCCAGCTGCGGGGATAGTCAGGATACAGCCGATAGGAAGATATTGTGTTGCGTGATCCTTGTGCTCGTATAGTGTCCATACATCACCTTGGTAGAATCGTCCAGATGATATGGCTTTGCAGGAGTCAATGACAGATCCTCCGCCTACGGCAAGGAGAAAATCTACATTTTCCTCCTTACAGAGTTCTATGCCCTTTCTTACGAGTGAAAGACGTGGGTTGGGTTTTACGCCTCCCAGTTTTACGTATGCTATTCCTGCTTCTGTGAGGATCTGTTCTACTTTCGCCAAGAGGCCAGAGCGTATGGCGCTTTGTCCGCCATAATGTATTAAAACCTTTGAACCTCCGTGTCTTTTTACGAGTTCTGCCACTTGGCTTTCTGTATTGCGACCAAACGCAACTTGTGTTGGAGCATAATAGTTGAAATTCTTCATATAGCTTGTTTTTTATAGTTTTTCGTATGCAAAATTACGCATTCCTGATGATTTTTCATCAGGAATGCGTAATTAATGGTATGTTCGTGTGAGGACTTCTTTAGTTGGATGCGCTGGTATTTACCACGGGTTGGGCAGCATCATCGCTACAGAGTACGACAAGCAGATTGCTCACCATCGCTGCTTTTTTGTCGTCGTCAAGTGTCATTACTCCCTCGTTGTTTAGTTTGTCGAGTGCCATTTTAACCATTGATACGGCCCCTTCTACAATCTTTTCGCGTGCAGCAATAATGGCTGTAGCTTGTTGGCGACGCAGCATCACGGCAGCAATTTCCGGTGCATAAGCCAGATAGTTGATTCGTGCTTCAATTACTTCTATGCCAGCCATCGCCAGTCGTTCGTCGATATGTGCTTCCAGTTGTTTGTTGATTTCATCGCTTCCGTCGCGTAGTGTCAGCTCTTGGGTGTTGTTGTTTTCGTTGTCATAAGCATATTGTCCAGCCACTTGTCGTAGGGCGGCATCTGCTTGAATGCTTACGAAGAGTTCGAAGGCGTTCATGATTCCTGCTGCGGTAGCGATTCCTTGTGTTTGTTGGCTTGCCATGGTCTGTGAGTCAATTTCAAACATGGCTTTATAGGTATCTTTCAGCTTCCATACCAGTACCATTCCAATCATTACAGGATTTCCCGTTTTATCGTTTACCTTAATGGGTTTCCCGTCAAGGTTACGTGCTCGGAGTGATAGTTTCTTTTGGTTTATGAAGGGGTGTATCCAATAGAAACCGGCCTTGGTGAAGGTTCCTTTGTATTTGCCGAAAAACATCAGGACACGAGCTTCTCCCGGTTCTACGAGGATGAATCCTCCTGCCATGATAAGCGAGAGTAGTATAAGAAGTCCTCCGGCAATACCGCTGGTGATGGAGCAGGCGAGTTCCCATTCTTCCATGCTGATGGCTGTAATGACTAATGCAATACCTCCGAAGAAGCATAACAGATTGAGCACGAGCATTATGATACCGTTGAGACACATGCCTGAGTAGTTGAATTCTTTAGTTTCCATATGATTAATTGTTTTTTAATAATAATATTTAATTGTGATCATTTCTATGGCGTTAACCTATGGGGATTCGTCGGTCGGTTTACCAAGATTGATGCAAAGGTATATGTTTTTTTTTAGATTCGTTTACATCAAACGGAATTTCTGATATTCAGATTCGATTATTCTTCGATATGCGATAGGGAATGGATGAAGTTTCCCAAAAGATTGAATGGTGACTCTTGTGGGAAAACATACATGTATCTGAAGGAGTGTCTCACGTGCCAGATAAGAGAACTGGAATTGTTGGTGCCGACAAAGACATGGTCTCCTTGTGTGAAGTACCATTCATCGAGTTCGTTGCCTGAAATCTTCATGAATTCGCGTATCAGTTGCTGTGCTTCTTTGGGTGAAGATGCCTCTGCAAATGGGATATTGCCGGCATCGAAGTCGAAGAGACTGACCAATACGGAAGCTGTCAGACTGGCAACATGTTCCATGTAGAGTTGTGTTATCCATGAACGGATGTGTTCATAGTCGATGTTGTCGCGTGTGGTTCGTAGATAGATGGCCAGTTCTACGAAGCGCCGTAGATGTATGCCTTGTGTGAGTAGGTTGCGCGAGATTCCTACCAACCGTAGCATGAAAGCCTTAGTAGCTTGCAGGCTTTCTATTGATATTTCCTTTTCAGCTTGTTGGAGCAGTCGGCGCAGTTTTCTGTTGAGTAGGGGATTGGACAACCGTTGTTCTTCGGTTTCTTGTTTGTCGATATCGGCTTCTGCTTGCTCTGAAACGGCATGAATAGTTGCTTGTTGCCAGTTGGCCAATAGACTTGCGTCAAGACGTAGGAAGAAGTCATCGGCAGACTGTCGTATTCCGTCAAATACCCATGGTGTAATATCATGGATTTGTGCAAAGACGAGTGCGCGTTCCCATTTCCATGCCGACATGGGTTCAAGCGTCAGATGCTCGTTGAAAGCCCCTTCGCGTAGCAGACGGATACAATTGCGCTGGATGATGTTCATAATCAGGATACGTGTTTAGGATAACGCAACAAGATGGCGAGTAGGGCAGTAAAGCCGATTGCTATTGGATAATAGAGATAAGGCAGAATGCTGATGGGGTTGAGTGCAGCCAGTCCTGCAGCCATTAGCATTTGTGCTCCATAGGGTATAAGTCCCTGCATCATGCATGAGAAGGTGTCGAGTATGGATGCGCATTTCCGGTTATCTACTCCGAAACGGTCGCCTATTTGCTTGGCAATACCTCCTACGGTAATGATTGCCACGGTATTATTGGCTGTACAGAGGTCAACGAGCGATACCAGAGCGGCGATAGCGAGTTCTGCTCCCCGTTTGGTGTGGATATGACGCGTCATGCGCTGGATAAGGAAGTCTATTCCTCCCTGGTGTTTGATGATTTCCAGCAGGCCTCCTGCCATCATGGTGATAATGATGAGTTCACCCATTCCCATGATACCTTGCCCCATGGATCCCATCCATCCGTAGAAGTCAAACGATCCGTCGATAAGGCCTATGGCTCCTGTGAGTGCGATGCCCAGCGTGAGTACTGCCATGACGTTCATTCCGCAAACTGCTGTCAGCAGAACGACGAGGTATGGTATAACCTTTAGTAGCGATACTGGTCCTACCTTTTGTGGTGCCTGAGTATGGAGTCCCATGACCACATATATGGCGAGGATAGCGATGGCTGCAGGAATGACGATATAGGAGTTGACTCGGAATTTGTCTGAGAGTCTGCAACCTTGGGTTGAGGTAGCAACAATTGTCGTGTCGGATATGAATGAGAGGTTGTCGCCGAAGAACGAACCGCCAACTACGACTGCCACCATGAGTGGTAGTGCTGTACCGGTCTGACTGGCAACGCCTGCTGCAATAGGGGTCAGGGCGACGATTGTGCCTACGCTTGTTCCCACAGAGAGCGAAATGAAGCAAGCCGCCAGAAACAGTCCTGCCAGCAGCATGTTGGCGGGCAGTAGTGTAAGTGCTAAATTGACGGTAGCGTCGATAGATCCCATGGCCTTTGCGCTATTGGCAAAGGCTCCTGCCAAGATAAAAATCCATATCATCAGCATCATCTGTCCTGTTCCTGCTCCTCGGCTGTAGATGTCTATGCGTTTGCGTAGTGGGATTCCTCCTGCCATAATGACCGCATAGATAGAGGCCACCATGAAAGCCACGGTGATGGGCACTTTGTAAAAGTCACGAGCAATGATACTCGTGACTAGATATAGGACGATGAACACCAATAGTGGTGATAGTGCGATGATGCCTTTTTTCACGATTGTGTTACACCTTTTTTGTGATTATACTTTTATTATAACGTAACTCCATTTTTGAAGATGGATATTTCGCGATAGCCATGTTCTTCGTTTCGTGCCTGTTGTCCGCTTGCCACAGCCAGTACTTTGTCGATGAATTCAGGCAGCAGTTCTTGCATGGTGCGTCCTTCTATGAGTTGTCCGGCAGAGAAATCTACCCAATGTGGTTTGTTTTTTGCCAAAGTGGGGTTGGTGGCAATCTTCATGGTGGGTACGAAAGTGCCGAATGGTGTTCCGCGTCCGGTAGTGAAGAGTACGATATGGCAACCGCTGGCAGCCAGAGCGGTAGATGCAACGAGGTCGTTTCCTGGTGCAGAAAGCAGGTTGAGTCCGTCGTGTTGCAGTCGGTCTCCGTATTCCATGACGCCGCTCACAGGTGCTTTCCCGCATTTTTGTGTGCATCCTAATGCTTTGTCTTCGAGGGTGGAAATGCCTCCTGCTTTGTTTCCTGGGCTTGGGTTTTCTCCTACGGGTTCTCCGTGTGCGAGGAAATACTCTTTGAAGTTGTTGACCATAGAAACGGTTTGCTGGAAGAGTTCTGGAGTTTTGCAGCGGTTCATGAGAATGGTTTCTGCTCCAAACATTTCAGGAACTTCTGTCAGAACGCTTGTTCCGCCTTGTGCTACGAGCCAGTCGCTGAATTCTCCCACGAGTGGGTTGGCTGTGATTCCGCTGAATCCGTCGCTACCACCGCATTTCAGTCCGATGCGGAGCTTGCTGACGGGTACGTCAACGCGCTTGTCCTGACGTGCGTTTTGATAGAGTTGGCGTAGTTCCTGCATGGCGGCTTCTACTTCGTCTCCTTCAACACGTTGTGTGACAAGCAGTTTGATGCGGTCTTTGTCGTAGTCTCCCAACATAGCCATGAAGTCTTCGGGTTGATTGTTCTCACATCCGAGACTGAGTACGAGTACACCACCTGCATTGGGGTGTAGGCAGATGTCGCGTAGCACTTTTCGAGTATTCTCGTGATCGTCTGAGAGTTGTGAGCACCCGAAATTGTGGTGCCAAGTCCAAATGGCGTCAATACCTTCGCAGTGGGTTTCTGCTTGCAGTCTGTGTGCCAGTTGTTCTGCAATTCCGTTGACGCATCCCACGGTCGGAACGATCCATATTTCGTTTCGTACGCCTACGTTGCCGTTTTTGCGTAGATAACCTTTGAAGGTGCGGTGTTCGTCGGCAATATTGAGTGTTGCATCAACGGGTTGATAGGTGTATTCAAGTGTTCCGCTGAGGTTTGTTTTCAGATTGTTTTCGTTTACCCAGTCACCTGCTTTTAGGTCAGTCTTTGCATGTCCGATAGGGTAGCCGTATTTGATGATGTCTTCGCCTTGTTTCACATCCTTGATGAGCACTTTGTGTCCGGCAGGAGTGTCTTGATTGACGAAAATCTGTTGGTCGTCGATTTCGATGATGTCGCCTTTCTGTTTGGCTTCGAGACATACTACAACCGAGTCGGCTGGATTGATTTTGAGATAAGTCTTGAGTGGTTTCATTTTGTATAGTAGTTTAGTTTGTTTTCTGAAGCTGTTTATCCGATGTTGTTACGTCGGTAGAAGTCGATATTCTCCTTGGTGAGGAGTTCGATGGGCATATAATTGATGGGTTCCACCTTTTTTTTCAGTACGATGGCTCGGAAAAGTGCATCGACACAGGTGTATCCTTGCATGAATCCATGCTGTGCGATAAGAAATGAGATGCTTCCCTGGCGTACGCATTCAGCATTCTTGGGCACCATGTCGTATCCCATAATCTGCACATTTCTTCTGTTGGAGCGTAGTAGAAATTCTCCTACCAGATGTGCCTTCGAATTAAAGGTGATGCAATGGTGTATGAGTGGATGCGAGGTGAAGAATTCTTCGAGAATATCATCGTATTGTTCGCGTTCGGTGTCGAGTGACAGGTTAACTTCTGTAATCGTTACATCAGGGAAATGGTCGTGCATGTAGTGTCGGAATCCCGTTTCTCGGTTTTCTTGTTGTTTTGATGCCACGTTGCCGTTGCGCATTTGTTTCATCAGCATGATTTCTGTCTCGTGAGGAGCGAGCATCATGAGCATGCGTGCTGCAAAATATCCGCTGGAGAATGAGTCTTGTCCGAAGAATGTCAGCGGTTTGAGGTCCGGCATGTATGAGTCGAGTAGTACGAATGGAATCTGCCATTGGTGAATCAAGTCGCAGTATTTGCGCATGACGTCGATTTTTGTCGGCACCATGATGATGCCGTCTGGTTCTTCCTTGAGACATTCGTCCATAACCTTTTCAAAAGTGTCTGTCGCAAACCTATTGTAATAGAGCAGTTTGACCGAGACTCTGAAGTCACGGAAGCGTTCGCATGCTGCCATGGTGCCTTCTTCCACTTCGTCCCAATATGCTTCCGATTCGTGTTTGGGAAGGATGCAAAAGAATTGGTACGACTTGTTGTACGCCAGTGCAGAGGCATACATATTGGGCTTGTAGTCCATTTCTGCTAAAGCCTTTTCTACTTTCTCGAGTGCGCTTTTCGACACGTTGGGACGCTTATGGAGCACCCTATCGACCGTGCCGACGCTGACGCCAGCACGTTCGGCAATATCCTTGATTCTTATTTTGCCTGTATCCATAGTTGTTGCAAAGGTAATGTAATTCGCTCAAAATACAAAAAGAAAACTCGTTTTTCTTTGTCTGTTTCTTAAGATGTAGTCTGTCCTTGGTATCAGAAAATGGCATAATAGTATCATGTTTGGTTGTGGAGGAGGGATTGAGTGGTTATATGTTACCGATTTTTAGCCTTTGCTCTCGGCTTCGGGATGCCTTGGGAATGGCTTCGGGATGTTTACAAGCGATAAGTCCTAAGTGAGTCCTAAGTAAGTCCCAAGAAATAACAGATGATAATGGGAGTTTGATGGTAAGAAATGAAGAGTGGCAAGCTGTGGCGGAATCATGCGAAAGTTGTATAAAGGTATTGTGGATGTTCTGAAGAAATTCTATCAAGTGCTGAAGAAACTCTGAAACATATATATAAAATAGGTGTATGATAACCAATACGGAATAGCATGACTCTTATAGTCTGTTTCTGCCGTCTTTAGGGGCAAAAAAAGGTCAGACTAAAACGTTTACGGCATATTTAAATCGAAAAAACAGTATAGAATTTGCACGTTTGAAATTTAATATGTACTTTTGCAAACAAAATATCAAACAGCAGATAATTACTAAAACAAATGGCAAAAATCGTAACATTGGGCGAAATTATGCTTCGCCTGTCACCCAACGGCAACGACCGTTTCATTCAGAGTGAATCATTCCGCATCATCCCCGGTGGAGGTGAGGCTAATGTGGCAATCTCAGTGGCTAACTATGGTCATGAAGCCTATTTTGTCAGCAAACTGCCCAAGCACGAGATTGGTCAGATTGCCGTTAACGCACTGCGCCGCTATGGCGTGAATACCGAATTTGTGGCTCGCGGTGGTGACCGTGTCGGTCTTTACTATGCAGAGACTGGTGCTTCTATGCGCCCATCAAAGGTTATCTACGACCGTGCCAACAGCGCTATTGCCGAGGCTGATGCATCCGATTTCGACTTTGATAAAATCATGGAAGGTGCTCAGTGGTTCCATTGGTCAGGCATTACTCCTGCCATTTCTGACAAAGCTGCCGAGCTGACCCGTCTGGCTTGTGAGGCTGCTAAGCGTCACGGAGTGACCGTTTCTGTTGACCTGAACTTCCGTAAGAAGCTCTGGACCTCAGAGAAAGCAATCTCTATCATGCGTCCACTTATGCAGTATGTTGATGTATGTATTGGTAACGAGGAAGACGCAGAACTCTGTCTCGGATTCAAACCCGATGCCGATGTAGAAGGTGGAAAGACCGATGCTTCAGGTTATGAGACTATCTTCAAGCAGATGAAGGAAACTTTCGGCTTCAAATATGTAGTATCTACTCTTCGTGAGTCTTACTCAGCAACCTTCAACGGTTGGAAAGCTTTGATCTACGATGGCAAGGAGTTCTATCAGTCGAAGCGTTATGAGATCAACCCCATCATCGACCGCGTAGGTGGTGGCGACTCATTCTCTGGTGGTCTGATCCATGGTCTGCTCACCAAGAAAACTCAGGGTGAAGCCCTTGAGTTTGCAGTAGCTGCTTCAGCTCTGAAGCATACTATCAACGGCGATTTCAACCTTGTAAGTGCTGACGAGGTAGAGGCTTTGGCTGGCGGAAATGCCAACGGACGTGTTCAGCGCTAATCATTCTAATCATAGCAATCATTATGAGTAAATTTGATAAGATAGCCGTACTGAAGAAAATCGGCGATACAGGAATGGTTCCTGTATTCTACAATAAAGACCTTGAGGTTTGTAAGAATGTGGTAAAAGCCTGCTACGAAGGTGGTGTCCGTGCATTCGAATTTACCAATCGTGGCGATTTCGCCCACGAGATTTTTGGTGAACTCGTGAAATGGGCTGATAAAGAGTGCCCCGAACTGGCTCTCGGTATCGGTTCTGTAGTTGACGCTCCCACAGCAGCTCTTTATCTGCAGTTGGGTGCCAACTTCGTGGTTGGTCCATTGTTCAATCCCGAAATTGCTCCCGTGTGCAACCGCCGCCTTGTGCCTTATTGCCCAGGCTGCATGACAGTCAGCGAAATCGGTAAAGCCCAGGAACTGGGATGCGACCTGACCAAGGTGTTCCCTGGCGATGTGGTAGGTCCCAACATGGTAAAAGGTCTGAAGGCTCCAATGCCTTGGTCAAAAATCATGGTTACAGGTGGTGTGGCTCCAGAAGCCGAAAACCTCAAAGCATGGTTCAAGGCTGGCGTCTATTGCGTAGGTATGGGCTCGAAGCTCTTCCCCGCTGACAAGGTAAAAGCCGGCGACTGGCAGTATGTTACCGACAAGTGCAAGGAAGCACTTGGCTATGTAGCCGCTGCTCGCGCATGATGACTCACTCCCTTTGCTAAAAGGAGAAAATCATCGGCTTATTATCATCATAAACAAAAGGAGATTACGATATGAAACACGATGCGATAAAAGCAGAGAGTTCATTTCTTAATCTCCTTTACGCTTTTTTTATTGCACCATTAGCACTCCTTCTGCTGACGAGCTCATGTCAGGCTCCTCCACGGCAAGATGTACAACAATTCAACGACAAGGCCTATGAAGCCCATTACCGCTCGTTGGATTCTGTGGAGCATTATGCCCGAAAAGCCCTCCAACTGGCACAGTATGACGATGACGGAAAGGCAGAAGCACTCAACAATCTGGCCTTCGCCAATATTGTCCGGATGGATTATGCCAAGGCAGAACAGCAACTGACAGAGGCTGCTACGCTAACCGACAATCAGATAGAACAACTCGTCTCGCAAGTGCAACTGATGCGACTCTGTCAACGTCGTTCTCGCAATCGTGATTTTTATGAGCATCGCGAACGAGCACTAAACTGTTTGCGCCGTATCAACGAAGAGCGTGCAGCACTCTCGCCAAGAGATACCCGACGGATGATTTATGCCGAGAGCGAATTGGCCATCGTCAATTCCACCTACTATTATTATGTAGGTTTGGAGCGACAAGCCTCCAATGCCATTCGACAAATCAACGAGGATGATGTGCGTCGCGACACAGCACAGTATCTTAATTACCTCTACAATATCGGCGCAGGAGGTATTATCATAGAGGGAACAGCCGAAGATATTGCCAACGAAGAAATAGAAAATCTTTTCCATTGTGTTTCCATGGCAGAACGTTGTCATTATCCCTACTTTGAAGCCAACGCCAAAGAGGCTTTGGCAGAACGTCAGAATGACCTGCAACTGGCAGAAGAGGCACTCATGCTGTTCCGGCAGTTTGGCGATGTCTATCAGATTGCAGGTGCACACCGCACGCTGGCCACATGCTACCATGTCATGGGAGACGACCGCCAAGCCCTCAAACACCTTTACCAAGCATTGGCAGACAAACGCATCAATCAGGCTCCAGACCTTGTGGCAAGTATTCGCGAACAGATGAGTGTGGCCTATGCGGCTCTCAACGATAAACCCCAAAGCGATTATAACCGCAATGTTTATATCGATATACAGGAACGCACTCGTCAGGATCGTGAATTAGAAGCACGCGCCAATATGTATGAAGTGGCTTCCATGCAACTTAACGTCATGATAATAGCCGTTATCGTGGCCATCTTCCTGCTGATACTGTTACTTTGGATCTTCAACCGCATGAACCGCAGGCAGAAGCAGGACAACCAACTGACAGAGATCCTGGAACAAAAGCAAGAAGAAGTTGCAGAAGCATGGATGAGGGTGGAGCGCAACGAAAAACAGCATTTGGAACAGCGGGCCAAGGTCGCACTTGTCATCAGCATCATACCACTCATAGACCGTATTATCCATGAAGTGAAGCGACTCGGGGACACTCCTCATGCTAAACCTTCGACTGATGAACAGCAGAATATGCTCAAGATACGGCAGGAACGGCTTGGCTATATTCAGGAACTGACCGATCAAATCAATAAATATAATGATGTGCTGACACAATGGATTCAATTGCGTCAAGGCAGTCTGAATCTCCATATCGAGAGTTTCCCACTTCAAGGACTCTTTGATATTGTTGCCCATAGTCGTACAGGATTCAATATGAAACAAGTGACACTCGAAGTGGAACCAACTACCGCAGTAGTCAAGGCCGACAGAGTGCTCACCCTCTTCATGCTTAATACGTTGGCAGATAATGCCCGGAAGTTTACAGAACGTAATGGACTCGTGACGGTCAGCGCCAGCGAAACTGAAACATACGTGGAGGTAATGGTTAGCGATACCGGCAAAGGAATGGACCAACAGACCCTCGACCATCTCTTCGATGCCAAGCCAGTAATAGATCATGTGGGCGAAACGCCAACAGGAGAACAACGCTCGCATGGGTTCGGATTGATGAACTGTAAAGGTATTATTGAGAAATACCGTAAGATAAGCAGCATCTTCAGCGTCTGTACGCTGACTGCAGAAAGCGCAGTAGGAAAGGGGAGTAGGTTTGCCTTCCGATTGCCCAAAGGAGTTCGTCGTACGCTCACAGTATTGTTGTTGCTAATGGTAGGGTGGAACACCATGGTCGCTCAATATAACCGCAATCAGGCTCATATCTATGCAGACTCAGCCTATTTCTCCAATATCAACGGAACGTATGAACGCACGTTGGAATTTGCAGATTCATGCATGAAATACCTTAACTTGCAGTATCTCAAACAACGCTCTGACAGCTGCCTGCTCATGAAACTGATTGACGAGAGTGCCACACTATCGCCAGAAATAGCGTGGCTGCACGATAGTGTTGATGTCAACTATCAAGTAGTGCTCGACATTCGTAATGAGAGTGCGGTGGCAGCCCTTGCCCTTCACGATTGGCAACTCTATGCTTATAATAACAAGGCCTACACCCAACTGTATAAAGAACTATCAGCAGACAATACCCTTGCTGACTATTGCCGAAAAATGCAGCAATCGCAATCTAATAAGCGTATCGCGGTCATTCTGCTCATCATCATCCTCATGCTTCTCATCCCAGCCTACTATATGCAATATTATCGGCATCGACTATATAAACAGTTCAATAGGGAGAAAAAACAACGCATAGATATCGAACTGGCGGATGACGAATTGCGGCGGGCAGAACTTGAATGTAGCAATCTTCATGTTACCAATGCCGTACTTGACAACTGTTTGTCAACGCTAAAACATGAGACCATGTATTATCCCAACCGCATCCGACAGTTGGCTTCTGCAGATGATCAGAACAATCTCGCAGAAGTGGTCAGCTACTATCGCGAACTCTATGGTATTCTCAGCGAACAAGCACTTCGACAAGTGGAACGCTTCCATCTTCATCTCAAGGCTGTCGATTGCTATGGTCATCAAGTTTTGGGAGATAGCCATGCGCTGAATGTGATGTGGCAAATCTTGGTGCAAAAAGACAGCGAGGTTAGTGTAGAGAGCAAAGACAACCGTTATTGGCTCTTTACTATTACCCAACCACACATGAATATTTCAAAGGAGGAGGCAGAAACACTCTTCACCCCTTCCTCTTCAGAACATATACCTTATCTGTTATGCCGACAGGTGGTGCGCGATCATGGAGAAACAACAAACTTGCGTGGTTGTGGCATTTGGGCAACAGTAGAGGATGGTAAAACTTATGTGAAATTAACATTACCCAAATATGGAAAACTTTAAACTTATTATCGTAGAAGATGTGCCGTTGGAACTTAAAGGCACGGAAGGAATCATCAGAAACGATATTCCTGAAGCCGACATCATAGGTACGGCAAGCAATGAAGCTGACTATTGGAAGCTGATCCGTCAGCAAAGACCGGACTTGGTATTGCTTGACCTCGGACTTGGAGGTTCTACAACTGTTGGCGTGGAAATCTGTCGTCAGACCAAACAAAACTATAAAGAGGTAAAAGTGCTGATTTTTACCGGCGAGATTCTCAATGAGAAACTATGGGTTGATGCACTCGATGCGGGAGCAGACGGCATCATTCTTAAAAGTGGAGAATTGCTGACTCGTTCAGATGTCGGAGCTGTATTGGAAGGCAAACAACTGGTATTCAACGAACCTATACTCAAAAAGATTGTTGAGCGTTTCAAACGGGATGTTACCATGCAACTGGTACGTCAAGAGGCTTTGGTCAACTATGAGATTGATGAATATGATGAGCGTTTCCTGCGTCATCTGGCCCTCGGCTATACTAAAGAACAGATTACCAACCTGCGGGGAATGCCCTTTGGCGTGAAGAGTCTGGAGAAACGACAGAATGAACTGGTCCACAAACTCTTTCCTGAAGGAGAGAGTGTTAACGCCACCCGTTTGGTGGTAAGAGCCTTGGAGTTGCGTATCCTCGACCTTGACAATCTTGAACCTGACGCAGAGTGATGAAACTGACCGATTAGAGGTGAAGAGAGTAATCAGTATGAGTATGTCGATATGGTGAAAAAGCGATTAGCATATTTTGCAACAACCTTGGCAATGGCAGAGGTGGCGTTAATCTTGTTTTCGTGGATATGGAGTGCGGCATTTCCAAACGATCAAGTTCGTTCTCTCCTGTCTAGTGAAGGATTGCGCTGGTTTTTCGGACATTTCTCTGAGATATTGGCAACGCCATTGATGGTGAATATATTGTTGATGGGAATGGCTTATGGTTGCTTGCGCCGATGTGGAGTATTGGCCTACAGCAATACCTATCGCGAACGCCGTGCCTTGCTGATGAGTCTGGGACTCTTGGTGGTCTATGCTGTGGCATTACTTTTGCTGACCATACTGCCCCATGCCGTGTTGTTGAGCGCTACCGGACATCTGTTTCCGTCGCCATTCGCTTCAAGCCTCCTTCCTGTATTGGCATTCTCCATCGTCACCTCATCCATGTTATATGGAGCGGTAATGGAGCGAATCCGTCATATCGGGCATGTCTATGACTCGTTGTTGGATGGACTCCGTAGTATTACTCCTTTCATACTTTTCTATATACTATTCATGCAAATCTATGAGTCCATACGCTTTGTGTTTGGCTAATCCCTCATTTTTAGGTATTGTGGCATTGGGAGAATAGGCGTACCTTTGCAACGTGTTAAGAACATCACAGACACAAAAATGGTAATAGTATTTGTTTAGTTTAGTATGAAATCGGTCGGTATGCTGCCGGCCGTTTTTCTTTTCCATCTCTGATGGCGATTCTCGATTACAGATATTGCACATTCCGTTTTGTGGTGTGCAAATAGAAGGGGCGGTTGTATTTTTCCCAAGCATTACGTGCAGTAAAATTTGGTATTTCGGGTTCTAATTTGTATCTTTGCACCAAAGATATAAGTAATAAGATATGTTTGAAAACTTAAGTGAAAGACTTGAACGTTCGTTCAAGATACTGAAAGGTGAAGGAAAAATCACCGAGATTAACGTGGCAGAAACCTTAAAGGATGTGCGTCGTGCTTTATTGGATGCTGACGTCAACTATAAGGTAGCCAAGAGCTTTACTGATACGGTAAAGCAGAAAGCCATGGGTATGAATGTGCTGACTGCTGTGAAGCCCAGTCAGTTGATGGTGAAGATTGTACACGACGAACTGGCTGAACTGATGGGCGGTAAAGCTGTCGAACTTACATTAGAGAATCGTCCTGCCATCGTGCTGATGTCGGGTCTGCAAGGTTCGGGTAAGACAACGTTCAGCGGAAAACTTGCTAATATGCTGAAAAACAAACAGCATAAGAATCCATTGCTCGTGGCATGTGACGTCTATCGTCCTGCTGCTATCCAGCAGTTGCACGTAGTGGGCGAGAGTGTTGGTGTACCTGTATATTCCGAGCCAGATAATAAAAATGTTGTAGAGATTGCCAATAATGCCATTCGTGAAGCGAAGGCTAAAAACTATAATGTTGTCATCATCGATACTGCTGGTCGCTTGGCCGTTGATGAGGAGATGATGAACGAGATAGCTACGCTCAAAGAGGCTGTCAATCCAGATGAAACGCTCTTCGTGGTTGACGCCATGACGGGTCAGGATGCTGTTAATACTGCCAAGGAGTTTAACGATCGGCTAGACTTCGATGGTGTAGTACTCACCAAACTCGATGGTGACACCCGTGGTGGTGCTGCCCTTTCCATTCGTACTGTTGTAACCAAACCCATCAAGTTTGTGGGAACAGGTGAAAAGATGGAAGCTATTGATGTATTCCATCCTGATCGTATGGCAGACCGTATTCTTGGAATGGGTGATATCGTATCACTTGTTGAACGTGCTCAGGAACAGTTTGATGAAAAACAGGCCAAAGAACTTGAGAAGAAGATTCGCAAGAACAAGTTTGATTTCAACGACTTCATGAGTCAGATTCAGCAAATCAAGAAAATGGGTAATATCAAAGATCTTGCAGCCATGATACCTGGTGTAGGAAAAGCTATCAAGGATGTGGATATCGATGATAATGCCTTTAAAGGTGTTGAGGCCATCATTCAGTCGATGACACCCAAAGAACGTGCAAACCCAGATATCATCAATCAAAGTCGTCGTCAGCGTATAGCAAAGGGTAGTGGTTCAAAGATAGAAGATGTGAACCGCCTGCTCAAACAGTTTGAGCAGACCCGTAAGGTGATGAAGATGATGACAGGCGGCAATAGCTCGAAAATGATGCAGATGGCTAATGCCATGCGCCACATGAAGGGTGGAATGCCCAAGATGTAATGTTCTTATAGATAAAGGACACAGAAACATAACAATTCAAACGAAATAAACTTTATGCAACTGATAGACGGTAAAGCAACCGCAGCGGCTATTAAGGCTGAAATAGCGGAAGAAGTGAAAGGCATCATGGCCAATGGAGGTAAGCAACCTCATTTGGCAGCAGTGTTGGTAGGTCACGACGGTGGTTCGGAGACCTATGTGAAAAATAAAGTACTGGCTTGCGAAGCTTGTGGATTTAAATCAACCCTTATCCGCTATGAGGACAATATTACTGAAGAGGAACTGCTGAAGTGCGTCGATCGGTTGAACAAAGATGCCGATGTCGATGGATTCATTGTACAGTTGCCATTGCCCAAACATATTGATGAGCAGAAAGTGATTGAAGCCATCGACTATCGAAAGGATGTGGATGGATTCCATCCCGTCAACGTAGGACGTATGGCTATTGGATTGCCTTGCTTCATTTCTGCCACACCATTGGGCATTATTACTTTGCTCAAGCGCTATAATGTTCAAACAAGTGGCAAGAAGTGTGTCGTATTGGGCAGAAGCAATATCGTGGGCAAACCTATGGCACAACTCATGATGCAGAAACAATATGGCGATGCTACCGTTACTGTTTGTCACTCTCATTCGGAGAACCTCAAAGAGGAATGTAGAAATGCTGATATCATCATCGCTGCCATTGGACGTCCCGACTTCGTTACAGCAGACATGGTGAAGCCTGGTGCAGTTATTATTGACGTGGGCACCACTCGAGTACCTGATGCCACACGCAAAAGCGGATTCCGTCTTAATGGTGACGTCAAGTTTGATGAGGTAGCACCTAAGTGTTCGTTTATCACTCCCGTGCCCGGTGGAGTAGGGCCGATGACTATCTGCTCGCTGATGAAGAATACTTTGGCTGCTGGTAAGAAGGAATACTATAAATAGAGAATAATGACAATGACAGCTCAGGAATATTATGAACAAGGTAATGCTTGCCGCAGACAGGCCGACTGGCAAGGAGCTATCAACAATTACTTGAAAGCCATCGAGATTGACCCAGAGAGTCCTGCTGTCGAAGCAAAGCAAATGCTTGACGATATACTGAACTATTATCACAAGGATTCGTATAACCCATAAAATATAAAAATTATGGCAAAGGTTAAAGGAGCTGTTGTGGTTGATACCGACCGCTGTAAAGGATGTGCGCTGTGTGTAAGTGCTTGTCCACAAGGCGTTATTGTATTGGCCAATCGTGTCAATGTGCATGGCTATCCCTATGTGGAACCTGCACAGATAGACAAGTGTACAGGTTGCACTTCGTGCGCCATTGTGTGTCCGGACGCTTGTATTACTGTCTATCGTAAAAAAATGGAGGGATAAGATTATGATAGAACAGGAAGTAACACTCATGAAAGGCAATGAGGCCTTGGCCCATGCTGCCATCCGCTGTGGTGCTGACGGATATTTCGGATATCCTATTACTCCGCAGAGTGAGGTCATCGAGACTCTGGCTGAACTGAAACCCTGGGAAACCACCGGTATGGTGGTGTTGCAGGCTGAAAGTGAAGTGGCGTCTATCAATATGATCTATGGTGGAGCCGCTGCAGGAAAGCGCGTGCTCACCTCGTCATCATCGCCAGGCATCGCATTGATGCAGGAAGGTATTACCTATATGGCTGGTGCAGAACTGCCCGGTGTGTTTATCAACGTGCAACGCGGAGGACCCGGACTGGGAACCATCCAACCCTCACAGGGCGACTATTTCCAAGCTACTCGTGGAGGAGGTAATGGTGACTATAATACCATCGTCTTAGCTCCTGATAGCGTTCAGGAAATGGCAGACTTTGTGGATCTCGCATTTACGCTGGCTTTCAAATATCGTAACCCTGCCATGATTTTGGCTGATGGTGTGATAGGACAGATGATGGAAAAAGTTGTTTTGCCACCCATCAAACCGCGTCGCACAGAAGAGGAAATCAGAAAAGAATGTCCTTGGGCTACTATCGGACGCACCAAAGACCGCAAACCCAATATCATCACGTCGCTCGAACTCAAACCTGAGGTTATGGAGCTGCGAAATCTTCATCTCCAAGAGAAGTATAAGACCATCCGCGAGAAGGAAGTACGCTATGAAACCATCCAGTGTGATGATGCTGATTTTATCGTTGTGGCCTTCGGTAGTGCAGCACGTCTGACACAGAAAGCCATGGAAATGGCTCGCGAAGAAGGACTGAAGGTGGGACTGTTGCGCCCCATCACGCTGTGGCCATTCCCGTCAGAAGCTATCGCTCAAGTGGCAAAAGGCAAGAAAGGCGTACTTGTGGTAGAAATCAACGCCGGACAAATGGTACAGGATGTGCGCCTGGCTGTTAACAGCGATATCGCTGTAGAGCATTTCGGTCGCTTGGGAGGTATTGTTCCCGAGCCAGAGGAAATCGTTGAAGCTATAAAGAAGATGAGGTAACTATGGAGAACGAAATCATTAAACCGGAGAATCTGGTATATCAGAAACCGACCCTGATGAACGACAACCACATGCATTATTGCCCTGGTTGTTCACATGGTGTGGTACATAAGTTGGTGGCTGAGGTCATCGAGGAAATGGGTATGGCCGATAAAACCATTGGCGTGTCACCAGTGGGATGCGCCGTCTTTGCTTACAACTATCTGGACATCGACTGGCAGGAAGCTGCCCATGGACGTGCTCCTGCTGTGGCTACTGCCGTTAAACGGCTTTGGCCTGACCGTCTTGTGTTTACCTATCAAGGTGATGGCGACTTGGCTTGTATTGGAACATGTGAGACCATCCATGCCTTGAATCGTGGTGAACATATCGCTATTATCTTCATCAATAATGCTATATATGGTATGACAGGCGGACAAATGGCGCCTACTACCTTGATGGGAATGAAGACTTCTACCTGTCCTTATGGTCGTCAGGCTGATCTTCATGGATATCCCCTTCACATCACCGAGATTGCTTCTACACTCGAAGGCACATGCTATGTGACTCGTCAGAGTGTGGAAACTGTGGCTGCCATACGTGGTGCCAAGAAAGCCATACGTAAGGCTTTCGAAGCTTCGATGGCAGGAAAGGGAAGTAGTCTTGTAGAGATTGTATCAACCTGCAATAGTGGATGGAAAATGTCACCTAAGGCCGCTAACGAATGGATGGAAGAACACATGTTCAAATACTATCCAAAGGGTGACCTCAAGGACACTACGGGACTTTAGTCAATCAACAGGAAATAAACAACGAAGCAATGAAAAAAGAAATCATCATATCCGGTTTCGGAGGACAAGGTGTACTCTCTATGGGTAAAATCCTGGCCTATTCGGGACTGATGGACAATAAGGAAGTGACATGGATGCCTGCTTACGGCCCAGAACAGCGTGGTGGTACTGCCAATGTCACAGTCATTGTGAGTGACGAGAAGATATCGTCACCAATCCTCAGTAAGTTTGACATTGCCATTGTGCTCAACCAACCTTCGCTGGAAAAGTTTGAACCAAAACTCAAACCTGGTGGCATTCTGATATACGACAGTTTCGGAATCATTAATCCTCCTACACGTAGCGACATCACAGTATATCGTATTGATGCGATGGACAAGGCTGCCGAGATGAAAAACGGCAAGGTGTTCAACATGATTGTGTTGGGTGGACTGCTCAAGGTTGCCCCTGTTGTAAGTACTGCTGGCGTAGAGAAAGCTCTTTTCAAAACGTTGCCTGAACGTCATCATGGTCTTATTCCGCTGAATATGCAAGCCATTGAAGAGGGTGGTAAGATTATCGCTAAACAGTAACAGAACAGTTGAAATCATAAAAGAAGAGTGAAGAATCAGGTTCTTCACTTTTTTTTTACGTTCTGAATGATGCGCTTTATGGGGCGATATTCAATTCTATCACCCCACCATAAGGTGTCTGATGCTTCCATGCCTCTTCTGGGGAATAGAGCTTGGCATAGATGGAAGCTGCGGCAAGTACACCACCGTGGGCGAAGATGACCACCCGATGGTAGTTGTGATCTTTCAATTCGTCGAAGAAGGAGGCTACCCGTTGATACTGCATTGGAAAACTCTCGCCATTGGGTGTCGGCAAATGCAGATAATCATCATACCATTGTTGCAGATATGGGTCTGTAATGTTGTCGTAGCGTTGCATTTCCCAATCGCCCATGTTCATTTCCATCAATCGCTTGTCGGCGTTGGCAGAGGCAAAGCCACAATAGTCTGCCAACAATCGCGCCCTGGTAAGTGGTGAAGTGAATGCAGCATCAGGAAAACCATCCTTCCAATATGTTTCAAGCTGTGTTTTTGTTTGTTCTGCTTCTTGCTGAAAAGTATCGGCTACGCTAACGTCTGTCTGACCATAACAGGTGCCTGGTGCAACATTGACACGGGTGTGTCTGACCATAATGATATTCATACGCTATGGGAATGATTTCTATTGTTTGTTATTGTTTTGCAAAGATAGGGAAAAAATGTTTTGATTGAAAATATTCTGGTTAATTATTCGCAGAAAGCAATAAAAAACTGTATCTTTGCATCATGAATAGGATTTATAAGAATATTTCCTTTTGGACACACATTTGTCTATTGTTGCTTATGTTAGGCATGCCTCACCGACTTTTAGCCGATGACCGCATTCTCTATGTGACTTCTTATGAACCCGACAACAAGATAGTTGCTGATAATTTGGGAGAGTTTTCCAATTATGTCAAGACAAATATTCCCAATTCGCGTCTTTTTGTGGAGAGCATGAACTGTAATGGAATGATCGACATAAAAGACTGGCGCAAATGGATGGAAGGCATCATCAGCAAATACAATAATGGTCACATGCGCCCCGATATCGTAGTGCTGACGGGCCGTGAGGCAGTATCTACTTTCCTTTCTATTCCAAACCCAGAGTATAAGAAAATCCCAGTGCTCGTAGGTGGTTGTAGCTTTTCCATGGTGGAATTGCCGGATGATACAACCGATGTGGCATCGTGGACCCCTGAATTAAAATACTTGCGCTCTGATTATCAGGACTATAATCTTATTGGTGGTATTCTGACGCGCTATTCTGTTGAGAAAAATATAGAGTTAGCCAAACGGATGTATCCTCATGCGAAAAACTATTATTTCGTTTCCGATAATTCGTTGGGCGGTGTGTCATTGCAAGCCTTGGCACGCAAGGATATGCGGCAAGCTAAGTTCAGCAATATTCAGATGCATTATTATGATGGGCGTACAGGCTTTTTTGATACGTTAGCCAAGAAAATAAAACGGCTTAATCCCGAAACTGATGTACTTCTGATAGGCTCTTGGCGACTTGATGCTAACAACAGTTTCAATGTGAGCCATTCTGCAGAACTGTTTCGTACGCTCAATCCGTCACTACCGGTATTCTCTGTTGCGGGATCGGGTATGAATGGATGGGCTGTGGGTGGTTGGATTCCTGAATATGCTAACAAGAATGAGAAACTTGGTGAGATGTGTAAGGATTATCTTGAAACACGCTCTGACCAAGGATGGGTATATCTGAATGAAGGTTTTGTCTTCGACTATCGGCGCATGCAGGATTTAGACATCAGCGAGAGCCGGTTGCCCGAAGGTTTTACGATTATAAATGAGCCGAAACCATTCTTCGAGAAACATAGTGTGGTTATCGACTACATCCTTTTTGCCACGGTGTTTCTCAGTATAGGACTCAGTATTGCCATTGTGGCACTTATCAAGTCTCACCGCTTACGCAAAGAACTGATTCAGAAAGGAAAGGAATTGGAAGAGGCACGTGATAAAGCCGAGGAAGCTAATCATATGAAATCGGCTTTTCTTGCCAATATGAGTCATGAAATCCGCACGCCACTCAATGCTATTGTGGGATTCTCAGATTTGTTGGCTACACAGTCAGAAGATTTGGGCGTTCAAGAGAAAACCCATTTCAGCAATGTCATACAAGAGAATACCAATGCGTTGCTCAATCTCATCAACGATGTGCTCGATCTCTCGCGTATAGAGAGTGGACATGTAAGGATGGAGTTGACTCTGTGTGATGTGAAGCAATTGTGCCAGACAACAATAGAATCGGTAGAGATGACGTGTCGTAAACCCATACATTTCGTTTTTGAGTGTGACGAACCGTCTGTTCATTTCGTTACCGATAAGACACGTCTGCGGCAAGTACTTGTCAATCTGCTTACCAATGCCATTAAGTTTAGTGACAAAGGTAATATTACTGTGTCACTTGTTGTGGACCATGATGACGAGAGTGCTTCGTTTGCTGTTACCGATCAGGGATGTGGCATCAAACCGGAATATGCTGAAAAGATTTTCGATCGTTTTGTCAAACTTGACCAGTTTACCAAAGGCACTGGTCTTGGATTGCAGATATGTCGTCAGATCATAGAGATACTTGGAGGACGTATATGGCTCGACAATACCTATCACGGTGGCGCTCGCTTCCGTTTTGTTCATCCTACCAATCTGGAGGAGGCAATGCCAGAACCCTTACCGTATCATGTATTCTGAATGATTGCAGTTTAAGTTGTGCTATTTATTCCCGGTGTGTTCGGGTCGTCAACGAGATTTGTTCGGGTTTTGCTGTTTCATCATGTGATATTTTGGGGACTTCAGGAATTTGGAGTGATGGCATATTAAATAATCTATGATTGTTTTAAAATTATCTTGTATAAGTTGTTTACAGCAAAGAGTTTACTTAATACTTGGGCTATTAAAAACAATCTCTTCTTACATTATATGCAAATTAAGACTTTTGAATTCTCTTAGTCTTGTATATTAAGGGTTTTGTGGGAAACAGAATTTCCCAAATTGCTGATATACACCATCATTGATCGTTCATCACTCGAAATGTCAGATGAACCTTACTATATTGATGCGAAACAGAAAACCCCGATTTCATGAAAGATGAAATCGGGGCTTTTACTTATAGTGCTTCGTCGTCAGGCCGTTGTATCGATGGTTTCTTGATCTTGGGTAGATGTTTCTTCTTACGGAGATAAGCGGCTTTGCGAGCCTCATATTCTTCGAAATGCTTCTCCAGAAAATTATCGGCCATAATGATGACTATTGGTTTCTACTGTATATGACGGTAATGTGGAGTGGGGTATGGGCATTCTCGCTACCTCCCACAAGACGAACACTGGTCAGCGACATCTCGTTGTTGATACCGGTAATAGTGGTTGTCGTCTGATAGTAAGATGTTGACGAGGTGGTCACAGTCTTGACAGGCACCAATACAACTTTGTTCCAATTAGGATGTGTTGCAGTATAATTGCTACCACCAGCCTGCTTCTTCTTATAGAGATGATTGATGAGGTTGGAGATATTGCTGTATGTATAGGTATTCTTTGTACTGCTGTATGTTGCCAAATACGATGTCTTGTTGTCTGTGACTTTCAGATTCTCAAAGAACGAATAGAGACTGTCTTTCTCTACCATCAACAATTGTGTGGGTTGCTGAAGGAGGTTATTGCTGAGATCGTTTTGGGTATTCATCTTGTTGAATACAATCTTAGCAGACGTGATCGTATCATTCTCATGGTTGCGCTTGATGTCATCAATGGGCAGGGTCACTTCTGTGAAAATACCGGCAGGTGTTTTCAGATAGGTGCAACTATTGTCTGAAGCCAACCGAGCCACAGTCTTCTTGTCGTTGGTGATACGGGTTGTCTGCAATACTTCCTCTGTGCCGTTAAAGGTTTTGCTACCCACGTAGGTCTTGCCACCCTCTTTGCCACGGAAATAAATCATCAGCTGTGTACGACTCACCTCGTTCATCAGTCCCAGTCCGTCTGTAATCTTGAAATAGAAACCGGGACATACTTTATGGATGAAGTTATATGAGTTCTTAAAGTATTCTGGATGAGCATAGTAGGTGCGCATCAGGTAGGTACCATAGTTGTTGTAGGTATTACCATCCTTGTCGGTATATTCCTTGTTGAGGGGAATGCTGACATACTCATAATAGGAACCTGATTGCTGCACTTTACGCAGACTGTCACTCAACTGAAGATTGACGATAGAGAAAATCTTGTTTTCGTGCAGTCCGTCTTCACGGATATGACCCTTTGCAGCAGGATCGAAATTAGTATAGTAGGTTTTTCCTTCTTCTACAGGATTGCCAATCTCAAAAACAGAGAGTTTCAAAGCTGCGAGAGAGTCACCTTGCCACTTGTTGACAACAACATTCAGTACGCATGAGTCTGCTACGATTTCATTGTCAATCAGACTTGCCACACTATCCTTTGGAGGGAAGATGGCATTGCTTTCGTTTTCAAGCAAGGTAAACTGCGACATGTAGTCACTCGTGATATATGATCCGGTCTCTGGATCTTTGATGCGACCGAGATAGCTGTATTCACTTCGTGAAATCACCGAATCGACCACAAGCGACCGAGAACTCACCTGAAAAGAGTCGGTTGCAATAGCAAACAAGTCAGCGCTGTCGCTAATAGAATTACCGACGTTTGCTGTTTCCTCGTCGCAAGAGCAGATTGCCATCAGTGGGAGGACAATAGCTGCTAATAGTGTTTTCTTTGTCATTGAAGTAATGATTATCTTAATGATATCCTAATTTATCTTTTACCTTATTAAGGTTTGCATTAAATCTTTTCGTAGAACTCTTCATAAGCCTTACCGAAATCAGCACCGGGATAGGCGAGAGTGGGGATGCCCTGCTCTGCGGCGTAGTTCATCCAGTCTGCTTCTGTGTCTTGATGGGCAGCAATGACACCGTCGCTATAGTCGATAGCCAACTTTGCCAGTTCTGTAGCATCAAATACTTCGTTGTATTTTGTGAGGGTGTCGGCTGTAATATCGCGGAACTCAAGACACTTTTTGAAGTTGGGCGCCAAATCACTTGTCATCTGGTTGGGGAACAACGAGGTGACTACCTTGGTATTGGCAAATGAAGGTTCATCATAATAGGCCTTTTTGATAAACAAGGGTACTACGGCTCCCATCCATCCCTGTACGTGGATGATATCGGGTACCCAACGGAGCTTCTTAACAGTTTCCAATACGCCACGAGCGAAGAAAATTGCACGCTCGCCATTGTCTGCATAGTCCATACCGTTTTCATCCTTGTCCATCTGACGACGAGTGAAATAATCATCGTTGTCAATGAAATATACCTGTATGCGAGTCTGGACGATAGAAGCTACCTTGATAATCAATGGATGGTCGGTATCGTCGATGATAAGATTCATACCTGAGAGACGGATCACTTCATGTAGTTGACCGCGACGTTCATTGATATTACCCCATTTGGGCATGAAGGTGCGAATCTCGTGACCACTCTCTTGCATGACTTGAGGCAATGCCTTACCCATGTGTGAAAGGTCTGTTTCCGGTACATAAGGAACAATCTCTTGGTTGATGAACAATATCTTCTTTGCCATATTATTGAATGATTTAATCTTTGCAAAGATACGAATTTTTTTTCAAAAAATGATTTGTAAATGCGATATTTTAAGGTTTTTGTACCTTCTTTTGGCATATTTTCACCAAATCCTTTCATTATTTGATAAAAAAGTAGTTATTTTGCACTCGCTTTAGAAAAACAAAGAAATTTGAAATGAAAGTTTTCAGTAAAATCGTAGATCTTCAAAACCAATTGTTTGAAGACCGAAAAAATGGAAAAGAAATAGGTTTGGTTCCTACCATGGGTGCCCTCCATGAAGGACATGCATCGTTGGTTAGGCGTAGTGTCAAGGAGAATGGCATTACCGTAGTGTCGGTGTTTGTCAATCCTACACAGTTCAACGACAAGAATGATTTGAAAAATTACCCACGCACGCTTGATGCCGACTGTCAGTTGCTCGATGCGTGTGGAGCTGATTATGTGCTGGCTCCTTCTGTGGAGGAGATGTATCCTACTCCAGACACTCGTCAGTTTGAATTTCCGCCAGTTTCAACGGTAATGGAAGGTGCACACCGTCCCGGACACTTCAATGGTGTGTGTCAGGTGGTGAGCCGCTTGTTTTATATCGTTAAGCCCAATCGTGCCTACTTTGGTGAGAAAGACTGGCAGCAGATTGCTGTCGTCAAGGCTATGGTGAAACAACTCGGTTTGAAAGTGCAGATTGTGGAATGCGACATCGTGCGCGATGCTGACGGATTGGCACGCAGTTCACGCAACACCCTGTTGGCTAAAGATGAGCGCGCCATAGCACCTGCCATCTACAAGACCCTGAAGGAAAGTATCTCTTACGCTAAGACGCATACTGTGGGCGAAACCCATGATTTTGTGGTCAATACCATCAATGCGGTGGATGGCCTTGAAGTGGAATATTTCTCTATCGTTGACGGTAACACCTTGCAGGATATTGCCGCTTGGGACGATACTCCCTACGTCGTAGGTTGCATCACAGTATATTGTGGAAAGACTCCAATCCGACTCATTGATCACATTAAATATAAGGCATAGTCATGATGATAGAGGTAATGAAGTCAAAACTTCACTGTGTGACAGTGACAGAGGCAAATCTTAACTATATGGGAAGTATCACCATCGATGAAGATTTGATGGATGCTGCCAATATGATAGCAGGAGAGAAAGTCCAGATAGTAGATAATAATAATGGCGAACGCTTTGAAACCTATATTATTAAGGGAGAACGAGGCAGTGGCTGTATTTGCCTGAATGGTGCTGCAGCACGTAAAGTGCAAGTTGGCGATGTGTGCATCATCATATCCTATGCCTTGATGGATTTTGAAGAGGCTAAATCGTTTACGCCGACCGTTGTCTTTCCTAAAGCAGACAACAGCCTGTAATCAAATGCTAATGTCAGGGTAAACATCGGCAGAGAAGATGACTGCCTGCAATCGTACAGCAACAATATAGTCTCTGCATCAATCAGATAAACAAAAATAAAGGAGGGAGCCTCTACTGAGGTTCCCTCCTTTATTTAGTATGAATAGAGATTACTCGATTACTACAAGTGCATCATCTTCCATGACGCTCTGTCCAGGCTGAACGCATACTGCGGTAATCTTACCGCTCTTCTCTGCCTCGATATTATTAGCCATCTTCATAGCTTCCAATACCAAGACTACGTCGCCTGCCTGTACTTCGTCACCTACATTGACGCGAATCTCTGTGATGACACCTGGCAGTGGAGCCTTAAGCGCATTGTTGGAGTTGGCTCTTCCTGATGGAGCTTCTGATGGAACTGCTGTGGGCTTTGCCACAACAGGCTTCACAACAACCTTCTCCACTTCAGGTTCTGGTTCCATTTCCACTTTGTATTCTTCACCATTGACATTGACGGTAACCATGTTCTCGACAACGTCACCAATGGCTACTTCATACTTGTTGCCATTAATTGTATATTTGTATTCTTTTTTCATCGCGCTTTGTGTTTAGGGATGTTCTGTCATAGTCAGAGCATATCCATTCCACTGGGTCTGCTTGTCATCAATAGTGATGATGCATGACTCTTTGTCGTGGACATTATTGCCTTTGAACTCATGAAGAGCCATGGCAATAGCTGCATATACTTCATTCTTCATAGACGGGATATTTTACATCGGAATGTTACCGTGCTTCTTAGCGGGCAGTGCATCACGCTTGGTGGCAAGCTGAGCAAGCGCACGGCAGATGCGGAAACGAGTGTTACGTGGTTCAATCACGTCGTCAATATAGCCATATTTTGCTGCCTGATAAGGATTGGCAAAGAGTTCGTTGTACTCTTCTTCCTTCTCGGCAATGAATGACTTAACATCTTCACCTGCTTCTTTCTTGGCTTTAGCTTCCTTCGCATAGAGAACAGCAGCAGCACCACTTGCTCCCATAACAGCGATTTCAGCTGAAGGCCATGCGTAGTTGAGGTCGGTATGGAGCTGTTTTGAACCCATAACGATATGAGAACCGCCGTATGACTTACGCAGGGTAACAGTAATCTTGGGCACTGTAGCTTCACCGTAAGCGTAGAGCAACTGAGCACCGTGCAGAATGACTGCGTTGTACTCCTGGCCTGTGCCGGGGAGGAAGCCTGGTACGTCAACGAGTGATACAATGGGGATGTTGAATGCATCGCAGAAACGTACAAAGCGTGCACCCTTACGTGAAGCATTTACGTCAAGCACACCTGCATAGCAAGAAGGCTGGTTGGCTACGATGCCGACACTCTGACCATTGAAACGAGCGAAACCTACGATGATGTTCTTAGCAAACTTAGGCTGTACTTCAAAGAACTCGCCATTATCGATGATAGCACCAATTACCTTGTACATATCGTATGCCTCATTGGGATTCTCAGGGATGATCTCGTTGAGGGAATCCTCCAAACGGTCAATGGGGTCGTTGCACTCCTTGCGAGGAGCTTGCTCCATGTTGTTAGATGGAATATAGCTCAACAGGCTCTTCAGCATTTCAATAGCTTCTTCCTCTGTTTTAGCGGTGAAGTGGGTTACACCACTTTTTGAAGCGTGAACGCTTGCACCACCGAGGTGCTCCTGGTCGATATCTTCACCTGTTACGGTCTTTACTACTTTTGGACCTGTGAGGAACATGTATGAGGTGCCTTCCATCATCAGAGTGAAGTCGGTAAGAGCAGGAGAGTAAACTGCACCACCTGCGCAAGGACCGAAGATACCTGAAATCTGTGGGATAACACCCGAAGCGAGGATGTTACGCTCGAAGATTTCTGCGTAACCTGCCAAAGCGTTGATACCTTCCTGAATACGGGCACCACCTGAGTCGTTGATACCAATCAGGGGAGCACCCATCTTCATGGCCATGTCCATCACTTTGCAAATCTTCTGGCTCATGGTCTCAGAGAGAGAACCTGCATGAACTGTGAAGTCCTGGGCAAAGATGAATACCAGACGACCGTCGATAGTACCGCTACCGGCTACTACACCATCGCCAAGGAACTGCTTCTTCTCCATGCCGAAATTGTGGCAACGGTGTTCCTTGAACATATCGTATTCTTCAAAAGAGCCTTTGTCGAGCAACATCTCAATGCGCTCACGTGCTGTATATTTTCCTTTGTCGTGCTGCTTCTGGATGGCTTTCTCACCACCACCGAGACGAGCTTTCTCACGCTTCTCGATGAGCTGCTTGATTTTTTCTAACTGTTTAGACATAATTGTATTTTGATTCTTAACTTGAATGATCTATTAGTGTTCGCAAAGTTCGGTAAGGATACCTGCGGTTGATTTGGGGTGGAGGAATGCAATGTTGAGGTTCTCAGCACCTTTACGGGGAGCCTGATCAATCAGACGAACACCCTTTTCGCTAACCTCTGCCAATGCATTGGCAACACCGTCTTCTACACAGAAAGCTACGTGGTGTACACCCTTGTTGCCTTTGTCAAGCCACTTCTGGATAGTGCTTTCGGGTGATGTCGGCTCCAGCAGTTCGAGTTTCACTTCACCACACTTCAAGAATGCGGTTTTAACTTTCTGATCCTCTACCGTTTCAACGGCATAACACTTGAGTCCCAATACGTTTTCGAAGTAAGGGAGGCTCTCTTCGATGCTCTGGACTGCGATGCCCAGATGCTCAATGTGCGAAATTTTCATGTTGTTTTAAATTAATGTATTTAAATCTGCTGCAAAGATACTAATAAAAAGTTACGGAAACGAAAAACACCAATGAATTAACACTAATTAAAAGTCGATTGTGATTCTTCCGTTTACTTGTCTGCCCGTAAGATAGTTGGGGACTGCATACTGTTGATTGGTCACATCGGTTACCCAATAGTAGTTGCTGACATTGGCTGTACCAAACACATTGAGCAGGTCTATACCGAGCCAGATATGGCGCAGACCCTTGCGCTTGGATGAGGTCTGTCCTGCTATCAGATAGTTCATTCCGATGTCGGCTCGCTTATAGCTTGGCGCACGGAATTGCTGCTGTTCTAATCCGCGGTGTGGCGCACCAAAGGGGAGTCCGTCTGTGAAAGCAAGGCGTAGCGTCATCTTCCATCGTTCGGTACCGGGGAAATAGTCTGTGAAATGAAGGTTGACACCCCACCTTTGGTCGGTGGGTAATGGTGTGCTGATACCATTGATGTCTTGTCGGGTACTCATCAGCGAGAGGGTCAGCCATGAGTCTGTGCCTGGAACAAACTCACCAAAGAGTTTGAAATCGATTCCTGTGGCATGGCCTTTGGCGATGTTATTACCCTCATAGACGATTTTCATGTTTTGCATGTTATATGGAATAAGGTGGTCTAATTTCTTATAGTAGGCTTCTGCTGTGAATCGGAAAGGTCGTCCCCACATGCGGAACTGATAATCGAATCCACCTACGATGTGGATGGAGCGTTGACTTTTGATATGACTGTTGAGCGCCACGGTCGTTACACCATTGGCGGTGGTCGTATCGCGCATCTCTTTATAAAAAGGTGACTGGTAGTAGATGCCTGTTGCCAAACGAAATGTCATGTCGGTATTGAAGGCTGGTATAATGGCAAAACTCAGTCTCGGAGATAGTGTTGACTCGCTATTGAAATTCCATCTTGCCCATCTTAAGCCGATATTCAAGGTGCAATAGGATTGATGGCTGTCGGTGCCCAACTGCCATTTTATCTGGTCTTGTAGGTATGCTTCTGTTCGGGTGGATGTCACTTGTTGGCGACTGCTCATCGAGTAAATCATGTCAAGGCGGTCGCTCTTATGGGGGATGTTATAGCCGCTGGAGTCACGCATCTCATATTCTTTCGACTGCTCCTTGACGTGCTCCCATTTCATTGTGAAACCTGCTTCCCAATGATGGCGGCTGTTGCGATGGGATGCTGTCAGTTGGAGTTGTTCTGCATGAGCAGTCAGGTAATTACGGGCATGTTCCCGATAGGTGCCTACTCCGAGGTTTTCAGAAGTCTGTGTATCATCGAGCCAATATTGTCCCTGTATGTCATAGCGTTCCTGCTCGCGGGTATGGAAGGCTGACCCTTGCAGACGCACTATGGTTTTATTGGAGGGACGAAAACTGACGGAAGCCATTCCTGTGGCAGTACGAAACAGATCACGCTCCTGTCCGTCGAAATATACTTTGAAGGTCTTTGCGTTCTGTATTGTTCCGAATGAGGTCTCTCGGTCTGTGGGTGTGAAGTGGTATCTGTTTTCTGAATAGTCTCCTAATGCCTCAATTTCCCATTGTTGGTTTGGACGCCAACTGAGATAGGCTTGGTAGTCGAGGTATCGTGGTTTATATTCTCCTTTTGTTTCCAAACTGCCCAGTAGGTATCTGTTGGTTTTATAACGCAACCCATGAGACATAGAGAAATGCTTGTTGCCATAGCCCACATAAGCTGATCCACCTAACAGGCTTACTTGTATATTGCCTTCCCATTGTTGCGGCCTGCGATAGGTGATGTCGAGCACGCTGGACATCTTACCGCCATATTTTGCTTCATAACCTCCCGACGAGAATCCTATCTTATCGACCAGGTCTGAATTGATAATGGAGAGTCCTTCGTGTTGCCCGGTTTTTGCCAGAATGGGACGGTAGATTTCCGTACCATTCAGATATACTGAGTTTTCGTCAAACGAACCGCCTCTGACATTATATCGACTCGACAGTTCGTTATGGGTGGAGACGCCTGCTTGCTGTTGAACGAGTTCCTCTATGCCGTTGCCTGCTGTTGATGGTGCATGGCGGACAGCATCGGATTTCAGTTGTTGCATGGTATTGGTTTGGCGCTTTTGTTGTGTCACTACAACTTCGTTGAGTGTAGTGGCAGGGTAAAGCGTCACTACCATGCGTTGGCGTCCTTTGGGACGGCGTAGGGTGCGTGTCTTGGTTTGGTAGCCAATCATCGAAAAACGCACCTTGACAGAGTCTGCCGATTTAAGATGGAGTGAATATTCGCCTTTGATATTGGCAATGGTTGTGGCATGTTGCTCCTGACAACTGACTGTTGCCAAGGGTAGGCCGTGACCGTCTTCATCGAGAACTTTTCCCGATAGTGAGAACGACTGTGCCTCTGCCCATGAATAGGTAAGTAGTGCGAGTATAGTGATGATGACTCTTTGCAGTTTCATTATCAGTATAACGAGTGCGGGGCGGATTTATTGTGTGAAATGTGATGTTTTCATACGCCAAACGCTTGGCGTTATGCAGAAACCCCCGACAAGTCGCTCTGTTGTGTGGCGATTGTCGGGGGTGATATGGTCAAAAGGGTGGGGAATGGCTTATACCAGTTCCACCTTATTAATATCTTGTTCCTTTTCGCAATAGTGACAGGTGAGGATGCCGTTGGTGACATGGAAATAAGTAGGCATCGGTTCGTTGTTGGTAATACACTTTGGATTGTTGCATTTTACAATGCCTTTAATCTCATCGGGTGTACATACCGTTTTTTTCTCTACTACTTCGTAGTCACGGATGATATTGAGCACAATATTAGGTGCTACGACCGACAACCGTGAGATTTCTTCGTCGGTAAACCATTTGTCCTCTACTTTAATAATACCTTTCTTGCCGAGTTTCTTCGATCTGTAGTTATAGCCGATAGTGACGGTAGAACTAAGTTTGTCAAGATTGAGCAACTGTGCCACCTGATATGTTTTCTCAGAAGGTATGTGGTCTATTACGGTGCCGTTTTCGATGGCGGCAACCAACATTTCGTTTTTGTTCATGGGATAATGGTTTGATCGTTTCTTACTTGGTGCAAATCGATGCCGAGCACATCGCAGAAGATGGCTTCGCGCGCAAAGAGTCCGTTGCCTGCCTGTTGGATATAATAAGCATGTGGATTGTCGTCAACATCGTATGCAATTTCGTTGACACGTGGCAGGGGATGAAGAATCTTCATGTTGGGCTTTGCCAGTTTCAACATATCGTTGTTGAGGATATATACATTCTTCACACGTTCGTATTCCATAAGGTCTGAGAAGCGTTCTTTCTGTACACGTGTCATGTAGAGGATGTCGGCATCAGCAATGACTTTCTCGTTGAAAGCGGTATGCTCCTGATATTTGATGCCGTGCTCTTCACAATAGATTTTGTATTCCTTCGGCATGGCAAGTTCTTTCGGAGCCACAAAATGGAATGTGGGGTTGAAGTGACGCATGGCCATCAGAAGGGAGTGGACGGTACGTCCATATTTCAAGTCTCCCACCAGGTAGATGTTGAGGTTGTCAAGGGTACCTTGGGTCTTGTAGATACTGTAAAGGTCAAGCATACATTGTGAGGGGTGCTGGTGGGCACCGTCGCCCGCGTTGACAATGGGCACATCGGTAACTTCCGCAGCATACTGTGCAGCGCCTTCAATATAATGGCGCATCACGATAACGTCTGCGTAGTTGGCAACCATAGAAATGGTATCTTTCAGCGTTTCGCCTTTTGTACCACTGGTAATCTTCGGATCTGCGAAACCGATGACGCGTGCTCCGAGTCTGTTGGCTGCTGTTTCAAAACTAAGTCTGGTGCGGGTGGAAGGTTCAAAGAAGAGTGTAGCCACAACCTTTCCTTTGAGTAACTCGCGGTTGGGATGGCGCTCAAACTCCTGTGCCATCTCAATCATATAGAGAATTTTTTCTCGTGTGAGATTGGCAATAGTCACAAAATCATGCTTTTCCATATTAGGTGTTTGTTAATATGATGCAAAGTTAAAGCAAAAAATCGAATTATCGACAGTTTGCAGCTATTTTATTTTGTAATTTTCGTAATTTAGACTAACTTTGCAAAATCTTAGTCGGTTGGTATTGCTTTTCCTATGCAAGCATCCCCCCTCGTTACTTACGTCAAGAATATACATTAATTAATATCTATATATGAAACAGACAAAGATTGTTGCCAGCATCAGCGACCGCAGATGCAGTCAGGATTTTATTCGACAACTTTTTGATGCCGGTATGAACGTGGTGCGCATGAATACCGCCCATGCTTCAGAAGACGGTCTGCGTGAGATTATCCGCAATACACGTGCTGTGAGCCACCATATTGGCTTGCTCATTGATACTAAAGGTCCTGAGGTACGCACTACCGGTTGTGACCAGCCGATTGATTATAAAACGGGCGATGTGGTGAAGATCTTCGGTCGTCCTGAAGTGGATACAGAGCATGATATCATCAATCTCTCTTATGTTGATTTTGCCAACGATGTGCAAGTGGGTGACCACATTCTCTTCGATGATGGTGCAATCGATATGTTGATACTGGATATCAACGGACCTGCTGTTATTGCACAGGTACAGAATGATGGACAACTGGGTAGCCACAAGAGTGTCAATGTACCGGGACGTCATATCGACCTGCCTGCATTGACCGACAAAGACCGTCATAACATCATGTTGGCTATCGAAGAAGATATCGATTTCGTTGCTCATAGTTTTGTGCGTTCTGCTGCCGATGTTCGTGCCGTACAGGCGATTCTCGATGCTTATCATTCTGATATCAAGATCATTTCAAAGATTGAAAACCAAGAGGGTGTTGATAATATCGATGAGATTATCGATGCCAGCTATGGTATCATGATTGCGCGTGGTGACCTTGGTATAGAGATTCCCATTCAGCGTATTCCTGGTATTCAGCGTCAGATTATCCGTAAGTGCGTGCAGAAACGCAAACCTGTTATCGTGGCAACCCAGATGCTGCATACCATGATCAATAATCCGCGTCCTACACGTGCTGAGGTGACCGATATCGCCAATGCTATCTATTATCGTACCGACGCATTGATGCTTAGTGGTGAAACAGCCAGCGGAAAATATCCTGTTGAGGCTGTACAAACCATGGCGACCATTGCCGAACAGGCTGAATGTGACAAATTGCGCGAGAACGATATCGAGGTTCCTCTGTCTCCCAACTGCGACATTCGTGAATTTATGGCGCATAGTGCCATTGAAGCAACAGAACGCTTGGGTGTCAAAGGTATTATCATCGATTCGATAAGTGGCAGGACTGCCCGTGATTTGGCTGCATTCCGTGGTCCCAACCCCGTACTTGCTGTTTGCTATAACGAGAAACTTCAGCGTTTGCTCAACCTGTCGTATGGTGTTATTCCTGTTTTCCAGAAAGACCATATCTCTAAGCAGCGTCTTTTCCAAGCTGCGGTTCGCATGCTTCGTCAGAAAGGTTATCTTCAGGCTGACGACAAGATTGCCTACCTATCGGGAAACATCAGCGATGGTGGTGGAACAAAACTTTTGGAAATCAATACCGTTAGCGAGGTATCTAAATTCCATCTTTCAGAATAAAGACATACACATTATTACATATCTTAATGCCCGACCATTGACGAATATGCTTCATCTATGGTCGGGCATTGTTTTGTAGTGTCATTTCAAAGATAGTGAAAGTTTAATAGAAAACAAACTATTTCTTAGTTTCACGTGTGCCACCTTTTACTATTGCACATACTGGTATGCCAGTCGCTCTGTACCGTTCCAGCAGTGGATAACGCCACAGTATCGAAATCCCTCTTTCTGCATCAGGTGTTGCATCACTTTGTTGTCGGCATGTGTGTCAACTCGGATGTTCCGATATTGCCGGCGTGCAAAGTCCAGTACAACTCGGATAACCCCTTTCACCTCTCCACTACTTGCCACCCTATGGATGACAGCATACGGTTCATCGTTTAACCATTGTCCGTCGTAGATGACATTGTAGGTGGGATCTGTTCCACCACGTAATACAAAGGTGGCAACAATGGTGTTGCCCTTTTGTATTACATAGCTGTCGCCATTATCCATATCCTCACGAAGGAGTTGATCACCAGGATAGTTCTCGTCCCATTGCCCTGGATTGCCTGTTTCACTCATGAATTTCCGGGCAATGGCAAAAATCTCCTTGAGGCGTGGCAGGTCTTCTGGTGCAGTCTGTCTGATGACGAGATGGTCTGCGAGTGTGATGCTATCTCCCTCGTTTCTGATACACCAAAACGGAATATTTTTTTCTTGGCAAAATGGTTCCATGCGCCAAACAGAGTCAAAACCGCTCATCACAAAGTGCATGGGAACCAATAATCCTACTTTAAAGCGCTCTATAAACTGGCGTGCTCCTAATGTATATCCATTGCCAATACGACCATCTATGGGGAACATAACCACATCAAAGCTATCGGCAATCTTCTTGATGTCTTTCAACTCGCCCAAAAACTGTTTCTCTTCTGCCACAGGGTCTATCCATTGGTCACATTCTTCACTATACACTTTTCCTTCAGGAGTGCCCTCTGCCAAAAAACGGGCAAACCAGTTGCAGAGGTCACCTGCATGGAAGATGCGGTAACCGGCGGTCTCTATTATCCAACTGACCCCACTGTCGTTACTGCCAGTAGCAGTCACTTGGATATGGCTGTCGTTCCACACCATACCCTTGGTCATCCACATATCAGCATCCTCTTTGCACGCTCTATGATGTTTCAGAATATCCTTTGATAGAATATAGGTGATATCAGGCGTGGTGGCTTTCCATGTGAAGATCTCTTTCGTGAAGTGGTCTTCGTGGAAATGACTGACAAAGACATATATTGGTTTCTGACTTTGTGGTCCAATAAAGCGCTCCATCTTTTGGGCAGGATCCATCCAGTAGTCAAATACTAGCACGCAATGGTTTGTTTCCAAAACAAAACCGCTGTGGAAGAGATAGGTGAGTCGTATCATCTTGTCTTTTGTTGTCCGAATGCTTATCAGGTTCTTATTCCATATATCTGATCATGTCATCGCGTCTTGGCTTTGCGTCTGGAGTCTCTGCTGGATAACCTAAGGCAATACAGTAGAGTAGCTGATAACCCTTGGAGAATGCCATGCGGTCAAGGAATGGCTTGGCAGATGGAGAATCTTGTATCCAGCGTGCAGAACTTCCCAGACAGCATGAACCGATACCTTTATCCCATGCCGAGAGAATGATATTCTCACCCAGCAGTCCACAGTCTATCTGCGACATGTCGTATTCGGTATTGTTGGCGATGCAGATCACACAGGGAGCATTCACAAAGATGTTCTTAAAACCTTTACGCTCAGCAATCTTCGGATTGTCTTTTACTACGGCTTGCGTAATAGAGTCGATGAGGGCAGGAGAGTCAATCACTCTGATTTCATACGACTGTAGGTTTTGACCGTTTGGGGCATTGATACCACATTTCAGAATCTCATTCAGGGTCTCACGATTGATGACAGAGTCTTTGTATGCGCGGATACTTCTGCGACTCATCATCACATCGGTTACCGTTTTTGCAGTATCTGTTGCGGTCGTTACCTGTTGCTTGTTCTCGTTGCATGCCGTAAGCGTCAGCGCGACAGCCATTCCTAATAAAATCTTCTTCATTTTCATTTCTGCTAACTGTTATTCCTAATGAATGGTATCAATGTAACTTATATCATACAAAGATAACCAATAATTGTGAAATACTCATGAAAAAGGTGGCATTTTTATCATTTCTTAAAAAAAAGCACTACCTTTACACCTTGATAACCGAGGGTCGCGTTATCGTGGAGATTCCCCATCACATAAAAGACATAAAACAATGAATAACCGATTGGTCATACTGAGCGATAATCGTACCAATGATGCACGACTGGAAACAGAACATGGACTCTCTATCTATATGGAGGGCCCATCGGGTAAGTTTCTACTCGACACAGGGGCATCGGATCTCTTTGTCCGCAATGCAGCACTGTTGGACATCGATTTATCCGATATCGACTACTGCTTGATTTCCCATGGTCATAGCGACCATATAGGTGGACTGAATGCGTTTCTTTCCTTCAACAGCAAAGCTAAGGTCATACTCTCTGCACAGATTCCTGGTGCAGAGTATGTGTCGGTGCGTCGCTATCAACATTCCATAACCAGTCATGTTGATTTCGATAGGTATCACGACCGTTTTGTCTTTGTCGATAACAATACCATGGTGGGGCCCGTACAGGTCTATGCCCATATCATGCAACACCACGCACTACCCTTGGGCGATAAAAATCTTTTAATCCGTACTTCGGATGATAGTCTTACAGCCGATGCGTTCCATCACGAACTCGTATTCTTGGTGGATGGAGTGCTCTTCACAGGTTGTGCCCACAATGGACTGTTGAACATACTGGAGACGGTAAAACAACCTTTTGACGTGGCAATAGGTGGCTTCCATCTTTTAGATTCCCATCTGGATCAACACTACGAAACCGATACGCAGTTGCAAGCCATTTCTGCCAGTCTGCGCGAAACATATTCCAACGTTACGTTCTATACAGGCCATTGTACGGGTGATCATAGTTTCGACATGCTGTCAGATCAGAATGATAGGTTGCATCAGTTTCATGGTGGCGATACCATCACTTGGTAGTAGGCGACTTCTTACTATAAGTTTAGAAAAGAATGAGTAAATTTGTAACAGATATATTGCATGAACAAAAAATCCGATAACGCATCATGAGAAGTGATAAGGAAATGGAATGGAAAACGCTTGAAACGAAATATCTGTTCAAGCGCAATTGGCTAACCGCCAAGGTGGAAAAGGTTGAGTTACCTGATGGTCGTATATACGATGAGTATTATACGTTAGAATATCCTACGTGGATTAATGTTATTGCCATAACAAAAGATGGTAAGATGATTCTGGAGCGGCAATGGCGGCATGGTTTGAAGATTGTTTCAACCGAAATTCCTGCAGGTGTGGTAGAAAAAGGGGAAAATCCTATGGATGCAGCAAAACGTGAACTTCAAGAAGAAACAGGTTTTGGTGGTGGAACGTGGACACAATTCCTTGTTACGGCTCCAAATCCCAGTGTGATGAATAATCTGTGCTATACCTATTTGGCAGAGGGTGTAGAACTCGTTTCCGATACGCACCTTGATGCCACGGAAGATTTGGAAGTGTTCTTTCGCGATAAAGATGAAGTCTATGAGATGCTACGTTCTGGTCAGTTCTGCCAGGCATTGATGTTGGCACCACTATGGAAGTTTTTTGCCACACGCACGTAAACTGTAAAACCCTCACACGGATCACACGCTAAGTATTATTTCTTGCTTTCAGACAACTAAATAAAAATTTCTGTGATTTCCGTGATTTGTCTTTGGCTTATTCTCTTGCGACTCACTATCGTGAAAGCTCGGTTTCACTCTGTCTTCGCTGCTCCAGAATTTACCATAGGTTAATTCTGTCACGACTCAGCATAGTGAAACCGAGCTTTCACTCTGTCTTCGCTGCTCCAGAATTTCCGTGTGACATTAAAAGGGAGCACCAATGCAAAAAAATCCGCTTTCTATGTTAAAATCCAAATATTTTGACCATTATTTTTAATTTATGCTGATATCTTATATTCTGGTGTGATTTGTGTGAGCAATTTTATGGATGCACGAACTGACCATGTTTTATGGTTTGATGACCATAGTGTATGGCAAACTGTGGACAGTGGTGCAGACATTTCAGACAGAGCGTGCATTTCTCTTTTGTCCAAACAGGATAACCATCCTTACACGTTATGGCTTGTTCTGGACATTGATGCGCACATTGATTGCAACCAATACACTTGTCTTTCATCACGTGGAAATGCTTGGTCTTGCGCTGGCTGTCGTAGGTGAGGTAATACCAGCGTGCCAACCAATGGGGAAGGCGCAGGTTGTCAAAGTTGCCTGCCTTGCGAGCCACAGCCCATTCCGTTATTTGAGTGATGGTCTTTTCTGCTTCTTCCGTTTTTCGCATGCACTTCTCGTGATTCGACACGTCAAATAGGGGAGTCCATACATCCACCATCCTCACATTATACTTTGCATCAAGCCACAAGCCTTTATGTTTCAGTAGTTGTTGCATCATATAATGTGCTTGCCCCGTGGAAGTTCCGAATGTAACCACATGGTAGATGAAGTGATGTCGCAAGTCTGTAATATTCAACAGATTGAGAAACCTTACAACGATGTCGGGGAGCCCCCAGAAATAGACAGGGGTGACAAATCCGACGCGTTCGTCCTTGCATAAGGAAAATGAAAATTCGCCATTCCTCATGCAGTCTGTTATTGACACACACTTTTCTTTTGTGGCATGCGCCAGGCATTGTGCCACATGTTTGCTGTTTCCTGTTCCTGAAAAATAAAAAACCATTCGCGTCTTGCTATTATTGATACAAAAGTACCATAGATTTTTTTAATTTTGGTACTTTTGTATGGAAATCTTTTGAAATCCATCGTTTTTTAGGTCATGATATAACTGGTGACACTATGAAAACGAAGGATGAGGTAATAACATTGCTGATGACACAAAGATCTAAAAAATGAGCAGCTGTGCCAACTTCTACAGTATTGTCTAAAAAATAACTAAAGATGGATGTTGAAGATAAATATTAATTACAGATAATCTGGAAGCCTATGTGGGTTCGTTAGGCACAAAAGATATATCACTATATTGGCTGACTATTGTCTCTTGACCGAAATGTTTAGCTTGAATTGATATGTGATTTATATAAAAAATCTATAAATAAGTTAAATAAAATTAAATATCAGCTCAAAATTGGGCGAATATTTGCATTTAGGGGGTGTGATGTTGTACATTTGTAAATACCAAAATGATGGCGTCGTAAACAAAAAGGCGCTTTAGCAAAAAACCATATATCATACAACTAAAAATCATTCATTTATGTTTACATGTACTATTCCAAATACCTCCAACTGGTTGCAACATAAGGAACATGATTGCTCGATTGCCACCCGACCGGTTATCGTTCGGTTATCGTTCGGTTCTCGTTCACTTCTCGTTAGGTCCTCGTTCGTCTCTCGTTCGTCTCTCGTTCGTTATTCGTTAGTCTATCGAAGACCGAACGAGGACCGAACGAGGAATAAGCGAAAAACGAACGAAAGAGCAACGAACGTCGAACGAGATAATAGCGAGAAACTATCGAAGACTTGACGGGAAACTGTCTAACCTGATGGGAAGGGCAGTTTGTAATTCCGATGATTCGTGAGCTCTGTGTGCTCTGTGTGCTCCGTGGATCCATGATTTTGATTTCTGGCTTCCCTCCGATTGGGAATGGTACTTGTTGTTACTTTTGTCCTTAACATGATGCAGACAGAGACAGAAGACTATAAGGTAGAGGTAATATCTATCAGGATATGACCACTGGAAATACACTTTTAAGGACGACTTTTTGTGGTTTTCTACACTTTTAAGGACGACTTTTTGTGGTTTTATACATTTTTAAGGACGACTTTTGGCGTGGTTTGAAATAAAAAATGTATCTTTGCATTCAGAAATCATCAAGCAATCAGATAGTTATGAAGAGAAAAGCCATCGACTACCTATATCAATGGAAAGCAAGTAACGACCGAAAGCCATTGGTCATGCTTGGAGCCCGCCAGGTTGGCAAAACCTGGCTGATGCAAGAATTTGCCAAAGAGGCCTATAACCATAGTGCGTATGTGAACTTCGAAGACAATGAAATGCTCCGGGAAGTTTTTGCGCATGACTTTGATATTTCCCGCATTATTAATAGCATACAATGGAGTACAGGAGTTTCTATTGATGAGAATACGCTTATTATCCTTGATGAGATACAAGAAGCGCCCAGGGGCATCACCGCGTTAAAGTATTTTGCAGAAAAAGCACCTCAATATCATGTCGTAGCTGCAGGTTCAT
>OBLI01000124.1_pt1 | contig 80396 bp, 58 predicted proteins | sample 1519701 | NCBI WGS metagenome assembly OBLI01 (sample SAMEA3663005, study PRJEB22513) | pig gut metagenome | biome: pig gut; feature: pig-associated habitat; material: faeces | place: France | collected 2012
GACATGGAAAAGCAAGGAAGGCAAGGGATGGAACAACTTCCTCGTAGCATCTGGGAAGATAGAGGGAGAGCATCACGGCCCGGCATTCCACGATGGCGACATGTACAAATGGTGTGAGTCGCTCGCCGCTGTATACGCAGTGACAAAGGACGAGCGCCTCAATGAGATAATGGACGAGTTCATAAGCCTTGTGGCTGCATCACAACGTGAGGATGGATACATACACACACAGGTGAACATAGCAGAGCTCAACGCGAAGAAGAAACGCGCGGAGAACAAGGACAACACCGTCGTGGGAACAGCGACAGGAAAAGGAAGCGACGGAGCTCTTGGCAACAAGCTGAACTTCGAGACATATAATATAGGTCACCTCATAAACTCTGCGATTGTCCACAAGCGTGCGACGGGCAAGACGACATTCTTCAATGTGGCGCTGAAGGCCGCCGACTTCCTCATCAACTTCTCAAAGACGAATCCTGACGAGCTCGCCAAGTGTGCCGTTTGCCCGTCACACTACATGGCAGTCGCTGAGCTGTACCGTGAGACAGGCGACAAACGATACCTCGACCTCGCAAAGACTCTTATAGACATACGCGGCTCACAACCCGACGGAACTGACGACAACCAGGACCGCGAGCCTTTCCGCGAGCAATACACAGCACGCGGACACAGTGTGAGGGCCAACTACCTTTACGCCGGAGCGACAGACCTGTACATCGAGAGCGGCGAGGAACAGCTCATGCGGAACCTGAAGCCGATATGGGAGGATATAACATACCGCAAGATGTACATAACAGGCGGATGCGGGGCATTGTACAACGGAGTGTCTCCCGACGGCACAGACTATAAGCCGGCCAACTGGCAGCAGATACACCAAGCCTACGGCAGGCCATACCAGCTGCCACAGTCGACAGCCCACAACGAGACATGCGCAAATATAGGAAACCTTCTATTCAACTGGCGTATGCTTGAGGCTACAGGTGAAGCGAGATACGCAGACATTGTTGAGACATGTCTCTACAACAGCATCTTGACAGGCATATCGCTCGACGGGACAAAATATCTGTACACCAACCCTCTGAGACTATCAAAGAATCTCCCCTACAAACTGAGGTGGAGCCGCGAGAGACAGAAACTCATATCCTGCTTCTGCTGCCCTCCAAACACCCTGCGCACAGTGTGCGAGGCACAGGAGTATGCATATACCGTCAGCAAGGGAGCAGAGAATAAGGGAGGAGCGGCCTCTCTATTCGTCAACCTGTACGGAGGAAACGAGCTGAAGACAACTGTCGGAGGGAAAACACTGTGGATAAGCCAGAATACGGACTATCCGTTCGACGGAAGAGTGGAGATAACTGTCAACACTGTAGGGAAGAAATGCTTGCAGAGCATATGCCTGAGAATCCCCGAATGGTGTGACAATGCAAACGTGACAATCAACGGACAGGAACAGGACGTCAAGGTGGAGCCTAACACATATATCACACTATCAAGGGATTGGAAGAAGGGAGACAAGATTGTGCTTGATATGGAAATGAGAGCACGCCTCGTGGAGTCAAACCCTCTTGTGGAGGAATCCCGTGGGCAAGTGGCTGTAAAGAGAGGTCCGCTGGTCTACTGTCTCGAAGAGCAGGATGCCACAGCGCCGATAGATGACATCATGATACCTGTGGATATAAAACTGACACCTGTGGACATGGAAATTGAAGGCTCTAAGATGAAAGCGCTTGAGGGAACAGCCCTCAGGGTGAAGAGCGAATCCTGGAAATCGACTCTCTATCGTGAAGTGAGCCATGAGACAGAACCTGTGAGAATACGCCTTATACCTCACTATGCCTATGGCAACCGTGGTCTGCAAGACATGACAGTATTCATGCCTGTTGCTTATTGAGCTCTCGCCAAAGCACAGCAAAGGTATATTGGTGAATCTACCACAAATCAATCAAGGTGAAAATCTTGTGATATGGTCTGGCAAGACCAGGCATCAGGATATTCAATATATAATAATGCCCGGAGGCCTCTTGCTTTCAGGCCTCCGGCATAAAAAACAATCAATAATATACAGCAAAATCCAAGGAATGAGGAATATACGCTATGTATGCTTATTTGTATTGCTGATACAATTAGCAATCCCAGCTCATTCAGCAGACATATATGTCTCTACAACAGGTGATGACAGCAATGACGGCTCTGTGTCTTCCCCATACAAGACAATAAGGATGGCTTTGAGGCATGCCCGCAACCTACGCCGCCTTGACGACCCCTCGACAGCCAACGGCATCACGATACACATCGCTAAGGGAAAGTATAACATACACGAACCATTGTATGTGCGCCCTGAGGATAGCGGAACAGCAACGAGTCCCACTGTAATAAAAGGTGATGGAGCCGTCATCTCAGGCGGCACCGACATAAAGGGCTGGCGCCGCGAGGGTAAATACTATGTTGCTGACACACCTGAGTTCAACGGTAATCTAATCGATTTCCGCCAGCTGTATATCAACGGAGAGAAGGCTGTCCGTGCGCGTGATGTAAGCGATTTCGAGACCATGGCACATATCATGTCGCTCGACAAGAAGCGCCAGATTATATATGTGCCGGCCACGAAGGCTGTACGTGCCCTCGCACGCAGCTATGCACAGCGTGACCATATCAAACGGTTTGCCCCGGCCGAGATGGTGCTACATGAGATGTGGTGTGTCGCTAATCTACGTATAAAGAGTATCTCTGTTGCGGGTGACTCTGCCGCCATAACATTCCACCAGCCAGAGTCGACAATACAGTTTGAGCATCCATGGCCATCACCCATGGTTAATACCAAACCGTTCAAGACAGATGATGGCCGTACGCTCAATCTCAACTCCGCCTTCTATCTGACTAGCCACATCGCCCTGCTCGATGAGCCAGGCGAGTGGTATCATGATGTCCGCAACCACAAGGTCTATTACTACCCAAGAAAAGGCGAGACAATCAGGGAGGCTGTCGCCCCAGCCTTAGAGACACTTATCAACGTTGAGGGGACACTCGACCGTCCAGTCCATGATATCCGTATCGAGGGACTGACATTCTCTCATACGACATGGATGCGCCCGACAACAGACGGCCATGTGCCGCTACAGGCCGGAATGTACATGTATGAGGGATACAAGCTGCGCCCACAGACTGTGCGCCCCGACCGTAACCACAAACTTGACAACCAAGGATTCCTTGGTCGTCCGGCATCTGCTATAACCGTAAACGGCGCTAACGACATCACATTTGACAACTGCATTTTCACACATCTCGGTTCAAGCGGAATAGATTATGTAGAGGGCACGCGAGGCGGGTGCATCACCAACAGCACATTCTATGATATCGCAGGTAACGGCATTGTCGCCGGTTCGTTCTCTCCACGCTCGTTCGAGACTCATCTGCCATATGACCCACAGGACCGCCGTGTTATTCCCGCCCGCCTCACTATCGCTAACAATCTCATCCATGATGTAGCCACAGAAGACTGGGGGACGCTCGGTATCTGCTGTGGTTATGTGTCAGAATGCATCATAGCCCACAATGAGATATATGATGTCTCCTATTCAGCCATAAACCTTGGATGGGGATGGACACAAAGCGTTAACGCCATGAGGGGCAATGAGGTCTACCGCAACTACATACACCATTATGCCCGCCACATGTATGACTGCGCCGGAATATACACACTCAGCGCACAGCCGAAGACATTCGTGACAGAGAATGTGGTAGAGAAGATCTATCATCCCGGATATGCTCACGACCCTAACCATTGGTTCTATCTCTATACAGACGAGGGGTCGTCGTTCATAACAGTCAGGGACAACTGGACTGAGGGGGAGAAATTCCTTCAGAATGCCAATGGCCCAGGCAACACGTGGGAGAACAACGGACCTATGGTGAATGACAGCATACGTGCCAATGCGGGACGCAAGACAAATCTGGACATAACTACGCTGCGCCAGAGGATTCAGGCACGCAAACCAAAGAAAACCAAATAACAGTAAGAAGAAATGTGGATTACATACCCTGGAGATTTTGAGATATGGCTTGGCAACAAGTTCAACAACCGACGCACTGAGAGAGGCGCCATGTTTCCGCCATTCTGGAAACAGGACTCACATTATGTCACAGTAGAGTTCAGCACGACAGTCGTTCTGGCAGAGCCAGAGGATATAACAATCATCACAGAGGGAGAGTTTAACCTTATGCTCGACGGGAAGCTGCAGTATGGCCAGCCTTCTATATTCACTGTGCCTGCTGGAGAACATAAGCTGAACATGAAGGTTTGGAACCAGGCTACACCACCAGCTCTCTTCGTAGAAGGAAAGACAATACACACTGACAGCTCATGGCTTGCCACTTACGAGGACAAGATATGGATAGACGAGAATGGAATAGCGCATGGCTCTGGCATCTATGTCCCGGCAGCAAGCCACCCCATGTTCCAGACAGCAAGCCAGCGCCCATCCGGCTTTACTCTCGCTACAGCACCCATGAAACCTGTTGTCAAGGAAGACACAGGGAACGGTATTCTGTACGACTTCGGTAAAGAGACAATGGGATACGTGGTGCTGAACAGTGTTGAAGATGGTGATAATATAGAAGTGTATTACGGCGAGTCAAGGGAGGAGGCTCTTGATCACGAGTATTGTGAGACGCTCGACTTCATCAGCATCCAGGCATCTGGGACTCATATCATAAAAGACAGCAAGGCATTCCGTTTCGTCCACGTGGTATGTGGCAGGAAGAAGCTTGATGATGTTATGGCTCTCTACGAGTATCTCCCGCAGAATGATGAGACAAGCGGAAGCTTTGAGTCGTCAGACAAGTTATTGAATGACATCTGGAATGCCAGCGCCTACACACTCGACCTCACTACACGCGAGTTCTTCATGGATGGTATTAAACGTGACCGATGGACATGGTCGGGAGATGCCATACAGTCGTATCTGATGAACTATTACCTGCATTTCGACTGCGAGACTGTTAAGCGTACGATACGCCAGCTAAGGGGCAAGGATCCTGTGACAGCACACGTGAATACAATCATGGACTATACCTTCTATTGGTTTATGTCTGTGCTTGATTATTATAAGTATACGGCCGACATCGCATTCGTGCGTGAGATGTATCCGCGTATGCGCACATTGATGGACTATGTACTTGGCAGGCTTGACACAGAGGGTTTCGCAGAGGGACGCCCTGACGATTGGATATTCATCGACTGGGTCGACTTCCCTATGCATAAGCGTGGAGTGGTCTGCTTTGAGCAGATACTGTTCGCCAAAAGCCTCCAGACAATGTCTGTCGCCGCCACCCTGCTGCGCGACAACCCTTTGGAGAATCCACCGCAGGGCTCATTCAGCACAGTCCTATATGCTGAGGATGCGGAGCGGTATACCTGCCTTTTCAACACACTCAGAGAAAAGACAGACAGCACTTTCTGGAACAATGACGCACATGCGTATATGCATAGCATAGAGGATGGCGAGATTAATGGGCAGATAACGAAGTTCCCTAATATGTTCGCACTTCTGTATAACGATATGCCACAGTCACGCCGCAATGATATTATCCGTCATGTCATGCTTAATCCTGATGTCGAAGCCATCACGACTCCTTACATGCGCTTCTATGAGCTTGAGGCCCTGTGTGGGGCAGGTTTCTACAATGAGGTGATTGACAGCATCAAGGATTACTGGGGCGGAATGCTTAAAGAGGGTGCGACATCGTTCTGGGAGAAGTACGTGCCGTCAGAACATGGCGTGGAGCATCTTCAGATGTATGGACGTCCATACGGCAAAAGCCTGTGCCATGCCTGGGGGGCATCGCCTTTATATCTGCTCGGGAAGTATTTCCTTGGAGTGCGTCCAATAAAGCCGGGATATGAGACATGGGAGTGTACCCCCCATCTTGGTACACTCGACTGGATTCGGGGGGCCGTGCCTACCCCATACGGACCGATACATGTATACATGGATAAGGATATTGTGCGCATAAAGTCGCCAATAACAGGAGGATGGCTATGTGTCAACGGGAAGAGAATCGCTATAGACACAACAGAGGAGGTCGAGGTAAAAACAGTATAAAAAGGTGTAATACCCGAGAGAAAAACCTTCAGCAGACCAGTATCTACAATGTTTACAAAAAAAATGAACATTTTCGTTAAGCCATAAGACCAAAGAGAGCTTGCTCACTTTGGCTTGGCGAGAAATTGTCTGTATTAATCAAACAAAAACTAACGGCATATAAAGAAAATGAATAAGCGAATCATTCTTCTAACACTCTCAACGCTCATGGCATACGCTTCAGCTTTTGCAGGCTACCCTGACTCAGTTTATGTAAAACCAGACGTCGCAGACGGCACGAGAGGATTCCAGATAGCATATTCTACAGACCGTCTCACATGGCATCATATTGACTGCAATCTCTTCGAGAGCGACTACGGAACATGGGGAGCAGAGAAGAAGCTCTATTATCCTGTGCTCAGATACGACGGAAAGGTATATCATGCCACATTTATCCCAAACCCCAAGGTGGCACAGATAGCAGTAACGAAATCGACCGACTTCGCCTTGTGGAAGCCGCAGGACTACCCACGTGTAAACGAGGCTGACTTTGAGGCTCTGCTGGCTAAACAGAAGAAGGCATCACGGGATAACATCATACGCATTCCGTACGCCGCACTCGACGCGCTGCTCAAGAAGAAGGCCGTGACAGATATCAATAACGTTTGGGCAAACGAGAACTATGTCGCATCAGGCAAAGCGATATCAGAGAAGGCGCGTGAGGTAAGGGCAACAATCACTGTCGACAAAAGCCGAAGCAAGCCTATCTCACCTAATCTCATGGGCATTTTCTTTGAAGATATAAGCTACGCTGCTGACGGAGGACTATATGCTGAGCTGATTCAGAACCGTGACTTCGAATATTCATCATCGGACAACAGCAAATGGAACGCTAAGACAGCGTGGAGACTTGAGGGAGAAGGGACTGAATGGTTTGTCGAGAACGATAGCCCGATACATAAGAATAACTCTCATTATTCTATACTGCGGACAACACACCCCGGAGCACGCCTCATAAATGATGGATGGGATGGAATCCTTGTTAAGGGAAATGCAAGATATGACTTGTCGCTGTTTATAAAAGGAAATGGAAAGATACGTGTAAGCATTGTAGCTGACAGGAAAACATTGGCATCATGTGTTATCAAGGCATCAGCTGACTGGCGCCAGCAGAAGTCTGTCCTCACCCCATCCTCATCAGCAGGGAACGCATCGCTCGTCATAGAGCCTTTGCAGGAAGGCACAATTGCCATTGATTTTGTATCGCTATTCCCACGAGACACCTTTATGGGAAGGAAGAATGGATTGCGGAAAGATCTTGCGGAGACAATAGCAGACCTTCATCCCCGTTTCGTGCGGTTCCCTGGAGGATGTGCTACCCATGGACAGGGAATTGACAACATATATCATTGGCAGGCTACAATAGGAAAGCTGTGGGAGAGACAGCCTGACATGAATATCTGGAATTATCATCAGACACGCGGATTGGGATTCTATGAGTATTTCCAGTTCTGCGAGGATATTGGTGCAGAACCGCTTCCTGTTCTTGCTGCGGGAGTGCCATGCCAGAACTCCCACCGTGGCGGCAACGGCCAGCAGGGAGGAATACCTTTCGAGCATGAACTCGGTGGCAAACCTTCACCATACACATATAATGGCCATCCTCTTACAATGGAGAGCTATCTGCAGGAACTTCTTGACCTTATAGAATGGGCAAATGGGGATGCACGCTCATCAAAGCTCGCAAGAATGAGAGCTGACGCCGGTCACCCCAAACCATTCAACTTGAATTATTTAGGCATAGGCAATGAAGACCTTATCAGTGATGTCTTCATGGAACGTTACCTATATCTCATAAACGGTATCAGGAAGGCTCATCCTGAGATAACAATAGTCGGAACAGTCGGTCCTTTCTGGACAGGCTCTGACTATGAGTATGGATGGAAAGCCGCAAAAGAGAATAAATTGGACATTGTCGACGAGCACTACTATAACTCACAGGGATGGTTCTTCAACCATCGTGACTTCTATGACAAATATGACCGCAACGGGACAAAGGTTTATCTTGGAGAATGGGCATCATGGGGAAACAATGTAAGCAACGCCCTCATTGAGGCTGCATACCTGACAAATATCGAACGTAACGCAGATGTCGTTGTGATGTCGTCATACGCTCCGCTCCTCGCCAAGGAGAACCATACCAGCTGGAATCCGAACCTTATTTATTTCAACAATTCTGGGGTGAAGCCTACAGTCAACTATGACGTACAGAAAGCTTTCGGACAGAATGTAGGTAATACGTATATTGCATCAGATATTCATGTAGACTACTCATCTGACGAGAAGCAGAAGCTACTCATACAAGACATAAAGAGAAGAATAGACCATTCTGTCGTTTATGACAGCAAATCAGGCGATTATATAGTCAAGATAGTCAGCACGCTACCTGTAGAATTTTCTCTGAACATCAATCTCGGCACAGAGATAATTCCATATGGATCGACACATGACGCCACGCTCATGATTCTCTCCCAGCCAGACCGTCCCGACATAACCAAAGAATGGGCTGTATCAGAGACCAAGGATATAAAAGTCTCAGACACAGTCAATATTGAGATGCCACCATTCACTCTCGCCGTGTTAAGAGTCAAAGGTTCATGAGAACAACAGGGAGGCACAAAAACCATAGCCAAAATAAACGCGGATAGACATCAGCGAGTAATATACAGCCATCAAGAATAATTATAGAAGATTTCTATTCTGCAGACTTCGGATATAGTTCACTTAAGGTTTATACATTCAGAAAAAGATACAACAATGAGATTCAAGACATTCATATTATTATCGGTAGCTTTACTCTTTTCTTCCGCCACGTATGGGCAGACAGCACGGCGCTTCACACTTGCCAACTCAGCTGACGGAAAGTCACGTATAGACGCTTTCCTCCCACAGAATCCGAGCGGAAGGGCTATTGTTTCCTGCCCTGGCGGTGGATACAGCCATCTCGCCATGAATCATGAGGGATACGACTGGGCAGAATACTTCAACAGACAGGGTATCGCCTATTTTGTGCTGACATACCGTATGCCAAATGGTGATCGCAACATCCCTCTGTCCGACGCATACAATGCGATCAGAACCGTCCGCGACAGTGCCTCTGTATGGAATATCAATCCTTATGATGTAGGGATTATGGGATTTTCTGCCGGTGGTCATCTCGCCTCCGCTGTATCAACCCATGCCCCTTTCGCCTCACGTCCAGACTTCTCTATTCTCTTCTATCCAGTCATATCCATGAAAGAAGATGAGACACACAAGGGTTCTTGTATCGGTTTTCTTGGAGACAAACGTAATGACAAGACCCTTGTCAAAGAATGGTCAAGCGACAGAGCTGTCCGTCGACACCTAACCCCTCCTGCCCTGCTTATCATGACAGGAGACGATGGCACAGTACCACCGCTGACAAATGGTTTCCGGTACTATGAAGCTATGCGCAAGGCGGGCAACCCCTGCGCACTGTATGTCTATCCCCTCGGCGGTCACGGATTCGGGTTCCGCACTTCATTCCCATATCACGACCAGATGCTCAACGAGATAAGCACATGGCTGAAGAACCTGCCATGCAGAAAAGCCGACGCCATCCGCGTCGCATGCATAGGAAACAGCATAACAGACGGTTTCGGAATAGACATGGCTGGTGTGAAAGGTTATCCCGCACAGCTGCAGGACATTCTGGGCGAAGCGTATAATGTGCGCAATTTCGGTGTCAGCGGACGTACAATGCTCAATCATGGTGACGTCCCCTATATGCGAGAGCTGGCATGGGCAGACACAAAGGCTTTCAAACCGCAAATAGCGATAATCAAGCTCGGCACAAACGACACAAAACCACAAAACTGGAAATACGCCACAGAATATGAGCACGACCTCCAGATGATGATAGACACTCTCCGCGCCTTGCCGTCCAACCCACGGATAATACTAACAACACCTATCACAGCCATATCGCAGAATTGGGGAATTAACGACAGCACGATTGTCAATGGTATAGTTCCCGCTATCCGTAATGTAGCGAAGAGGAATAAGCTTGAGGTGCTCGACCTCCATACGCTTTTTGAATACTCCGACGGCAAACAGATACTACGTGACGGTATCCATCCGACAGCGGCAGGAGCGAAGCAGATGGAACAGCTTGCAGCTGACATAATCCTTAACCCCATAGCGACAGGGAAAAAGAACAAGCGTGCATCTGCTGCCATAACCCATAAAAAGAGATAGGTATCATGCTTCCCAAAGATTTCTCAGACTATACAGCCACGCTTTTCGGCGATGCCCGTTGGCAAAGATACCTTGCATCGTTCGATGAGCCCACCCCCATCAGCATCCGCGTCAATCCGTTCAAAGTTGCATACCATCGTGCAGACGATGCGATGGGCGGTAATGCATGTAAGCCTCCAACCTCCAGCCTCCCAGCCATCGCTCCGTTGCTCGGGCGAAATGTCCCTTGGTGCAGGGACGCATGGTGGCTAAGTTCGCGTCCACAGTTCACACTCGACCCCCTTCTCCATGCTGGGGCATACTATGTACAGGAGGCTGGGTCAATGTTCCTCGACACAGTGCTCCGCCAGTATGTTACGTCGCCCATCACTATGCTCGACCTCTGTGCTGCTCCAGGTGGCAAATCGACACTTGCCCGTGCAGCCCTACCCCCAGGCTCATTATTGTTCAGCAACGAGCCGGACAGGCGCCGCGCCAATATCCTCACGGAGAACCTCATCAAACAAGGCCACCCCGACATTATTGTCACAAGCAATTACGCACGAGACTATACGCGCTCGCGCCTTGCCTTCGATGTTGTTCTGGCCGATGTCCCCTGCTCAGGCGAGGGACTCTTCCGCCGTGATAATAGCACAATATCTGAGTGGAGCATCCAGAATGTCATGAAATGCCAAAACCTGCAGCGCGAGATTGTCTGCGACATCTGGCCGTCACTGAAGCCAGGGGGCTTGTTCATATATTCAACATGTACCTTCAACACACACGAGGACGAGGAAAACATCCTCTTCATCTGTGAGAATCTTGGGGCCGAGATCCTTACTGTCAATACCGACCCATCATGGAATATTTCTGGTTCCATGATGGAAGGATTTGACTATCCTGTCTATAGGTTTGTCCCTGGAATGACAGCAAGCGAGGGCCTCTTCATGTGTATCATGCGCAAACATGGGGACATCTCTCAGGATACGCCCGACAAACAGCGCTCCATCAAGCAGTCAAGAGGACTGAATATTATATATGACGGTGTCCCCCATCCGACGTACAAGGGAAAGGCCATCATCCCTGACCATGCCGAGGCATTGTTGATAGACCGTAATGACACATACCCATGTATTGAGCTTTCGCTCGACGAGGCGCTTGCCTATCTTCACCACGAAGCCATCATCCTACCTCCCGATGCTCCCCGTGGCCATATTATTGTGACTCATTGCGGCATGCCTTTGGGGTTTGTTAAGAATCTTGGCACACGTGCCAATAATCTGTATCCTAAAGAATGGGCCATAAGGATGGCCGTCGTATAGCTTATTCCTCTGGCATTGCCACTGGTAATAGAAGCAGGTACTTTATGGCATAGTATTATGGACAGAATTACCTTACCCTATCTTGACATACAACAAATAATCACGGGTAAACACCGAATAATCTGACAGTTAGCTTGCATATGTCTGGAAATAGCATTATCTTTGCAGACGAAAACAGGGATACCGTTAGGGTTACACAGTCTTCTACACGGGATTCAGATAGCATTATCGCCTGCCGGACGACAGACAGCATATGTGTAGCGGTATCTTATTTATTAATTGGCACCGAGCGGCTCTTAGCTTTTGACTCGCCTCCATGTCATGCATACAAAAAGGATAACAGACCCGCCTTTTCTATCTTCACTCACCAGGACTATGGGATATATTATTAAGAAGGAAAGCATGACTACAACCATACAGGGAGACAGAATGCTTCTTAACCCGAAGTATAGAGCCACGCAGGCAGACGTGATGTCCGCCGAAAGGATGCCAGAACGACGATGAGTAATGACATTAAATTTGAAGACATTCACCGTAACATTATTATTCACATTTCTAACAACATCATCAGGATACGCAACAAACCGTAAGACATTCAACTGGACTCCCGTCATCAATGCCATCATAGAGGTGGAGAGCGAGGGTAATCCAAACGCAGTGAGCGGAGCATCTTGTGGCGCAATGCAGATAACGCCGATACTCGTAAAGGAGTGTAACACCATTCTTGAGAAACGTGGCAGCAAGAAGCGCTATACATTGCGGGACAGATTCTCAGTACAGAAATCAAAAGAGATGTTCCTCCTCATGCAAAGCCACTTCAATCCCGAGAACAACGTGGAGAAGGCCATAAGGGCATGGAATGGAGGAAACAGGTATAAAATCAAGTCTACAAACGCCTATTACCGGAAGGTCATGAAAGCCATGAACAGACAATGAGCCTCACCGAAAGCCACTATAGACTTAATAAAACATAAAAAGATAGCATCATATAACCCTTTTCGGCAAAATGGTGCTATCTTTGCATTATATATATACACGCTCTCTGGGGGATTGCCTGCAAGCAATATCAGCACATGCACCCCACATGTAGCTCCCGGATGGTAAACAAACCAGCAATCATTTAACTCAAAAAGAACAGAAAACGTATGGTAACAACAATCGTAATCATCGCCGTCGTCGTGCTCGTCCTCATATGGGTAGCGAGCCTCTACAACAACATGGTAAGAATGCGCAATAACCGCGAGAATGCCTTCGGCAATATTGATGTCCAGCTGAAGCAGCGTTACGACCTCGTCCCACAGCTTGTAGCTACAGTAAAGGGGTATGCGACACATGAGCGCGAGCTCCTTGAGCGTGTGACAGCAGCACGTACCGCATGTATGGCAGCTACAACAACAAACGAGAAAATACAGGCAGATAATATGCTAACAAATGCTCTCTCCGGACTCAAAGTGTCTGTAGAGGCATACCCAGAGCTGAAGGCAAACCAGAATTTCCTGCAGCTACAGAATGAACTGGCTGATATAGAGAACAAGCTGGCTGCAACACGCCGTTTCTTCAATTCAGCAACAAAAGAGCTGAACAATGCAGTCCAGACATTCCCTGGGAATATCTTTGCCAATATGTTCGGGTTCCATAAAGAGCCAATGTTCGAGATAGCCCCAGAGCAGCGTGCCGCTCATGAGAAAGCTCCAGAGGTGAAGTTCTGACCTCCCCCACCCATGTGAGCCAGTAGGCTCACAAGCTATGGATAGACGAGAGGAGCTCAAGGATAGACCGATGCCCCAATGAGAGGCATACGAGCGACCCATCATAGACAAATGCATACATATATGAAATATGTAGGACTATATACCCAACAACGGCGCAACAACCGCATGAGCATCCTCCTGCTGTTCATGTTCCCCATCATTATTCTCTTTATGATATGGGTTTTCCTTGCCGTGATAAGTTTCATTACAAGCACAGGAGAAACCGACATATACGGCAACCCCACGGCAGGTATAGACCTTGCAAGCGTAACAAGGACGTTCGTGAGCACAATACCATGGGTTATTGGCGGAGTGGCCATATGGTTCATAATAGCCTATAAGGCAAACACCGCCATGGTGAGGGCAGCAACAGGAGCACGCCCTCTCACACGCAAAGAGAATCCACGAGTGTATAATATCGTGGAGAATCTGACAATGTCGTGCGGAATGGATATGCCCAAACTGAACATCATCGACGACCCGCAGCTGAATGCCTTCGCCTCTGGTATTGACCGCGACTCGTATACCGTCACCGTTACAACAGGCCTCCTGCGCATTCTCAACGATGATGAGCTGGCTGGCGTCATTGCCCACGAGCTTACACACATTCGCAATCGCGACACACGGCTCCTAATCACAAGCATCATCTTCGTCGGCATAATATCAACCGTGATGGGGATAGTGTACGATATATTCATGAGGATGCTCCTCTTCGGCGGCGGCACCCGGAATGACAACGATGAGGACAACAGGGGTGGAGCGTCGACGCTCGTCGTTATGGTTGTTGCCCTGATATGCTCTGCTATTGCCTATCTTTTCATCATTCTGACACGTTTCGCCATCTCGCGCAAGAGGGAGTTCATGGCCGATGCGGGCGGGGCAGAGATATGCGGCAACCCGCTCGCCCTCGCCTCAGCTCTGCGTAAGATCTCAGCAGCGCCAGGATTGGGAGGAACAGAACGTGAGGATATAGCCCAACTCTTTATTATCCACCCTAAGATGTCGCTGACAGGATTGTCACAGTTCGTCAGCCGACTCTTTGCCACACACCCCGACACCGCTGAGCGTATACGGCTGCTCGAACAGTTCTGACATTCTAACTCCTATACTTTCCTCCCAAACGTCAGAGAGATAATGGGTGAGAATACAGTTTTTTATCGTGTTTTGTCTATAATGCTCAGATGAGCGATGACCGACAATAAAGTTTTCCGCAATACCATAAAAATCTACATTATGGTATTGCGGTTTTTTTGTGTGTCGCCCATTGTAGCATGAATGAAAATTATGGCCATGTCCGCACTACCCCATTACAGGGTAATAGATGACCTGGTAGATAGCTTATTGTATAAGCTGGGGGCAGAGCGTTGCTAAGGTTCTCAACACATGTCACAAGATTCTGCCATAATAATGTTGTCTGCAGCGCCTCGTTGTTGCTTAAAAGGCCTGGTTTATTGCACCTCAGGTTTCCGCCAGAGGTAGTACTTGGTATAGAACGTGCTGACAGCAGAAATAAGGGAACAGAGAAATAAGCGTCGCATTAACGAATGTATTTTATGGATTGTTCTTAAAAAACTGTTGTTGTCGTCCTATTGCTCTTTGGTGTATACCATTACTCTCACCATATCTCTGTCACCACCCAGCAGATGGCTACAGCGATTCAGACGTCCAGTATCCCTGAACCCGCACTTCTCCATCACACGACCTGATGCTGGGTTTCCCGTGAAATAGTCTGCATATATAGTTGAGAAACGTCTCACATGAATACAATATGCGATCATCAGGCGCAAAGCCTCAGTACATATACCTTGATTCCAATATGGCTTGGCTACCCAATAGCCCACCTCGCAATCTTCCTCACCTATGGGTATATTGCTCTGTTGATGGGTATAGAAGCCAATGCAGCCTACGGGCTCACCGATATTTTTGAGAACAATGGCCCAAGTAGCATCGTTAGAGAAATAGCGGTCGATGACCTCACGGCTCTCCTCAACTGACTTGTGTGCTGGCCATCCGGCACGAGGGCCGACATCCGGATCCGAGGCATACTTATATAGTATAGCAGCATCTTTCTCGTGCCAACGGCGTAATATTATTCTATCCGTCTGCATTATCATATTGAGAAAAAGGACGTATGGGAAAGGATAATGAGCAAGAGATACAATATCTGTGGATTCTATAAGGCAAAAATCCATAAAAATTTATCTACCTTAATTTATGTATCAATCCGGAAATGCGGCTGTTTTGGTATGGGAGTGTTCTCCCTCGTAACCACTGACCAAATTGTAGCAAATATTTTCGAAACCACGCATATAGAGAAGTCCTACAAAGGTACTTAACATCAATAATACGGACTCTGCAGGAGAATAGGCGTCATGACTTAGACAGAGGATTCCATCCCTGTGCCTTGAGCTCGAACTCCTGGCCATCACGTGATACCATAATCTTGCCATACTGTGGTTTTGTTATGTGGCCAATAAGCTTGATACCTTCCATCGTCTCAATCTTCGAAACATCACCAATGGGGACAGTGAAAAGCAGCTCATAATCCTCACCCCCATTAAGGGCGCATGTCGTAAGATTCATGTTGAACTCCTCTGCAGCGACAGCTGTCTGATAGTCTATAGGGATGTTCTTCTCGTAAATACGGCATCCACACCCCGATTGTCTGCAAATATGAAGGAGCTCAGAAGAAAGTCCGTCGGAAATATCTATCATTGACGTAGGCTTGATACCAGCCTGACGGAGTTTTATCAGTATATCTCCCCGCGCTTCAGGTTTCAGTTGACGCTCAAGAAGATACTCTTTGCCTGCAAAGTCCGGATTAAACTGTAAAGCATCTAGATGCATACGTTGTTCAATCTTGTCCTTAAATTTACGCTGGATGTCCATAACCTGCTGATAATAAACAGCCTTCTCACGCTCAAGAATCTGCAGACCCATATATGCAGCACCAAGGTCACCAGAAACACAGATTACATCTGTATCACATGCACCAGCACGTGTAACAATATCATCGGGGGCAGACTCACCGATACATGTTATGCTGATAGCGAGCCCCGTCATGGATGATGTCGTGTCACCACCAACGACATCAATTCCCCACTTTTCACAAGCACGGTAGAGACCTTTGTAGAAATTTTCTATATCCTCAACACTGAAACGCTTAGAGATAGCGAGAGAGACCGTCATCTGGCGTGGCGTGCCATTCATGGCAAAAATGTCGCTGATATTCACCATGGCAGATTTGTATCCGAGATGCTCAAGATCAATATATGTAAGATCGAAATGAACTCCTTCCATAAGCATATCGGTCGTGATGAGGGTCTGATATGCATTATCGTATTTAATTATAGCGCAGTCGTCGCCGACACCTTTCAGGGTTGATGGATTCTTGGGAGTACAATCATTGGTGAGACGGTCAATCAGACCGAACTCTCCTATTTCTGATATGTCCATATTATTTTTAGTGATTTTATGAATGTTATGCTTATCATATGATGAAAGCTTAGTTGTATGTATACCTAATGCAGCCGTTATGGATGGAGACACAAAACAAAGGCTATTGCGAACGACAATCAGGCAATAAAGCGGTAGACGAAGCCAACCGATGTAATAGAGAGTTGAGGAGAATCGATATTGCATAAGCTGTCTCAAGCCTCTAAAGAGGAAGACGAGGCAACCGTTCGTCAATCTCTATCTACGGGATATAGAGTAAGTGTCAGATTTATGCAAAATGGAATCCTTAGAATTCTTTAGAACATAACTGAGGATGAATTCATCAAACTGCTCCTGCTGTTCTAAAAGGAACGTGGTCTTTATCGGTAAAGCATAAATGTGATTTCTTACGTCATCAGACAGACCATCAAGTCCAACAAGACGTGCTGCATCTTTTTCTGTCGTAATAATTATCCGTTTAGAAGATAGACTGTCAAATGTATTGTTGATGCGTGCGATATCTTTAGGGGTGAAAAGATGATGATCACGAAATGTCATCGGGATTACATTCTCTGTATGCTTTTGTATATCACAAAGCAGATGCTGTGGTGAGGCTATACCTGAAAGGACAAGGACTTCATAGTCAGATGTTATCTCAGACAGAGCAAGGGAACGTGAATTACTGAAAAGAGGGATCAGATCGCCATACTCAATCGTAGTGAAGAAAAGCTTTTGGTATGGATATAGATTCAAAGCCTTTGTTATTACACGGAAGTCCATAGGGCGCAAATCAGGCGGACACTTGGTTACAATGACTATGTCAGCACGCCGTTTTCCATCTTTTGGCTCACGAAGACGCCCTGCGGGGAGCAGTTTATCATAGACTATAAGACGGTGATAGTCAACAAGGAGAATATTTACTCCTGGCTTAACATAACGGTGTTGGAAGGCATCATCCAGAAGTATCACATCTGTATCTTTCGTCTCAGAGTCTGAACAGAGACGCTCAATTCCCTCACATCTGTTGGCACTTACTGCAACATGAACCTGACGACCATATTTAAGATACATCTGGTAGGGTTCATCACCCAACTCAAGTGAGGTAGATGAAGATGATGCAAGCAAATAACCCTTAGTGCGACGCTTATAGCCGCGGCTAAGAACGGAAACGCGCTTGGTTTCACACAAGAGGCGAATCAGATACTCTACGTGAGGGGTCTTCCCTGCTCCACCTACAGTAATATTACCAACAGAAATGACTGGGACAGGGAAGCTACGGCTCTCAAGGATGCCTGTATCAAAAAGCATATTACGGAAACGGACTCCCATCCCATACAAGAAACTGAGAGGGAGAAGACTACTATGTATCTTAATATAATCTCCTTCCATGAAGAAATTGAGTGTTTATTACAAAAATATTCAGAGTAGTACAGCAGAACAAATCTACGCACTTAACAGATATCGGCAAGATAAACGGAAAAATTTGTCTCCCAAAAGAAGAAAATCAAATATCCCCTTATAATAGAGTAGTTCCATCCATTGAGCCTCAAATAATAACAGAAAACAAAGGGTACGAAGCGCTGCTGCAATGAAAACGTAAAGCAAAATCACGTCTATGCTGTCGCATAAAACTGAGTATTCATGCAACAGCACAAACGTGGCAGCACATTCATCTTATGTTTAGCATATACGGTATACGTGCCTGAACTGGCGACTGCTTACGTATATCCCGGACAAGCATGAATGGTTCATAATAATCACCTAAGATAGCACGTAGTTTTCCATCTATCTCGCTGTCATCGGTATTCATTGTCTTCTGTAGCAACTGTGTTCCCCAATCAAGTGGAGCGGGATAAGTCGCGATATGATATTCTTTGGTTTTAGACAGAGATGCAGCCTTTACAATAGCATCAGATAGCGTCCCCAACTGGTCCACAAGCTTCAGCCCTAAAGCATCTTGACCCAACCAAACTCTACCTTGTGCCATCGATTCCACCTTGTCTACCGAAAGATTACGACCATCAGCGACTCGCTGACGGAATAGAGCATACCCCTCATTGATATACTGCTGTAGATAGGCTATCTCGTCAGAATTAAGAGGGCGTGCCATACCAACAGGCGAGAAGGTAGAATTCTCATTCGTTTTTACCTCATCAAACCTGATTCCAAGCTTTCTTGTCATCAATCCACTAATGTCAGGAAACATTCCAAATATTCCAATGGAGCCTGTTAATGTCATAGGCTCAGCAACTATCCAAGATGCATTAGCTGACATATAGTAAGCGCCGGACGCAGCATAACCTCCCATAGAGACCACAACAGGTTTTACAGTCTTCAATTCCGATACATAGTGCCATAACTGTTCAGAAGCATAAGCATCCCCACCGCCTGAATTTATACGGAGAACTACAGCCTTGATATCATCATCATTTTTTAGGTCTTCAAGGTCACGGCAAACAGTCTTTGCTGAAATCTCTTTCCCGGAGGATCCTGTTACACCAGACGATGAATACATAACAATATCTCCTTCACAAAAGTATACAGCAATCTTGTCACCCTCTGAGGAGTATATGCCTTTTGATACTTTCAGAGACTTCATATCACTGACAGTAACCTTATTGACATCATCATCAACTGATAGATGCAGACGTTCTTTTATCTTCTGCCTTACCTGGTCAGGATACAGCAAATCATCTACCATTCCCTTCTGTTTCAACTGTTTAGCATTCTGGAGACTCATTATTCCGTCAGCGTACGCATTAAGATTAGCTATACTAATGTTACGTGACTTTGAGACATCCTTAAGAAGGTTATTCCAAATACCACCAATATAACGACTAATTTGCTCTCGATTAGCCTGGCTCATACTCTCTTCGGTAAACATCTCAGTAGCACTCTTGTATGTACCCACTTTCACAACCTCGAACCTTACTCCAATCTTTTCAAGGAAATCTTTGTAATACTGAGGCTGTGAACCTATGCCGTGCCAATCAAGCCGACCTAAAGGATTGATATATACCTTGTCTGCAGCAGAAGCGACATAATAGGCTCCCTGCAGATAACTGTCAGCATAAGATACAATCCATTTCTTAGACTTCTTGAATTCCATTAGCTTGGCACGTATCTCTTGAAGAGTAGCATAATCAGCAGAGAGAAGTCCTGTTTTAATATAAATACCTTCAATGTTTTTGTCAAGCGATGCCTTCTCTATCGCACAGAGAATATCATCAAGACCAATAGTCGTTATCTCATTGCCTGTGAGGGCTGATAAGAAATCATCACCACCATGCTCGTTTATCTGGCCTTGGAGATTAAGGACAAGGACACTATTTCCTGAAACCTTAGTCTCTGAGGAAGATGACAATACGGAACCTATGACACTAAAAAACAAGAAAGCGATCATAAGGCCAACAGCAAGGAACACTCCAAAAACAGTGGCAACGATATTCTTCAAAAAGTCTTTCATTAAAGATATGTATTTTTTTATACTAAAGTATATGACGAGAATTACCAAACAATGAATTATTAAAAGTCAGTAGTAAGGGACCTATTACATGCCACTCCATCCAAGGAAACCTTTCCGTTTTGACTAAAGATGGTTATGTGTAGTGAAACGTATATGAAGGTAACATCGAAAATAAAGCATCAAACGTGGGAGAAACTTATCTCCTACCCTACCATCATACGTTATGTGCCTGACTACTGACTTGGGAATATGTAAGGATGGAATTTAAAGCCACCATACAGGAGGGATATTGTCCCTCCTGATAGTGGCTTGCTGATTTATCTATTCCTTATCCATGAGGAGCTTCATCATCGTAGCTGCCGAATATGCCACAGATGTACCTGGGCCAAATATCGCTGCTACGCCAGCCTTATAAAGGAAATCATAATCCTGTGCAGGGATGACACCACCTGCAATAACCATGATATCATCACGTCCAAGTTTGTGTAGTTCCTCAAAGAGCTGCGGAATAAGAGTCTTATGACCAGCTGCGAGAGAGGAAACACCAACGATATGAACATCATTCTCAACAGCCTCACGAGCGGCCTCAGCAGGAGTCTGGAAGAGTGGTCCCATGTCTACATCGAAACCACAATCAGCATAACCTGTAGCTACAACCTTTGCTCCGCGGTCATGGCCATCCTGTCCCATCTTAGCTATGAAGATACGTGGGCGACGACCTTCCTTCTCTGCAAACTCGTTGGTGAGGCGTACGGCCTCTTCAAACTGTGAATCCTTCTTGTACTCAGAAGAATAAACACCTGATATTGTACGTACCACTGCTTTATATCGTCCTACAATTTTTTCACATGCATCACTTATCTCTCCAAGTGTACAACGAAGCTTCGCACACTCTACAGCAGCCTCAAGGAGGTTGCCTTTGCCAGTCCTCACAACTTCTGTAAGGGCATCAAGTGCTTTCTGGCAAGCATCGTTATCACGCTTAGCACGCAGTTCTTTAAGAGCGGCTTCCTGCTGCAGACGTACAGCTGTATTATCGACCTCAAGGATATCTATAGGATCCTCATGGTCAAGGCGATACTTGTTTGTTCCAACTATTGTCTGTGCACCAGAGTCTATACGTGCCTGTGTACGTGCGGCAGCCTCCTCAATACGCATCTTAGGCACTCCTGTCTCAATGGCCTTTGCCATACCACCGAGTTTCTCAATCTCCTGGATGTGCTCCCATGCCTTGTCAACGAGCTCTTTGGTGAGAGACTCCACATAATAAGAGCCTGCCCATGGGTCAATCTCCTTGCAGACTTTTGTCTCATTCTGTATATAGATCTGGGTATTACGAGCTATACGTGCAGAGAAGTCAGTCGGGAGAGCGATTGCCTCATCAAGAGAGTTCGTATGTAGAGACTGTGTATGGCCGAGTACAGCAGCCATGGCCTCGATACATGTACGGCCGACATTATTGAATGGATCCTGCTCCGTTAATGACCATCCAGATGTCTGTGAGTGTGTTCGGAGAGCCATTGACTTAGGATTCTTTGCGCCGAAGCTCTTCACGATCTTTGCCCACAAGAGTCGACCAGCACGCATCTTAGCAATCTCCATGAAATGGTTCACGCCAATAGCCCAGAAGAATGAGAGACGTGGAGCAAATGCATCAATGTCAATACCGGCATTAATACCTGCACGAAGATAATCCATTCCATCAGCGAGAGTATATGCAAGCTCTATGTCCGCTGTAGCTCCAGCCTCCTGCATATGATAGCCAGAGATAGAGATGCTGTTGAACTTTGGCATATACTTAGAGGTATATTCAAAGATATCAGCAATGATCTTCATAGAGAATGATGGCGGATAGATGTATGTGTTACGCACCATGAATTCCTTAAGTATATCATTCTGGATAGTACCAGCCATCTCTTCAAGTTTAGCACCCTGTTCAAGACCCGCTACAATATAGAAGGCCATAATAGGGAGCACGCCGCCATTCATTGTCATTGAGACCGACATCTTGTTCAATGGTATACCATCAAACAGAACCTTCATGTTCTCCACAGAACAGATGGAAACGCCAGCCTTACCGACGTCACCGACAACGCGCTGGTTGTCTGGGTCATATCCTCTATGAGTTGGGAGGTCGAATGCCACAGACAGACCTTTCTGTCCTGATGCAAGGTTACGACGATAGAATGCGTTTGATTCCTCTGCTGTAGAGAAACCAGCATACTGACGTATTGTCCATGGACGGAAGGGATACATCATTGAATAAGGACCGCGGAGGAATGGTGGGATACCAGCCGCAAAGTCAAGGTGCTCCATACCGTCAAGATCCTCCTTTGTATAGACAGGCTTAACCTCTATATGCTCAGGGGTCTTCCATACAGGCACAACATTGTTCTCTTTCTGCCAGTCGAGACCATTTTTCTTCTCGATACCAGCAAATATGTCTATATTCTTAAAATTCTTTCTTGCCATAACTTAGATACCGAGTTTTATATTGAAATCCTTGAGAGTCTCAAGCTGATTTACTTTTACATGTATGAAATTCTCTATACCTGCCGCCTTTAGCTCTTCTGCACATGCGGGGGCGCCAGCTACAACGAATATAGCTCGTCCATCAAGGTATTTATAAGCTGGGATAGCGTACTCTGCATACTCATCATCGCTGGAGCAGAGAACAACTATATCAGCACCTGCTTCGAGAGCTTTGTCAATGCCTTCCTCTACACTCTTGAAACCAAGGTTATCAATAACTTTATAACCTGCACAGGCAAGGAAATTAGTAGAGAACTGAGCACGTGCCTGACGCCAGACGAGATTGCCAATAGTCACCATGAAAGCGACTGGCTGCTTTGAAGCTCTCTCTGTTGAAAGGCGGAGATTCTCAAAATCAGCGCCAAGGCGTGTCGAATTAATAGCCTTGTATTCAGCTGGTGCCTGATCCTGACAGCCACAACATTTGGTAACGGGCTCTTTGCCCTCACTTGTCTCTATGAAGTTAGGGAACTGGTTCGTACCAAGCAAGAACTCACGGCGCTGTGCAACATGAAGATGACGTTTCTCATTCGTAGCATTTATAGCATCCTGCACCGTACCTGCCTTAATAGCAGCAAGGAATCCACCCTCTTCCTCAACAGAAAGGAATATCTTCCATGCTTCTTCTGACAGATTCTTGGTGAGTTCCTCAATATAATATGAGCCAGCAGAAGGATCTACAACAGTAGCAAAATGGCACTCTTCCTTAAGCAGAAGCTGCTGGTTGCGTGCGATACGCTCTGAGAAATCATTTGGTGTCTCGTATGCTGCATCAAATGGTGTCACAACAATTGAGTGCACACCAGCAAGTGCAGCAGACATTGTTTCGGTCTGAGAGCGAAGCATATTCACATATGCATCGAACAAAGTCATGTTATATTTTGAAGTCTCAGCGTTGACTATCATCTTGCATGCGCAGTCGCAAGCCGGCTCAAACTGCTTTACTATCTCAGCCCAAAGCAGACGTCCTGCACGGAACTTTGCAATCTCCATGAAATAATTCTCTGAGACACCCATGTTGAACTTGAGTTTTGTAGCGGCAAGTGTTGGCTCAACACCAAGGTCAACAAGTTGCTGGATATACTCAGCACCCCATGCAAGTGCATAGCCCAACTCCTGTACGATATATGCTCCGGAGTTGTTGAGAGATACGGCGTTAACTGTGATGACACGGAAATGTGGGAAGTCCTTGACAACCTCAATCATCTTCTTGGCAAGTGGGAGCAGAGACTCCACATTTTTACCTTTCATGACGATCTTCTCCATAGGATCCCAGTCAATCGAAGCCACAATGGCATCCTTCGAATATCCTTTCTCGTTAAAATAGTCAACAAGAATTTCTGCGAGCTCGACACTATGACGTTTACATGTTGAGAAATTCAGCTCAACACAGTCACAATGAATATCTTTAAGCAAAGTCTCCACATAACTCTTGCTCAAGTCGTTAGCAGGAATCTTGAACCCAAGAGACGTTATTCCCTTATTGAGGACATCAAGTGCCTTGGCGTTTGCTGCCTCTGCTGTATCAGCAGAAATGTTTTGACGCACATACCACTCGTTATCGAGCTTCTTGTTTCCTCGCACGAATGGGAATTCACCAGGAAGAGAATCAGGTGTCTGGAGCTTCTCTACATCCTCACGTCTGTAGAAAGGCTGCACATTGAACCCTTCGTTAGTACGCCAAACCAAACGCTTCTGAAAATCAGCACCTTTCAGATCGACTTGAATTTTGTCAAGCCATTCCTGTTTGGTAGGTGAAACGAACTCTTGAAAGAGCCGTTCTTGTTTGTTAGCCATAGTTATAAGATGTTTTATATAAATGTTGTTTTAGAAAAACGGTAAACGTTATTCTGAAATAATTATTTGAGGAAACAGCATTATGCTGTGACCTCTGGATTAAGGGAAAACCAAGGCCTACACTTCGCTATGTATAAAACAACCATTATTAAGTTATTCATGCGAAGCAGCATTGAAATCCTAATCATTCATTTTCGGGACATGACTGCCCACAAGCCGAAAGGACAAAAGTCCTAAACCATGATTGAACCCACTAACCTGACATATAGGCATTACGCCATCCCATCTCTTTGTCAACTTATACTTTTGACAATAACCGACGTGACGTTTGGTTCGATATAATCAGCGTGCAAATATAATACAAATTAATGTAACAAGCAAGAATTCGAATAAAAATTATCTTAAATAAAAAAACTTTACACATAGCTATAAAAAAAACTCTTCAAACTTTCGCAATTAGACAATTTTTCCGTAATTTTGTAGCGAATTTATCTATAAACGGTTATGGATTGGATACTAAACCTATTTACAAACACAGAATCAGTAGCGCATATTGCCTTGCTTTATGCGATAGTTATTGCTGCCGGTGTATACTTGGGCAAGATTAAGTTCGGAGGCATAGCCCTTGGCGTTACCTTCGTCCTCTTTGCAGGTATTGCTGCCGGTCATTTCAATTTTACAGCACCAACCCCAATCTTGACATTCGTACAAGATTTCGGGTTAATCCTCTTCGTATTCATGATCGGTCTTCAAGTAGGCCCTGGTTTCTTTGAGAGTTTCAGGGAAGGCGGTGTGAAGCTGAATATACTTGCATGCAGTATTATCCTATTGAATATTATGGTTATGTTTGCTTGCTATTATATATTCTTTGACACTCAAGACCCAAAGAATCTACCGATGCTTGTCGGCACGCTATATGGTGCGGTAACAAACACCCCTGGTCTTGGTGCGGCAAACGAGGCTTTAGGAAGTGTCTTCTCCAATGATGCTCCTCCTATAGCCAACGGTTATGCCTGCGCATATCCTTTAGGTGTTGTTGGCATAATTGGAGCGACTATACTTATACGATACATATGCAAGGTAAAATTGGCCAAAGAGGAGAAGGACCTTGAAGCTCATGAGTCTTCCAATCCATCGGCAAAGCCATACCTCATGCATCTTTCGGTAGAGAACGCATATCTTGCAGGCCACACAATACTTGAGATTCACGAGTTCATGAAACGTGACTTTGTATTCTCAAGAATCCTACGCAATGGTGAATTGATTTTTCCACAAAGTAAGACTGTCCTGGAGCAGGGTGACAAGGTCTTCTGTGTATGCGCTGAGGCTGACGCTGAAGCCATTGTCGCTTTTGTTGGTCCAAAGATTGAAGTGCCTGAGTTCACAAAACAAGAGTCCAAAGGACAAATGGTCAGCAAGCGAATCCTTGTCACTAAGTCAGAGATAAACGGAAAAACACTTGCAAAGATGCATTTCTCAAGTGTCTATGGAGTGAATGTGACACGAGTTACCCGCCAGGGAATGGATATCTTTGCAAGCTCAAACCTTGCGCTTCAGGTTGGCGACCGAATAATGGTGGTAGGTGATGAAGCGTCTGTCAATCGTGTGGCAAGCCTTGTTGGAAATGCCATCAAACGCCTTGACCATCCAAATATCGCGACAATCTTCATTGGAATAATGCTCGGAATATTGTTCGGCAGCATACCATTCGCAGTTCCAAACATTCCTGTCCCAATGAAATTAGGTATAGCAGGAGGCCCTCTCATTATTGCGATACTCATTGGACGATTCGGATATCATTTCCATCTTGTCACATACACTACAACATCTGCAAACCTAATGTTAAGGGAAGTTGGCCTAGTATTATTCCTTTCAAGTGTAGGAATAAAAGCTGGTGCAAACTTTATGAACACAGTGGTAGCCGGAGACGGTATAATGTATGTTGTTTGCGGTTTCCTTATTACAGTCATACCAATATTAATTGTAGGAACAATAGCAAGACTGAAATACAAGTTTAACTATTTCACAATCATGGGTATGATAGCGGGCTCATATACTGATCCCCCTGCATTAGCATATGCGAATTCTGTTTGCAGTAAAGAAGCACCTGCAGTAGGATACTCAACAGTATACCCTCTCACTATGTTCCTTAGAATTTTCACAGCTCAGATGATAATAATATTCTTCTGTGGGTGACATAGACTCATGAGGAAGCAATGAAAAAGGAGACATGGGCGAAGTGATCAACTCCTCGCCGTTTGTCCCCTGAATTCAAGACTGTTAATACAGATTTGAGAGCGAAAGAATAACTAATAATAAAAACCAGACGTGGAGTGGTAAAGCCTCCATATGTTCTGGTAACCTGACAATCAAATATACAACATCTATATTCAAAAGAAATGAAAAAAACCGTATTAATGCTTGCAATACTTGCCAGCACCTCTATCAATGCTCTTGCCCAAGGAGCAAAGAACATAAAGATCAATGAGGTGATGACATGGAACACAGCAAGTTTACAAGACGAGTTCGGGCAATGTGAGCCATGGGTTGAGCTATGCAACACCTCGTTCACTACCTACAACGTACGTGGCATGTACATTACGACTAACAAAGCCGTTCTCGACAAGAACCTAAGTGCTCCAGATCGTCAAAAACTCATGTCGCTCATTCCGAACAACGAGCCTCGCACCCAGCTGGCCGCACGCCAGCATCTCCTCATGTTCTTCAACAGCAATCCAAGCAAGGGATCAATGCATCTCACAGCCAAAGTCAAGGAAGGAGAGAAAGTATGGGTTGCGCTCTATGATGGTAATGCGATTGACCTTATCGACTCAATTAGTGTGCCCGTTCTCTCGAGCAACACATCATATGCTAGAGAGAAAGACGGTTCCAACACTTGGGTTGTATGTGACTCATCAAAAGTCACTCCAAATATTGCAAACACTCCGGTAATCAACAATAAAATATCAAGAACAAAACAGGAAGACCCCCGCGGATTCGCCATTACGATTCTTGCCATGGGTACTGTTTTCTCATGTCTGGCACTGTTATACATTTTCTTCCGACTGTTAGGTATACTGATGGATCATCTTAACACGGCAAAGAAAATTGCAAACAAGCAACCTTTCAAGCCAGTAACAAAAACAGTGAAAGCGGTTGACGAGGTAATCGATACATCAACCACTATATTAAAAGATGGCCTGAAGACAAAGGGCATTGACAAGAAAGTATACATTTCTGTCATAGCAATGGCCCTGAAACAGTATGAGGATGATGTTCATGATGTAGAATCTGGAATTATCACCATCAAGCCTCGCAACACTAACTGGAATAACCTTATCAAATAATAATTTGTCGAAGACTGAACAGACCATGTGGAGTTGGATAACCTCATAGAACATTTGGGGAATATCCAAATCAGCAAAAATAATCATGCCAACAGTCCACTGATACCACAAAAACCTACCAATAATCATAATAAATAAAAAGAAATACAACAATGGCAAAATATCAATATACAGTGCAGGGTGCAGACTACGAAGTAGAGATTGTAGAAATAGCTGACAACATAGCTAATGTAACAGTCAACGGTGTACCTTTTGAGGTTGAGCTTAAGAAAGCTCTGAAACCAACAACTCGTCCGATACAGCAGGTTACAGCACCAGTCCAAAAGCCTGTAGCAGCTCCAGCACCAGCAGCGGCTCCAGCGGCAGCAGCACCAGCGGCAGCACCTGGAACAGGAACAAAGATTGAGGCGCCTCTGCCAGGTACAATCACCGAGGTTAAGGTGAACGTAGGAGACAAGGTGAAGAAAGGTGATACGATAGTAGTCCTTGAGGCTATGAAGATGCAGAATAACATAGAGGCGGAGAATGACGGAGAGATAACGTCAGTACTCGTAAAGCAGGGCGACTCTGTTATGGAGGGTACTGTTCTCGCTACAATCGCATAAAATCATTCATCATCTTTATCGCAGCATCAGAGTTTCCAATCATTAATGTCTACGGTATTTCTGTTGCCTCCCGATAATCACCACGAATTAAAACATCATACGATAAACATCATGGAAACATTCCTCAATTTCCTAAAAGATAACTTTTTTGATTTTCTTACTTATACAGGATTCGCGAATGCTGAAGTAGGAAATATCATAATGATAGCAGTCGGAGCCTTCTTTGTATGGTTAGCGATAAAGAAAGACTTCGAGCCTCTGCTTCTTGTTCCAATTGGTCTTGGCATTATTCTTGGAAACATCCCCTTCAAAGGAGATGCAGGCCTTGAGATAGGTCTGTATGAAGACAATTCTGTATTGAACATCTTTTATCAGGGAGTAAAACAAGGTTGGTATCCGCCTCTTGTATTCCTTGGCATAGGTGCTATGACAGACTTTACAGCTCTTATAGCAAACCCCAAGCTTGTTCTTATAGGTGCAGCCGCACAGTTTGGTATATTTGGGGCTTACATGACAGCCCTTGCATTAGGTTTCGAGCCTAATCAGGCAGCAGGTATAGCCATAATCGGTGGTGCTGATGGCCCGACAGCCATATTCCTTAGCTCAAAGCTATGTCCTAACCTTATGGGAGCCATAGCTGTCTGCGCATATTCATACATGGCACTTGTACCTGTTATCCAGCCACCTCTCATGCGTCTTCTTACGACAAAGAAGGAGCGCCTTATCCATATGAAGCCTTCACGCGAGGTATCCCAGACAGAGAGGATTCTCTTCCCTATCATAGGCCTTCTTATCACTACATTCATAGTGCCGTCAGGTCTTCCGCTCCTTGGAATGCTTTTCTTCGGTAATCTCCTTAAAGAATCAGGCAAGACAACACGTCTGGCAAAGACAGCAGGTTCATCACTAAATGATATCGTCGTGATGCTTCTTGGCCTTACAGTAGGCTGCTCTACACAGGCAAGCGAGTTCCTCACATTGAACACAATATTTATCTTCTTCCTTGGTGCTTGTGCATTTGTCGTTGCTACATGCTCAGGTGTGATATTCGTAAAGATTCTGAACCTTTTCCTTCCTGAATCAAAGAAGATAAACCCGCTTATTGGCAATGCTGGTGTGAGTGCTGTACCAATGTCAGCACGTATATCAAATAACATAGGACTTGAATATGACCGTAAGAACTTCCTTCTTATGCACGCTATGGGTCCGAATGTAGCAGGTGTGATAGGTTCAGCTGTCGCAGCAGGAGCATTGCTTGGATTCCTATCATAAGAATCTCCCTCCCCGAAATGCGAGTGTACGCATAGAGATATGCGTACACTACACAAATACAACACAACAATATGAAGCATAATATATTCCGTGGTTTGGGCATAGCCTTGATTACGCCATTCACAGAAAACGGTGCTGTGGACTATGATGCCATGAAGCGCATTGTAGAATATCAGCTTTCAAACGGAGCTGATTTCCTCTGCATCCTTGCGACAACAGGCGAGACACCTTGTCTGACGAAGCAAGAGAAAGAAGACATAAAGAAGTATATCATTGACCTTGTAGCCGGTAGGATACCTATTCTTATGGGGTGCGGTGGCAATAACACGTCTGCCGTGGTTGATGAGCTTCAGAACGGCGATTTCAAAGGTATAGATGGTATTCTCAGTGTATGTCCTTATTACAACAAGCCGTCGCAAGAGGGTCTATATCAGCATTTCAAGGCTATTTCATCGGCGACATCACTCCCTATCGTGCTGTACAATGTGCCTGGCCGTACAGGAATAAACCTTAAAGCTGAGACGACAGTCCGTCTGGCGCGTGAGTGCGAGAATATTGTTGCGATAAAAGAAGCGAGCGGCAGTCTTGAGCAGGTTGACGAGATACTTAAGAACAAACCCGAAGGATTTGCCGTCCTGTCGGGTGATGACTCTCTCACCTACCCTATGATTGCATGTGGCGCTGACGGTGTAATATCTGTCATTGGGAACGCTCTCCCAAAGGAATTCTCAAGGATGATACGCTTGGAGAAGAATGGAGAGTTTGAAGCAGCAGTCAAGATTCATCACAAATTCACAGACCTCTATAGCCTGCTTTTTGTTGATGGCAATCCTGCAGGTGTGAAAGCCCTGCTTCACGAGATGGGTTATATAAAGAATGTGCTTCGCCTTCCTCTTGTGCCGACAAGAGTCGCTACAGTACAGAAGATGTCGCAGATTCTTAAAGATCTCAAGCTATAACAAGAAGACACAGGAGATTCTCACAGTGGCAAGTGTTAGATTTGTCATGGATAGGTTTATAAGTCTTATCATCGCACAATGAAAAAGTGAGCGATACTTTTCGCCCCCTTCGTCGCGCTTAGTGACGACAGAGTGCTTGCCACTGTAACATTCTCCATTTCATTTCAATAACTCCCTACATCTGGTTGCTTCTTTAAACTTGAGCAGGCAGTGGAGGGATTTTTTTTATCCTCATGAAAAGAATATTATTTATCGACCGCGATGGCACACTGATTTATGAGCCAGAGGATGAGCAGATAGACTCGTTTGAGAAACTGCGTTTTGTGAAAGGTGTATTCCGCAATCTTGGCTTCATCAGTAAGAATCTTGACTTCGAGCTTGTGATGGTAAGCAATCAAGATGGTCTTGGCACGCAGTCCTTCCCAGAAGAGACATTCTGGCCAGTACATAACTTTATCCTCAACACCCTGGAAAGTGAGGGAATAAAATTCTCAAAGATTCATATCGACAGACATTTCCCCGAAGATAACCATCCATGCCGCAAGCCTGGCATAGGAATGCTGACAGAATATCTCGACAGTACCGATTACGACATAAAGAACAGCTATGTCATAGGTGACAGGGAAACAGACCGCCAGCTGGCAGAGAATCTTGGCTGCAAAGCACTCATTGTTGGTGATGGAGATGGGAAGATGACATGGGATGAGATATCCGAGCATCTTTTTGCTGGCGAGAGAATCGCAGAAACCAGACGAGAGACAAAGGAGACAGAGATATATGTCAGGATGAACCTTGACGGCCATGGTCATTGTGACATATCTACAGGCTTAGGATTCTTCGACCATATGCTTGAGCAGATAGGGCGTCATGGGATGATTGACCTTACTGTGAAGACAAAGGGCGACCTTTATGTCGACGAGCATCACACTATTGAGGATACAGGGCTTGCCATAGGCGCGTGTATCCGTGAGGCTCTTGGCAACAAGCGTGGCATAGAGCGTTATGGATACTCTCTCCCGATGGATGACTGTCTGTGCTCCGTAGCCTTAGACTTTGGTGGCAGGCCATGGCTTGTCTGGGATGCTGAGTTTAAGAGAGAGAAGATAGGTGACATGCCTACAGAGATGTTCTACCATTTCTTCAAGTCGCTGTCAGACACAGCTTTCATGAATCTTAACATCAAGGCTGAAGGTGATAACGAGCATCACAAGATAGAAGGCATATTCAAAGCGTTAGCGCGTGCTATCAGGATGGCCGTCAAGCGTGACATCTACAAGTATGAGCTGCCCTCTACAAAGGGTACGCTCTAACATCTGCACCACATAAAGAAAATCCCCATAATCTACCACTACCATATGATAGAGATCAGCCATGCAAGGGCAAATAACCTTAAGAATATATCACTGAAGATACCGCGTGACAAGCTAATCGTCATCGCTGGTGTATCAGGTTCAGGTAAGTCATCATTAGCTTTCGACACATTATACGCTGAAGGCCAGCGTCGCTATGTCGAGTCTCTGTCGAGTTATGCACGTCAGTTTCTCGGACGCATGTCGAAGCCAGAGTGTGATTATATTAAGGGATTGCCACCTGCCATAGCTATAGAGCAGAAGGTCATCTCACGTAATCCACGCTCGACAGTGGGCACGACGACCGAGATATACGAGTATCTGCGAATGCTTTATGCCCGCATAGGGCGTACATTCTCTCCTATCAGTGGCCAAGAAGTCAAGAAGCACTCTGTTGAGGATGTCATCGCATGCACGTCCGCCTATCCGAAGGGTACAAAGTTTATCATCACAGCTCCTATCCATGTTGCCACAGGGAGAACATTAGGCCGTCAGCTGAAGATGGCTGTGCTCGCAGGCTATTCACGCATATATTATAAAGGAGAGATTATCCGTATTGAGGACAGCGGCTTCACAGAGAGTGAGGAAAGCGCAGCTGACTCTTCCCTGTCGCTTCTTATTGACCGTATGAGTGTCGATGACAGCAAGGATGCCATCTCCCGTCTGACAGACTCACTTGAGACTGCATTCTATGAAGGACATGGCTCTTGCAGCGTCATCTTCATGCCAGCCATGATAGAGCATCAGTTCTCGGATCGTTTTGAGGCTGACGGTATGGTCTTCGAGGAGCCTTCAGACAATATGTTCTCTTTCAACTCCCCGGCAGGTGCATGCCCTAAATGCGAGGGGTATGGCAAGGTCATAGGCATAGACGAGTCGCTTGTCATAACAAATCCCTCCCTCTCGGTCTACGAGGGGTGTGTCCAATGCTGGCACGGAGAGAAGATGAAGGTATGGAAGGAAGAATTCTGCCGCAGGGCTGTAACTGATGGCTTCCCCATCTTTGAGCCTTACTACGGTCTCTCGGACGAACACAAGGGATGGTTGTGGCATGGGCTTCCATCTGAGCGTGACGTCTCTCCCCATGAGCGGGTCTCCATAGATGAGTTCTTCCGCATGCTGACAGAGAACCAGTATAAGATTCAATACCGTGTCATGCTGTCACGCTACCGTGGCAAGACAAACTGTCCCGAATGCCATGGCACACGCCTGAAGAAGGAAGCGGGATATGTACGTATTGGTGCAGACGAGAGTGGACATGGCGGAAAGACCATAACCCAGCTTGTCAACATGTCCATAGAAGAGCTTCACGAATGGTTCTGCCATCTCCGCCTTACCCCCCATGAGCAGAAGGTAGCCCGTAGGCTGCTGACAGAGATAACGTCGAGAATAGAGTTCCTCCTGAATATCGGATTAGGATATCTCACGCTTAACCGTCCTTCAAATACCCTCTCAGGAGGTGAGAGCCAGCGCATCAATCTATGCACAAGCCTAGGATCGTCGCTGATAGGCTCGCTCTACATACTTGACGAGCCCTCTATAGGTCTGCATCCGCGTGACACATCAAAACTCATCTCAGTTGTGCGCAAGCTGCAAGAGATTGGCAACACTGTCATCATCGTCGAGCATGATGAGGAGATTATGCGCTCGGCTGACTACCTTATCGACATCGGTCCTGACGCCGGACGTCTTGGTGGTGAGGTTGTCTATGAGGGACCGGTATCTGACATTACGGCAGATACTCTTCAGCAATACCCTTCGAGCCACACAATTGCCTACCTCTCACACGCTGAAGTGATAGAGTTGCCGTCATCCCGTCGACCTTGGAACCACAAGATAACAATCAAGAACCCACGCCTTAACAACCTTAAGGGTACAAGTGTCAACATTCCGCTCAATGTCATGACTGTTGTGACCGGAGTCTCCGGCTCAGGCAAGTCGTCGCTTATCAAGGGCATCCTCTATCCTGCCTTACGGCGTGCCCTTGGCGATGTATGTGATGCCCCGGGTCTATATGGTGGACTTGAGGGTGATGTGTCGTCGGTCAAGCATGTTGAGTTTGTCGACCAGAACCCTATAGGGAAGTCTGCACGCTCCAATCCCGCTACCTACGTTAAAGCTTTCGATGCTATAAGACAGCTCATAGCGGAGCAGCCACTTGCCCGGCAGATGGGTTATACCCCGCAGTATTTCTCGTTCAATGCCACAGGCGGACGCTGTGAGGAATGCAAGGGTGCTGGCCGTATCACAGTAGAGATGCAGTTCATGGCCGACCTTGAGCTTGTCTGTGAGGCATGCCATGGCAAACGGTTCAAGCGCGAGGTCCTTGACGTCAGGTATAACGGCAAGAACATATACGATATCCTCGAGATGACAATCAATCAAGCCATAGAGTTCTTCTCAGAAGATGTCCCGTCTGGCTCACGCCGCATCATAGACACTATCATAAGCAGGCTGAAACCATTACAGGATGTCGGACTCGGATACATAAAGCTCGGCCAGAGCTCTTCAACTCTCTCTGGCGGAGAGAACCAGCGTGTCAAGCTTGGCTATTATATCGGACAGGAGAAGCAGGAGGCCACCCTCTTCATTTTCGACGAGCCGACAACAGGACTTCACTTCCACGACATCAAGCGTCTTCTCTCAGCTTTTGACGCATTAATCAGAAGAGGCCATTCTGTCCTGGTCATAGAGCATAACCTTGATGTCATCAAGTATGCGGACCATGTCATTGACCTTGGTCCAGAGGGAGGGCACAAAGGAGGAGACATCGTCGCTGCTGGCACACCAGAGGATATAGCACGTTGCGAGAGGAGTCTGACCGGCCGATATCTGAAACCGATTCTCGGCATATGACATGGGCAGGAGGGACACTGCATATCCATACTCCATTTGAAAAAGACAAGGCAGCCTGTGCATATCAACACACGGCTGCACCACCCTCTCCCTAAAGAGAGGACAATTTCCCCTCCCAATCTTCATTATTCATGCTCATTCAGACAGCGTAATGGCATGAATAATGGAGACCATCAGATATTTTCCCCATGAGATGAAAGAATTGTTTTTTATATTCGCAGGAGGAGGCATAGGCTCTGTTATGAGGTATATGGTCTCCCTTTTATGGATGCATCTGTCCTTACACCCCCGTTTCTCCCAGACCGTTTTCCCCTGGCCTACACTTGTCGTGAATGTTCTTGGCTGTCTTGTCATCAGCCTGATATACCAGCATTCAGAGCGTTGGGGCCTGTCGCCAGAGACACGCCTCCTGCTCACAACAGGTCTGTGTGGCGGTTTCACCACGTTCTCCACATTCAGCTATGAGGCTCTCACGCTCATCCGCTCTGGCTACACATGCGCTTTTCTCGCCTATATCGCGCTGAGTGTTGTCCTTGGTCTTCTTGCCGCATCCATTCCTTTCTTTCTCAAGACATGACCATCCCTCTCCCCTATTACGCTATACGGATTCTGTTTATGGCCGAAAGACCATAATCCGTCTACACCCCCATGCATCGAATAAGAATCTCAATCCCCCCGGAAAAGACCATCCGGGAGAGGTTATACCTCTGCTCGATAGCTTATCTCACATTGAGAAACCATACTAAATTTAGTTTCATTAACAAAACAGGGGTACCAGAAAATCCTCCAAGTTTTCATCATAGAACATTCTATCACTGGAAATATGCCTGCTTATGACAACGAGAACAGACCATAACGACTCACCACATAATAGACTTTGCTACCATCATGGCGCATATTGTGGGGCGAAGCAATAGTCCACACGTGCTCAAACACTCAGAATCACTGCCCAACACGCTACCTTTGACGTCATAAACCAATACCTCTCACTGCCTATCACACACCGAGGTTTCTTCTGTCGCCTCCCAACAGACTGATTATAAAGCACATAACAATCCGATTGATTTTTCACGATTTTCATCCACGGCCTTGATGCGGGTTGTTCCACTTACAATATCTCTGTTAAAAACTGTATAGTTTTCTTGTTTTGTATAAACAAATGGTGAACGACATAGTTTTCGGGAAACATGGTCTTTGAATTATCCGTACAGAAACTAATCCGTCGATTGTCCAAACCGTCTGCAAAGTGAATCGGGCTAAAGACTGCCGGTATATATCGAATGAGATACAGCATCATTGAGAAATTCCGATATTTTTTCCATAACGGAGAATTACAATTATTATTCAACAAATCCAAGAAACAGTGTTCATATCATATTAATGTCTTGATTAATATACGGCTGAGGACAAACGAACTCAAGTGGTCTGCCGAGCATAAGATGACAAGTTGAACCATTAGTCCAAGCATGTGCCATCCCTCTCCAATCACAAACTATACTGACCACTCGTCATGTCCCGTCCGGGCAATGGGTTCCAGCAACAATAGCTCCCGAGCTTTGCTCTTCTGCCAATAGCCCTTGGACAATGGGGTTATCGGAATACGCCATATGTTATTTATATCATAACTTAATTTTTTTCAAAAAGCTACCAAGCAGTTATAAACGTATGTTAGACGGGACACGGAAAATGTTAAAATGGGACAAAATTAAGCCAGAAAAGCGAGTGATAAAGCCACTTTGCATTAACTTTGCATCTGCGAACAATATAAAAGTTAATGAAGATGAACAATACATTACTTCTCACAGCAAGTATACTCGCAATGTCATGCGCGGGTTTGGCAACAGTAAAGACAAACGCATCAACGACAGCAATAGCAGCCCCTGTGCCAGGTCAGCCAGTCGACCTCACTGTGGCAGCGGAACGTGCCCTCCCATGTGTCGCACATATCAAATATCTACAAAACTCAAAAGTGCAGGAGGTCGAGATGCAGGGAGACCCCTTCGGCGACATGTTCGACCCCTTCGGATTCTTCGGCCAGAGAGGACAGGGCCAGAACCAGAAACGGAAAGTCCAGACACCGAAGCGTGAGGGGACAGGCTCAGGCGTCATCATAAGCTCTGACGGATACATCGTGACAAACAACCATGTCGTAGAGGGTGCCGACGAGCTCACCGTGACACTGAACGACAACCGGGAGTTCTCGGCACGCATCATCGGCACAGACAAATCGACCGATCTCGCCCTTATAAAGATAAACGGGAACAACCTGCCTGCCATCAAGGTAGTATCGTCAGACGATATAAAGGTCGGCGAATGGGTTCTCGCCATAGGCCACCCCTTCAATCTCCGTGCTACAGTGACGGCAGGAATCGTATCGGCCAAGGCACGCTCGTTGGGTGCTAACGGTGTGGAGGCTTTCATACAGACTGACGCAGCCATAAACGCGGGAAACTCAGGAGGAGCGCTCGTCAATGCCAACGGAGAGCTGATAGGCATCAACGCCATGCTATACTCACAGACAGGAAACTTCACCGGATATGGATTCGCTATCCCGACAACGATAATGAACAAGGTCGTGGCTGACCTCAAGCAGTATGGCACTGTGCAGAGAGGACTCATAGGCATACAGGGAACAGACGCCAGAGCTTATATCGACTCACAGAAAGATCAGCAGAAAGAGGTCGACCTCGGCACAAACGACGGAATATACATAGCAGAAGTCAGCGATGACGGTGCGGCACAAGAGGCCGGACTGATGAAGGGTGATGTCATTGTCGGTATCGACGGACGTAATGTGAGCAAGATGGCTGAGCTACAAGAATATCTCGCGACAAAGCGTCCGGGAGACAAGGTCAATGTGACATACCTCAGAAAGAAATCCAAGAAGAGTGTTGTCATAACCCTGAGAAACGAGCAGGGGACAACAAAGGTAGTCAAGGATGCTGACCTCGATATCCTTGGAGCACATTTCCGCGAGCTGAACGAGAACGAGAAGAACGAGCTGAATGTCAGCTACGGACTGAAAGTCATAAAGGTAGGTGCAGGCAAGTTCAAGGACCAGGGTGTCCCAACAGGATTCTGCATACAAAAGGTCAACGAGATAAGCGTGAAGACCATTAACGACCTGAACAAGATTGTAAAGGACGCAAGCAAGTCTAAATCGCCCGTACTCTACATCCAAGGCATTTATCCTTCAGGGAAGAAGGGATACTTCGCTGTACCTCTCGAGGAATAATCCCATGCGTGAAAAGGAGATGCCTGAGAAGCAACATAAGCTGCAGGCATCTCCTTGACATGGTTTAAAATAACGCTTTTGCCATCAGTGAAATCCCCATGTGGGATTCAACGCCGTTCCTCACTCCTATGGGGAAAAACGCATGACAGTCATGTCTGCCCAGACGTTGAGAGGAAAGCTCACCAAACAGGATACGGAACGTTTTCGTTAAGCGAGAGCAGAGAAAGCTTGCTTGCTATGCCGAGCGGAGAAAATGAAGACGAAGTCAACGTTTTCGTTAAGCGAGAGCAGAGAAAGCTTGCTTGCTATGCCGAGCGGAGAAAATGAAGACGAAGTCAACGTTTTCATTAAGCCAAAAGACTAAAGAGAGCTTACTCACTTTAGCTTGGTGAGAAGACGTCTGTATTTATACGAACACCAAACAGATGGCGACACATAAGATAACAGACCGAAACAACAACAACAATAACATTCAAAGCAAAGATATGGACATCAGAGAACTTAACATAAGGATTGAGCAGGAGTCAGGGTTCGTCCAGAACCTAACAAGCGGCATGGACAAGGTCATCATAGGACAGAAGCACCTCGTAGACTCCCTGCTGATATCTCTCCTCAGCGACGGACACATTCTTCTTGAGGGTGTCCCTGGACTCGCCAAGACACTTGCCATCAACACATTATCCAAGCTCGTCGCGGCAGATTTCAGCCGCATACAGTTCACTCCTGACCTACTCCCAGCCGATGTGACCGGCACAATGGTCTACTCACAGAAGGACGAGAAGTTCCATGTCAAGCAGGGTCCCGTCTTTGCCAACTTCGTCCTTGCTGATGAGGTGAACCGTGCTCCGGCAAAGGTTCAGTCAGCTCTCCTCGAGGCCATGCAGGAGCATCAGGTGACAATAGGCGACAATACATTCCGCCTGCCAGACCCATTCCTCGTTATGGCAACCCAGAACCCTATCGAGCAGGAAGGCACCTACCCTCTCCCTGAGGCCCAGATGGACCGTTTCATGCTCAAAGTGGTGATAGGATATCCCACCCTTGAGGAGGAGAAGCTCATCATACGTGAGAATCTCGCAGGCTCCCTTCCTGAGGTATCACCCGTCATTAGCAAAGAGGAGATAGCACGCGCAAGAAATATTGTCAGGGAAGTGTATATCGACGAGAAGATTGAACAATACATAGCAGACATCGTCTTCGCGACAAGATATCCAGAAAGATACGGACTTGACGGGCTGAAAGCCCTCATATCATTCGGAGGCTCTCCACGTGCATCGATAAATCTCGCTAAGGCAGCAAGAGCCTATGCGTTCATAAAACGCAGAGGATATGTAGTGCCAGAGGATGTTCGTGCGATGGCATACGATGTCCTGCGCCACCGCATAGGAATGTCATATGAGGCAGAGGCCACCAACGTGACTACAGAGGAGATTATATCCCAGATAATCAACAAGGTGCAGGTGCCATAAAAAAGGCGGAATAAATTTCACCCCGCATGCAGAGCGGACAAGATGGAAAGGCCATTGTAGTCAAAGAAATATGCATCACGTAGGGAAGAGTATAGCAGTCTTCGACTCACGGCTCACGTAACAGAAGAAAAACAGTTGCTGTGGACTTAAGTCATAGACATGGGACATATAGTTGAGCAAGAGAATGATTGCCCTACATACGCCCTCATGTAATCTGCTTCACATCACTCCCACCCCTCACACCGACAAGTCTCTCTGTAAGCGTGTGGTGGCCTATGCCCTTGTCCATCAATCACCGATAATGGTCACAGCATTACCCCATGCCGGCCTCTGATTCAAACAGCTTCAAAGCTTTGGGGACAGCCAGTCCACGTCTCGTTTGAGGAAATGCGGTATCATGCTACAGTCAGACTTCAAAAAAACCAGTAGCAGTCACAGTTTGCAATGCAGCCCCAAAAAGAAAAATCTCTAAAAGATGAACACCAACGACATACTCTCAAAAGTAAGAAAGATTGAGATCAAGACCCGTGGTCTCAGCAATAACATCTTCGCAGGACAATACCACTCCGCATTCAAAGGACGTGGTATGGCATTCTCTGAGGTAAGGGAATACCAGTTCGGCGACGATGTGAGAGATATCGACTGGAATGTCACCGCCCGGTTTCATCGTCCTTATGTAAAGATATTCGAAGAAGAACGTGAGCTGACAGTGATGCTCATGGTAGACGTCTCCGGTTCTCTCGCCTTTGGCTCACAGTATCAGGAGAAACGTGAGATGGTTACAGAGATAGCTGCAACGATAGCATTCTCAGCCATACAGAACAATGACAAGATTGGCGTAATATTCTTTTCTGACCATATAGAGAAATATATCCCTCCTAAAAAAGGAAGGAAACACATACTCTACATAATACGCACCCTGCTCGACTTCCACCCCGAAAGCAACCGCACGGATATCACAAACGCGATAGAGACCCTCACCCGCCTGCAGAAGAGACGCTGTACAGCCTTCATGCTCAGCGATTTCTACCAGCAGAAACCTTTCATGAAAGAGCTACAGATATGCAACAAGAAACATGACATTGTAGCCATACAGGTTTACGACCGCAGGGACGCAGAACTTCCTGACATAGGGCTCATGCGTGTCAGGGACGCAGAGACTGGACATGAGGAATATCTCGACACGTCGTCGGCACGGGTGCGCAATGCATACCACACCCAATGGAAAGAAAGGCAGCAGCGGCTTACAGATACATTGTCCCGATCAGGAGTGGACTCTATATCTGTCTCGACAGCAGATGACTATGTGAAACATCTGATGATGCTCTTCAAACAAAGAAGCTAAGAAGCAGCAAAGAACTACTGCCATAAGATACTACCAAAAAGGATCAATGAAAAGACTATTATTCATATTACTATCCATCATACCGATAGCCTCATACGCCCAGAAAGTGCAGGTTGACGAGGAACTCGACTCCATAGGTATCGTCATGGGCGACCAATGCCACCTGTTCCTTTCCGTCACAACTCCAAAAGGCTCAGACGTTATGTTTCCCGACTTCTCAAAGCAGAAACTGTTGGCTCCAGGCATTGAAGTTGTAGAGCAGATGAGGGGAGACAGCATCATGAACGACGACGGCACACTAAGACAAACCGTTGTCTACACAATAACATCGTTCGAGCCGAAACTCCACTATATCCCGCCACTTTCAGTCATTGTTGGTGGCAAGAAACATCTTGGGAAAAAACTTGCATTGAAAGTATTTGACGTACCTGTCGACACTACAAAGCTTGACCAGTTCTTTCCACCCAAAGGAATACAGACAAACCCTTTCAGCTGGAAAGAGTGGATACCATCGACCATGCTCTACGCGACAGCCTCACTTCTCGCTGTCCTTGCTGTGCTGTTCTATCTCATGCGTAAGGGCAACAGCCCGATACGGATATCATTCCGCATTATCCGACGTGTACCAGCACATATCAAGGCCATGACAGCAATAGAGAGAATAAAGGAGACAAAACTCGATATCACTGGCGACCAGAAAGAGTATTACACACGTCTGACAGATACCCTCAGGATATATCTTAAAGAGAGATTCGGATTCTCTGCCATGGAGATGACGACATCAGAGATAATCCACCGCCTTAAAGACGAGAATCCCACAAAGGTTGCCGAGTTGAGAGAGCTCTTTGAGACTGCCGACCTCGTCAAGTTCGCAAAATTCTCAACACTTGAGAATGAGAACGACCGCAACCTTGTTTGCGCCATAGACTTCATAAACTCAACAAAGACCGAAGAGACAATTGTCGAACAGCGTGAGGAAGAGCAGCTGACAGAAAAACAGCGGCAGATAAATGTCACACAACAAACGCTGAAATGGGCAACTCGCATCGCAGCCATACTTGCAACACTGTTGTTAGGATTGTCCCTTTATAACATTGCGACACTGATTGAATAATGCATAAACTATGGATATCAATGAAACGCAGCAGGTGAGGAAGCATGCGGATGCTACATTGACAGAATGAGTGGAAACACCCTGGCAAAGCCACCCTCCACACTATTAGCATCTATCCGGCATAGACTATTCTTAAATAAGGTAATATCCAAAAGGAAAGAACCTGCAAAGTGTGTAGCTCCCGTATCAACATCCCTGCTGAACAAAGGCTTGCACCCAGCCAAACCATTACTCCAAGTCATAATATACAGTGACACGGAGACAAGAAAAATACAAACATGGAATTTGCGAACAAAGAATATTTTCTGCTCCTACTCCTACTGATACCATATCTTGTATGGTATTTCCAATTCAGGAAGAAGTCAGAACCGACAATGACCCTCAGCGACACATGGGTACTGAAGGACGCCCCGAAGACATTGCGCCAAAGGCTCGTCTGGACCCCCATGGCCTTGAGGTGCATGACGCTGGCGCTACTTGTGATAGTACTCTGCCGTCCGCAGACACGCAATGCATGGGATGAACGGACCGTAGAAGGCATAGACATCATGCTCGCCATGGATATATCAACATCCATGCTCGCCGAGGACCTAAAGCCAAACCGCATGGAGGCAGCAAAGAATGTCGCCTCATCATTCATTTCTGACCGCCCTAACGACAACATAGGCCTGACAATATTCGCTGGCGAGGCATTCACCCAATGCCCAATGACAACAGACCACGCATCATTGCTCAGCCTTTTGCAGAATACAAGGACTGACCTTGTGAAACGAGGACTCATTGAGGACGGAACCGCCATTGGTATGGGACTCGCTAATGCTGTAACAAGACTTAAAGACTCGAAAGCTAAATCAAAAGTCGTGATTCTGCTCACAGATGGATCAAACAACGCGGGAGAAATATCACCACTGACATCGGCTGAAATAGCAAAAAGCCTAGGTATAAGAATTTATACAATAGGCGTGGGAACAAACAACGTAGCACCATACCCGATACCTGTAGGAGGAGGAGTGCAGTATGTGAACATCCCTGTTGAGATAGACGGTAAGACACTCGCTGAGATAGCCCAGAAGACCGATGGCAGCTATTACCGTGCGACAAATAACAGCGAGCTGAAAAGAATATACAGCGACATTGACAAGCTTGAAAGGTCCAAACTGAACGTGAAGAAATTCTCAAAGAGGTACGAGGCATTCCAACCCTATGCCATACTCGCACTCCTCACTCTGCTGGCAGAGATACTGTTGAGAATGACCTATTTCAGAAGAATCCCCTAAATCACTATAACAAGATCCGGCTGGAGGACAAAGGCATAACATGCCGGACCGCTGCACCCCACACAGTCTCACATACGATACTGGCCTCAGGAAATAAAGGAAAGAACAGGAGGCAAGGCAACTGTGCAAGGAATGATGAAAGAAAGAAGAAAATGTTCTGGAGTCTTTCCGACACAAGGTCTTCTTTGCATAGACAGGTATGTGATGGCAGAAAAAGTAAAGAGACAAAGCAAACAGAAATAACAGATTAGGAAGAATGAGATTTGAAGACCCTACATACCTTTATCTCCTCGCAATAATCCCATTGCTCTTTTTGATTAGATGCTGGATGCTGTGGCGTCGTAACAAAGCATTAAGGACATGGGGAGAGAAGGAGCTGACACGTCGGCAGATGCCAAATGCATCACGCCATAGACCTATGATAAAGTTCTGTATCGTTATGGTTGCCCTGGCTATGATTGTCATCATGCTGGCACGCCCACAGATGGGAACAAAAATAAGCAATGAGAAACGCCATGGCATAGAAGCCATCATATGTCTTGACATCTCAAACTCAATGATGGCAGAAGATGTGAGCCCCTCACGTCTCGACAAGTCAAAAATGCTTGTAGAGAATATGGTCGACAACTTCACTAACGACAAGATAGGCCTCATCGTCTTCGCAGGAAGTGCATTCACCCAGCTCCCGATAACAGCAGACTATGTATCCGCCAAGATGTTCCTTCAGAATGCAGTGCCATCACTCATTGAAGAACAGGGAACAGACATCGCAAGAGCAATAACACTGGCCAGGAACAACTTCACACAACAAAAGAACATAGGGCGCGCCATAATAATCATCACTGACGGTGAAGACCATGAAGGAGGAGCACAGGAAGCGGCCAAAGCGGCAAAGAAAGCTGGCATGAGGGTCTTTATCCTTGGTGTAGGAAGTAAACAAGGAGCACCTATCCCCGACGGGAATGGCGGATTCATGACCGACAATCATGGAGAGACAGTAATGACTGCTCTCAACGAGAAGATGTGTCAGGACATCGCCGAAGCCGGAAGTGGAACCTACATCCATGTTGACAACACTAACGAGGCACAGGAAAGACTGAACAAGGAAATAGCCAAAATGCAGAAGAGCGATGTCTCAAGTGTCATCTACAGCGAGTATGACGAGCAGTTCCAGATTATTGGATTCTTAGCCATTCTTCTTCTTGTTGCAGAAGTTCTGGTATATGAATGCAAACCAACGTGGCAGCAGAAGATTAGTCTCTTTAAGTCAAAGGAAACCAAATGATTAAAACTCTATATTGTATAATAGCATTATGTCTCTCTTCTGTCGTCAACATCTGCGCACAGAATGACAGGCAGCTTATCCGACAGGGCAACCGTCTATTCAGATCCCAGGAGTACGAGAAAGCTGAAGCGGCTTACCGTAAGGCAATAGCAGCCAACAGCAACAATCCGGAAGCACACTACAATCTTGGATGTGCTCTCATGGCACAGCAGAAAGACTCTGCTGCAGTGAACGCATTAGAGAACAGTGCGAAACTACAACAAGACCCTAACCGCCGTGCACAGGCTTTCCATAATATTGGAGTAATATGCCAACAGAAGAAAATGTTCAGCGAGGCAGCAGAGGCGTACAAGGAGTCTCTACGCAACAATCCAAAAGACGACGAGACGCGGTATAACCTTGCCTTGTGCATGAAACAGATTAAGAATCAGCCGAAACAACAACAACAGCAGAAGAAGCAACAAGACAAGAACAATAAAAACAACAAACAAGACAAGGAGAAGAACAAGAACGAGAACAATAAAGACCAGCAAAAGCAGAAACAGCAAGACGAGAAGATGAGCAAAGATAATGCAGAGCAACTGCTTAATGCGGCTATGCAACAAGAGAAAGCCACGCAGCAGAAACTCAAGAAAGCCCAGAACCAGCCACGCAACTCAAACCATCTGAAGAACTGGTAATGTGGGGAAAACATGACGTTTTGTCATTGCTCCTAAACCATTCACCTGAGGCGAACGGCATTCTCTACGAAAACGGTCAATTAAATCCAAGGATATGTATGTCAGCCAACAGACAAGAATACAAACAAGAAGAAAAACAAGTAAACGGCTACTGCCTATGAATCGACATATATCTACACTCATATATATGGTTTTCTGTGCCATTACCGCTATGGCTCAGACGATACATGTGTCAGCCCCCCAGCAAGTAAGCGTGGGAGAGCAATTCCGCCTACGCTATACTGTGCAGACTCAGGATGTGAAAGGCTTCCGTGCCGGTAATATTCCTGACGGACTGGAAGTGCTCATGGGACCAAGCACAAGTTCACAGTCAAGCTTCCAGATGGTAAATGGCCATACATCGAGCAGCTCCTCAATAACCTATACATATATACTCTCAGCTGAGCGAGCCGGAACATACACCATACCAGCAGCCCACGCCCGTATCTCAGGTCATGATGTATCCTCGCCATCAGTAAAGATAAGAGTAAGCGGCAGCGCACAATCATCAGGACAGAGCGGCAACAACCAGCAACAGCAGACAAGCCATATACGTCAGGCTGGAACCCATATCTCCGGCAATGACCTCTTCATCCGTGTAACAGCCAACAAGCGACGGGTACACGAGCAAGAGCCGGTACTCCTCACATATAAAGTATATACCCAAGTAGAACTTACACAGCTTGAGGGAAAAATGCCAGACCTCAAGGGTTTCCATACCCAAGAGGTGCCACAACCCAATCAAAAATCATACCATCTTGAGAATCTCAATGGCCGCACATACCGTTGCGTGACATGGAGCCAGTATGTCATGTATCCGCAGATGACAGGACGCCTCCGCATCCCATCAATCACATACAAAGGCATCGTCGTACAGGAGAACAGTAATGTTGACCCCTTTGAGGCTTTCTTCAACGGTGGCTCAGGCTATGTGGAGGTAAAGAAAAACATTGAGGCACCAGCCGTCGAGATACAGGTTGACCCGCTGCCAGAGCGTCCAGCAAATTTCTCTGGTGGTGTAGGTCATTTCACAATATCATCATCCCTGACGAAGAAGACTGTCGCTGCCAACGACCCTGTAACACTCCGTGTTGTCGTCAGCGGTATTGGAAACCTGAAACTGATAAAACAGCCCGAAGTCCAGTTCCCCAAGGATTTCGACAAATATGACCCTAAGACATCTGACAAGACGCGTCTGACAGCAAACGGACTTGAGGGGAATATGATATATGACTACCTGTTTGTACCACGCAACCAAGGTGAGTACACCATTCCATCAATAGAGTTCACGTATTATGACACATCAGCCAACGCATACAAGACTGTCCGCACAGCGCCACAGACCATCCATGTGACACAAGGCAAGTCTGGCGACAAGGGAACAGTCTCTGACTTCTCAGAGGACGACCAGGATATACATAGCCAGAAGACAGCGTCTCTCTCGACAACATCGTCAGATATCTTCTTTGGCACAATGGCATACAAGAGCCTTATAAGCATCATTTTCATAACGTTTGTGATACTCATCTGGGCTTTCCGTAAACGTGCGATAGAGAATGCTGACATCGTCGGTATGCGTGGAAAGCGCGCTAACAAGGTTGCAGCCAAACGTCTGAAACGAGCTGCAAAGCTTATGAGGCAGCATAAGCAGGAGGAGTTCTATGACGAGGTGTTACGTGCATTATGGGGATATATTGGCGACAAGATGAATATGCCTGTGGCAGAACTGTCGCGCGAGAACATTACGGCTTGCCTGACAGAACACAATGTCGACAATAGTGTGGTGGAGGTTTTTGTTGACGCCATTGACGAATGTGAATACGCACGATATGCACCCGGCGAGGCACGCGGAAAGATGATAAATGTATATGACAAGGCGATGAGAGGAATAACAGATATTGATAATTTCTTGAAGGAAAGGCGGAAGAATGGACACACTAAGGGAGTGGCGACAATTCTCTTGCCCATCATTCTGCTATGCTTATGCACCAAGATGTCAGGGGCGACGATGACAAAGGAGTACGCTGATGATGCATTTGCCAAAGGTAATTATCAATTGGCGATAAAGACCTATAACCAATTGCTGAAAAAGACGCCATCAGCAGAGATATATTATAATTTAGGAAATGCATACTACCGTATTGACAACATCCCACAAGCCATCATAGCCTATGAGCGTGCATCACTGATTCTCCCTGCCGACGCTGACATACAGCACAACCTGTCTGTAGCACGCACCAAGACTATTGACAAGATACAGCAACGGAAGAAAACAATCATCGAAGCTGGCTGGTCGGCATTCCGCAATATGTTCAACACTGATACGTGGGCATGGATTTCTATTTGCTCGCTTATCTTGCTTGTGATGCTCACTTTGACATACCTGTTCTCCACCAAGATACTGTTCAGGCAAACAGGATTTATAGGCGCTATCATATGTTTGATGACATTTGTCATCTCTATCATTTGCGGTTATTGTCAATATAGCGACCTCCATAACTCAATGGGTGCTGTCGTCATCAAATCAGCATGCCAGGTGAAGAAATCACCTGAACCACGTTCTGCAGATGCCACCATAATCCACGAGGGTACTCATCTTACAATCATAGACAGCTCGATAAATGGATGGTACGAGGTTATTGTCGATGATGGCACAGAAGGATGGATACAGAAAGACAATGTCGAGAGAATCAGAATAGACTGATATATGTATACATCATCGAGAAATCACAGTTCTCACGGCACAGCTTTCTCCGACTATGCTGATAAAGAAGCCCACCTGCCACTATCATATCGCTCTGTAATTGTGGGTTATCCCCTTCCCCACACACTCATGATATTATAGAGGGCAATAAGGGTGATGGTTATCAGGAACAGGAGTCACAACAAAAACGAGTAGAAACAATATCACACCATAATTGATATGCTAAACGTAAAGACCTTTTCAGTTAATCCGCTACAGGAGAATACATATGTCATAAGCGACGAGACCCACGAATGTGTCATCATTGACTGTGGAGCATTCACACCGGACGAGCGCTCCGAGATATCCGGCTATATTGATACTGAGGGGCTCAAGCCTGTGGCGCTACTTGCTACCCATGGACACCTTGACCACAATCTCGGCATAGGCTACATATTTGAAAAATATCAACTTAAGGTGACACTGCACCGTGGAGATGAGCGCTTGTTGCGAGAAATGAAAATCCAAGGTGAGTCGATGTTTGGCATTATCGTCGATTTCACGCCACAAATAGAGACATTCGTTAATGATGGCGACGAAATACATTTCGGTAGCCATACTCTACGCTGCATTGCTACTCCAGGGCATACCATGGGAGGGTTGTCGTTCTACTGTGCAGAGGAGAAGGCCCTATTTTCCGGAGACACATTATTCCGTCTGTCTATCGGGCGTACAGATCTCCCTGGAGGCTCGATGTTCATGATTATCAACTCGCTGCGTCAGCTCTGCCAGCTTCCTGACGACACAACCGTATATGCCGGCCACGGACCATCGACAACGATAGGATACGAGCTTGCCCATAACCCATATATGGACAGATGAGCGAGCGGATAATCTTAGGCATAGACCCAGGCACGAATGTGATGGGATACGGAGTATTGCGTGTCATTGGTAATCATGCCGAGATGGTGGTAATGGGTGGTATCGACATGCGTAAGATGGCAGACCCCTATCTTCGCCTCGGCCATATCTTCAAGCGTGTCACAGGCATCATAGAGGAATACCTGCCTGACGAGCTTGCCATAGAGGCACCATTCTTCGGGAAGAATGTCCAGTCAATGCTCAAGCTTGGCCGTTCACAAGGTGTAGCCATCGCAGCTGCAATACAACGCGATATCCCTGTCCATGAGTATGCGCCGATGAAGATAAAGATGGCACTGACAGGTAATGGCAACGCATCAAAGGAACAGGTGGCCGGAATGCTACAGCGTATGCTCAATCTGTCTCCCGATGATATGCCTACATATATGGATGCCACGGATGCGCTTGCTGCTGCCTACTGTCATTTCATACAGATGGGAGCACCACAGTCTACGGCACCACATTATGGTTCTTGGAAGGATTTCGTACTTAAGAACAAATCAAGAGTCTCCGACTGAAATAACCACATTTGCATTATCCATGATGACAAGAGTCCCTGATTCTTCATTTATATCCAGTTAACCTGGCATTGGCATCCCAAGCTTGGATATGCTTCCTCAAAAGCATAATGTCAACAGTAACACTCCAAAGCTTGTCCGCCTGCTACCCCCCCCACCCCAATATACAGGCATCCAGCATCATCAATGTCAACGGTCCAGGCACAACCAAACATCATACACCTGGTGGGGAGAAATCATTTTGCCCCCAAAAAAATAATCCTGTCAGCCTTCTCATATGCAAAAGATAATAGACATTACAGATGGAGTCTGCCGCATGCCGTCATGGCGCATGGCCCAACCCGTCAGCTTCACCCTCTGCTCTGACGAGCATATTGCCATTGTTGGCCCTAATGGTGGCGGCAAATCCATGCTTGTGGATATTCTGACTGGTGCCCATGCCCTACTGCCTCTCCATCCTGTTCGCTATGACTTTTCCCCATCAAAAGCGCGCCTTGTCAGTGACAATATAAAATACATGACCTTCCGTGACTCATACGGGACATCTGACGGCACATATTACTATCAGCAGCGTTGGAACCAACACGATATCGAGGACACCCCTACTGTTGCAAGCCAGCTTGACGAGGCTTTCCGAATTGCAGAAGAGAGCCTGAACCGTAAGACTGTATATGACCGTTTCGTTGTTGTCGACGAGAGTGAAGAGGGACACAAGGAACGTATCGCCACTGAAGAGAAGGAACGGGCGGCGATGCATAAGACACTTGAGCGTGTACGTCAGATGCTGTATACATCTTTCGGGGTTGATAAGCTGCTTGACAAACATGTCATAATGTTGTCGAGCGGAGAACTGAGAAAATTCCAGCTTACGAAGACTCTCATGACGAACCCCCGCGTTCTCATCATGGACAATCCTTTCATCGGCCTCGACTCCACAGCCCGCGGCCAGCTGCACGATTTTCTGAAACAACTGACGGAAGAGACAAACATAAATATCATACTTGTCCAATCAAAGAGCGATGATATACCTGACTTCATAACCCATGTAGTGGAAGTCCGCGATATGGTTGTAGGGGGGAAAGTCCCCCTCGCACGTTACCGCGAAGCTATGCCTCCACGACCGGACCATGCCCTAAGCCATTCAAAACGCGAGTCACTGCTCTCCCTGCCCTGTGAGGATGTTGAGTCTGAAAACATTATTGAGTTCAATGGTATCAGCATCCGCTATGGCGACCGCACCATCCTTGACAATCTGTCCTTTACCGTCAAACGTGGCGAGCACTGGGCTTTGTCAGGAGAGAATGGGGCAGGTAAGTCAACACTGCTCAGTATCGTCTGTGCTGACAATCCCCAGGCATACGCCAACGACATCACCCTCTTTGGCCATCGCCGGGGACGTGGCGAGAGTATCTGGGATATCAAGAGGCATATCGGGTATATATCGCCCGAGATGCACCGTGCTTTCCTGCGCGATCTTCCTGCGATTGATATCGTAGCCTCTGGCCTATCTGATGTCAACGGCCTGTATGTCAAACCCCACCCTGAGCAAAAAGAATCATGTCTTTATTGGATGGATATGTTCGGAGTAGCTGACTTGGCTGACCGTACTTTCCTGAAACTCTCAAGTGGAGAGCAACGCCTTGTTCTTCTTGCGAGAGCTTTCGTGAAAGACCCTGATTTGCTAATCCTTGACGAGCCGCTTCACGGACTTGATTTAATTAACCGCCGTCTCGTGAAAGATATAATAGAGACTTTCTGCCAGAGGAAATCGAAGACTTTGATTATGGTCACCCACTATGCTGATGAGCTACCTGCCTGCATAGACCATAGCATATTCCTGAAACGTGCGAGATAAGCTCTCCATCATACTGACGAGTTGACCAGTAGGCAAGTCAGTTGGTTGACAAGCTGATAGTCCAAGCCAAAAGACGACAACAAGAGTAACAACTTGTAGACTCGTTAACTAATCAACTCGCAAACTATTCGTAACTTGCCAGCTGGATACCCACGTAACTTCCCGATAACCCCAGTAAACTTCCTGATAATAAATAAAAACTAATCCAACCGCCTTATGACAGCATCAACAGAGATTCACACCACACTTCCTGAAATCCTTGGCCATGACCAGGATGGAAACCTGATAACCCGTGAGAGCCTTAAAGGCCGCCGCATAATACTCTACACATACCCTAAAGATAATACAAGTGGCTGTACAGCCGAGGCATGTTCACTCCGTGACCATTATGAGGAGTTACAGACATTGGGCTATGATGTAATCGGAGTGTCAAAAGACAGCGCATCGTCCCACCAGCGTTTCATATCCAAGCATTCACTCCCCTTCCCCCTCATAGCTGATACAGAGACAACTCTTCTGCAACAACTCGGCGCATGGGGCGAGAAGGTAGCTTGCGGTAGACGTACAATAGGCACACTACGTACAACATTCATAATCGACGAGGATGGTACTATTACCCGCACCTTCCTACCAAAAGAGATAAAGACCAAGGTTCACGCTGAGCAAATTCTTGAAGAAATCAAGTAATCCTCTCCCTCCCCCCTGTTAATTCCCCTCATTGTCCCCGACACTCCTTGTATCAATCCATCCGCATGGTATAGTTTTTTCTTATCACGGACAAAGCATAAAAAAAGTGAATTGTCCGGATAAGCGCAAGAGATAGAAATTCCTGATTCATTAACCCAAAACACCAACAAAAACACCACTATGGCACACATCAAGCCCTTCGCAGGACTACGTCCTCCAAAAGAGTATGTAACGAAAGTAGAGTCTCGTCCTTATGATGTCCTTGATTCAGATGAGGCACGCATAGAATCAGCGGGCAATCCAATGTCCCTTCTCCATATCATAAAACCGGAAATAAATTTTCCTGAGGGCACATCAGAATACGACCCACGTGTCTATCTCGAGGCTCGCCGTCAGTTCGAGCTATTCCAGCATAACGGATGGATAGTCCAGGACACTAAAGAGTGTTATTATATTTATGCCCAGACATCATGCCTGCCCGCAAATGGCGGAGTAGAGAAGACACAGTATGGGATAGTGCTCTGTGCCCATCAGTCGGACTATCGGGACGGAGTCATCAAACGCCACGAGCTCACACGACGCGACAAGGAGGAGGATCGCATGCGCCATGTCCGCATCAATGACGCCAACGTAGAACCCGTTTTCTTTGCCTACCCGGACAATGACGTCCTTGACAGTCTTATCATGCGCTATGCCGCTACATCTCCCGAGTATGACTTCATCGCACCTATCGACGGATTCGGCCATAAATTATGGGTCGTATCTGACGACGCTGACATAGCAACAATTACAGCAGAGTTTGCCAAGATGCCAGCCCTATACATAGCCGACGGACACCACCGCTCGGCAGCCGCAGCCCTCGTCGGAGCGGAAAAGGCGTCAGCTAACCCCAATCATAACGGCACAGAGGAGTATAACTATTTCATGGCTGTAGCGTTTCAGGCATCCCAGTTGACAGTCCTCGACTACAACCGTGTCGTAAAAGACCTTAACGGACTCTCGTCTGGAGAGTTCCTTGCACGTCTTGCAGAGAATTTCACTATTGAGGATAAAGGCGAAGAAGAGTATCGTCCTGACCACCCCCACCAGTTCTCACTGTACCTTGACAACCATTGGTATGCTCTCGATGCAAAACCAGGGACATTCAATGAGGCTGACCCTATTGGTGTTCTTGATGTCGACATATCTTCACGCCTGATACTCCAGGATATCCTTGAGCTTGGCGATCTCCGCTCCAGCCAGCGTATCGATTTCGTTGGCGGACTCCGTGGACTTGGCGAACTGAAGCGGCGTGTTGACTCAGGAGAGATGCGTGCCGCACTCGCCCTGTATCCTGTCTCTATGCGCCAGATTATGGATATTGCCGATACAGGAAATATCATGCCACCCAAGGCGACATGGTTCGAGCCCAAACTGCGTTCTGGACTTGTTATCCATAAACTCTCATAAGCGAGGGGGAGTCCACCACCTGCTGAGGGGAGGAGGGGTGCACATTCTTTGACTCATAATCCCATCCCTCTCCTCTCCTCCCCCACCCTACACATACTACCATCTCCTTACTATAGGGGCGGAAGGCTTGGACTCCCCCCCCCCATATGACAGGCAGAGAGGTCGGCAGAGATTAACACTATCATCCATCTGTTATCATTGTCAGCTTCCCTGTCTGCCAATATAAGAATACCGCACACATCTTTATCCTGAATAAATGAAAGATTCATATCTTACCGTCCATTCTGTCTCAGAAGGCCTGTATACAGAGAAGCGCAGCCGTTTCCTTTCTTTTGCCCATCACGTCGAGAACGAGGCAGAGGTACGGGAGATTGTGTCGTCATACCGTCGGCGTTTCTACGATGCCCGACACGTCTGTTACGCCTATATTCTTGGTGTTGAAGGTGTTGGCGAGGGAGAAAGGTATCGTATGAACGATGATGGCGAGCCATCATCGACAGCGGGGAAACCAATTCACGGACAGCTTGTCCGCAATGGTCTGACAGATACATTGATAGTTGTAGTCAGGTATTATGGAGGCGTGAATCTTGGGACATCCGGGCTCATTGTGGCATACAGGGAGGCAGCCATGGCATCCTTGTCGGCAGCAGAGATTGTTGAGCGTATTATAGAGGAGCGTATAGACCACAGCTTCACCTACCCATCGATGAATAGTGTCATGCGTGTAGTGAAAGACCTTGGTGCCCGCATCGTGGCACAAGATTTTGGATGCACATGCACCATAACACTCTCCATACGGCGTTCAGAAGCCGAACGTCTGCGCGAAAGGCTACAACGAATATCCTTCGGTGAGGGGGGCGGAGGATAAGAGTTTTGGGGGGAGGAAGGCAGCCTCCTGTATTTATTCCATTCCTGTCCAGAAAGCTATGATGAGAACGGGGTTATTGGGCAGCCATGCTGATTTGGCATAATCAGACTTTTCATATAGTATATTTCCTCGCATTTTCTGTCATACCTATAGTTTCAACAGTATTGCTTACCCATGATACTCACCGTATCGTCAATAGTTTGCTGGGGGTGGTGGGGTACGGTATTGCCCAGCTGGTGTCTTCCCGTCCTCCTCACCGCTATATTTCCGTCCTCTGTCATCATGCCTGTCAGATTTTTTAATTGATTTTGCAGCCATATGAAAGAACAGTATCAAGAAGAGCGTGGCAACAGCATCACCCACCTCATAGGAGCCGTCTTCGCCCTGTCATCCATATGGATGGTATGGCCTGCGGCATCGTTAGGCTGGCAATGGTCCATGGGCGTCATCTTTTTCATTGCGGGCATGTTCCTGATGTTCCTCAGCAGCACCATCTACCATTTCCTTCCTCCAGGACATGCGCGTGGTGTCATGCGCCGTCTTGACCACATAAGCATATACGTCATGATAGCCTGCTCCTACACCCCCATCTGCGTCTCTGTCGTAGGCGGTGTTGTCGGCTGGACAGTCTTCGCCATCCTTTGGGCGGTAGCCATAGGCGGCTCGGTCTACAAGATTGTGGCCATTGGGCGTTATCCGCGTCTCTCCCTCGCCATGTATCTCGTCATGGGTTGGAGTGTCGTGTTCATAGCCAAGCCTGTCTACGACAATCTCTCGCCGCTCTCGCTCCTCCTGCTTCTTGCCGAGGGGCTGATGTACACCACCGGGACATATTTCTACGCCCGCGACACCCGCCGCCACTATCACATGGTATGGCATATCTTCGTCCTCCTCGGAGCCATAGCGCATTGGGGGGCTGTGCTGGCTGTCATCATGGGAGAGACAGCAGCCAGGGGATAGCGGAACGGCAGGATGACACGCTCTTTTCCGAAAAGGGACAACAAGAAACCAATATATCAATGCGCCAATTATCACATACAATGAGAAATATGTTCAAAACCCTCACACGGCTCGCATCGTATGCCGTGTTCACACTGGCAGTGATAACCTCGTGCCAGACCATAGCCGATGAAGACATTACAGACCCCGTGAGCCCCTCTGAGGCGGGGCGGCACAAGGTGAATGTTGTGACACGCAGCGCGGCTGCCTCGGCCTCAATCGTCTATCCCATAACTGTCAACGCCATATCCCCAACTGGCGATATTGTGGATAGCCAGAAGATAGAATCATCGGCTGACAAGCTCGCCCTCTCCCTCCCCGAGGGCGATTACACTCTAGTGGCGACAGCCGGCGGGCGCAGTTTCCCCGACGGATATTCCACACACCCCACAATGACGGGCAAGACAGCGGTCAGAGTCTCAGGCTCAGCTGTCAGCGCAAACATCATCATGGGATATGCCGTGTCCAGACTGGACATATCACTCGCAGGGCTCCCGTCGGCTGTCACAGCAGCCACAGTCACCCTCGCTCCGCTCCACGGTGGACTGACAGAGGCGGCAGAATACTCAGGAGAGGGGCAAGCCACCATACCTCTCTCGCGCGGCGCCGACGGCATATGGACGACAGGTACAGTCTATGTCATGCCATCATCCAAGGCGGAGACTGTCATGACAGTGACCATAAGCAGGGAGGGAGAGGCTGCGGCAGCCTACGGCATAGCATACCATGAGGGGCTGAAAGCCGCTGTCCCATACATCTTCAAGGGTGTCTTCTCAGACGACGAGAACGACGGCATCGAGATTACAGGCTCCCTGTCATGCGCTGACTGGGACGATACCGTGGAGGGAGAGTTCTCCTTCGGTCCGTCAGGCTCTAACGCTTTCGGCGGGAGCACAGGAGGCTCGTCGGATGCCGGTATAATCAATGTCGGGGCGATGCCAGAAGCCGGTGATATCTGTGGCGGACACATCGTCGCCATGGTCGACGACGACGGCAACGCACTGCTCATGAGCACAACAGAATGGGACGGCCTGACATCCGCCTATAACGAGACCGACCCCGATGTGGCGGCAAGGATAGCGGGGAGCTACCAGGAGGACGACATGTCTGAATGGCGCATACCTACAAGCGACGAGGCAGCCAGCCTCATGTCGCGCTGGGGAGGGGAGCAGGCTGATATCCTTAACGCCACGCTCACCGCAGCGGGGCTCTCTCCGCTGACACTCAAGGAGCAGTCGACGGGCAACAACGCCCGTTACCTATGCTCAGATGCGACACAGACCTTCTCGTTCGCGGCAGGGGCCAAGATGGCGGCAGCGGGACGCACAGTGAAGACCTACCGCCTCCGTCTCGTGAAGTCCGTCAGATACGTGGTACGTTAGCAGAATGGTTGAGACTATCCCCACTCATCCCCCCCCTCAACAGCCCACAGGCATGGTCGGGGAACAATCCCCACTCATCCCCCTCAACAGCCCACAGGCATGGGGAGGTCACAATCGCCGGCCAGGTTATGATTTGAAAGCCAGAGGGGTGCATACGCTTACAGTTTTCATGCTGAAAGCTCAAAATACTGATATGCACTGAATAACCGTAAAAAAGGTACTGGACGAGCTGCTCATCCAGTACCTTTTTTACGGCCATTCGCACTGCTTACAGTCTGTTGCCTGCTCTATCCTTTACCCATAGCCCCCAACACATCTCTCCGTGTCTCCGTCATATACGCACCCACTCCCCTCCTCCAACGGCTTGTCTTGTGCTTCAACGCAAACTCATGCTTGCCTCCACCTAAAGTGACAACTTTTTTATAGCCTATGTCTTTTATCGCCTATGTCACAACAACATCAACAGAAAGTTATCTAATAAAAAAAAACGTTAAATAGCTTGGAATCTCGCTGATTTTTTATTTACTTTGCAAGGAATTTGGGTAATTGTGCACTTTTGTGAACACGAGAAAATTGAATAACGGGTGGATTATTTTGTATATCCACAACCGTTAAGTGGTTAATAACCGGGGAGGGTCGGGTCTCTCATGTCTCCATTGGATTTATCCAGAACGTAGTGTTACCGGAAAGAGGTACACTATAGGGGGGAAGGGGGATATGCAGGCCGCTCATAAGCAATAAAAAAAGATACATGGCGAAGAAACGCAGGAGGCACGGCCGACGTCAAGGAAGCCTTCAGATTATAACTCTATGTATCAGCACATCACTGGTACTGATACTATTGGGAATGGTGACATTCACTGTCCTCACCGCACGTAATCTCTCAAGCTACGTCAAGGAGAATCTTACAGTAACGCTCATGCTGAGCGAGAAGATGACGGTGGCTGAGTCACAGCGTCTGCGCACATCATTGAACAATAAAAGATACATTTCCAGGACTCTGTATATCAGTCCGCAACAGGCGCTTAAAGAGCATGTGAAGGCGATGGGGTCTGACCCGACAGATTTTCTCGGGGGTAATCCCTTCGTCGGCAGCATCGAGATGCAGCTGAAGGCAGAGTATGCAAATAATGACTCGTTGAAGTGGATAACACGCGAGCTAAGGGCGAACAGCAATATTGAGGATATCACTTACCAAAAAGACTTCATGGACCAGGTGAATGCTAACCTCAGGAAAATAAGCATTGTGCTGCTCGTATTGGCGGCATTGCTGACATTCATCTCTTTCTCACTGATTAACAATACGATAAGACTCAGCGTTTTCTCCAGACGTTTCTCAATCCACACAATGAAACTTGTCGGGGCATCGTGGTCGTTCATACGATGGCCATTTATAAAACGGGCGATAGCTGAGGGACTTGTGGCAGCCATAGTGGCTGATGGGGTCTTGGCGGCCGGGATATACGCTCTGTATAATCTTGAACCAGAGATACTCGTCGTTGTGGATTGGCGAGTAATGGCAATAACAGGTGTCGCAGTCTTACTTTTCGGATTGATTATCACCACCTTCTGTTCATACCTTTCTGTCAACAGATTCCTGAGAATGTCGGCGGGTGACCTGTATAAGATATAGTTAAAGGGTGTGCGACGCGAGGAGTTGGCCGTTCTACTCTGCAGCCCATAAGAATACTATAATGGCTCAAGACTCACATGTCTGTGACACGCTGTAAGAGAAAAACAAGCAGGCGGGCAGACTGGTTGACAGGCAGCATCAGAAAAAAAAAAAAATGGGATTAAGAAACCAGTGACACTCCACGGACATCCGTGTGAGAAGACGCCAACCTGTCAGTTGTCAGAGAGTCATCAACTTGCGAGACGTTAACACAAAAATACATTATTTTCAATCAGCGAATACTACAGACGGGAATGGGATATAACAAAAGCTTTGTTTTTTGGGATTCTACCAGTCTTCACTTTGTTTTAAGAAAATGGATAATAAGAAACTTGCATTCGGAAAAGGGAATTTCATCGCTTTGGGTATCGGAATAGCTATTGTTCTTATAGGTTTCATACTCATGAGCGGAGGTGAGTCTACAGCGAGCAGATACGACTCGTCGATATTTGACACTCGTCATATTGTCATTGCCCCTTTTGTGACATTTGTCGGGTTCGTGTCAATAATATATGCAATTATCAGAAAGCCCAGAGACTAAGATATGGATTGGATACACGCATTATTATTAGGTCTCGTACAAGGTTTCACTGAGTATCTCCCTGTCAGCTCGAGCGGACATCTGGAATTGGGGAAACTGTTACTTGGCCCGGAAGCGGAACAGGCTGGATTGACTTTTGATATTATCGTGCATGTAGCCACAGTCTTGTCAACCCTTGTTGTATTGTGGAAAGAAGTCGCCTGGATATTCAATGGATTATTCACCAAGCAATGGAATGATGAGAAAAGATATGTCCTGAATATTCTCGTATCAATGATTCCAGTTGGTATCGTCGGTCTGTGTTTCAAGGACTATGTGGAAGCTCTCTATGCCAATGATGTGGTTTATGTCGTTGGAGTATGTCTCCTGCTGACTGCGGCTCTATTGGCGCTCTCCCATTATTACCATCCACGAGAAAAAGAGAATATATCTATCCCTCACGCATTCATTATAGGTATTGCACAGGCATGTGCCGTACTCCCGGGTTTGTCTCGCTCAGGTTCTACGATTGCCACCGGACTCTTGTTGGGCAATTCAAAGGAGAAGTTGGCGCAGTTCTCTTTTCTAATGGTAATTCCTCCTATACTCGGTGAGGCACTTATCGATTTCAAACATATCTTCGCACCATCAGCAGAGTATATCGCAACACATTCTACCGAGCCTGCAATACCTGTCATATCCCTGCTTGTAGGGTTCGTCGCAGCTTTCGTAAGTGGATGTGTAGCATGTAAGTGGATGATTGCATTCGTAAAGAAATGCAAACTGATATACTTTGCTGTCTACTGTGCCATAATTGGTATGCTGACGTTATGTCTCGCCTGATGCATGCAGCCTCCCGATATATTGGAAGGCGATAGGGTAATCCGGACTGAGATGCGCAAGACATGGCAAACTGATTTTTTACTCAAGTCCCCGCATGGCTGTGACATGCAGACAGCAAACAAGTCTATTGGTTGGCTGGCACAATCAGAAAATGGGATTAAGGAAACCAGTGACATTCCGCGGATATCCGTGTGAAAAGCCGGCAACTCGTTAACTGTCAGCAAGTCATCAACTTGTGAGGCTTAATTATTCTTAGTATCAGCGCCCCGCGCGTGCTTCATCGCACAGCATTACGCCCATGATGTCCAATCACTGAGCACACAGATGGCATGAACCATCTATCACCAAAAGTAATCAATTGTATATGTTGAAAATTCAAGAAGGAGAATTTATATACATAAATAAGCCATATGGCATGTCCAGCTTTGGAGCTCTTGCCCATATACGGCATGCAATATCGAAGCGTCTTGGTGTGAAAAAGATAAAGATTGGGCATGCCGGAACGCTTGACCCTCTTGCGACAGGTGTCCTCGTACTCTGCACGGGCAAAAAAACCAAGTTAATAGAGCAGCTGCAAAGACACACGAAAGAATATGTCGCAACACTACAGTTCGGTGCGTCCACTGCGTCTTTCGACCGTGAGCATACTGTAGACCATACTTACCCGAAGCAGCACATCACCAAGGATAAAGTCTACGACGCCACACGTCTGTTCGTGGGCGACATTCTCCAAGTGCCTCCGACATACAGCGCATGCAATGTCAATGGAAAAAGAGCGTACGAGTTAAGCAGGCAAGGAAAAAATGTCGAGCTGCAGCCAAAACAAATTCATATTGACAGAATAGACATCATCGAATTTGACAATGACAGGAAGCGGGCGACCCTGAGAATCGTATGTGGAAAGGGTACCTATATCCGTTCCCTGGCACGCGATATAGGGATGGCGCTCGGCAGTGGGGCATATCTGACAGATTTATGCAGGACACGTGTGGGTGACGTCAGCATTGAGAAGGCAATGACGTTTGACGAATTCCATGAATGGTTTGGCAAGATTGATGTCACATTATGAGAGCTATCCAAGCATCCCCACCCCCTGTTCACAATCAGCATATTGACAAGGATTGCATTATTGCTGCCATAATCCTGTCGACGGTATAGCGTCCAGTTATATTGGGATTTGCATCATAGGAATATAACAAAAAGAAAAACCGAAGGTAATACAAGTCGGTTTTTCCTCAGAAACAGATAAAAAACAGAATACAGACAAAAAAAACAGAATATTGTCCACAAATGAAACTCTCTCAATTCAAATTTAAGCTTCCCGCAGAACAAGTTGCACTCTATCCACACTCAGAGGAGCATGTTATTAAAGACAATGATGGTAATGAGACTGCAAGATTCACAGTCAAGAGACCAGATAAGGCCCGCCTTATGGTTCTCCACAAAAAATCCCAAACCATCGACATGTATCGGACAGATATGGATGGTAACCCGATGAAGGATATTGATGGCAATCCTGTCTATATCACATTTACAGACCTCGTAAATTATTTTGATGAGGGGGACACATTCATATTCAACAACACGAAGGTATTTCCCGCACGCCTTTATGGCACGAAAGAGAAGACGGATGCCAAGATAGAGGTGTTCCTGCTCAGAGAGTTGAATGAGGAGATGCGTCTTTGGGATGTCCTGGTAGAGCCTGCCCGGAAAATCCGTATAGGCAACAAGCTTTTCTTTGATGAGTCAGGAACGATGGTTGCTGAGGTGATAGATAACACAACAAGCAGAGGGAGGACCCTGAGGTTCCTTTATGACTGTCCACACGATGAGTTCAAACGCGAGCTATACGCGTTAGGCCAGTCGCCTCTGCCACGCTACATTATATCAGAAGACATGAATGGTGGACGTCCGCGTCCTGTGACCGAGGATGACATGGATGATTTCCAATGTGTTTTCGCTGAATCTGAGGGAGCTGTGACAGCACCCGCAACAGGTCTCCATTTCACAAGAGAGATGTTGAAGCGTATGGAGATATCTGGAATACAGAATGCTTTCATAACCCTGCATTGTGGTCTTGGAAATTTCAATGATATTGAAGTTGAGGATTTGACAAAGCACAAGATGGACTCAGAGCAGATGGAGATAACTGCTGAAACATGCCGTATAGTAAATGAGGCAAAAAGAGCAGGACATCGTATTTGTGCTGTTGGAACAAGCGTCACAAAGGCAACTGAAACAGCAGTGGGGACAGACGGCATGCTGAAACCTTATGAGGGCTGGACCAACAAGTTTATATTCCCTCCATATGATTTCGGCCTGGCAAACTGTATGATTGCGAATTTTTACCATCCCTTGTCGACCCTCATCATGAATGTGGCAGCATTCGGTGGTTACGATTTGGTATGGGAGGCTTACAAGAAGGCACTTGAAAACGGATATATGTTCGGATGCTTCGGTGACAGTATGCTCATATTGGATGACTAAGCGATGAATCCGGCAAACACACACATGGTATATCTCGGACTGGGCACTAATCTAGGCGACAAACAAAAGAATTTGAATGACGCCATCAGGATGCTGGGGAACCAGGTTGGTGAAGTGGAAAAAGTGTCGTCGGTCATTGAGACAGAACCTGAAGGATTCAAGAGTGACAACAGGTTTCTTAACGCTGTCGTCAAAGTGAGGACTGCATTGAGCCCGTTTGAGCTTCTCGATATCACACAAGATGTGGAGAAATCACTCGGACGGAAAGAGAAGTCATCAAATGGCATCTATCACGACCGTGTCATAGATATAGATATCCTCTTGTATGATGATATAAATATATCTACTCCGCGACTTGTCATACCACATCCGCGGATGACGCAACGGGAATTTGTCATGGCCCCACTGACAGAGATTCTATAAACAGTGTTTCCACTCTTCCATTTGGGCAGAACATGAAGCGTGCCTGAGCAATTTCGGCTATTGTGAGAATTTGAAGGATGCCCCTCCTCCACACAAAAAAAACAAACGATTCCTATCCGGCTTGGCAAGTGAGGTGTGTTCGCACGCCATGTCATTTGTCACAAGCCAAGAATCATGCTACATGATACCAAGAAAATGAAATTATATTCTGACGAGGAACTTTCAGCAATACTTGACACCCCAATCTTCCGTCTGATAGGCGAGACGGCTGACAATCTGGGCCTGGAGTGTTATGTCGTGGGAGGATATGTCCGTGATATATTCCTCGAGCGTCCGTCACACGACATTGATGTTGTTGTCGTCGGGAGTGGCATAAAGGTAGCAAAGGCACTTAAGGAGCGTCTTGGCAAAAAAGCGTATCTGTCTGTCTTCAAGAATTTCGGCACTGCCCAAGTCAAATTCCGTACAAAAACAGGCAAAGAGATAGAGGTGGAGTTTGTCGGAGCACGTAAAGAGAGCTATCAGCGTGGCTCAAGGAAACCTTTCGTGGAAGACGGCACTCTCGAGGACGACCAGAACAGGCGTGACTTCACCGTCAATGCCATGGCCATCTGCCTTAATTCAGAACGTTTTGGAGAGCTCGTCGACCCATTCGACGGTCTTTATGACATGCAAGATGGTATCATCCGCACTCCTCTTGATCCTGACATAACGTTCTCTGATGACCCCCTGCGGATGTTGCGCTGTGTCAGATTCGCCACACAACTTAACTTCTTCATAGACGACGAGACATTCTCCGCTTTGGAAAGGAACAAGGAGAGGATAAAGATAATTTCCGGGGAGCGAATCAGTGAGGAGCTGAACAAGATACTCAAGACCAAGACGCCATCCAAGGGATTTATTGACCTGCAGCGCTGTGGACTGCTGAATCTGATTCTCCCTGAACTCACAGACCTCGACATTGTGGAGAAAGGCCCTGACGGAAGGAAACACAAGAATAACTTCTACCATACGCTTGAAGTGCTTGACAACCTATCCCAGCACAGCGATAATCTATGGCTAAGATGGGCTGCGTTGCTCCATGATATAGGAAAGACAAAGTCAAAACGTTGGGAACCACGTGCAGGATGGACATTCCATAACCACAATTTCATAGGCTCGAAGATGGTGGCCGATATCTTCAGAAGGCTAAAGATGCCATTGGATATGAAGATGAAGTATGTCCAGAAAATGGTAGACCTCCATATGAGACCAATAGTCATCGCTGACGAAATTGTCACTGACAGCGCTGTCCGCAGACTGATAAGTGATGCAGGCGATGATATCGATGACCTGATGACACTGTGTGAGGCTGATATCACAAGCAAGAATGAGACGAGAAAGAATCAGTTCCTTGAGAATTTCCACAGTGTCAGGATGAAACTCAAAGATTTGAAAGAACGTGACTATAAGCGTCTGTTGCAACCAGTAATAGATGGGAATGAGATTATGGAACTTTTCCATCTGACACCATCAAGAGAGGTCGGACAACTGAAAATGGCCTTGAAGAATGCGGTACTCGACAATTTGGTGCCTAACGAACGTGAGCCATTGATGACCCTTCTCATCAGTAAGGCAAAAGAGTTGGGTATATGTACTGACAAAACAAATCGAACAGAAAGACGATGAGATATAAAATCACAGCACCATACCAGATAAATACATCCATACATCTCCCAGCGTCTAAAAGCATAAGCAATAGGGCGCTGGTAATCAGCGCTATGGCTCATGACGCCTCAGGAGAGACTTTGATACTACCCAGCAATCTCTCCAACTGTGACGATACAGAGGTGATAGTGAATGCTTTGAAGGATATGCCTGAAATTATAGATATTAAGGCTGCTGGCACAGCCATGCGATTCATGACTGCATACTTGTCACTAAAGGCAGGCGAAACGCATACGCTGACAGGAACCGAGCGCATGCAACACAGGCCTATCAAAATTCTTGTCGATGGTCTACGAAAGTTAGGTGCGAATATCGAATATGTCAAGGAAGAAGGATATCCTCCATTGAGAATACGTGGTGAAAGGCTGAAAGGCGGAAAACTTGAGATTCCTGGCAATGTCAGCTCCCAATATATCTCGGCGCTGCTTATGGTTGGCCCTATGATGAGCGATGGCCTCAGGCTCACACTTGTCGGGGATATAGTCTCAAGACCATATATCGACCTAACATTATGCACCATGCGCGATTATGGTGCCTCTGTCAAGTGGACAAGCATAGACACCATAGAAGTCAAGCCTGTCCCATACAAGTCAAGACCATATATAATTGAGAATGACTGGAGCGCTGCGTCATATTGGTATCAGATGATGGCGCTTTTCAGCAATGACAACTGCCATGTGCAGCTTAATGGCCTTATGGACGGATCGCGACAGGGGGACTCGCAAGTGAAGTATATGTTCTCCATGCTTGGAGTGAAGACTGCCTTCGACACCAAGGAACAACTTGTCCCGACTATTGTGAACCTTTCTTCACACGACAGGACAATCCACCGCATGGATTTTGATTTCACACATCAGCCAGATTTGGCGCAAACACTCATCGCCACATGTCTTGCTTGCGGACTTCATTTCCATTTCAGAGGCCTGGCATCATTGAAAATCAAGGAGACAGACCGTATCATGGCCATGAAACGCGAGATGAAGCGTTTGGGTTATATCATTCATGACTATAACGATTGTGAATTGAGATGGGATGGAGAACGCTGTCTCCCTGAAGACGATGCTGTCATCAGGACCTACGATGACCATCGTATGGCTATGTCCATTGCCCCCATGTCAATCGTACATGGGCCGCTCATCATAGACAGCCCAGAGGTGGTTTCAAAATCCTATCCTCACTATTGGCATGATTTAGCTTCCGCGGGGTTCGATATATCTCAAGTCTAACAACTGTTCTTCTTTTCTCCTAAGTGTCATGGCGTTATTGGTTTTGTCGCTTGTAATACTTGCCTGTATATCAGCATTGCTGGGGATAGTCTCAAAAAGGGATACAACTCTCCGTCATCCTAATGGACACTCTTGTTCATCTTGCGACGGTAATTCAGAAAAATGCGAGCAGGTGTGTATGATGGAAGCTTCATTGAAGGATATTGTCTACTACGATGACGAGGAACTGGATAAATACCAAGGGCGCCCATCTGACAGTTATGATAGCCATGAGACAGAGGAGTTTGCAGAAGTCCTCTATTCTCTTCGGAAAGACGAGGTGAAGGATTGGGGAAGAAGTCTTGTGCTGAGGAACATCAATCTGCCAGACGGACTAAAAGATGACTATATCATGCTTTCTGAGGGTATGTGACGTTTTGACACAAACCAGTTTCCGCATCCTATCCCCATAACGCGAAGGGTGTGTATACATCCAGATTAACTGGTTGACAAGTAAACAAGTTGACAGGTTATTAGCTTGAGAAACTTAAATCACATTACTTTAACCTTGTGGTAACAATATGAGGTGTATTCTGAAAACAATCATTTCCTTGCTGTCAGTTGGCTATATTGTCAGCCTGTTATCCTCATGCTCGACTCAGAAGAACACATCCAGCTCAAGATGGTGGCATAGTTTCAATGCCAAGTATAATACGTATTACAACGCATCCCTGGCATATATCGAAGCGTCTCTCGAAAAAGAGAATGGAAATAAAGACAACTATACAGAGACCCTACCCCTCTATACTGTCTCAAACAAGCAGAGCCGTGAACTCGGCAAATCAAATTATGAGACAGCAATCACGAAATCAAAGAAAGCAATCAAGAGACACTCGATAAAGAAACGTCCCGTCTGGACAAAAAAACGCCGTAAGACAGAGAGGGATATCGAATGGCTCAACCGTAGGGAGTACAATCCGTTTTTGTGGAAAGCCTGGATGCTTATGGGACGCTCTCAGTTCCATTCTGGAGCATTTGATGAGGCAGCGGCCACATTCTCATATATGTCAAGACTTTATAACACCCAGCCTGCCATTTATGGAAAGGCGCGTGCATGGCTGGCTAAATGTTATATAGAGCAGAATTGGATGTATGACGCTGAGGACGTGATACGTAACATGCGCCGTGACTCTATCGACTGGCGGTGCCGGAAAGAATGGGATTATACCTTGGCAGACTATTATCTCCATACAGGGCAGGCCGACAGTGCCGCATTATACCTCAGACGTGTGGTAAAACATGAGATGAGGAAGAAACAACGTGCAAGGGAATGGTATATTCTCGGACAGGTTTATGCCCAATCAGGGAAATACCCTGAAGCCTACGATGCTTTCAGACACGTAATAAGACAAAACCCACCTTATGAGCTTGAGTTCAATGCCCGTATCTCTATGACAGAAGTGATGCCTGGCCTGAAATCAAAGAGCAAGGTGGCAAGGCTGAGACGCATGGCACGGTCTGACAAGAATAAGGACTATCTCGACCAAGTTTATTATGCTCTCGGCAATATATACATTGCTGAACGTGATACATCCAATGCCATCAAATCATACGAGAAGGGAGTGAGCCTCGCCACAAGAAGCGGGATAGAGAAGGGTGTGCTGTTGTATACCCTCGGCAATCTATATTGGACACTTGAGCGATTCTCTGACGCGCGCAGATGTTATTCAGAGGCTCTCGGACTATTGGACAAGGAGAGGCGGGAGTATGAGACACTTTCCAACCGCTCAAAAATCCTTGATGAGCTTGTCCCCCACACAGAGAGTATCCATCTGCAGGACTCCCTACAAGCTTTGGCCAAAATGAGCGAGAAAGACCGGAATGAGGCCATTGACCGCGTGATAGCCGCACTGAAGAAGAAGGAGAAAGAAGAGAAACTTGCACAGTTAGACGCGACGTCAGCAATGTCAGGAAACTCCATAGGGCAAACATCTGGCACGCAGAACATGACCTCCAGCCCTGTACAGCAACCGAAGTCCGGCACTCAGTCCGTATGGTACTTCTATAACCCCATGGCTGTCCAGCAGGGCAAACAGGCCTTCATGAGACAATGGGGCAAACGTCCTGGAGAAGACAATTGGCGCCGAATAAACAAGACCGTCGTCTCATCAGGTTCTGCCGACAGTACGACAGACGGAACAGAAATGGAAGAAGAGACTGCGTCGGGCGAAGACAAAGGGGAGGAGATGAAGGATTCTGTAGAGAATGACCCCCACACGCGCGAATTCTATCTTGCGCAGATACCATTCACAGCAGAGCAGTTAGCTTCCAGCAATCTTATTCTCTCCGATGCCTTGTATAATGCAGGAGTGATATTCAAGGACAAGATGGAAAATCTGAAACTGTCAGAGCGCGAGCTGCTGCGGATTACCAAGCATTTCCCGTCCTTTGAGAAGATGCCTGATGTGTATTATCATCTTTTCCTCCTATACTCACGTAGCGGCGATACAGCCGCCGCAGACGAGTATAAGCAGAAGCTTGCCGACCGCTATCCTTCGTCTGGATGGACACAGATGATAACTGATCCATACTTCGTGGACAACTCAAGATATGGCACTCACCGTGAGGATTCTCTCTATGCTGAGACCTACGAGGCCTTCCGCAAGGACGATGTAAACCTGATTTCGCGTAATACCTCCATATCACAGAGAAGATACCCTGACGGCGCCAACAGGCCAAAGTTCATTTTTATAAGTGGATTGTCCCGGCTCTCTCTGAACGACAAGGACAGCTGCATCCGTGCCATGACCCATATTGTGGAGCATTATCCAGAGAGTGAGGTAGCACCCCTTGCAGGCATGATTATCAATGGTGTCAAAGCGGGACGGCAGCTGCATTCCTCCCATTTCGACATAAGCGATATCTGGGAGCAGCGCGATGAGAGCCTCCAGAGCGGCAATGACAGTACAGCATACCGCTTTTCGGCAGAGACAGAAGAAGAGTTCTGCTTCCTTATGACCTATGCCCCGGACACACTCAGCCATATCGGCGGAGAGAACAAGCTGCTATATAATATATCGAGACACAACTTCTCGAGCTATCTTGTACGCAACTTTGACATTGAGATAGAGCCGTATGGCCCTATGCACCGTCTGCAAGTACGCGGCTTCAGGAATATTGCTGAGGCAAAGTCCTATGCGCGGAGCCTCTATGCCGACCCCTCCATGGCTCCTGCTCTGCGGCTGTCCCGGAATATTGTCATCAGCGTCACCAACCTTGAGGTATTAGGCCGCCATTTGAGCTATAATGATTATGACAAGTTCTACCATGACAGCATCAGCGACAATACCATGGTGGACAGATTCCTGCTTAACGAGCAGTTGATGCCCGCTGAAGTTGAAGACTCTGATATCCCGCCATTACCTGACAGCTCTTCCAGCCGTGACGCTGTAGAGGATAATGCTCAGGAGAATCCATCCATCGCTCCTGTGGATGATAATCCAGACGATGGAAGCATCATTATCGACAACAGGCAATCAGGAAATATCTCAGGGGGCAACCGCGAGGTAGAGGACGGTATTATCGTGGTCGACAACGTATCAGACAAGAAAGCCCAAGGAGAGAAAGGGGCAGATGCGTCTTCCACCGTCGACGGCAATGAATATCCTGATGGTGTTACGGCCCAGGAATCAGAACGTAGGCCCTCGGCCGTCACCGTCCCTTCGGATACATTGACGGCCAACTCACCAGAACGTAACCGCCAACCCGCCCGTGTCGTTGAGAAAGCGTCTGCATCATCAAAGGCGACTAACCAGCCGGCGGCAACCATCACGTCTGGCGATGCACATTCAGTCAGCGGAACCGCAGCAGCAGCCAACACGTCGGCTACTGGCAATATTCCTGCCGCTACAAACACAGCTTCAGGCGTGCGTGAAGGTTCTGGGGCAACAACAACTCAAAAGCGTCCGGCAAAACGGAAGACAACCGATACTCTCCGCCAGGATCTCAATGCTGACGTGATTGAGATTATCGATGAGGGCGCAGGAACTCAGCGCAAGAAGAATACAGATGCTAAGCCAAAGAAGAAAGAAGAACGGGCAGACGACGAATATTTTGAGCTGGAAGGCTTTTGATATCGTCGTCGCTCCAACCAGCCTCCACCTTCTCGCTCCACAGACGGGTCGCCAGCCAGCCTCTCCCTTCTCGCTCCACAGATGGGTCGTCGCTCCAGCCAGCCTCTCTCTTCTCGCTCCACAGACGGGTCGCCAGCCAGCCTCTCCCTTCTCGCTCCACAGACAGGTCACCAGCCAGCCTCCCCCATTCCTCTCCCCAGACGAGTTGCCTGCCTTGCTTCACACTACGGTCTCACATGCCGTAATGATTGTACATCATTGGCTATACGACGTAGATGCTATTTACTTTATAATTATGCTTATGTTCAATATTTAATATATGGGCATGTTTGACATCTTTATTTAGTTAAATTTATTTAAATCTACCACACATCAAGAGAGCCTTTGTCAGGAAAAGTTGGGCATTCAGAGAAAAAGTAGTAATTTTGCACCCGTTTTGGTAAGGTGGGGGGTGGCATACGAAAAAGGTTTGCCCCAAGAAGAAGAAAAACTCTCTTATCAAAACACGCACAAATATTAACAACAAAATAACAAACAATTCAATCAACTATGATGAATCAGTACGAGACAGTCTTCATCTTAACTCCCGTTTTGTCTGACGACCAGGCAAAGGAGACTGTTGCCAAATTCGCTGCCCTGTTGAAGAAGAATGGTGCAGAGATCATCAATGAGGAGAACTGGGGGCTCAAGAAGATGGCTTATGCCATCGACAAGAAGTCGACAGGATTCTATTATCTCATCGAGTTCAAGGCAGAACCATCAGTTATCAACACTCTCGAGACCGGCTATCGCCGTGACGAGAAGGTAATCCGCTTCATGACTGTAAAGCTCGACAAGTATGCGGCCCAGTATGCAGAGAAGCGTCGTAACAAACTTTCAAACAAGGAGGCATAATCATGGCAGAGCAGTCAGAAATAAGATATCTTACCGCGCCGACAATCGACGTGAAGAAGAAGAAGTATTGCCGCTTCAAGAAGAGCGGAATAAAGTATATTGACTATAAGGACCCTGAGTTCCTGAAGAAGTTCCTCAACGAGCAGGGCAAGATACTTCCCCGTCGTATAACAGGAACATCGCTGAAGTACCAGCGTCGTGTCGCCACTGCTGTAAAGCGTGCACGCCAGATAGCTCTGCTTCCTTATGTAACTGATATGATGAAGTAAAAGACAGGAGGACAATAATAATGCAAATCATTCTGAAAGAAGATATCATCGGTCTTGGATACAAGAACGATATAGTGGACGTTAAGTCTGGTTACGGACGTAACTATCTCATCCCTCAGGGTAAGGCTGTTATCGCTTCTCCTTCGGCAAAGAAGATTCTCGCCGAGAATCTGAAGCAGCAGGCTCACAAGCTTGCCGCTATACTCGAGGCAGCAAAGAAAGAGGCTGAGGCTCTCAATGGTGTCACTGTGACAATCGCAAGCAAGGTGAGCGCAACAGGTGTCCTTTACGGCTCTGTAAACGCTGCTCAGGTTGCTGCAGAGCTTGCAAACAAGGGCATAGCTGTCGACCGCAAACGCATCGTGATGAAGGACATCAAGACTGTCGGTGAGTATGTGGCAAACGTTATCTTCCATAAGGAGGTCAAGGTAGAGCTCCCTGTCATTGTCGTAGCTGAGAATGCTCCCGTAAAGCAGGCTGAGGAGACAAAGGCTGATGAGGCTCCAGCTGCCGAGGTCGCCGCTGAGGTCGAGACTCCTGCTGCTGAGTAAAAGACAATAATAACGCCGCAGAACAGCGACATTATGAAAATATAATAAGAAGAAGGACCATCAGCAGGAAACTGTAGAGACTGGTTCTTCTTCTATTTTTTTATTTTAATGGTCAGGTATTTCACGATATCGTGGAAATGCTCTACGTGAGCTTATTCTCCTGAGAGTTCACGATATAAGAAATGGCATAACCTAAGAAGAAAATAAAATAAAGATAAAAGATGAAAGCATTTGTATTCCCTGGTCAGGGCGCCCAGTTCACAGGAATGGGTAAGGAACTTTACGAGAACAACGAAAAAGCGAAAGAACTCTTCGACAAGGCTAACGAGATACTCGGTTTTGAGATTACAAAGATTATGTTTGAGGGGACAGCTGAGGAGCTGAAGCAGACAAAGGTCACTCAGCCGGCGGTATTCCTCCATTCAGTAATATCGGCTATCTGTCTTGGCGACGCTTTCGACGCTAAGATGGTGGCTGGCCACTCTCTTGGCGAATTCTCAGCTCTCGTAGCAGCAGGGGCATTATCATTTGAGGACGGACTGAAACTTGTATCGAAGCGTGCTATGGCAATGCAGAAGGCATGTGAGGCAGCCCCTTCGACAATGGCAGCAATAATCGGTCTTCCTGATGAGAAGATTGAGGAGATATGTGCTGGCATATCAAAGGATGGCAATATCGTTGTCCCAGCAAACTACAATAACCCTGGACAGCTGGCTATATCGGGCCATAAGGATGCTATAAACGAGGCGTGTGAGCAGCTGAAGGCAGCAGGCGCTAAGCGTGCGCTCGTCCTCCCTGTGGGTGGCGCATTCCACTCTCCTCTTATGCAGCCAGCGAAGGATGAGCTCCAGGCTGCCATAGAGGCAACAGAGTTCCATGCTCCCCGTATCCCTGTATACCAGAATGTAGACGCTAAAGCTCATACATGTCCTGAGGAAATCAAACAGAATCTCATCGCCCAGCTCACAGCACCTGTACGCTGGACTTATGAGGTACAACAGATGATTGCTGACGGTGCCACAGACTTTACTGAGTGTGGACCAGGCAAGGCGCTCCAGGGCATGATTTCAAAAATCAGCCGTGAGGTTTCTGTTCACGGATTGGCATAATCTGCCGTATATCAATAAGCGAAAATAAAGGATGTGTTGTCTGCCTCTTTCTGTTGCAAACAGCCCATCCTTTTCTGCATTCAATCCAGCCTCTTCATATAAAGTGCATATCATTGGTGAAGCGAGGCATGATGAGGGGCTGGGTGTATCCTCATGCAGAGAAAACAGAAGGAGCGAAATTCATCTATCCCAGTAATATCCATACAATTATTCTGCACACCTACACAACAAACAATAAAAATCAGGAATGGAAAAAATTGTCATCTATCAGATATTCACACGCCTCTTCGGCAATAGGAATGTGACATGCAAACAGAATGGCAGTCTCGAGGAGAATGGCGTCGGGAAGTTTAACGATATTGACTCAAACGTTCTGCGCCGAATCAGGAGCTTAGGCTGTACTCATATATGGTTCACAGGAGTCATCAGACATGCCACGACCCATGACTATTCTGCCTATGGCATGCCAGCTAATCATCCTGCAATCGTCAAGGGCAAGGCGGGTTCACCTTATGCAGTGACTGACTACTATGATGTTGACCCAGACATGGCTGTCAATATTCCTGAGCGTATGGCAGAGTATGAGAGTCTCATATCCCGTACACATAAATCAGGAATGAAAGTTGTCATGGACTTTGTCCCTAACCATGTAGCTCGAGAGTACAAATCCATCTCGTGTCCCGAGGGTGTCCGTGGTTTGGGAGCTGATGACAATGAGCATTTCCATTTCTCTGTGAAGAATAATTTTTATTATTGCTGGGACCAGGCATTCGCCCCCCAGTTTGATTTGACGCATGACAGTGATGGCAATGTTGTCAGCCCTTATAATGAGTCACCGGCAAAGGCGACAGGTAACGATGTCTTCTCCGCCAGCCCTTCGATGAATGACTGGTATGAGACTGTCAAGCTCAACTACGGGATAGACTATTGTGACGCGGGCGGCCGTTCTGAACATTTCTATGGTGAGGATGGCAGACCTGTTGTCGACACATGGATGAAAATGACAGATATCCTCCTGTATTGGGCATCGAAGGGTGTCGACGCATTCAGGTGTGATATGGCGGAGATGGTTCCCTCGGCATTCTGGCATTATGCCACATCGAGAGTTCGCGAGGCATATCCCGACATTAAGTTCATAGGCGAGGTCTATGACCCGTCACAGTACCGCACATACATAGGTGCGGGCTTTGACTATCTGTATGACAAGGTGGGGATGTATGACACGCTGCGCAGCATTACATGTGGCAATGCCCCGGCTGTAGAAATCACCCGTCGCTGGCAAGAGACTGATGATATATCAGGCAATATGCTGTATTTCCTTGAGAATCATGATGAGCAGCGTATAGCCTCTGACTTTTTTGCTGGCGATGCCTTGCGTGGTGTGCCCGCTCTGATTGTATCGGTATTGATGCGTCCTAATCCTTTCATGCTGTATGCCGGAGAGGAGTTTGGCGAGAGGGGGATGGACACAGAAGGCTTCTCCGGCAAGGACGGGCGCACGACAATCTTTGATTACTGGTGTGTCGACACTATACGCAGAGGTTATTATTCGCGCCGTGAGCTATCAAAGGGAGAGCGCCAGATAGAGAAGACACATTCACTGGTTCTAAACCTTGCCACATCCGATGCGCTTTTCAAGTCAGGCTCGTTTTATGACCTTATGTACGCCAATCCCCACTCATCCTCTTTCGATACGAGCGCTGTGTATGCTTTCCTTCGCAAGAGTGACAATGCTCTTGCAATTGTCGCCGTCAATTTCTCTGATACAGAGAAGGATACAAGGATAAACATACCACCCCACGCTTTCGAGTATTTAGGAATTGAAGAATGTGAGACTAAAGCCAGAGAGCTGCTTACGGGTGATGAACACACACTCTCGCTCAGCATGTCATCACCTGTCCACGTTACAATCCCCCCATATTCTGGTGTCATCCTCAAGGTGTTGGCAAGTTGACCGGTTGACGGGGTTATCACGGATTTATATATCTTGTCACGAATTATCGAATTTGCGAATTATCCTCTTCACACGGATTATCACGGAGCGTCACGGATTTATATATCTTGTCATGAATTATCGAATTTGCGAATTATCATTTATCACACGGAATGTCACGGAATGTCACGGATTATAATCTTATATGTCACGAGATATAATATTCCGTGATTCTCCGTGGAACTCCGTGTGAAGACAATTCGATAATTCGATAATTCGTGATAAAGAAAAACATCCGTGATATTCCGTGTGAAAAAGATAACCTTTGCACCCGAATTCATAATCAACGGAAACAATAGTGAGAATATATGATAAAGGATTTCAAGAAGACAGCTATCATAGCCAGAGATAAAGATATCAGCTATCATGAGATGCTGTTGCGTATAGAAAGATACGCATCTGTCAGCAATACAGCCCCAGGCATGAAGACAGTCATTGTCGGTGAGAACCGCGAGGGATGGATATATGCTTTCTTCTCTGTGTGGAACAACAGGGGCATCCCCGTTCCTGTCGACGCCTCCTCCCAACCAGATGACATCGCATATATCCTGAACGACTGCCAGCCGTCATGCATATGGACGACAACAGGGAAGCGCGGACTTGTAGACCGGGCACAGCAAATTGCGGGCACAGACATCCAGGTTCATATCATCGACAACTATGAGCGGGAGCCGCTCGCCGATGCTGCACCGTCTGAGCAGAGCTGGGAGAGGGGGTCTGCTGTAGCGGTTATAATATACACCTCGGGCACGACAGGCTCGCCAAAAGGTGTGATGCTATCCTACGATAACCTTCAGGCCAATCTCTATGGCGTATGCGAGGATATCCCAATCTTCAATCCCTCGCGCCGCACACTGGTTCTTCTGCCAGTCCATCATATCCTGCCTCTCATGGGTTCGATAATCGCCCCTATCCTGACAGGAGGTGGTGTTGCCATCTGTCCGTCCATGTCTGGCCCGGATATCATGGAGACACTACAGCGTGGGAAGATTGGCATATTCATTGGTGTCCCCCGTCTATGGCAGACTCTCTACAATGGCATAAAGGCAAAGATTGATGCACACTGCCTCACGAGGCTCCTGTTCCGGATATGCCAGAAAGCGGGGAGCCGCCGCCTCTCGCGCCTCGTCTTCAGTTCTGTCCATAAGAAGATGGGCGGACATATAGAGATCTGCGTCTGTGGCGGTGCCGCTCTCGACCCTGAGATAGGCCGCGGACTTGCCACCCTCGGGCTTGAGGTCTATGAGGGATATGGCATGACAGAGACTGCCCCGATTATAGCCTTCACACGCCCCGGGGATTATATCCCAGGATGTTGCGGACTGCCCCTGCAGGCTGTCGACTGCCGCATCATAGATGGGGAGATATGTGTCAAGGGCCCTAACGTCATGCTGGGCTATTACAACCGCCCGGAGGAGACAAGACAAGTCATTGACCGCGATGGCTATCTGCATACTGGCGACCTCGCGCGTATTGATGAGAGCGGCCACATCTTCATCACAGGACGCACAAAGGAGATTATTGTGCTCTCTAACGGCAAGAACGTGCAGCCCAACGAGATAGAGTACAAGCTTGAGCGTTATGAGCATATAGTGAAGGAAGCGGCTGTCATGGCTGATGGCGATATGCTCAGGGCCATAATAGTCCCACAGGCATCATGGGCTGCAGGCCGTGATGACCGTGAGATAGAGCAGGCGCTGAAGATTGAGATTCTCGGGCCGTACAACAGGAGTGTGGCCAATTACAAGAAAGTCATGGCCGTCACCGTCTGGCACGATGACCTCCCGCGCACGAAGCTCGAGAAGCTACAGCGATACAAGCTGCGCGATATCCTCGACCGCTCACAGGAGAACACTCCCCACAGCCGGGCCGAGACTCAGGATATGACTGCCACCATGCCATGGCATGATGAGTATCTCATCCTCAAGCGTTACATGGAACGTGAGAAACACATCGATGTCAAACCCTCAAGCCATATAGAGCTTGACCTCGCCTTCGACTCGCTCGACCGTGTCTCCCTCCAGGGATTCATAGAGCAGACATTCGGCATTGAGATTAACGCCGACAATATGGCGTCATACCGGGATGTATCAGCGCTTGCCGCACAGATTCATGAGCAGAAGACCCGCACCGATGTTGAGGATGCTGACTGGCACACGATGCTTGTAGAGCAGACGACAACGGCCAAGCTGCCTGTAGCCTCGTTCTCCCACCGCCACATAGCACGCCTCTTCCACCACTTCCTGCGCCATCACAACAGCCTGGAGATACATGGCAGGGAGAATATCCCCGCATCAGGGCCAGTCATACTCGCCCCCAACCATCAGAGTGTCCTTGACGGCCCCATGACAATGGCAGGAATCGCCTCTGAGCATATTGACGATTACTATTTCTACGCCACAGAGGACCATGTCCGCAATTCCCTCCTCCGTCATCTCGCCTCGCGCCATAATATCATCATCATGGAGCGCAAGGCCCTGAAGACGAGCATAATGAAACTTGCGGCAGTGCTGCGCCAGCAGAAGAGTATCGTGATATTCCCTGAGGGCACACGCTCGCGGACAGCGGCGCCGGGCGCTTTCAAGCGCACATTCGCCATCCTGAGCAAGGAGCTGGGTGTCCCTGTTGTGCCAGTATGCATCTCCGGAGCGTTTGAGGCCATGCCGCGCGGACGGCACATACCGACACGCCATCCGATATCCATAACCTATCTGCCGCCAGTCACTCCCCAGCCCCGTGATACATATGATGATATAGTCAGCCGGGTGCACAAATCCATTTCCGATAGTCTGCGCTGATTCCCCTACCCCACACTCGTTGTCTTTTATCCCATCACATCAACACAATGCAGTTTACAACCCCCGTCTCTCTCCCGTCTCCGCCGATGACCCTCCAGCCCTCCGACCGCCTCATGATGCTTGGCTCGTGCTTTGCCCAGCATGTCGGCGAGGAGCTTTCCCACGCGCTTCCACCCACAGATATCGATGTCAATCCCTTCGGCGTCCTGTACAATCCGCTCAGCATAGCGGGCGCTGTCGGCAGTCTCCTCTCCGTTGCCCCTCCAGTCGGTCATATCTTCCATGGAGGCGACGGTGTCTTCCACAGCTGGCTGCATACATCACGCTTCTCGGCCAGGACAGAGGCAGAATGCCGTGAGCGCATTACACTCCGCCACGCAGCCGCCCGCGGTCTTCTCCAGTCAGCGAGTCTCCTCTGCGTCACATTCGGGACCACACGCTGCTACCGTCTCCGCTCAGGCCTTGTTGTGGCAAATTGTCATAAGGAGCCCCAATCGACCTTTACGGAGTATGAGCCCTCTGTCGATGAGATAGTGGGCGTGTGGACAGATATCATCGGCCGTGTCAGGGAGATTCGTCCATCCCTCCACGTATGCTTCACAGTGAGTCCGTACAGATACCGCAAATACGGATTCCATGAGTCGCAGTTGCAGAAAGCCAAGCTTCTCCTCGCTGTCGACCGTCTTGCGCGTGAGAACACAGGCGTATCATACTTCCCAGCCTATGAGATACTTCTCGACGAGCTTCGCGATTACCGTTTCTATGCTCCCGATATGCTCCATCCCTCTGATGTCGCCATACGGGAGATAACGTCACGTTTCATTGACTGGCTTTTCTCGCCGTCGCTGAAGCAGAGAGTGGAGGAGAACCGGCGCAGATGGCTGAGCTCCCAGCATAGGCCTGTCGTGTAGGGCGCACATACGGGTGAGTGTGCCTCATGGCGGATATTATCCACGCTCTTTTTTGTGTGTGTTCTGCTGCACGTTATCTGAATATCGCTCCGGCGGTTATGGGGCTGTACTAAAAAGTTACTGGCACAGCTCCATTGCCCGCCGCCCTCAAGGGTAGATTTCGCCTTTTCATCTTTTTTTTTCTTCTTTTGACGAAAACACCACGATTTCACCTTTTCACGATTTCACCTTTTCACGATTTCGGTTTTTTTACGAAAACACCACGATTTCACCTTTTCACCTTTTCACCTTTTCACCTTTTCACGTTATCAATCTCCCGATACGATGCTATCGCCCTTTATCTCGCCCCCGATGGCGATCACCTCACGGCGGTAGCAGTAGCGGCATGGGCGGCGGGACCTTTCAGCCTGCTGCCGTGGAATCTTGACAATCTTGCGCGTTGTGCGCTGCAGACCCTCACACTTCAATGTCCTGTGATAGGCATAGGCGTTGGGGCTGGTGGATACATAGACAGAATCACGCCCAGCCATTGCAGGCGAGGCCGTGAGGATAAGGAGGAATAATATAAGCCGTGTCGTATGTGCCAAGGCGGACAGTCCTGCCGAACCACTTGCCGTAGCTGTGTCTGTGCGCCCGTCCTTGAACGTGCGCGTTATCTTGTAAAGCTTATACATTAAAGCCATATTCTTGGGTCTCCTTTCTTTGTGCTTAGTAGTTTCTAACTTATGGGTTTCCTGAATCGTGGTGGCAAATGAGCGTCTCACAGACGCTACTCCCAGCCTGGCAATAGAGCTAATCCAGTCTGGCTTTACTGCCTGTGGCTCTATTAGACGCTCTGCCTCCTCCGAATGCTCTACAAAGTTACTGAATTTATCTTGAATTGATGAAATATTTTGTCATAAAAATCCTTAAATCTCTATTTGTGACTGTATTTTTACACTTTCGCCCCCCTCGCCACGGCTCGCTCAGACTGATGGCTGCAACACAGCAGGAGGCACTTTGACTGTTAAATCCATGTTAAAGAAAAATGTTCAAACAGCAGAAATGTTAAATGGAGGGGTGAAAAGGTGAAAAGGTGAAAAGGTGAAATCGTGGTGTTTTCGTCAAATGTGAATCGGGTTTCTCGCATGCGGGCGCACGCGCGGTTTCTGTATTCTGGAAAAAATATATTTTATTTTATAAAATATAAATATAATACATTACACACACACTGTCAAAATAGAGCCAGCACCTGCAGGGCCTGAAAGACTGCGCTGGGATTGACGATACAGCATTTTAACAATTCGGCTCAAAAAATCAAAAACAGCCGTTTTCACCTTTTCACCTTTTCACCTTTTCACTCTTTATCCACGGTTAATTACACTTAAAATCAAGGGTATTTTTCTGTATTACAGTCAGTTAGACTTTTATGATAAGTTATGATTCATTACCGGACATCCATTGATTCTACTATTGCTACATCGTTATCCACAGCCTCGCTCTTTATACCCCAGCTTACCACTCAGTCACTTCGTTCCATCGTTTTCAGGTGGGGTTTGACTTTGTCTTCCTCTGTCACGACTCGGGATAGTCCAAGCAAGCTTGGTCTCTACTCTCGCTGCTCCATCGGGTCTAACAGTCGCGTCTCATCGAGACTGTGGACAATAATAAGCTCATGGCTCTCTGCTTGGCGGAGGGGCGAGATTAAAGGCGAAAACATCGTTTCAGGAAATTGATGCGGTGAAAAAGTGAAAAGGTGAAAAGGTGAAATCGTGGTGTTTTCGTCAAAATCGAAAAGGTGAAAAGGTGAAAAGGTGAAAAGGTGAAAAGGTGAAATCGTGGTGTTTTCGTCAAAAAAGCGAGGGAAGAGAAAGACGAAGCCGCCGATGGGGACAGCGAGCTGTGAGCTTGGCATTATCCACTGCCCCCTCCGGAGGTGTGGACAACAAGAATACAGAATACAAAAAAAAACAGCTCTCCGCCGACAGGAGGGAAAGCTGTACGCTATGAAGGAAGCGGAGAGAACAGGATTCGAACCTGCGAACCGGTTTTGCCGGTTACACGCTTT
>OBLI01000127.1_pt1 | contig 78882 bp, 101 predicted proteins | sample 1519701 | NCBI WGS metagenome assembly OBLI01 (sample SAMEA3663005, study PRJEB22513) | pig gut metagenome | biome: pig gut; feature: pig-associated habitat; material: faeces | place: France | collected 2012
TGGAGAACCTTCCCTCAAGAAAAGAAAAAAATTTAAGTTTAAGGAAACAAAAAAAATAAAGAGTTTATAGTGATTTATCTTATCTGAGTCCCTATAAACGTCTAAAAAAAAAGAAACCTCCTGAGAGATTTCTGTTATTTCATGTTTAAAAGGTTTTCTCTTTCATTCAAGTTTCCGGTTTTGCCCAGAATTAACTCATACTCCAGATAAATTTAGGAGATATATAGAAAAGACTAATATACCTGTCCTTTGAATTTTACTTCAACTTAGAAATTTATCTTTTGCTTTCTATTAGCTTCACGTCTTTAGCGCTAGTAGACTTTGTACACCACGTTGAGGTTGAAAGATTTGTACAAAGAAGAAAAGACTAATTTTACTTAGTCCTTTCCATATATAAGAGTTTCAGGCGTTTTGAAATACATGAATTTTTGGATAACCATTAAGAATATCTAGAAGATCTGTTTTATCTCTGAGGTATTCTATTAATTTTCTTTCCATTTCTCCGATAGAAATTTCTGATTCTCCTGTATCTTCTGTATTTCTTATAACTACTCCGAAAAAATCCCACTCTCCATTATAGATATCAACATAAAATACAATCTTCCCTGGTTTATCATCATATCCTAACTCTGGAATCTCATATTTATTTGGTAGTAGTTCTGGATTTCCTTTTCCATCAGGTGTAAGAAGAAGTTTCTGCAGTTTTTCCCAAGGTTCTTTCCATCCATAAAGTACAACCAGATTATTCATAGTATGACCACCAGGTTAATACTTTAATAGGAGTATCTGTAAATAACCCTGGAATTTCTTTTATCCTTTCTGATTGATGATATTTCTTTAGTTCATTAATTTCTTTTTCCTTAAAGTATTTCTTACCAAATATAACATCAATATTTTCAAGTATTTCTTCAGGACTATCTGCACCAATTAAACATATTTCAGATGCCCGAGGTTCAAAACATATATTAACTTCCCAAACCTTCTTCATAATTCACTCATATAAACGTTTTGGTCTATTGGTATGTATAATTCTTGGTTTGTCTCTAGAGATTGACATAAACATTTCTTTCCTATCTCAGGATCTTCCATAAGAACTACACATATATAAAAAGTTCCTTCTGATGTTATAGCTTTTACAACAACATATTCTCCAGAAACAAAATTATCAGGTTCTTCCCATGTTATCATAGAGTCTCATATTACTAATATACTGTTCTCTCTTAAAGATATATAGAAATGTTTCAAAAGAGAAGTGCATTATAACGAAACAGATATGAAAGAAAGTCATCACAAGACAGAGTATAGGCCAAGAAATTATTTTTCCAGGTATACTCGTTATTGCTTTAAACATTCTTGCCATTCTTTTCCAGTGATTTATTTCTTTTATCCAGAGAATCTTTATAAGCTTTGTATACTCCATAGTCTTCAGGATTTAAGTGTAATTCTTTCTCTACATCTTTCTTTGAGAAGTAAATATCACCAGGCATTAAAATATCAGTTTTAAGTAATACCCGATAATCTATAGTCTTGAGAAATGTTACGGAATCTTTTACTACCTTTATGGTGTCCTCTAGATCATAAATATCTCCCCCATCTTCCTCTTCAAATTTTAATTTTCTGTCGAAGAAAAGGAATTCATCTGTTATCTTGAGTTTTCCTTTATTAACATCTACTTTTTCTCTTTCTATCTTTTCTCCTTTCCAAAACTCAACTGTATACCATATTGTACTTAAGATAGAAGAAAGAAGAAAACACATTACACAAACTGGGATGAGACTTAGATTAAATTTACTCTTAAGACATCCAACTGTTATTACAATAAGGACCAAAGAAATTATTAAGTATATCATTTTTTATCTTTCCAAATAATCATAGGACAATAATCTGAATAGGAAGAGTCTAAATATTCTCCAAAGATTCCTGTAAATTCCAATATTCCTTGTTTAAAACCTAAAATAATTCCTACAATAAGTATACTCCAAAGAAATCTATATATAATGTGATATGCAAATCCCCAAATTATATACATCAGTACAATTTTTAGGGGTATATAAACCACCATAAAGGGAATTACAAATATGTATTCTTTGAGAGATAGTTGTTTTAAATTAGATTTCCAATTATTTTCATATTTTACGCAGAGACTAGTAAATACAAAACCTAAGACCAAAGCTATAAGAGTACCAAAAAACCAAATACATATGTTACCTATTTTGGAAGTATAAGTAGCCCAGCAGAAGAAAGTTGTAAAACCCAAACATAAAATACTACCAAAAAGGTAACAGACCAAAATTAAAAAAACTTGGAAAATTCGTTTAAACAAATTGGAAATAAAATAAACTGTTTCTTTTGATTTAGTTTTTATTTCTTCTTTCTTGATTTCCTTAAGTTTCTCTTTTTCTTCCTTTTGTCTTTTCCTTAAGATTTCTTGATTCACTTTCTGTTCATAGTCTCTTTTAAAGGTTTTTATTTCTTTCTCGGAATAACCAACTTTTTTACAAAAATCAGTAAGGTTAAGATTATACACTTTAGTCCTCTCTTTTGACTCCTTGAAATAATTTAAACCATTTGCTTTATATGTATCAGGAGAATCAGTCAACCAGAGATATTGATAAAAGATTTGAGCCTTTGACATTCTCCTGGTATAACACTCTCTATTATAATTTTCAAACCTTATCCACCCCCATTTTAGTACTTTGTATATAGATACTGGGAGACAACAAAAGATAGATGCAATGGTTAACCAAAAATAGGGACATAGACTTTTAATCTCACTAGGTTCAATTCCCCACGTAAATTTGATGAGCCTATAATGCCAATCATCCTTCGTGATACTAATTAATTTGTCTTTTTCCATTATGTATATATTTTAATTCATATATAAGAATATTATGGGTATAAAAAAGAAACCCACCGTAGTGAGTCTCTTTTTGTTGTGTTAGAAATTTTCGTAGATTCTGAGGCTGTTTTCTTTAGTTCTCATCGTTTTTTCTTCTTCATTGAGTATTTTCTTAACTCTCTCAAGCATAAACGAATTTTGACTATAGATTTTCCCACAGATTCTAATAAATTTCATAAGATTCTTGAGGCAAAGTTCTGAAGCATATGATCTATTTATTTTTATTTCATACAGATACTTTCCCTCTCCAAGTGATTCGTCAACTTTAAAGACAAGATCCTGAAAGCTTTGTAAATCTTCAGGTGTCAGTCTCAGTTTTACGTAGATTGTTTCTTCGAGTTTCTTTGGATCATATTGTTTGCATACGATCTTTTCTGCTTCGTATTTTAAAGAAACTTTGTCGCCCGGTTGAAAAGTTATAGAACCTTCATAATCAGACTGTATCTCTCGTAAATGACGTAATGCCCGGTCTTCTGATATGTCCTCGTAACGGTTTATTCTTACCCAATCAACGAGATGACACACTTTTGTTGGTACGCCTTGATAACTTCTAAGAGCTACCAAGAGTAACCATTTCTCCCAACGTGTCTGTATAGATTCTTCTCGGAATACAGGGCCTCTTTTTTTGAGTTCCTTTTGTAATTCCTTAAATTTATCTACCACAATTACAGGTTTTTCTTTGGAAGATATAAACTCATCCAGGTCTCTAGGAGTTTCCCCAGATAATTTTTCATAAATCCCGGTAAGTTTTATATAAGCGTCTAAGATATCAACTGAGAGTTTTAATTCCCAGGTGGAGCTCTTATATAATTTTTTAATTTCAAGATCTCCATATCCCAGCCTTCTTAGTATTTCTTGGGTAATTGGTCTTACAAGAGTAATGTAACTAGTCCAATTATTTCCAAGACTTTCATACTCTGCTCTTACCTCATTTCCATGAAGTTTATTTACTCCATGTTTAATGAATATAGCAAATATACAAAGTGTGTTCTGAAGAGGAGTGTAAGAGCGTTTGAAGAGGTCTTTTATTTTGTATTCCTCTGGCTCTTCGGGTTTCTTCTCTTCCTTAACTTCTTCTACAATCGGCCCAGGAATTATAACGACGGATTCTTTTTTCCTTTGTTTTCTTCCTGCCCTTATGTAAGCATCTTCGAGGGATTTTATTTTATAAACTTTTTCTCCCCCGACCATCTGAATTTCGACTGTATTTCCAAGGGTTTTAACAAACTCCCTTACAGTCGAATGGAATAGGCCGTTATTATTAAAGCTTCGACCCGTTTTTCTTAGTGCACGTTTTATGCCAGCCTCCTTAAATCCGACAGTCTTCTCATCCAGTGCATCTAGTACCTCAGCCCAATCAATACTGTCGAGCTTGAGTTTGTTGTTCCAATCTTTTTTCATTTTTTACATACTTTTATTATTCGTAGTTCCAGTTCAAACAAACCCTTATCCCAAAGATCAAGATTGTCTATATCTTCTTTGGTAGGATTTGCAAGACCTACATTAATTGCTGTACCTCCGAACGGGATATCTATGATTGTTGATGATTCCGCCGGGTAAAACTGTAACCCTGTTATCTTCGAGAGGCCATACGCATAGCCATTTCTCTTGATTTTACAGTTAATGTTCTCTTTGTTTTCTTCGATGATTTTCCGGATTTGATTAGGATCGGTAACTCTTGTATATTCTAGAATCGCCTCACCAATACCGGATGCCACAGGCTTAAGTGACATAGAATCAGTTAAATAAATAATTTCCATAATTTTACATATTTTTAGTTAATGTCTTTTTACCTAGATGATATGATAAATTCTTTACTTCTTTCATCAATCCATCTATGGTTAGTTGTTGATTTTGTATGATCCCGGAAAGTTCTCTATTTCTTTTAAACAATCCCAGGGCGACTAAAATCGATAAAGTTGATATTATTATTGTCTTTTTCTTTTTCATAATGTCTAGTAATAAAAAAGAGAGAAGCCCAAAACTTAGGACCTCTCTCAAGGGATTTGAATCTGTCCCTATTACTTCGTCTCCTCAAACTTGACGCCTTCTGTTGCGGTCTCTTCGTTGTTGGAATCCTTCTTCTTGCCGAAACCGAATACTCCGAGGACAGACTTTTTGATTCTTCCATTCAGAGCAAACTTGTCAATGGCCAAGATAGTACCTACTACTCCAACTACTACTAAACCAGCTTTGGCAGGCTTGGGGAGATTATTCACTGAGTTTGCAACCTTTTTAGCGGCGGTCTTTACGAAACCAGCCTTAGGTGCTTCTACTACTTCTACAACAGGCTGTGCTGCTGCGGTTTGAGGTTGAAAGTTGTTATTAAACTTATAACCTCCGTTGTTGTTTTTGAAATTATTTTCCATAATTTACATATTTTAAGTTATACATATAAATTTCTTTCATATATAAGGCTATCAAGGTTTTTCAGACGGTCCTTTTTAAGAGGCCTTTTATACCCTCAAAAGTTAATTCTTTATCGTCTGGATGTAAATCTAATTTTTCTCTTACACGGTTTTATAATCATCAACCAAAATTTCAACTATATTTCTGCTCATAGTATTCCCTCCACGCTTCTTCTATTTCGCGTTGTTTATCGGTTTTTGGTTGTTCTTCTTCGTCATCTTCCTTAATTCCCCATCTAAGAGAAATATAAATTTTGATGGGATTTGTTTCTTTTATACCTCTAGACTCTGCTTCTTTTTCTAGGTCCTGAAGCGTATAGAAATGTCTGATTTTAAAGATTCCGGTTTCTTTATATAGACTTCCAAAACCAGCCAATCCATTACCAAAATCTACCTGACAATTATATCTTGGATTACTTGTGTCAACTTCATAAAGAGTAAATGATTTATCCTGCTTCATGAAATTGTCTACAGACTCTTCAAAAGATTCATATTCCATTCCAAGTTTTTCATTAAACTCTGTAAAAAACTTGGAGGAGAAAGATATTATCCCCTTATCCTCTTTATCTGCTGGCATAAGATAAACTACTTTTTGTCCTGTCAGTGAATCATTAAGGATAAGATAAATCGTAGTCATTATTCCAGGTTCACCTTTTTTATTGAATCTAGCTCGGATGATAACCCGATAATGGTTTCCTCTGGAAGTTTTTATTTTTCTTACACCTTTACATAAAACCCAAGACTCTTTTTTGGTTTTCTGTTCCTTTAGTTTTTGAGATCTTAGAATTAGTTTTCGATTAGATTTAACAAATCCGAAACATCTTGGTCCGATATCTTCCGAATAATCTTTTTTAAAATCTTTTAAACTTTCTTTAGAATGTGTTCTAGTTATAATCATATTTTACATGTTTTAAATATACACAAATAAGGTTCTCAAGTTTTATATAAATTTTATCCAAGAATATAATTTTCTAGATTTCAGATACTCAAGGTTATTCTCATTTGTTCTAGCCTCTTTTTCAAAACTTATATTCTTGTAAGCTTTATGTGAATCTCCAAATTTAATCAAAAGAATTAACCACTCTACTACATACCAAATATAAAAGAATACAACTAACATTTCTTTTTGTTGATGTGTATGTATCTTTTCATGGTTTGCTGTTGTTTCTGATATATAACTTCTCCTACAAAAGATTAAACCACAAATATTTATATGACTATATCCTTTAAATGGGATAAGGTTATTCTCTATAAGAATTAATCCAAACTGTTTACTTATTTTCATACTGGTTATTATTTGAAAGATAGACGATATTTTACATTTTTACTATTGAACAAAACATTAAATTTTCCATAATTCAATCCTCCATATTTACGAAAACTTTGATAGGGCCATCTTTCCATCTCAGTCTATCATAATCATCTTTATTTAAACCAAACTTATTAAAATTATAATTAGTCAAATAAATAGAACCTCTAGTTAAATCACCACGAAATTCAGTATATTTTCTAACTGGTTTACCTAAATAAAGAGAGAGTTCACCATTCTTATCCCTTGCCACATAGAAATGTACTTTATTTCTCTTTGAGAGAAATATATTTTTACAATATATTAGTAATATTATAATACAAATTACTAATATTATACCACAAATAATTTTATCCATTGATAATTATCACTTTTTTCTTTCTGGTGAAGTAAAATCAAAAGTTACCTCAGTGCTATTTTTCCTTGTTTCCAAGCGCTCTTCATGAGACATGCGAAAATCCCCGCCGATTACAGTCCAACATGGAGAAAAATCAGAGTATAACGAAAACGGAACTCCAGTAATATTGATTGTTACTTTAGCGTCCATATTAAACTCTAACAACTCTTTTATCAAGTCTCTAACTGTTAATTCTTTCTTTTCCATATTATTTAAAATCATTCAACGTTTAAATATATTTGTTTTAATTCTTCTTTTTTTTTGAGGTCTTGTTTAGTGATTCAATTTTGTTTATCACTCAATCCCTCCTCCCAATATCTATAATACTCTGGAGCTTCATCTACTTTTCCTACAAGATGATTGGTGTCATCGTTATAGGGGATGCAGTATCTAAACCTGTCTCTAATTGTAAAATAAGGAAAATCTCTATTATCATTATACATGTAAGAGAAAAAATCACACCTCCATTTTTCACTGAAGTCGTCCCTTACCAACACCTTATCAAACGGCTTCAACGTTTTCGGGTCAAACTTATCCTTTTTGAGCCAAGGAGCCTTAAATTTATCCCAATCACGCTGTGTCTTACTCGGAAACAGTACACATTCTGAGTCTGTGAAAGCAGCATTATAAAAGCCTTCTTTTGAGAATACCGAAGATCTATTAAAACTATTAATTGTGGTAATAGGATATACTTCGCTATCGCTAATACCTTCGAATACAACTTCTCCATACAAAGGAGAGTATAATTTAAATCCTATTGGACAGTCCTTTAGGATTTCCTTCAAATTAATGTTTTTGTTCATTGCTATATTTTTTATTTTACTAAATATTTCATCAAGTTTTTAATTTTATCTATATATCCATCTTCCATTTCTATCCAATTTATATAATCCAATTTACTTAATTTATAAATAAGGATAGGATTATGTATTACACAAATAAGCTGGGTTTGTGGTTTACGATATGACAGAATATCATATATACTCTGAATATTGTCTATATCTAAATTTCTGTCGGGTTCATCTAAAAGAACAGTATATTCATAATCTTCTTTAGTTACGTTACATCTGTTCTCTTTATAATACTTCAAAAGATTTTCAATTCTAGACTTCCAATATTGGTTTGAGTTTTCAGATAACTTTTTTAATTCATCAATAGGAAAAGAGTAATCTTTTTGATCGGAGAATAATTTAAATAAAAATCCAATCCCTTCTAATGTTTTTTCACCAACAGAAGCAGAACTACTATTTAAGTATAAAGAAAAATTTTCAAAATAACTAGTAACATCTGTTTCTTTCATTTCGATTGATGGTTTATACCTAAAAACAACTCCTAAATAATCATGATGTATTTTTACCCCATTTAAAATATTTTCAGTATTATCTTTAAAAATTCTTGGATATTCAATAACCTCTTTAGGGAGTTCTGTTACCATCGTATTTTCACAAAAAGTAAAAGAAGAAATTAATTTTATCAGAGTAGACTTTCCACATCCATTTGGTCCTACTATAATATTTATTCCTCTTTTAAATTCATACTTAATTCCATTCTTAAATGATTCTAATTCTTTAAGGTACATTAATGGAGTGTATGTATTATCAATTACTTCTATAGATGTTATCATGATTGTAGATATAAAGTAACAAATAATGATAATATTATAATTTTTAGTATTTCCATAATAACTAGATAATATCCGGTTATTTCTTTTTTACATTTTTTTCTTAAGAGTGCTATCCAATTTATTAAAATAGATATACCAAGAAGAATAAAAATAATTATATAAATCATCTATTATGTTATTTCTAATTTAAATTTAATTCATAATAAAATAAACATATTTTCTTGACAAGCATATATATTTTGCTGAAGGATAGTTTATTTGTCAGTGAATTGAATTTCTTTTTCATATTTTAGGTAATTTAATCCAGTATATAGGTGTTTCCCAATTGATTTTACCTTCCCAATTTTCATTTTCTGTATAATCTCCTCCATAGAATTCACAAACATCATAGAGCCATATACCATCTTCTTTATTTTTATTTTTCATGGCAATAACTATTATCTCATAAATCGGTGGAATTTCCTCTGTGAATTTTGTCCATAGATTATCTCCACGCCACTCAACTCCATGAAGGAACGCGTTGTAGCAATTTACGTCATTTTTATAGTACCTTTTTGCTTCTTTTAATATTTTGTCCATATATTAATAAGAGTTTGGGGATATAAATAAAATGACCACATGTGATCATAAATGTTTCCTATTATATTTAGTTTTACATCTCACTCACATAATTAATACCAGTACAATAAATATTCTTAGGGAAAACATTTTCTACGTAATTATAATCTCCTTTTTTATAGCGATCCAGAGGTATTATACTTACACTTTTATGTTTGGGTTTAAGATCTGATATAACTCCACGCTCAAGATGTTCTTTATAACTTCCACCTCCAGATCCGTATATTACCAAGTCTCCTACCTCTAATTCATTTCCTAAAAAATCTGTTTTCATATAGTTTTCATTAAATTTATGTAAGCTTCAACACCATTTTCTCCAATTTCATCTATGGTCAACCAAGCATAATGACCAATCTCAGGATAATCTTTTCCATCTATCCAAGTAAAGAGATTGGAGAAACATTCGGCCGGCTCTATGTTTGGGAAATAACGGCGGCTAAATATATGGACTGATTTTCCTTTTCTTTGTTTTATCAGACCTTCATATTTGTAATCCTTTTCGCTTCCTTCTAATGTTACTCCTGTTTCTTCTTTAAATTCCCGGTAAGCAGTTTCCCAAGGACTTTCTCCATTTTCCATCTGTCCTTTAGGAGGTGCCCAAGAATATCTAGAAGTCCAAAGAGGGCCGCCGGGAGACACCACAAAAAATTCTTTAATACCCGGCCGACGATATCTCCAAAGTAAAATTCCTGCGCTATATATCATAATCATACAAATTTTTCATACATATATAAGAGGAAGAAGTTAGCAAATCATCAAAACCTTATAAATGTTATGATAAAACAAGTAATAGATCAATGGTATAAAAATAAAGGTAATTTAGAAATTTATTTTAGAGAAACACCACAAAGAGATTATCCTTCTTATACTCACATTGTAAAGAAAATAATTGAATTAGTTCTAAATGATTCTAGTGATGAATCAATGAAGATAGATCCTGAAGAAATTTCCGTTATAGACGATGGGTGTTATCAAGGAACTCAAATATTCTTCTTTCATAGGATGACATATCAACCAGAAGTAGAAGATTATTACTGGACTAACAATTATTATGGAAGTTGTAGTGGTTGCGATGCTCTTTTAGGAATTTCTCAATATGAAGATGGTTTGCCTAATAGTGATCAAGTTTTTGAATATATGAATCTTTCTTTGAACTTAATTCAGAAAATTAAAAAATTGTATGATGAATAAGGAATTATATAATTGGTTAGAGATGAGATTTAGAAAAGACAATCACAGTAAATATTATAATTATTTTGACTTATGGATATCAAATATTACGGAAAGTCAGGTAATAGGATTTTCAAAACAAATGTACAATGATGTCAATAATATTTTTGGTTCTATGTATAATTAGTCAGCCAATATTATTTCTTTTAAAGAATTTATCTCATTATATATGTTTGAATATTGTAAAAATTGTATTGTTTATGCAGATACAATGGAAGATTAATATATAAAATTATGGAAGACCTGGAAAATAATAAAATAAAATGATTCAAAAAATATTTTAAGAATAAGATATTATGGAAAATAATGAATACCCTTGTGATAACTGTCCTTTTGTTAGTGACAATTGTGTATGTTCAAAACTTTATGAATGGGATGAAATGAATAGTACATCTCAAGGATAAAAAAAAGAAATAGAGGATTATAGTTTCCTCTATTTTTTTTATCAATATTCTTACAAAAAAGACCTATAATTTTCATTCAATATAGAAACCCAATCTTTAAGGTTCTTATAGATCTGGAAATAATGTAGAGTCAATTTCCAGTCGGGCTACCTCAGATTCTTCTACTTTTTCAGATTTAGGGATTACATATTTCTCCTCCACACACCACCTAAGGAGGTCCAAGAGAACATCAACTTTCCTAGTCCCCTTAAAAACTGGAGTGGATTGATGAAGTATATCCTGGGGAGTATAACCTTGATAACAAACTTTCCAAGTCTCTCCATCCATTTCCCTACCTTCTATCAATCCTGTCTTAGTCCCGCCACTTTCTATGCATCGAGGAAGGAGTTTTTCAAGATCTTCAGAAGTCATAGTTGGGACATAGTCTAAATCCTCTACCCCATAATATTCTCCCGATGCTGGTACAAGGCGGGTAAGAATTGGATTGTCGTCTATTCTATAGGGATTAGGAAAGTGAACAAACATCATACTAGAATGTTCATGTATTTCAGTAGGTCCAAATCCCATTCCTAAAACCTCCTTCATTTGAGATTCGCTAAGAACATAATCTTCCATTACAATATTCATAAAGTTTTATATAGAAGTTATTATCTCGATCAACCATAAAAATCTATCTTCTATTCTCTGACGCTTCAGTTTTCTTTAATCTTCAATTTCATAAGAGATAGTTGTTTTATGTGTAATCTTGAGAGCTCCATTTATTGCTGGCTCTGCTGACATTACTATACCTGGGAGTCCTTTAAACTTGACACACTGAAAATCTGTGTATCCTTCAATTTCTCCTTCATTAGACTTCCCATATTCCTCCGTTACTACACCCCAATCACCTTCGAGAGCTTCATATCGATGAGTATTTGAGTTATACAGAAGGCCATCTATATTCTCCATATAAACTGGAACCTTGATAGTCTTTCCAGTAGACAACATAAATACTTTGCTTTTCATAAAATAATATTTATAATTTTAAGGTTTCTCTAAGATTCTATCAAAGTTTTTAATGATTACTTTTGGATTTATTACAACCCTTACACAACATTTGAAGATTATCTGGAGTTGTTTTTCCTCCTTTACTCCACGGTGTTATATGGTCTCCTTCCATCTCAGACAATTCAAAATGTTTACCACAAACAGGGCATATGCCTTTCTGTTTTTCATAAGCACTTCTCTTTTGTGATTCTGAAAAGGCTCTGAGGGATAAACATTTTTCTTTAGATTTTCCTGATAATAAATATTCAAAGACACCAGATTTTTTAGTCACATCATCGTCAGACATAAGAATCTGTATTTCCTTTTCAAGATCGTCAGGAGAATAGGTATTGTCATGATATTCTCTGTATAATCTTCCGAAATCTAGTCCCTTAAGTTCCTTCCGGTAGACAGGGAAAATAAGTTTAACCCACTTTATTATCTTTTCAAATTCGGCATAAAGATCTTCGGCGCTCTTGTCTTTCTGATGTAAAGCCATGTAATTTTCTATCTTACCTCTAGAAATCCAATCTAAAGCCCTCTCGAGAAAATCCTGTCTTCCGAGAACTCCAGAAATATATTTTGCGCCGATTATATATGCCGGACAATTAGGACGTGAGAAATAATCTTTGGCAGAGCTTAACCATGGTCCCGTATATGAAGCATTTCTTAGCTCTTGTTGTGTCAGTACTGCTCCGGCCGTGTTGATACGTTTGAACCATTCCAATTTTTCAGAAGAAGTTCCAGAGACAATAACAACATAAACCTCATAACCCATAATCTTATCCTGTAGCTCCTTGGAAAGATTAAAGAAGAACATCGGCTTACCTTCCCAAACGATAGGAAAACGGCCGGAAATAAAACGACACACTGAGAGCGTTCTTTGCTGACCATCTCCACATTCATAAGAACCCCGTCCATTATTCTCAAACCAAGTAAAAAGTCCGAGATTACAATCCTTAAGAATCGTATCTATAACTGCTTCTTGTTGAGCCTGAGAGTAAACAAATTCTCGCTGAAATTCTGGTCTTATATTCAAAAGTCCATCATAACCAACTACCGAGTCTCCATCATTGTATCCAGAATAAATCTCAGATACTTTTATTTTTGCTATTTCTTGAGTCATTTTATATTTTTAATAGCTTGGGATAAAGTTTCGATCGACCTTAGTACATTTTTAATATCAAACTTTAACCTAGGTTTAACATAAGTTCCTTCTTTTATTATTATAGGGTAATCTGATAAATCAATAGTCTTTAAACCATTGGGATTCCCAAAATATTTTATTCCATCTTTTCTATCTAAAATAAATTTTTGATTGGTTTTATCATAATCAGGATTAACCCAATAAATAAAATCCTCTTCTGGATTTGTCCAATCTACATTAATAGGGCCAGTGATAAAAACACCTTTATCTTCAACTTCTCTAAATTTTTCAAAAATATAATTTATCTGAGCTAAAGTTAACTCTTCCGAGTTTATGATTTTAATATTTCCTAAATTTTCCCCATTAGATCTATTTTCTAGACGGATTGAAAACGATAAATCAGAAAATTTAGACTCATCGATATTTCTTTTATTAAAAAACTTTTGTAATTCTTTTCTATTATTAATTATTATTAAATTATCCTTTATTATATCTATATAAGAAAGACCAGAATATATTAATAAGCTTACAAGTACCGCAGATAAAAATAATAAACAATTTATCCAAAAAGTTGTCCACGTCCACGAGTTTATAAAAATAACTAGTAACAATAAAAATACTCCAACAAATATAAGAAATCCTGATATAATAAATTTTTTAAAGTAAATCATGTCTATTTTCTTTTAATCAATAATCTTTTATATGGAGATATTGCTTTTCCGTTTTTATCAATATAGCATTCTAACCTATTTCCTTCGGAATAATATCCAGTATTCCCTTGTTTATAATAAAGGTCTACAAAAGTTTTCGGCATTCCTTTCCATCCATTAGGAAGATAATTAGCACTAGCATTCCCAATAATCTCGAATTGATCTGGACAGTGTTGACCTAAATAAGTAATAGGAACTCCGATCAATCCAAAGAAATCTTTTGGAATATCTACTACTTTATCAACATTTATAGAATATTCATAATTAAGATAATTAGGGTAATCTGATTCATGATTTTCATAAATTTTACAAAGAAGCAAAGGTTGATGTCTCTTCTGAAGATCAACGTTTGTCCACCAAATTATATTTCCAAATTTCTGTAATCCTCCGTCTGGTTTTATAAATTGTTTTGGAGAATTATATCCTAGCCAAATTTGTTCATTCTTGATATACTTAAATGTTTCCTTATAGGTTATAGAATTCATATTAGCAATTATAGCAAACTTCTTTCCATTCCCCATAAGAAGGTCTAGATAAGATCGGAACAAACTGAAAGGAGGATTAGTCACTACAACATCACAAGCCTGAAGAATTTCTAAGCATTCAGGACTATCAAAACTTCCATTCCCGGAGAGTTGTGTTAATTCTATATCTCCATCATCTATAACCCCATTTCCGTTAAGATCTCCGTAAATATCATATCTGTACGCCACCGGATTTTTACTTCCAGATGTTCCAGCGAGATAAGTACAGGTCAACCGAGAGAGTCCTAGCTGTTGAAAATATAAAACAAAGAATCGATAGAATTGAGAGATTTCTGGATTATCACGATTACAATAAATCCATTTCCCTCTAAACTCATTTAAATATTCTTGATGTGTTAATTCTGCAGATATATCAGAAAGCTGTGTATAGAATTCGTCATTCTTAGCTTTCTTCGCTGCAATCATATTTTTATTTTTCGCCATATATAAAGTTGTTTTCTCAAATATAAGGGAGGAGAGTGATTTCAGAAGAACTTTTGCTATTTTTCAAGGTGAGATTCTTATATATGATAAACAAAATAAAAATTATGAGTAAACTTAGACTTGTGAGCTATAGTAGTATGAATAATTTATTAACGAAAAGATTGATGCCGATGATATAGTTGAAATTAAACACTCAAGTGAAACCAAACGAGAAACAGGTTGGGATGAATATGACACTTGGGTTTCGACTGTCTACCGGGCTATAAAGAAAGGGATTAAGTTCTTTTTCTTTGTTTTATCTTCAAACTCTTATATATGATTATGAATATAGAAAAGATAAATAAAAACTTACAAATCTTAAAAAACGTAGCAGATAAACTTATAGGAGGTCAGTTGCATCCTGGAAATGTAGCACACGACGCACCAACTAAAGGATAAACGATCTCTAATTGTATCAAGAATCTCAAGGAAGCACTTAAAGATGATCTCCCCGAAGAAGAACTTAACGAAGATCCTTGTATAGACTGTCCTTGTGCAGATGATAATTGTGTCTGTGGAAGACTGTATGCATATTGGGAAAAACATAGTACAACGATATGAAACCAAGTATTATTTATTTTGGTAACCCTGAATTTGCTGTCGAGGGTTTAAGGGTCCTGCATAAAAGTGGCTATGAAATTCTAGGTGTTGTTACAGGAGAAGATAACCACGGAAGGCCTAGTGATGTCAAGAAGTATGCTCTCCAGGAAGGTCTTAGAATCTTTCAGCCACACTCTCTTAAGGACCCAGAATTTATCGACAGCTTAAGAGGGTTAGGAGCAGATTTATTTATTGTCGTGGCTTTCCGTATGCTTCCTGAGGTGATCTGGGGGATGCCTAAGTATGGAACTATTAATGCTCATGCTTCACTCCTGCCCAGGTTTCGAGGAGCTGCACCAATTCAATGGACGTTAATATCGGGCGAGGAAGAAACAGGAGTGACAATATTCAAATTAAAACATGAGATAGATACAGGAAATATATTATCCCAAGAGAAAATAAAGATTCTCCCTGAAGATAATCTAGAAACCCTGTACTCAAAGCTTATGGAAATCTCAGGTCATCTTCTCCTGGATGTTGTCGCCCGGGTTGATAGCGTCCAAGAAATTCCACAATCTGATGAAGAAGCAACTCCGGCCCCAAAGATATATCACTCGGACTGTGAGGTTCCTTGGGAGAAAACAACAACCGAGGTACATAATTTTATCAGAGGTATGTATCCTGGATGGACTAGACTTGAAGATGGGAGGGAACTTAAAATCTATAGGACCACCCCAAATCTAGAGATCAAAAACTTATCCCCAGGACAACTAGATACGGACCATAAAACTTATCTTAGATTTGGGACTGGAGATGGAAGTGTTGATGTCTTAGAATGTCAACTCCCAGGGAAAAAGAAAATGAGTGTCACCGATTTCTTACGAGGTTGGAGATAAAAAAATAAAAGGTAGAGGAACTTAATCCTTTACCTTCTTTATTATCTTAAGTCATAGGAAGATCCACTTGCTTCTTTTTCATATTATATCCTCCAATAATTTGATTCCATTCCAGGTGATTTTGAAAATTCTATTAACTCCCGTAAATTAGATTTCTTGCTTTCTAATTGTTTATAAAGTAAAGTAAGCAATCTATTTTTTGTATCATCAGTTTCATTCCCGTTACAAATTTGATCAAGAACATCTATCATTAGCTGATATGGGGAGAGAAGATTTCTAAGATGATTTCCAAGAGTTTCAGAGCTTGGTTTAATACCTAGAAGAGAGCTTAACTCAACCTTTACTGGACGAGAGTTTTCATTCTTCCTATAGAGTAAATATAATACCCCATTCTTGTCTTTTTCTAGAGAAGCATCCATTATAAATTTTCTATTACTTCAAGATTTATTTTATCAAGTTCGGATCAAGAAATTTAATCCTCTTTTGCAGCGAACTCTTTATTAGTATTATTTCTTCAATTCCAAGTATCATCCATTCTGAAGGGCTTGATTTTAAAAATAAACAATATACCCTTCTTATCTTATATCTATACTTTCTCAAATATTCGTTTATACCAAGGTAATGAATTATATCTCTGAATTCTATCTTCGAATGTCTCTAAGGTTTCCTTCATATCAGAGTAATTCCAATCTATTCTGTAGAGTCTATCTAATTCTTCAACTTTTACGGTATGATATCTTTCATTATTTAGACAGAGACAAACTTCTTCAGGATCATCATTCCAAGATAGATCTGGAAATAATTCTTCGTCTATTATCATGTCCAAATCTACATCATGGCAGCCCCAACATCCCTCACAAGTTTTATTTCTTATAGGTTTGTTTTTATATAGTTTTAATTTGCCATCTTCATCACGAGCTACATAAAAAATATTAGAATACCTACTCATAATAATTTAATACAAAGTTTAAGTTGTCCATAATAAGTATTTCCCTCAACGAAGCATTTATGACCATCTGGAGAAATCAAGTTATACCAATAATCGGGTTCCCATCCATTGGTTTCCCAGACATCAGTGTTTTCATCTTCCTTATATCCTTCTCCAAGAAGATATTCCTTAAGGATAATAAAAGGAATACACTTACTAAATTCCCACTCTTGATAGTGCTCAGTGTTATTATTATACCAGAGATCTTTAGGTTCGGTTCCTAAGACTCTTTTTATTTCATTGATTATTACTTCTTTCATAACTGCAAAATACTTCTTTAGGATTATCTTTCCACTGAAGATTCTTAAACATCTTTTTATGATAGTTGTCAGTAATCTTTATATAATTACTTCCACAAGACCAAAAACCAAATTTTTCATTTCTTTGCGGTTTTGATTTGAAAAGATAAAGATCTCCATTTTTATTCCTTGCTACAAACATAATATAATTTGTTTTTTACGTATATAAGGAAAAGAAGGAAGAAATTAGTCTCCCCTCTACCAATAATTTATTCTGCGCTTAATAGTTTCCGGTATATTATTGTCTTCTCTGATTTCATAATGGAACTCATTCTTTTTCACATCAATCCAGTCTACTTTATGAGTTAGTTTCCAGATATAATTAAAATCTAAAGAAAAACACCAAATAAACCTGAAAATAAAGAAAACCGTAACACAAAGTATATCAAACAAGGTATAAATTAAAACTAATAATATCCAAAGTACTTTATATATTCCTAAGTATTTCATAGATGGTTAAATCGGGCGGTTATAATTTTCTAAGGACATCGCAATAATTTTTTGAATCCCATGTATCATCCAAAATTTCTTTCTCCCTAGGTATCATTTCCAGTGATCTTTTATATAAACTTCACAAAATCCTTTTTCATTCTTGAGAACTCTTAATTTATATTCTACCATATTTGTTTTCCATATAGTTAACTTTTTAAAATTCTTTTTCTTCCTGTTTTAAAAAATACTTAAGAATTTTCAATAAATTTCATATCTTCAGAACAAAATTTTTCATCATAATCAACAAAACCTATTCTTTTCTTTTTACCTCTTTAGTTTCTGGCTCTTCATAGTTATAATACAAGTCAGCCAAAGATACTCCATTCTGTCTATCTTTCCCACTAAGTTTATATCCGGTTTTATTTGCAATTCTTTCCAAATTTTCACCTTTAAGAGGACAGAATTCATATCTAACTTTTAATCTGCCTTTCCTTAGTAAAGCATAATCTATATTTTTAAGATCTGTATTAAACGTAAATATCATCTTAGTTCTAGTTAAATCTCCATAAAGACCATCTACATCTATATAATTAAGAATATCTCCAATGATACTAGAAAATTTAGCTCCATTTTCTTCACGTTTTATAAGAAGTTGCTCACAGTCTTCAACTATAAACACTCTTTTCTCCCCATTCCAACCATTTAGTAAGAACATTCTAAACCTATCTTGATCCAAAAGAAGATACTGAGGGAGGATTACGAATCTTATATCTGGATTATCATATATCATCCTCTTTATATATGTACTCTTTCCACATCCAGGTTTACCATTAAATATACAAATCCCTCCGACATCAGATCTTAGGAAATTTTTGATTTTATCTTCCGGAAAATCAGTATTATAGTTATCTAAGAAATCCGGAGTTCTAAGTGATGCAGAAGGTCTGATATTAAGTGCATTTGAGACATATCTTCCGGAATTATCCAAAACTACAGTATCAACTCTATAAATTTCTTCCTTCCTTTCTATTCTTCCTCCAAATACTTCTTGATATTTTTTATAATATCTAGTTAGTATATCTATTGCTTTTTGGATAGAATCTGAAGTATAATATATTGATCCTACAGAAAAACATTTTCCTCTCATATCTTGACGAATACTTATAACCATATCATCCAAAAGCCATGTATGAGACTCTACTGTTATATCTGCATTAGGAGTCATTCCTTCGCTTATAGTATTAAAAAATACTGGATAAAATACACTGTTTCCTTTTTTGATTAATATGTTTTCTCCAAAAGATTCATGTGGATAATCTCTAGATATTTCCTCTAGAAGATTCTCAAATTCTTTTACATCATTTTCTTCAGGATATATCATAGATGAATCAAGAAGTTCATCTAAGCAAAAGACTGAGACCATATCAACACTTTTTCCTAATATTCTTTGAAGAGTTAACAATATAACTGAACAATCATAATTAGGATTAAGTTTCTCATTTGCAATTTCTAAAATTGTCTTTTCGTATAATTCTTTCGTTATTTTCATACATTTATAAGAAAATTACGCTTCCACAAAACTGAGATTCTTAATAATGAAGGTTAAATTTTATAAATTAAATATATGAAATGTACAGCTCAAAAAATCCTCATTTCTGTATTAAAGGATGAGGATAAAAAAAATGATTTAGGTTTAGTTCTTCCTAGTACAACAAAAAACGAGGGTATTGAAAGAGCCAAAGTTATTTATGTAGGGGAAGAAGTTACCACAAAGATTGATGAAGGTGCAGAAATCTATATTTATGGTGGATCTGGAAAAGAATTTACCTCACCAGAAGATAATCAAAAATATAGAGTTATTTCTGTTGCCGATATTATTGTAATTTTTTAAACAAACATTATGAGTAAGAAAATTGATTTTACGAATGCCAAAATGATAGAAGGCATAATCAAAAGTGTAGATGCTATTTCTAAGACCCTTGGACCTAAAGGATCTTGTGTTGCTATTCAAAATTCTTGGGGAAATCCAGATATTACACGAGATGGAGTTACTGTCTCTAAGAATATCGCTTTCAAGGATCCCGCTATGAATATGGGAGCTCAGTTAGTAAAAGCTGCAGCTACAAAAACAGAAGAACAGGCTGGTGACGGAACTAGCTCTACATCAATTTTAATTAAAGAAATGGTAACCAAAGGACAACGTTATCTTAGTAATGGAGCCAATCTTAATGAAATAAAAGATGGTATGGAAAAGATGACCTCTTGGGTTACAAATTTTATAAAAACAAATTCTATTCCGGTAGATGGAGATCTTGAGAAAATTCGTAAAGTAGCTACAATTTCTGCTAATAACGATGCTGAAGTTGGAAATCTTATTGTTGATTGCATGAGTAAGGTTGGAACTAAAGGTGTTATTACCGCCGACGTTTCTTCCGGGCTTGATACAACAGTTGATATAGTTTCGGGCTTTAAGATTAATCGTGGTTGGGCTAGTCCTCATTTTATTACTTCTCCAGAGGATGGAAAATGTGTAATGGATAACCCGGTCATAGCAGTAATCGGAGAAAAGATATCTAGTGTTCCTCAAATTCTCCCTGCCATAGAAGCATCAATAAAAGTTCTCGGAGGAAGACCGTTGCTTATTATTTGCGACGATATGGATGAGAATGTTCTTACCACGTTAGTCATGAATGTTCTACAAGGAGCTCTAAGATGTTGTGTAGTAAAAGGTATAGATTTTGGAGATAATCGCGGTAATATTCATGAAGATATAGCCGTCGCAACTGGAGCAACGTATATATGCCCGGAATATGGTTTATCGGCGGCAGATATGAAGGTAGAAAATCTTGGATCCTCTGGTAAAGTAGTTATTTCTAAAGATTCTTGTATTATTTATGAAGGACATGGAGATAAAGATGATATCCAGGCACGACTAGATATTCTTACTAAACGGTTTGAAGATCCTGCCATCTCTGATTATGAAAAGAATAAGATTGAATCACGTATTTCTTGTCTCTCAGGGGGTATTGGTATCATTAAAGCAGGTGGAGCTAGTGATGTTGAAAAGCAAAATAGAAAAGCTACAATAGAAGATGCCATCCTTGCTTCAAAATCCGCTATAACAGAAGGAGTAGTAGCAGGAGGTGGATCTATGTATCTTAAGGCATATCAATGTGGAAGAAGAGAATTCCTGGAGAAAGAAAAGAAGAATATGACAAAAGATGAACTCTCCGGAGCTGAAATTGTTCTAGAATCCTTAAAGAGCATAGTTTGGACTATCGGTGAAAACTCAGGAATTCAGGGAGACGTACTTATCGAGAAGTTATCTAAGTCATCTTCTAAAACTTCAACTGATAAGGTATTTGGTTATAATGCTAAACTTAATAGATTTGGAGACCTCTTAGAAATGGGAGTTCTAGATTCTGCCAAAGTTCTTAGAGTGAGTCTTGAGAATGCAGTAAGTGCAGCATCCATGTGTCTTCTGACTTGTTGTGTTATTACTGACGAAGAAGAACAAAAGAAAGATGAATAAATATGGCTAGTATAAATTTTGAAGACTATCAGAAAAATCAAGAAGGTCCGACTGAAGAGAGAAAAAGCTTTTCAGTTGGATCCCTTGAAACTAAAGATACTCAATATTATGTCGAGGAAGATAATGTACTCTTCGATTTTATAGAACTAGATTTTGGAGATCAAGGTATAGGTGTCGAGGTTTGGATGTCTTTTCTTGGGGAGGAGTTTAAAATGAAAGTAGATATGCTCTCTAAAGAAGACTTCGATAATCTTGATGTTGGAAATTTCTTAGGGATTCATCTCATGGAAAATCTAGGATGTCTTAAATGTAGAAGTGAATTCTTTGGAAAATTGTGTGACCTAAAGCACGGAGACGAAGAAGATGAAGAAACCTAACTCACTACAATTCGTACTTAGCGCCAAGAAAATAATCTCGGTTAATGCATTATATGGAGCTAAACTTACCTACTCCGGAACTAGACCTGTTGCTACTCTCTATAAAAAGTCAGAAGCAAAGAAAATGGAGAATTACATAAAGGAACAAGTAAAAGCTCTAGATATACCAAAAAATCATCCATGGGTAAATAAAGATACTAAGTTTAAGTTTACTTTTACTGTCATCTTTAAGAATGGATATTTTATGAGAGACCTAGATAACTGCTGTAAAAATCTTATAGATGGCATATTTAGGGCTCTTGGTTATAATGATAGTCATATATGTGAAATCCACTGTAATAAAACACTTTGTCCTGATATCCCTGAAGAAAAAATTTGTATAGAAATGTCAGAGTTTACCGGAGAGTCTAGATTCGATAAACTGACAGAAAAACCATATACCCCAGGAAGAATATTTTTAGGAGGAACATGCCCTGAATGGAAAGGTAAACAATGGAGAGATGAATTAATCCCAGAACTAGATAAACAGGGAATTTCATATTTTAACCCCATTGTAAAAGACTGGACTCCTGATTGTATTGAGATAGAGAATCAGGAAAAAAATGAAAAATGTGACTGTGAACTATATATCCTAACCCCATCCATGAAAGGTGTATACTCGGTTGCTGAAATAATAAATGCAGCATATGAAGCTTCGGTTGGTGGTTATGGTTGTCTGCTCTTTGGAATTCTAGGAAGTAAAGAAGATTGGGGAGAAGGTATGTGGAGATCTCTAGAGGCAACTGTAAAAATGGTTAATGAAATATCGGGAGGATCAAAAAGAATAATAGCCTCTTTCTTGGAATCCCCGGTAGATATTCTTAATTATATAAAAAAGAAAAAAAGAAATGGAAAAAGTTAAAAGATTTTCAGAAATTACAACAGAAATGTCCCAAACTTATGAGAGAAAAAATAATGATTACTCTGATAGTTTTGGACAAAGTATTAAAGAATTTGGTCCTGTCGCAGGAGTGGTTAGAATATCCGACAAATTTAACCGACTAAAATCTCTCCTCCTGGGAAAGAATCAGCAAATGGTTACTGATGAAAGTGTTCTGGATACACTCACGGATATGGCCTGTTATTGTATAATGCTTAGAATGGAACTGGAAAATGAAAATTCGCAGTATAACAGATGTAATAACCAATTCTAGCACAGAGGTTTTTGCATACGTCGATAAAGATACAATTAAGAAAATAAAAGAACTATTTAATCTTATAGTATCTTTAACCTCTGGAAAGGGATGTTTCGATGATTATTTTGAAATTTCTCTTGTCCCGGATGAGTGTGCAGAAGACTATTGGGATGGAGAAAAACCTTGGGAAGATCTGAATGAAGAAGAAAAACTTGATTTCTGTTTAAATTACGAGAATCCACAATATTTAATGCCAACTGTCAAGATAGAACCAAAACACCAAGATACCCCAAAAGAATTACTAAGATATCTAGAAGATCTTGGTGATCTTGGCTTGAATGATGTGGATGCTTACTACGACTAAAAAAAAGAAGGATTGAGAACTAAATCTCTTTCCTTCTATTATTTTTTTATTCCCAAACTAAAGAGTCATAAGAGCCTTTATATATCGCATTAAGATAAAAATCAGCATCTTCTTTTGGAACTGGAGTAAAATTATGGCAATCAACTCCTACATCTAATCCTACCCAAGGTTTAACCATTTGTCCACCATGAATGTGACCAAACAAACTATGACCAATCTTAGGTGGTTCATGACTAAGATAATAACTCATATAATTTCCTGGATCTATCACTTCAACCCCGGGAGGAATAGGAGTCTTACCATCTCTTTCATAATTCCCCAATATCAATTTTATTTTCCCGTTGAGATATTGGGCCGGCCATGACTCTCCAAAATCCCCAAGATGATATACCACGTCGTTAGGTTTCACTATAGAATTCCAGCGTTCTATCATAGTCCAATCCATCTCATTAACATCTCGGAATGGTCTCTTTGATAACTCTAAAGCACGCTGAGAACCAAAGTGAGTATCCGACGTGAAGAAAATCTTGGGAGAATGGGAGAGGATTTTTGATTTTAGTTCCTCTATACATTCCTCGATGGTTGTATGTAGCACCTTTCCTTGTTCCTCAACTTTCTTCTCAAAATATCTACGCCCAGGAAAATCAGGGAAACAACCAAATACACATCCAGGTCTCTTATAAAATTCCCCAAATTCCGTTCGAGTTGTTTGTCCATAGTCTCGGCCCTGTATATTTTCAACGGGAGAAGGAATCCAGAAAAGAATAAAATCAGAAATCTTTAGTCCTATTGTTTCCCACTTAACTTGCTCATTAAAATCAAAATCCTTGTAATCATATCTCCTAGGCGATATCCAAGTCAAACCGGGAATTACAGGAAGATTATGTTGCCATGGAGAAGATCCGTTTATGGGGCCGGCAGTAAAGCATTTAAACGTATCCTGAAGACCATCTAAAGTTTCTGGACAACAAACTAAATCTAATCTCCTCATTTATTAGTATACCAAATAAAGAAAATTAATATAAGAATTCCTATCAACATACTACCCCAGATAGGACTTAAGACAATCCACCAACTCCAGTCTATATATCCTGTGAGCTTGAGGACAATAAATACAATACCTAAGAGACTAAAAAATCCTATTGAAGAATTACTACTACTACTGTTTTGCATATCTACTTTTTATAAGATTTAACGTTTCTACCCAATCTACACAATCATTAGAATCAAGAGGAAGAAGAGATCTATCATCAATAATAAGATCACTATAAACCTTCCTCGATGTGCTCCAATCTTTCTGGTAGGGATTTTCATTTACTCCAATAAGTGAAATACCTTGAGATGCACACCAATCTATGGCATCCTGAAGAACTGACTGATGAGAATCCCAAACCCTCTTTTTGACTGCTCTCCCAGATGAATCACAATAATGGTCATGATCTCTTTGAGTTAGTAAAATAAACTTAGCTCCTAAATTTTCTTCCATCCACCTGAGAGATTCAAGAAGATTTGGAAGAGGCTTAGGATCAAAAACCGGAAACTTAAGAGTATTAACCAAAGTTCCATCAAAATCAAGACTTACAATAAAATTCTTTTTCATACATAAATAAGAAAAACAAGCCTACACAAGAGCAGTTAATGGATATCAGATAAAAGAACAATAATTAAATTTTTCCTAGGTCTGTTCCCCTTGATTTTCCTCCTAAAGTTGTCAATCAAGCCTACCCTCGTTCCTTTCACTTTGTTTCAGTCACTTGCCACCAGACCTTCTTTTATCGCTTCGCTCAAAAGAGAAATATATCCCTATAAATAATGAGGAAAATTTTTATATGTAATTCTGAAAAAAATTCTTATAATTTCCAAAATCCTATCTTTCTTACTTAAATCTATCGAACGAAGTGAGAGTAAAAGACTGGGCAGGCTTTTCGAAGCTTTAGCGAAGAAAAGGGTTGGTTTGGAAGCCCAGTCTTTATAGTTTGAAAAATTATATGATATTTATGGGGGATTTTTTGTTTTCTATATTTCTTTAAGACCAAAACTGTTTTTAGAAATTAAAACACCCACTTTTTACTAGTAAAAATCAATGAAAACCTTATATATGAAAAGAAGAAATAACTTTAACTGAGATCCCTTTAAGCCACTCTATATGGTTTTAGAGGATTTTATTTTAAGTGAACTCTTTATTATGTTAAACTAAAAATAAGGTTTTTATTATGAATAAAACTAAATTAAATGTTCCTTATGGGATACAATTTATTTCAGAATGGGAAGATTATATTTTTCCCAAAGGTCATGTTATAGTAGATAAAGGAGTAACTGGTTGTGGGTATACAGAATACTGTCTTACTAATAGTCTTCCTATAGTTCTTTGTTCACCTAGAAAATTATTATTGGAAAATAAAAGTGAACAACACCAAGGAGATCCTAATATTCTTTATGTAAGAAATGACTTAGGAGAATATAAAGATGTCCTAGATCTTAAAACTAAAATTAAATCATTTATTGGATATTGTTTTAATGATCTTAATGAACCCCCAAAATTACTAGTAACTTATGATTCTTCATATTATATAAGAGATATTCTTATAGAGATGAACTTACTAGATAGTTTTTATTTTGTTATTGATGAGTTTCAGAGTATTTTCTTAGATTCATTCTTTAAATCAGATATAGAGTTTGATTTTGTAGAGAATCTTAAAGTTTGTCCAAATGTATTATATTTATCTGCTACTCCTATGTTAGATAAATATTTAAAGAGGGTAGATGAATTTAAGAATCTTCCTTTCTTTCAACTAGATTGGTCTGGTACAGGTTATGTAGAAAATATAGTTCTTCAGAGAAAACAAACTAAGTCTTTATTTGGAGAATGTAAGAAGATTATAGAGGATTATAAGAAAGGTAAATATCCTATGACATTAACTAAAGATAATGAGTTAGTTATCTCTAATGAAGCTGTATTTTATTTTAATTCTATATCTGAAATAATCAAGTTAATACATAAATTAGAATTATCTCCTGATGAAGTTAATATAATATGTGCAAATACTAAAGAAAATCAGTCCAAACTAAATAAACTTTCTAGAGATCTTAAGTATGATCCTAAGAAAGGAGAAGGATTTAAGATAGGTAGAGTTCCTCTTAAGGGAGAGAAGAATAAGAAATTTACTTTTTGTACTAAAGCTGCTTATATAGGGAGTGATTTTCATTCTACTTGTGCTAGTTCTTATGTCTTTGCTGATCCTAATATAGATTCTTTAGCTTTAGATATTTCTCTAGATTTACCTCAGATAGTAGGAAGACAAAGAAATAAAGACAATCCCTTTAAGAATAATATCATAATTTTCTATAAGACCCTCAGAAAGAGTGAGATTATGACAGAAGAAGATTTTGATAAAAAACAAAAAGAAAGAAAAGAGTCTACAAAAAATTTATTGGATATTTTTAATAATTTATCATTAAACCAAAGAAATGATTATATTAAAAAATTAAAATCAGATATTAAAGTTTCTCAATATTCTGATGATTTTGTAAGTATATCTAAATCTACTGGTCTTCCTGTATATAATAATTTTATAGAGATAGCAAATGAAAGGGCTTGGGAAGTATCTCAGAAGGATTATCAAGACAAGATTTCTGTTACCAAAGCATTAAATGAGATTACTTCTAATATTTCCGAATATCAGAATGATCTAGAGAAAGAGATAGATGATTTTCTAGACAATCATTTCTATAAAACTGGTATATTTCATGAAAAGATGAAAATATACTGTGAATTTATGGATAAATATAATGGAAATCAGGAAGTTTCAGATTCATTATATTTCAGAATTAAAGATGATAGATATAGAAGGTATTATAATTTCTATGGTACTTCTGGATGTTCTTCAAGAAAATACCAAGAAGGAAATTTATATTCTGGTATGATGAATGTTTCTAAAGAATCTGAGTTATCTTCCATTATATATTCTAAATTTAAAGTTGATTCCAGGTATACTTTAAAGGAAATCAAGTCTACTCTTCAAGATATATACAGAGATTTAGGTATTACTTCTAAACCTAAAGCAACTGATTTAGGGAAATATTTTAAACTTGAGAGAATTAAATTTTTTGACTCTCAAACTAAAAAGAGAATTGAAGGATTTTTATTAAAATAGTTATTTATGATATATTTAATTAGAACTTATGGAAAAAATGGAGAATCAATATTAAAAATTGGTTTTGCTAGTGACTTAGAAAGAAGAATGTCTCAGTATTTTTATGCTAATCCTTTATTTGAATTTGTATCTTCTAGAGAGGGAGATGAATTATTAGAGAAGTTACTTCATTATTACTTATATTATAAAAGATTTCAATATAAGGTAGATGGAAAACTCAATGAATGGTTTATTGATGATCCTGAAGTTATTAAAATATTTGATATCTCAATGGAAGATTTGGAGAAAGAACTTTGGGAAAATAGAGATAAGGTATTTGATCTAAAAGGGAAACTTAAAAATTCTTTAGATTATAAATTATTTGAATATTTATATCAAAAGAATAAGGAAGATTTCATAGGAGAAAAATATATTCTCGATGAAAATAATAAAGTCATAGAAACTTCTGCAAAAGATATAGATATTGTATTTTGGAAAAAATATTATTATGAAAATTCTATAATTTATCCTTTTAATGCTAATCCAGATGAAGAAATAGAAAAAGAAGTAAATATATTTTTAAATTATTATTTTCTCAAAACAGGATTATTTGCAGAGAGATTAAAATTATACTGTGAATTTATGGATAAATATAAAGAGGATCAGAGAGTTAGTAATTTACTTAATTCGATGATAAAAGATCCAGATTTTCAAAAATTTTATGATTTTTATGGAAATTCAGGTTGTAAAGCTAAAAAATATTTAAGATTAGATTTGGAAAAAGGAATTGTTGATAATACTGAAGATAAACAATCAAAATTAATATTAGAATTAGATAAATATTTTAAGCCTTCTTTAAAATATACACTTAAAGATATAAAAAATAGTCTAAAAATTATATATGATGAACTTGGTGTCTCAAATTCCCCAAAAGCTTCTGATATTGAAAATTATTTTGAAATTAAACCTATTTTAATACAAAACAAAGAAACCAAGAAGAGGGATAAAGGATACTTAATAATTTCTAAAAAAGTAATATGATAGACTTAAAACCAATTGTTATAGAAGCTTTTACTGATGTTTACCTAAATTCTACTCCTTCCGGAAATTTTGAAGTTCTAAATTCTCTGCCTGGGGATTGGTTTTTGGATTTTTATATATCTGAAGAATTATTTGAAATTATTATAAATAGATACATAGAAAATTATGGACTTTCAGGTTATATACGTAATAAATTTGAATCTTCTATGTATCTTGGTCCTTCTCCTAAATTTTTCCCTAAAAACTCTTCCCAGTGACCTTGAATATCTTAATTATGAATAATGTTTAACTTTAACCAATGCTTTGTAGTGTTGGTTTTTAATTTAGTTTTTATGGACGAAGATGATTTTTTGTTAGATGAGGAAGATGAGGATACTTACCTCTCTCCTGAAGAAATTACAGACTCCGATGACGATGATGGTCTAGGAGATTTAGAGGAAGATGATTCTGCAAAACTTGATACTTCGCTTTATAAGGGAAAATTGTCTGATGATGAGCTCTGGTTTATCACTGCTTATAATGATGTAGCAAAATGTAAAGAAATCGAGGAAGCGGCTACCATAATTGTTTTAGCTAATCCTCAACACACTTCTACTAATACAGTTGCTCAGATCATTAAAGATATGTTTCATAAGCAGGGTCACTCTAGAATGCAAAACACAAAGTATCAGCAAGGTCCTCTTAGAGGTGAAGATATGAAGGGTATTGTAGATGATGAAAATGACGACGTTGACATAGAAGTTAATAATGAGTTAATGGAAGAAATCAAGAGTATGGTAAATGGTTTTGTAGAATATCTTGCCACTCGTGATCTTTCTGAGGACTCTATTACTTCAAGGCGTAGAAAACAGCGTCAACTTCCTGCATTTATTATTTTTATGTTCTCTTCTGGTATTTACGACTTTATTCTCGGCTGTCCTTCTATGCCGGCCGAATATCAAGAACAGATTTCTTTTGCCCTTAAGAAGATAAATCAAGCCAAATATGATATCCTTGAAGAGATGGCAAAGAAATATGATGAAGCTGGAAGACCGGAAGTAGCTCAGAAGGCAAGAGATATGGGTTTGTCTTGGTTCTATCGTGAGCCGGCCGAAGTACGTACAGCCGCTGAGTATCGTGATTTAAATCTAACAGCCGAAGATATTGATATTTACCGTGAGTTTAGACCAAAGTATACAAATCTTACTTCAGCATTAACCCAAGATGTAATTTCGGATTATATCGAGGTTGTTATTGATCCGAAGAAGGGTATATATGAGAAGCTTAAGGATAAAACAAGATCTGAAGCTATAAATGATGTTAAGAGAGTTTTCAAAGAATGGGCAACACAATATCAACCTGAAAATTCTGGATTAGCTGATAAACTTATTTTCAAGAATATATGATGGATGAATTAAATTTTCCTAGTCTAGAACTTCTTACTGATGAAGCTATTCTGGACTTTACTTCAGATCCGACTACAGGAAGACAACGAGTACTTTCAGACCATCGAGATGCTAACATGAAGTATAAACCTTTTAGACCGTGGATTAATGGACCTTATGATCTTGAAATCTTTGGTAGTCCCTACGTAGATCAATGTCTCTGCGGAAAGGTTCATCAAGTTTCAGATCAACCATGTCCTGTCTGTGGTTCTAAAGTTTATCCTATCGAAGAAGCACTAAGAAGGTTTGCTAGAATTGAATTGCCTTTCTATTATCTGAATGACCTAAGATTTGAACTTTTTTTAGAACTCTTCAACGAAATTTTCAAGGATTCCAAGATTACTACTAACTTTGCAAATCCAGATTTAAGGGTTGGTGGTTATAGTAATTCAAGATCCTCTAAAAAACTTGGAATAAAAGTTTTCGATTCCTGTCAATTTGAGTATATTCCTAAGATGAAAGAATTGGTTGTCTCTGAGTTTATAACGGATGAGGCTAAATGTTCTTATGAGGGATTACTTAAGATATTGGAGGAGAACTTTCCTGACCGAGTTTCAGATTTCAAGAAGATAGTAAACAAACTTTATATTGTACAGCCAGCCGTCATGAGACCTTTTACTGTTACAATCCAAGGAGGAAAACGTGTACTTGGCTCTCACCGTATGAGTATTTGGTATAGTACAATTATCAGATTATGTTGTGTACAGGATAAAGCAGCAAATGAACTTAACTACGAGGTGGTCATGAGTAAATTTAAGACCCCCGGAGAAAGAGTTAGATATACTGCACTTCTTAGAGCACTTCTTAATGTTGGTAAAAAAGAAGCAACCGAACTTCTTAACACCTCTAAAGAAAATTTATCCCGTATATTATATTCTGTCCGAACAAAAAATTCAGCGCGATGTCCTATTATTCCAAGCACAACTCTTAAGATAGATGAAGTTGGTATTCCTACTCATATTGCTTATGAAATGTGTAGGTCTGGTTTTGTCAAATATCTTATGGAGAAACTTAATTTTACAGAAAAAGAGGCTCTCCGTAGTACAAAAGAAGAGTTTGACAATCCTGAAATTCGAAATCTATTCAAAGAGTATGCAGAAAAACAATTAGTGATACGTTAGGTCTGCGCAACCTGGTGTTACTATTTAAACATTATGAAATGCTGGAAACCTTTAATGGAAATCAGCAGTCAAAACATTATCTTATATCCCAAAAAGAAAGGAGGTTATATGAAAAAGAAACGTAAACTCTTCTCTGGGTGGGATAGAGCTCAACACATGAGAGAACTACATGCTCAGGGAAGATATAAAGGTGTAGATACTAAAATAGGTCAGTGGAATGTTTCAGACGAGAAGAGACAGAGAATGACCATGCTTTATGAACAAAATAGACTTGACAAAAATTCTCATGGATACGGCTCTGAATATCATATGAGACTAAGAAATCGAGAACTATTACATAATAAATTCCAAGGAGAGAGCGGTTATTTCTATTTCCTTGAATTTCCTATGTCAATTAAAGTAGGATTTTCAAAGGATTGGGAAAGAAGAACAACAAAACAGATATTGGGAGGAACAGTTATAATGATTATCTCCGGCCCAACCAATGATCTTGCTGACTTGGAATTTGATACTTTCATGAAATTTAAAGATTATACACAACTTTCTGCAGACGGAAAAAGATATACTGAATACTTGGATAAAAAAATAAAACCTCAAGTAACAAGATTTCTTAATGAAGCTGTAAGAAAGAATCCCAAACTAAAATATGAGATAAGATAATGATTCAACGACTATGTATAATATTTCAAAGATATAGTCTAGAGATGTAAAAGTCTCGTCTAAATCGCGCACCAAGTCTCCATAGAGTGAATATTTGTGGAGGATAAAAAATTATAAATTGCTGAAACCTATATAAAGGAATCAGCAGATATATATGAGTTCTAGAGTTATTTAGATGATGAAGGATCATTTAATATATTGTTTAACTCAAATAATTCTCGAACTTATTTCAACGACTATATATAATATAAAATGATATAGTCTAAATTAATAAATATAATTTATTAAAAATTTGGAGTATTCGCTTTTTTGTATGCATTTGCGTTTAAATGAAACAGAAGACGAACTTAAAAAGGACAGATCTGAATTGGGACTATCAGAAAATGGAGCACAGAGAGAGAACGTTTATGGAATAGAACTACCCATTAAAAGCAGTGGGAAAATTAATTTATTACTGGAAGAGAAATTCATATCTTAATCAGTATCTTACATAATAAGATCAACGACTATATATTAATTGGAATTGGTATAGTCTGAAATAAATGATAACTTTATTAAAAATTGCGCTATATGTTCTCCGTTCAATGCTGACTTCGATGGTGATGCAATGGCCATACACCTAGTCCCAGATAATGAAGACGTAAAAGAAGAAACATATTCGAGGATGAGCCCCAGATATGTTAATGTGTATAAGAAAAACAACTCACCAATTTTTGTACCTGACCATGAAACTTTAAATGGTTTGGCTTTGGCAAGTGAAGTTGTTTGTGAAGATCCAGAGGAAATGAATGATCCTAAAGAATATTTTACTTCATACTCAGATATTATCAAAGCAGTAGAGGTAGATAAAACTTTAGATTATCGTAAACCTATTGTCTTCACAGGAAAAATAGGCTCAGAAGATTATAAAAACAAGATTACAACGGCGGGTCGTCTCAGGCTTTCTAAAATCCTTGATGCTGATATTGAGAAAATTCAGAATATCCAAGGAAAACAAATCTTAAAATGGCCTTATAGAATTTCCGCCGGCACTGGAGCTGATATATACCAGTGGACATATGATCAACCAGATGGAGTGGAAAAAATGAATGCTCTACAGAAATTTGGTCTTCATGTTGTTACTGTTCTTGGTAATGTGTCTTTCGATTTTTCTACACTTTATGTCAACACAAATTCAGAAACTTACAATGAGATAAGAAAAATTGTAGATGATCCTAACCTTACTGACCAACAAAAACTCCTCATGGTCAATAAGAAATATAAGGATTATTGTAAGGAGGTCCAAGGTAGATTTGATTCTGACCTTAAGGATGAATTGAAAAGAGCAAACCGTGTTAAGTTGCAATCTATAGCTGATATTAATACACCACAGCTTAGTATAATGAGCAAATTATAAATACAAATTGCTGGAATCTAAATATAGTAATCAGCAGTTAATGATTAATTCAACGACTAAATTTATTTTTAAAATGATATAGTCTAAATTTATTATTATTTTAATAAAGTCAATGATTATTTCTGGTGTAGATGAAAAAGTTGTAGTTAATCATGGTTCTCTTTATTCTGGACTTTCTGAAAAAGAGTACGCCTATCATAGCATAGAAAATCGATCCCTTAAATATTGATTTGAGGCCTTACTAAGAGGAAAATTTTGTATAATGCTGGAAGTGAATAAACATAATCAGCAGTTAAATTAAGACGTATTAAAAATAAAATGGAAAACAATTTATTAGAAATATTTAATGAACTGAATCCAGAGAAAGGTATTAAACATTTAGATTATATAAGATTTACTGGAGTTGGGAAAAAGAAAGAAATCTTTATTCCATTTTGGCTTTCTAAAATATTAAATTGTGAATCTTCTTGGTATAATGGAAAATATGTTTCAAGAATTTTACGAAAAAATAATATAAATGTTCAAATTTTCTACGATTCAGTTATATTAGGGTTAAAAGATATAAACCACCGCCCTACTTGTCCAATCTGTGGATCTCCTTTAAAATTTCGAACAATATCTCATGGATATGAATCAACTTGTTCTAAAGATTGTCATTCAAAGCTAAAAAGAATTAGTTATGACAACACAGTTGAAATGAAAAAGAAGGGAGATAAAGTATCAGAATTAGTGAAGCAAAAGATAAGTAAATCACTAAAAGGACGACCTATTAGTGAAGAAGCTAGACGAAAACGTTCTGAGTATATGAAAGCTTTTGCTAAGACTGAAAAAGGGAAAGAATTTTATAAACATGTTGGTGAAATTAATGCTAAATCCAATAGAGAAATTCTAAATGGAGAAAAAATTATTAATACTCCAACGGGATATTATGTAAATTCTAGATTTAAAAGAGGAAAAGTCTTTGTAGAAACTTTTAATAAGATGTTTACTTATGATAGTAGTTGGGAATTATTGTTTATAGAATATTTTATGGATGAAAATAATATTTCTGATATATTAGTATTTGATAGATGTAAACAAGAAATTCCTTATGTCGATCAAGAAGGTAAATCAAGAAATTATTCTCCAGATTTTTATATCAAATTCGTGTCCGGAATTCGATTAGTCATTGAAATAAAACCTAAGTTTTTATTAAGCAGTGACGAAAAAGTTAAATTAAAAATAAAAGCAGGAGAGGAGTTTTTCAAAGATAAAAATATTAAATATCTTGTTTTTACCGAAGATGTATTCCTTGAAAAAAGTCTTGGAAAGATGAAAATCAAGACAAATTTTAATATAAATGATTTTAATAATTAATTAAATATACGTCTTTAATTCAACGACTATATACAATTTAGTATGATATAGTCTTTTGTTGTATAGAAATTATATAACAGAAAAGCAATCAATAAAACAGATGGGTGTGCCTTCGAGTGGATATTGTTTTGAGTTAGATGTCCACTTAAAAATACATACAATGCTGAGACTTTCCTGGATTTGTTGTCGAGAAACCAGGACCAAAACAATCAGCAACTTTAATTAATTATTTTATGGTTAAATTAGAAAAAATTACTAGTCTTATTGTTGCATTAGGTACTCTTTTGACAGCTGTAACAAACCTGTATAAAGAATATAATGCACAAGAAGAAAAGAAAAAGAAACAAAATTCTTAAAGCTCAACGACTATATATGTTACTTGATGATATAGTCTAGGTCCTATTACCGTTTATAATAGGCGATGTATACTTACGGCCGGAGAGAGTATACACTGATTTAACTCGACAATTAAGCTTCTTGATGAATAATTACAGATATGAACTTGGGGAAGATCCTGAGAATAAATGTATCATGATTCCTAGATATAGAGCGGCCGGTAGAGTTTCGCCTGATGGAAAACGGTATCCAAGCAGGGAAATAAAACCAGACGAAAAAGATCTAGTTCCGGTAAGAAGTATAATCACCAAATTCTCTAATCCTGATATAGTCACCCCAGATTGTATCAGTAACAAGTATAAAGATTTAACTGAAGGAGCCGCTATTGGTACGTCATTTGGTACTAGCCTCAATTTAATTTCCGTGGGGCATTAAATATTAAATTGCTGGAAGATTTTAAATTTTAATCAGCAGTAAAGATATTATTCAACGACTATATAATATAAAAAATGATATAGTCTAAAACTGTATTTTAAATATTGTTTTAAAGCACGGAATCCATAACACAAAGCGCCCTTGGTTTGAAACATGGTTAAATAAAGCTATGTATAAATATAATTAATTGCTGGAAACCTATATAGAGAAATCAGCAAATCATTAGATCTAAACGACTATATATTATTTCTAAATGATATAGTCTGTCAATGTGAAAAAATCATATTGATATAAACGGGACATGAAAGAATATTGCAAGAAGAGGGTATATTATACGCTCCTAAGGCAGTAAAAAATATTAGAGAAGAAGGTAAATTTATGGTTCTTGAATGTAATAGTGGAGGAGACTTAAAATATCCAAGGCCAGAAAATTTAGTATTAACTCCAAATAAAACTTTCAAAGGCGGTGATATTATAGGAACTGCTTATAATACCTCCTCACCTATAGTCAAGTTGAATTCGTTGATTAAGTTATTCAGAGCAACTGGAAATAGGGGAAAGAGGTATTTTGAGAAGGATGATATTATTATTTCAGAGTGTTATGCTTATGAACCTGGAGTTATTACATACAAAGAAAATAAATCTGGAGATATAGTTGTAGAAATTGGAGGGGTAAGATATACACATAATCCTTTAAGTATGTACTATTATCCTGAAGGAACAAAGATTGAAAAATATCAGCGTTTTTGTTCAGGTGTAGTAGATATGGGTCGTGTTGTTTCTAGGTTTGGAAATAACTTGCAGGATATTTATGTTGTATTTCGTAATCAATTCTATACACTTGTTGACGGAGATTATGTGAAAAATGGTCTTAGTCCTCATTCAACTCAGGAAGAACTTTGTGAAATGCTCTTTATATCTCTGTTGAATGTAGATTATGATCCTACCCAAGATAAGATTCAAGATATTCAGTATCTAGGAACTAACTCAGGTATTATGAACAACAATTCATTCTATACTATGTTGTCTTATGGTTATTCATCCAGAGTAATTTCAAAGGCACTCCGAGGTGAAGCTGTTCTTAAGAATGACGTTATGACAGATACTATTCTTGGTATGCTTATTCATAACAAATTAGATGATTAAAATGATTAAGATAGAATTTGATTTACCTGAATTTGAGAAAGAATTGAATATATCTGTTACCTTAAGAAAGGATGGTGAGGTTATAACTACTTCATCATCCTCTCCAGAGGTTAAAACGGAAGTGTCCTCGTGGAAACAAAAACCGGAGGAAGAGATAGTTACACAGATTCCATCAAAGAAATCCGCTGGAGGAAATATGATGGACATAAGTTTTTAAATAGATGATTGAAACAGTAGATAAAACTAAGGATAATGATGTTTATTACTATAGAATACATATCTCTTATGAAATCCCATATAATGTTTTAGATTCTAAGGATGAGGATATAACAAGAGCTAGGGATATTCTTTATGATAGACTTAGTAAAAGTATACCTGAGAAATATGAAAGATTCTCGGTTAAGTTGGTTTTATCACAGCTTAAGGATAGTTTAAATTATATAGTTACTTATACATCTTTCTTTAAATGTCCTGAAGGTTTACCAATGGAGGAATACATAGAAGCTAGGGAAATAAAGAAAAATGTAGAAAAAGAATTAGAAGAATTTTTCGAATCCATAGACTGTGATTATCAACAATTAAATATAAAATCATTTAACTAATGAGTAACTTTAACGAATTCTTTAAAAACAAAGGTTTAAAAACAATTGTAGATAAGTTTTTTGATGGAGTTGATGCTTATAATCCAAAAAACAAAATCACAAATCTTAAATACGAAATTGTTCAAGAGCCACCGTATCCTGCAAGTTATTACATCGAAAATGATCTAACAGCATCTCACAAAGTCAAAATTACGTATGATCTTAATGATGATGGAGTGGAGAGAGAGACTGAGTTTGAAATCCCCAAAGAAATTGATGGAACTTTTATTATTGAGGGAGCTTATCGTATCTCTACTAATAAATTGGGAAACGATTATGACTGTAGAATGAAGTTTCTTGGTGCTGGAGAACATATAATAAATTTCGACTATGATCGCAGATATGATGTTGATAAAAAGGTTCTGAAGATACGTAGACAAAATCTTAATCTTAATGGTAATGAAAAACCTCTTGAAATTCACTATGATCAAATAGATGAATATGAGGATAAAGAATTACTAAGATTAACTCCAAGACAGATCAAGAAACTGGAAATTAAACTAGATCTTGATTATAAACCTGAATTTATTACACGAAAGCTTATAAATGAATGTATAGCTTTTGGAGACGATAGATTAAAGGACTTGATTATTGATAAGTCTATAAATTCAGTATCTCAAGGTTTTATGCAATTCCTATTTAGAGATAATAATGGTCGTAATTATTGGAGTGCTAGAAAAAGAATTATGACCTACTTTGCTAAATATAATAAATTGCAAGACCAAACAAACTCAATTACAACACTCGCATATAGATTCTGGAAAGGTAATTCTGGTGCTACATCAAAAGAGCTTCAAGTACCACCCGGAGTAAATGCGATAAACTTGGAATCTTTGAAGTCTAAAATAACTATAGATCCAACAGTTGCTTACAATATTACAATGTCGGATCTCATAGATCTAGCGGATACACCAATTTTTATTAGTTGCCTTTTATAGGAAAATTTTATTTAATGCTGAAATCCATTTTATAGCAATCAGCAGTAATTTAAAAAACTATGGATTATAATAAAAACTTAGATTGGTTTAAAAATACTTATGATAATCTAATTAATACAAGATTATCTAGGGGACTTGATAAATCTAAACTAACTGGGTATTACGAAAAACATCATATAATACCTAGATGTATGGGAGGATTAGATGAAGACTCTAATTACGTTCTTCTCACAACAAAAGAACATATTCTAGCTCATTTATTGTTAGCCAGGATATATTATGATGACTTAAAAGTTGTTTCTGCTTCTTTAGCTATGTGTATGTCCTCAAAATTCACTGAACAGAGAGGTAATAATTTAAAATACCTTTCTTATGTTAGAAAAATTTATGGAGATGCACAAAAGGGAAAATATTTATCAAAAGAACACAAAGAGAAAATAAGTATTTCCAACAAAGGAAGAATAAGAAATTCAACTCCTTGGTCAAATAATATCTCTTCTGCTAAAAAGGGAAAAGTATATGGAACTTCAGTAAAAGATCCAAATGGTATTATATATAGAACTTTGGAAGAGTGCTCAAAAGTATATAATGTAACCCCTGAAACAATAAAATATTGGGCAGTAAACATACCTTCAAGGGGTTTTTCATTAGTAGAGTCATCTGAAATTCTTTCTACTGCTAAAAGCAAAAAAGTTATTGGACCAGATGGAACAATTTATAATTCTATTTCGATATGTGCTAAATGTTCTGGACACGATAGACATACGATAGTAGAATGGATTAAAAATCATCCTGAAAAAGGTTATAAATTCATAGATTAGATTTATTCAACGACTGTATATAAAATAAAATGATACAGTCTATTAATTAATGAAAGTTAATTTATTTAAGTAATCAAAACACGAATCTTCAAAACTCCTTAACGATTAGCACTCATCTTACGGACGATGGAGTTTTATTTGATGTTTATGACAAAGATTTCAAAAAAATTACAATTGACTATTTAGATTATCTTAATTCTAAAGTAGTAGCTAGTGAATATGTTGACTATGATACTAATACTATCAAACCTAACGACCAAGGATTGATTGAAATTAAGTATCGAATGAATAGAAGAATGGTACCAAAGGATGAATATGATCTTGTAGACCTTCATCCTGATTATAGACTTTCTTCTACAACCCGAAGAATCCCATTTGTTAATATGACCGACTCAGTTCGTATCTCAATGGGAACGTCGATTTTGTTTTAAAAGTCGCCCTTTATGGGAAAATTTTATAGATTGCTGGAAGTGAATAAACATAATCAGCAGTAAAGATATTATTCAACGACTATATATAAATAAGATGATATAGTCTATCTAATATCTAAACTATATTAGATAAATGGTTAAAACAAGCAATTCCACTAGCAAATGCGCAACGTCCTTTAGTTGACACAGGAAACTTTGATGACTTAGAGGATAACGTGCTTAATACTAAATTTCAATATCCTGAAGGTGAGGTTACAGAAATTAATGAGAGCGATGTTGTAATTACTCTTCCTGATGGTGAGAAAACAAAAATAGCAAGAAGAACAGCAATACAAAGTTTAAATGATGTTGCTGTTTGGACTGAACCTAAAGTTAAAGTTGGTGATAAGGTAAAGAAAGGAGATATTATTACAGGATCTCATGAAGTTACAAAAGATACTGTTAAATCTGGTCTCAACACCTTTGTTCTTTACTCCGCTTACAAGGGATTGGTACATGAAGATGCTGTTGTTGTCAGTGAATCTTATGCAGATCGTATGACATCTTATGGTGTAATTGATTTGTCTATAGATGTCAAAACTAGCACTTCTTTAAAATGGATTGCTCCGGTAGGCACTAGGGTAAAATCTAGAGATTCAATTGTTACTCTTTATAAAGGAGTTAAATTGGATCAAATAAACCAACTTCTTCAGGATAAACTAGGATCTATTCATAAAGATGATTCTGGACACGACATTACAGAATATACGGTTGAACAACATCTTAAAGTTCCTAATAACATTGATGATGCTATTGTCGCTGATGTTATGGTTCAGGAGAATGTAAAACCAAGGATTCCTAAAAATGTTAAGAGTCCGGATTATACTTGGGCAAGAGAATCTCAAAAAGTTATCGACGAGTACATGAAAAATATGGATCGTGATGTTATGTATAAAAAATTCCCAGAATATGTAGCATCAGATCGTCTTAAACCAATTGAGCTAGATCCAAAAAATTATAAAACAGTCTATACTGTGAGAGTAAGACTTATAAAAATACATCGCCTAGTTGTTGCAGATAAACTTACAAATCGTTTAAAATATCCAGGACGATATAAAATATTATTAACTGCTAAAACAATATAAATTAAATTAGCAAATTATTGTGATTGATAAAAATCAATGGTGGTTTATAAAAACTTATGATTCTTTAATGATTTAATTTCAACGACTATATATAATTTAATATGATATAGTCTTTCTATATTAGAAATAATATAGAATTAAGATGGAGGTAAAGGTGTAATTTCTGCTATTCTTCCTGACAGTGAGATGCCTGTAGTAGATGGAAAGAAAGTAGAACTTATCATGAATCCGTACTCAACTATAAATCGTGTTTACTTGCGATAATAAAATAAATTGCTAGAAAAGAAAAATCTCAATTAGCAGTAAGTATATTCAACGACTATATATTTTTTGGGAAGATATAGTCTAATACTTAGTAGAAATATTAAGTTATTTTGAAGATTCCTAGTGTAATTGCAGAAGTTGCTCTGGGAAATTGTGCGGTTAAAATTCATGACCTCGTAGAAGATTATAAGAAAACTGCAACAGGAAGAAAGAAAATAATTCCGTTACTCAAGAAATGTTATCCTGGTCGATATGATAACATGGATGTTGAAGATTTTATCGAACTTCATAATAATTCCAAACTTGAGGACGTGTATTGTTTTAATGTAGGATGTTTCTCTAAGTATACTCCAGAGAAAATACAAAAACTTATGGATGACTTAGGGGTAAAAATGCAATCTGATGTTTATATGCCAGAAACAGATTTGACTGACTTGGAAGAACTAAAGTCTGTCTTATCTCCTGAGGAATATCAAGAAACAGTAAGTAAGATGGAAGGAAGATTCAAGAAAGTTGAGAAACCTTTGATGGCTGGATATGTTACAATAGAACAGCTTTATCATATTCCTTCTTACTCAAATAAAGTTACTTCAGATCTTGTAACTAATGGAAAGAAAACTGAACCTATATCTGGTAGGGGTAGATATAGATCTGAAGGACAAAAGATTTTAACTAGTCTTTTAAAAAATTCATTAATTGCTGAGAATTGGATAACCATAACCAGCAGTAAAGGAAAATTCAATGTAGAATATATAAATTATTATAATATTCAACGACTATATATGAATAAAAAGATATAGTCTGTCTTTATAAGAGATTATAAAGATTTTACGTGGGGAATTGGAACTTTCTTCTCTTTTGTCTAGAAATGTAAAGAAATTTATTAGGACTTACAGAGAAGATAGTGAGAAAGAACAGAACCAAAGATTTCTTGATAACCTTATGGCATTAGGTTTAATGGTTGTAGATGATAAGGGATATGCTCAAGGAGGTTCGGCACTCAAAACTTCCATTGAGAACATGAAGAAAAAGTATGGACTAAAGGGTGAGAAAGGAGGAAATGTATAATGGATTATTCTAATAGTTGCCTCATGCTTTCTATGTCTCTATTTACTGGTATTGATTTATCTGCCGTTTTTAAAGAAGAAGATTTAATCGGAACCGGTATAGAAAGAGATTCTCATATTACTGTATTCTTTTCACCAGACAAAGTAATATCTAAAACTGGAATGCTAGATAAAATAAATACTCTTTTAGGAGAGGAAAGTGATTTTATCAGGAAGTTTAAGCTTCAGGAGAGATATAAAGTTTTAGATTATTTTGAAGTTGGTAAATTTGAAAATGAATCAGATTATTTAGTCCTTAAACTTCAAAAAGATAATGAGTTGTATGATACTCTGGGAATTTTGAATACTGGTCTGGTATCTGCATATGATATCAAGAGCACATTCAAAGATTATACACCTCATATGACCTTAGCTGAATTACAACCTGGGACAGCAAAAAATTATATGTTTTCACCTATCTTAGGATTAATTCTTGAAAGTGCAGAATTTAGTATTGATGATTTTGTACTCTCATATGGAACTGAAGAGGGTGAATATAAACAATTTAATATCACATCAGAAAATGCAGTGAATAGGTATTTTAGACAGAAGGAACTGTTTAAAGATAAAGAATATTTTGATGCTCTTTAATAGAAAAAAGACTTGGTAGTGATATCAGGTCTTTTTTTTGTCCCCTCAAATTCTTATATATGTGTTAAACAATAAAATACAAACTAAAAAAAATGAGTAAAACTAATGGAGGAGGCAAGCCAGGTCTAATGGCAAGACGAAAGTCAGCCTTAAAATTATTGGAGGCTCAATTGGAGAAATTCCAGAAAGCCGGTGAAGATAAAGCTCCTTGGACTTCCACGCGTAATGGAGGTAAAAGAGTAGTTAATCACAAAGGTCGTTCTTTTCAGCAGGAAGTTGAAAGAATTGCTGGAGAGATAAAACACTTGAAGGAACTCATTCACTAAAATTATTTCCCGGATCATTAAGTTGGTCTGGGAATTTTTTATTTAAAGGAATTTGAGAACCTTAAAAGAAGACTAAAAAAGAGGAACCTATCGAGAATCAAAGAGCAGAGTATTTTATAGGATAGAAAGATTGGATAAAAGAAAGAAAAAGACTACAAATCTCGATCCTTCTTTTTTCTATTTTCTTGAGATGATTTTAAAATCTTCACTCTTCTTTTTGGTTTTCTATCTGAGTCCCTTAACTGACCTCCTCTTGATATCCTTATATGCGATAAATAATAAAATGAAAAAGATTTTAACAATTTGTCTTTTAAGTATCTTAACAAATATTATGGCCACTGAAAAGGATTCTGTGGTTACTAAATCGTTGGATGAAGTTTCTGTAACATCTTTGTACAGAAATAGTGTTATCACAGGAAGTTCGTTGTCTAGAGAAAAATTGGTCTTTGAAAATCATGGTCAAGGTCCTGATTATATATTTTCCAAACTTCCTGGTATTTACTCGTATAACGATAATGGTCTTCACATGGGTTATACGTATTTTAGAATTAGAGGTATGGGTCAGGAGAGGATGAATGTTACTCTTGACGGAATGCCTTGGAATGAAGCTGAAGATTTTGGATGTTATTTCAGTAATTCTCCAGATCTTATGGGTTCTATGCAGTCTATCAAGGTGGAAAAAGGAGCATCTATCTCAGGAAATGGAACTGCTGCTTTTGCTGGAAATATTTCTCTTGAGTCTATTGATCTTGAGAAAAGCCAGGATTCTTATATAGACCTCGGGGCTGGTTCTTTCAAGAGTTTTCGTCAGTCCGCTGTTTATAATATGGGTAGACATGGAAATTGGGGACTTCACATAAGAGCAACTAATCAACAAACAGACGGCTTCAAGGAAAACTGTTATAATAATTCTCAAGCTTTTACTCTCAAAACTGGATATTGGATCGGGAAAAATCATTATATAGACCTTCTTACTATGACCGGTTATCATAGAAATGGACAGGGTTTTCAGGGTCTCCCCGAAGATTTGCTTCCTAAACATCCAACCCCATTCAAACAGCAGCCCTCAGGTAATAGACAGCAAGAGACAGATGATTTCTTGACTACTTATAATCGTCTTCAGTATAAAGGAAAAATAGATGATAAAACTTTCTTTACCTCAACTTTATACTGGCAACATCAGAATGGAAATTATCGAATAGGTTGGGAAGATGATAGTAAGTCTTGTGGATTTGCTCTTAATAATTATCACTTAAATTATCATCTCTTCGGAGGAAATGCTATTCTTAAATATTATCCTCTCGAAAACTTATCATTGTCAGGAGGAGTTAATGCTTATATGTACACTAGAGCTCATTCTGGTTTTGATATTCCAGGGGATACAATAATTAATTCTTGGACAGACAAAGGGGTTTATATACCATACTATTCAAATCGTGGTAATAAGCCTGATGTAAATGTATTCCTGGGAAGTAAGTGGAGTCCTCTTGAGAGACTTCATGTTGATGTAAACTTTCAATATCGTTATACAGCTCTCCACTATAAGGTATATATTCCTGGAGAAGATGCAGATACCAATTTTGATCATAACTGGGGATTCCTTAATTACTTGGTTGGTCTCGATTATGATCTCTCCCGGACTTCAAAAGTATATACCAGGTTTGCTGTTTCCAACAGAGAGCCTTCAAGAACTGACCTCTTTTGTGGAGAATATAAGTCCCTGGAGAGTGAGATGAATACGGATAATGAAAGGGTGTATGATCTTGAAGTTGGTTATGAACTTCGAACCTCCAAGATAAAATTTAATGCAAACCTGTATTATATGTCTTTCAAGGATGAACTTGTTGCTACCGGAAAATTAAGTGAGATGAATTTTCTTCCCCTCCATGAACAACATGATTCAAGACGATATGGAGTAGAAATTGCAACTGAATATAACCCTATCAAAGAAATCGGACTTATCTTTAATGGTTCATATTCACACAGCAAAATCAAATCCTACAAGTCTCATACATTTAGCCCAGACGTAATCCTATATGGAGAAGGAAATTATACTTTTTCTGGAAGGACTAAAGTTGGTGTAACAGCTCAATATCGTGGTAAAGCTTATATGGATCTCCTAAATAATCATACTCTTCCAGAACTTTTTACACTCGGGGTATATGTGTCTTCTAGGATAAATAAGACCTTTGAGGTTTCATTGAATCTTGATAATATAACAAATAGGCGTAATATCTCCAATGGATCTGTCGGAGATGAAGTTGCTTATTACCTTATAGATTCTCCATTTACTATCTTCGGATCTTGTAAAATTCATTTCTAGCATGATAGGAGTTTGTTTTGGAGGTTATTGTCCTCTTCATCAAGGTCATCTAGATGTAATAATGAGGGCTAAAAAAGAAACTGATTTATGCTATGTTGTTGTTTGTGGATATGAATCTGAACCACGCGGGGAGGATTTGGGGAAAGACATAAAACAACGGACTCAGATGGTCAGGGAATTCTTTAAAGGGGATAATCTGATCAAAGTAATTTCGGTAAATGATACTGAACTTGGGTTAGATGAAAGTATGTCTGAAAACAACTGGAGAATTTGGACTTCTTATGTGAAAACCAAAATTCCAGAGTCTGATGATTTGATATTCTATGTAGGAGAACCAAGGTATACTGAAGATCTAAAGAAAGTAGGGTATAACTCTATTCTGGTAGGTTATAATTCTTCTAGAGGATGTCGGGTAAACGATATTTCAGCTTCTAAAATTCGGGAAAATCCTCTTCGTTGGTGGAGGAAAATAGCTTATCCTTTTAAACCCGGGTTAACTAAGAAGATATTAGTTCTTGGGACGGCTTCAGAGGGAAAGACAACTTTAGTTCAAGACATATCTAAGTATTTTCAAATTCCATGTACTACCGAGTTTGGAAGAGATTATATGGAGAAATCTCGTATGTTAGACCCCGACCTGTACGTTAAGGATTTTTCAGAATTCCTGTTGGGTCAATACCGATATTACCAAGAGGCCTTAGAGGATAGAGGAAATCCGGGGGTTATTATTTCAGATACAGATAATTTAGTAACTCTCATGTATGCTAAAGCTTATCTTGGAAATCCTGAAATGAATATCACAGAAGAAGATTATGAGAATATCCTGGTTCCTTTAGCTAAATCTCTTAACTCTTTAATTTCTTGGGATAAAATTTACCTTATAAAACCTCATAATATCTTTGTTGATGATGGAACTCGTTATATGGCTCAATCATCTATGTCTGAGAGAAATAAAAATTATGAGATCTTGGTGAATCTTCTTAAGGAATTTGGATTGTGGGGGAAGGTTGAAATTCTGAATGGTACTTATTTTGAACACTTTGAGATCCTTAAAAACTATATCAATGGTCTCTATCAAGTTTAATTGGTTTTTGATTTCAGGTATTATTCTTGAAGTTATAGTTTGGATTTTAACTCCTGGGTCTTCAATCATTTCTGGGGTATCTGGAGTTTCTGGTATCATAGCAGTAGTTCTTTGTAGTCAGAAGAAGTTATCTCAATATTTCTTTTCATTCCTCCAACTTTTCACATATTCTTGGTTAGCTTATGGTGAAAGGCTTTATGGAGAACTTCTTGAAAATCTCTTTTATCTCATTACTATGCTCTTCGGAATTTGGTATTGGTCAAAGGGATATAAAGATGAAATAATACCAAAAGAACTATCTTTAAAATCTAATTTAGGAGTATTTATCTTTACTGTTTTAGGAATTTTAGGATTGTGGATATTCCTTAAGTCTACAGATGATACACAGCCTTTCTTAGATTCAGTTACTACGGTCCCTGCTTTTGTTGCTCAAATTCTGCTAATGACAAAATATCGAGAAAATTGGATTTATTGGCTAATTATAGATGTATTCTCGATTGCCATGTGGATAGAAGCAGAAAATTATTGCATGGTTGCTCAATTTATGTTTTGGAGCATTAATTGTATCTACGGTTGGGTATTATGGAATTCAAAGAGAAGTCACTAGTTGGCTTCTTTTTTTTGTCTTCAAAATCTTATATATGATGAAAAATGAAATTATAATTTTATCTGATGGACGAAAAGTCGCTATTGATAGGAGTGTTGGTGTTGTTCTTTTAGCTTATATTATTAAAGAAAATAGTATTTATATTCTTTGTAATAAACGAGGGAAAAGAACTTCAGAGTATAAAGAATTTTGGAATCTTCCTTCTGGTTATTTAGATTGGGATGAATCTGGAGAAGAAGCTGTTCAAAGAGAATGTTTTGAAGAATGTGGTATAAAAGTTCCATTAGAATTAATTAGAGAGTCAGAACATTCCACCAAACCTACTGAAAATAGACAAAATATAATATTTAGATATATTGCAAAATTACCTATAGAATTTTTCAATCATAAGTTAACTTCAGACAATTCGGAAGAAGATGAAGTAGTAAATATAAAATGGATAAAATTAGATGATATAGAAAAATATAGTTTTGCTTGGAAACAAATAGAAACCATTAAGAGGATGATTAATAAAGAAATTAACCCTGGAATCTGAGAGAGGGTAATAGTGAGTAATTGATTTTTAAAGATCCATTTTAGGGTCTTTTTTTTCTTATCCCTTAATTTCCTTATCTATGAAAATAAATTATAGATATTATGATATATTTTGGAATTGCATTATTTTGTACAGGCGTTTTTATTGTACAATTTATCCTATCAATTTTCTTTGCGGATTTAGATTTTGATACTGATTTTGACGTAGATTTTGATGGAGAACCTGACTTTTCTTTATCAGATATGCTCAGTTTTAAAAGTCTGATTCATTTTGGTTTAGGTTTCGGATGGTCTATGTGGTTCTCTCAAGACCTTAACAAATTACTAGCTGCCGGAATATCCATATTTGTAGGACTAGTGTTTGTTTTTGTTTTGGCAGGAGTATATAGACTATGTATGTTTTTTAAAAATGAAGGACCTCAAGAAACTGATAAAGATTTAGTTGGTAGAACATCAGAAATATATTTCAATGGACAAGAAAATAATTTAGTTATATTAGTGGAATATAATGGATGTTTAGTTAAAAAGAATGCAAAAAGTATTTCTGGTAAAAAATATAATGTTTCAGAAAAAGCTCAGATAGTAAAATTTGAGTCTGGAATATTATGGATAGGATAGAATAAAAAAAAAGAGAAGCAGTTTTAGGGCTGCTTCTTTTTATTCTCAATAATTGTCAATATATCATTAAAATATTCATCAACTTTTGTATAATATTTACTATTTAAAAATCCTTCTTTTTCTAAAATGTCATAAACCATTTTATTACTAAACCTAAACAAGTAAAGAATTGTTTTCCCAGTAGTGTCACAAAATTCTTTCTTTTTTATATCTCTTTCTCTGGTTTTTAAAAATTCATCTTCTCCTCCCCAGATATCTATAGGAATAAAGTGTTGATCTCCTCCAGGTTCCAAAATAAGATCGTATTCTGGAAGATAGAAATCAAATCTGAAACTACTAGCCTCTTTAAAAACTTTTTGGGAAATATAATTAATATTATTAGATCTCAAAAAATCTTCAACTTCTATCTCCAAACTAGATTTATTTTTATTTGGAAAATGAAATTCTGACAAAGATATTCCTAATCTTCTGGCTCTAGACATAAACCCGTTTTTATTTCTCAGAGACGATAAATTTTTATCACCGGATTCATCAATATATTTTTGAAGATCTTCTTTCGTTTTATACTTAGACCATTTATTATCTTTTTCTTTGGTTCTTCCATCCAATAACGAAAAATCTGAAGGTTTATATCCCAACTGTTTCATTTTAGAATATAACCATGAATCATTTTTAATTAGATCTGATATATAGACAATGCCGTTTTTCATAATATACCCTTTTATATCTTCCGCAGTTTTGATATCTTTAAAATTTCGTTTACCAATTTCAGGAAACCTTAAAAGTTTAATATCTAAATTATTTAACTTCATTTTATTATAAAGACCTCCATATTTCTTTATAAAATTTGTTGGAGTTTTTATACTTGGATCAGAATCAATAAATTTTTGAATTTTATCAATCGTATTTAGTTTAGAATAATCTTTTCTTGAAGAATTTTTCTTAAACCAAAGATCTTTTGTTGAAAATCCAAATCCTCTATATTTTTGTAATAATGAAGGATATTCTTTTGTAAAATTTCCTAATGAGATAATATTATTCTCATTTATAAATTTTTGAAAATCCTGAATACTAACAAAACTATCATATTTGTGAGGAATTTCTGATCTACCATCAACTGGGAAATGAATGTCGGAAGAATTAAATCCTCTGTTTAATAATGTTGTAAAGAAAGACGGCGCAACTTTCTCTAAATCAGATCTAGTTCTGTAATTTCCGACATCAATAAAATTTTGGAAATCTTCAAGGGTAATAAAAGATTTCCAACTATATCTTTTTGAGTTTTTCATACAAATATAAGGCTATAAAGTTATTTTAAACGATAAAACCGTCAAATCCTTATATTTGTATAATTTTTAAATTTTAAACTTTATGACAATGAGTGTAATTTATTTAGTAGCGGGATTAATTTTGTTAGTATTGTTATCTTTTATCGGAGTTATGACTCGATACAAAAGATGTAAACCAAATCAAGTATTAGTTGTTTACGGTAAAACGTCAAAAAATACTAGATGTAGGTGTATTTCAGGTGGAGGTATTTTTGTGTGGCCTATAATTCAAGACTATGCATATATGTCAATGACTCCTATTTCCATCACCTGTAATCTTGAGGATGCTTTAGATAAGAATAACATTCATGTGTTAGTTAATTCTGAAATTACGGTTGCCATTTCTACGGATCCGGTTTTAATTCAAAATGCAGCAACAAGACTTCTTGGAATGTCTCATGAAGAACAGACAAAGCTTATTGAAGGTTTTGTGTTTGGAGGACTTCGTTTGGTAATTTCAAAACTCGAAGTCTCTGAACTTGTAAATGATCGTCAGAAATTCCTTGATTCTTGTGAAACTGGACTTGCAGAAGAACTAAAGCGCTGTGGTCTGGAAATGATTAACACGAATATAAGTAAAATCGATGATAACGCAAATGTAATCGAAAATCGAGGAAAGCGTTCTGAAGAGGAAGCTAAATATTCTGCCATGATTGCTATTGAACAGCAACAGAGGGATGGTGAAATCGGAATAGCAGAAGCTAAAAAGGACAAAGAGATCAAACTTTCTGTCATTAAGAAAGATGAACAAATCCAAGTATCAGAAAATGAGAAACAGCAGGCAATCAAAACAACTGAGATTGATAAGGAAAAATCAATTGTAACTCAGACAACTCTTAAGGAAAAGGAGGTTCAACTTAGGGATATTGAAAGGGAGAAAAATATTCAACTCTCAGAGAAGGAGAAGGAAGAGGCGGTTGCTATTCGTAGCGTAGAAAAGCAGAAGATGATAGAAACTTCTACTCTCGAGAAGGATGAGGCAACTCAGATTGCAGAAATTCAGAAGGACCGTGAGATTCAAATTGCAACAAACGAATCTCTCCAGTCTCAGAAGGTAGCTGAACAGGAGCGTCTTCGTGATACTGAAATCGCCAAGCAGAAGTCTGAGCGTGACACAGAAGTTGCTCAGTATAATGCAAAGAGAGATTCTGAGGTGGCTGCTGCAAATGCCAAGAAAGAAGCAGAGGTAGCCGCAAAGAATGCAGAGTCTAAGGCATCTCAGGAAAGCTCAAAGGCAGAATCTGATGCTCGTATCGCTGAAGCTAAGCAAGAATCTGAGGCTCGTCAGGTGGCTGCTTCTGAAAGTGCTGAGGCAAAGAAGATGAAGGCAAAGCAGGAGAAGGAATCAAACATTGCTCAGTATCAGGCTGACACACGTAAGAAGAAAGCTGAAGCTGACAAAGTTGCTAAGCTCTCCGAAAACTCTGCCGGCATTGAGGTTGCTAAGTCTGAGGCTAATCTTGGTAAGGAACAGGCTTCTGCAAAACAGGTAATCGGTGAGTCTCAGGCAACTGCAGAGATGGCTATTGGTATTGCTCAGGCTAAGAAAGACGAGGAAGTTGCTAAGGCTAAGCGTAAGGCAGAAGAGGAACGTCTTAAGTCTACAATCATGGTTGAAACTGAGATTGAAGCTAACCGAAAGAAAACTGAGGCCGAAGGTTATAAGTCAAAGGTACTTCTTGAAGCTCAGGCAGATGCGGAGGCTATTAAACTTAAGGCGGAAGCTGAAGCAGAGGCTATTCGTCTTAAGAAAACAGCTGATGCAGAAGGTGAATTACGATTTGCTGAAGCCAAGAAGGCGAGCATAGCGGCAGAAACGGCACATCTTGTTGAACTTTCTAAGGCTGGAACTGATCCTCAGGCAATGATTTCTTGGATTCTTCGTGATCAGTATAAAGAAATCGCTGAAGCAGATGCTAAGAAGTTCGAGCACATTCAGACAGGCAATGTTACTGTTATTGGAGGTTCTCAGGAAGCCGGTAATTTCCTTCTCAATACTGTTAAGGCGGTATCTGAAGTTTCTGGCGTTAAGGATCTTCTCCCTGGAGTATCAGGTCTTCTTGGAAAAGCAAAGAAGTTTGACGAGAAGAATGGAGAATCTTTTGAGAATGTAGAATAAACCATTCACCTATAATAAATTCCATTTTGGGACTAAGGAGAAATCTTTAGTCTCTTTTTTTTCTTCACTTCAAAATCATATATGTGTATGAAAATAAATAAACATAAAGTTAACTCTTTCTTAGAATTAAAATAATGAAAGAATTTAAATATTTAATAATAATTTCTTTCGGGATGATTTTGATAGTACTAAACATGTTTTTCATTCCTTTCCGAGATAAACAAAGATTCAGAATTCAATTAGGTATAAATATTCTCTCACTTGTAATTATTCTATATCTCCTATGGCATGTTATCTTTATTTGCCCTGCGATACCATTTTTGAGGATAGGAAAAGGTATATGTTTGGTGGTTTTATTATATGTTACCCTGAGGAATATTAAATTAATTAAGGACAAATATAATAATTAATTTTTTATTGAGAACCAGAGAAAGAATCTTTGGTTTTCTTTTTTTATCCTGAACTCTTTATTGGACGAAAAAAAAACACCTAGATTTTATTCTAAGTGTTAATTTTTTAAGGTTGGATTTAGTCTTCTCGTTATCTCAATCAGTATTTATAGTTAATTTCATTACGAGTTGCAAGTTATCTATAAAATTTCTAGCTGCTCTTAGACTACAGCCAACTTCATCTTTATATTCTTTGACAGCCTGAATTTTTTGTCCTCTATTTATTAAGTCTATATAATATGATTTGGATTTGCTTTTTCCGAGACATTGTTTATTATCCACTTTTATATAAAGATCCATTTCTTGAGGATCATATATTTTAGTTTCAATTTCATAATAGTCTTCTTTTACTTTTACACAATCTCCAGGATGTGCTTGGTTAAAGAAATCAAAATCAACACTAAGAAGTTCTGGTTCAGAATTTTTAATCACTAAATATACATTATTCATATCCGTAAATTTTATCAGTTATCCATCCTACGAGGTAAGCATAATCCTCATCATTGTCCACATTAGTATCTTTTCCAATGAACGAATAAAGGTTATCTGCTACGTGTACTACTTCATGAGAAATATCATCTGGTTTTATATCGGTTCTTGTAAATCAGATAAGGATAAATATCGGGTTTAAATTCTCGTATTATATCTTTGTTCGCTCCAAATTTATTTTTAATCCAAGTCAGCATACTCTTTTCCTAGATGTTTCGGTGATAAATTTTTTAATCTCCCAAGCATTTCTTCTTTGGTTAGTTTTGGATTATGAAAAGCCAGCTTCATAAGATAATCTTTATATCCCTTCACAAGTTTTGATGGCCCGATTTTTCTGATTTCTTGGATGTCAGCGCCGGAGACTGGAAGATTATATCCAAACATTGTTATCATCCCCTGAGTTCTGGTTTTAATAGAATTTACTTGCCCTTCTATACAATACCCAGGTGCATGAGACATATTATCTGCTTCAATTAGGTCTAGAAGATCATAATATTTTTCTTCCCCGAGTTCCCATTGAAGTTTTCTAAGTTTTTTATCCTTAAGGTCGTGTGTATCCGGCGCATAGTGTTTGAAATCCATATGACGGGCCACTAATGTCTGAATATATCTTATGTCTGACACTGGAAGTTTAAGTTTTCTGAGAATTTGATCACACATTTCAGCACCAACTTCAGCATGTCCTATAAAATGAACGCCTCCATCTTTGTCCGTCGTTTTTGTCTTCAGTTTTCCTATGTCGTGAAATAAAGCCGCCCAAAGAACCATAAGATTTTTTCCAGAACATCTTTTAAGAACTTCCAGAGTATGCTCCCAAACTGTTCCTATATGATATTTATTTTGAGTTACTTTGGTTGATTCTAAGAGTTCAGAAGATATACAACCAAGAGCTCCAGATTCATATATTAATTTCATTCCTCGGGCGGGTTCAGAAGACGACAATATTTTTTCTACCTCTGAAGTAATTCTCTCGACGGAAATTATAGAGAGGCGTGAAGAAAAATCACAAACACCTTTCCAAGTTTCTGAATCTATCTCCCATCCAAGTTTAACCGAAAATCTGATACATCGAAGAATTCTAAGTGGATCGTCGTCAAATATAACTTGAGGATCTGAGGTAGTTCTAATTATTCTTGTCTTAAGGTCTTTTAAACCCATCCCTGAAGGATCTAGTATGGTGTCCTCGGAAATTAAATGATAAAGGGAGTTGACAGTAAAATCCCTTCTCCTCCAGTCCATATCAAGATTTCCATAACCAACGACAGGATTTCTAGATTCCCTTGAGACATACTTTTCACTTCTTGTCTGAACTGCCTCTAATTCATATTCTGGAAAATCCTTTAATCTAAATTGGGTGGTTCCAAAATTTTCATATACAACTGGAGGATAAAGAAGAGCACCGGAATTATAGAGGTACTTAGAAAGGCCTATACCTCCTCCTGGAATTTCAACAACTAGGTCTATATCTTTTATTTCAGATCCTAACATTAAATCTCTTACACATCCACCAACACAATAAGTTTTATGGTAGTATTCAGAATCTTTTAATAATTTTTTAAGTTTTTCTCTTATCCTATAGTATATTTCTTTTTTCATCATATATAAGATTTTGAAGATAAAAAATATGGAGATTATTTTTCCCCATATTCATTATTTATTACCCATAACGAAATAAGAACATTTACTATAGTAGTAATCCAAAAAATCCAAGAATAATCCCCGGAACTTAGATCTATCGTTATGTATGAGTAATCTTTAAAATCCCTAGGTCTCCAATATCCAAGATCGTATGCCTCCTTAGTTAATTTTATTATTTCCTTAGGACTTCCGTATTTACATTCCATTTTTACATATCCCTCAAGAAGCGGCTCTGGGGACCATGAAAAAGAATAAATCCATGTTTTTCTATTACCTTTATCTAGACCAATACAAAAAGTTACTTCATTATCTTTTCCTTTTTCCCAATACTTTTCTAAAATTCTTGAGACAGAAATATCCTTCTCCTTGAAATAAACGATATTTATTCTTAAATCACCGTGTTGAGAATTAAACCATTGGAGGTACCTTATATCATCCTCTCCTACGTTTAGGCCAAGAATAGATTTTTGGTCATATACCCAGAAACCAAATCTTCCCTGATAACCACACTTAGGATACTCTGGAAGATGTAATGAATCTACCACTTCCTTAGAAATTTCTTCCTGTTTATATAAATTTCCAGATAGTTTAAAATAATTTCGATAGGATTTAGATTCAGATAAAGTTAAAGTATGAGATTTATCTTTATCCCAGGAATATTCTTGAGCATCTCCATCTAAAGTATGATATCTTCTATGCATATCTATAAATTTCTCTTGAGTTCCCCAAAGGTTTTTATAATAAATAAATAATTCTGGTTCTACTATTTCCTTTTTTCCTTTATAGGTTATAGCTTCCCAATATTCTGGATGAATTTTTACATAAGAACAATCATAGGTAACAGTTCTATATTGTGTGTTACCTTTTCCATCACTACCACAAGGAACTCTTCGTGTACATGTTCTGTGAATATACTCATTCCATTTATCATAATGGCGAATAGAAGATACAACCTCTGAAGTATAATGGGTATCAGAAACTTTTATTTCTTTTATTATAACTTCAATAAGAATTGTAACGAGAATTGATGGAATGAATACTATCAAATACTCCCACCAGACTGTCTCTTTTCTAAATTTAAAAAACAGAATGAGACAAGTTATAACCGGAATTAAGAATGACCATATTAACATAATTTTTCAGCCAGATTTTTATCACCAACATGATTATCACAATAAGGAGAAACCCAATCTAATCTTTTCCAAGTTGCAGGTTTCCCACATATTATACAAGTTTCTTCAGAGAGTTTTTCATATTTTTTTAAAACTTCATCTATCTCTTTATTATAACCATTTCCATACCAATGAAGATATCCCCATTTTTCTTTTATCTGATAAATCCTATAAGAGAACAGAAGCTTATATCCTCCTAATTTTATAAGAGCTCTCCTAAGATCTTTACATAAATCAATTCCAAATCTTTTTCTCCAACCTTTTTCCAAAGAATCTAATTCATTATAAGTAGGGAGACAATGTAAAAGTTGAAGAGGATAGTCATTTACCCAATCTAGAAATTTTATTTTCCAGTTTAACCAAGGATTTACACAAAGATTTACAAACCTTGATGATTTATTTTTCTCTGGATCTTCAACTTTCACTACTAAATTTCCATTTACCCAACCAGAATAATAAATTTCAGATCCTAAATCTATTCTTTTTATTATTTTCTCTTTAGGTCCTTTTATTATAATTAACTCTGTTCCGGAATGTTCAGCCCTCAAGTAAATATTATCTATGTACTTATAGAATTCTCTTACTTCATCTTTTTTATCTTTATTTATTAAATCTATAGTAAAGAAAAAATTAGCTTTTGTATAATTACTCCTATGATACTCTAGGATCTTCCAACAGTCATAATGATTTCCTGTGAATCTATTTCTAGGATAAAGAAAAGGAAATCTAATACAAAGGAGAGTCGACTTAACAACCCTCCAAATATTCTTAAAAAATTTCAATATCATTGTCTTCTCTAGTTTCTATAACATTCTTTGTATTCTTGCTACTTATAACCTCATACTCAATTGGATTTGTGTTTTTTATGAAGATAGAGTAGAAAGGATCTTGGATTGTATTCTTATGTTCTCGGATAACATCTTCAACTTTTATCTGTTGTTGAGAGAACTTTTCACGAAGAGCTTCAATATCTATCATTAATTTTTTGTATAGATCTGGAGTGAAATTAGGATTACTTTCTTTAATCCACTTCATGAGGCTTCCATCTTTAGAACCCCCAGAATATCTACCTTCAATGATATGAGAGTAGATTGAGTCAAATCCAGCTTTATACTCTGAAGTTACTTTTGCCTCTTGAGAAATAGTCTTCCACATCTGATCATGAATAACTTCTACTTTCTGAATTTCTGCTTCTGCCAAATTTCTAAGTCTTAATTCTTTTTTATTGGCTGAATAGTATATACTCCAAATACCAAGTACTAAAAAACCTAAGAGAATAATTGTTATCTTTTTCATATTAATTGATTATATAAATCTTTTATTGCTTCTTCTGGGGTTCTTCCTTCCCCATATTTTTCTGTTGTTTCTATTTTATAGTCTAAATTTGATACCTCGGACTCAAAAAACCTTGGATCAATGTCTAGAGGATTTTTATTAAATGCTTTATATTTATAGATATTATCAAATTTATCTCTGACTACAACCAAAGAATCAAGTTTATCTAGACAATCTGAAAGTTCTATACTCTTAGACAAATATTCATAATATTGTCTTTTCATATCATCCCACCATTCTTGATCATCTTTGGTATATCTTAAGCCAGTTTCCGTATCCTCTAAATATCTAATCCTTACTTTACAGACAAAACCTCGATATTTTACTTCTTGAGTTTCTATATATTCTCTAATCTTGTTTTGTTTTTCCATAAAGATTAAAGTCATCAAAGAGATTTTTATTTACAAGTTCAGTGAGTTCTTCTTCATCTTTAGACCTTATGATGGCTATGTTTCCTACATAAAATTCTTTTCCAAGTCTTCTTACAGATTTTATATTACCAGAGAAAACCATTTTATCATAATCTTCTCCTTTAAATTCATAGAAAGAATCCAAGTCTTTTTCAGAAACATATCCAAGAAGACTTCCATTAACCCTATAAACTCCTACTGCTTTAGGATTATACTCATTTCCGGGATCCTGTTGAACATAACCAATCACAGAACCAAGATCATCTGGAGTACATCTAAAGTTAATACCAGCAACACTTGTATAAAAAATTTTAGCTTTTTTCATTTATTTTATTTTTTAATGATTCTATTGTCTCTTCTACAATAATTCTCTTTTCACCATAAGGATAAAATACAACTTCAGTTTTTCCAGTTTCCTTAAGAACTCCAAGAAACATTATATCATTTGCAAGGAAATGTTCCCTCCTAGAAGAATCTATGTTTATCCATATCCGTTTATCCTCCTCCTTTATTTTATAAAATACACAATAACTAGTATACTTTTCTGGATATAAATTTAGTTCGAGAAAATCATCTATAGATCCTAATCTTTGTGCCTCTAATTTATCCTTAAATGATACCCAAATTGTAAAAATGAAACAAATTAGGAAAAATATAACTACTAGATACCACATATTTCTCCTGTTTCTTCATTCAACCTAAATGCTTTCCTACAATCTAAGTCAGCAAAATGTTCTTTAATGACTGGATTTTCTCTAAGTTGAGTGTGTCCAAATATCTGATATACTTTTTCCTCATAATCTTCTACAGTAGCATGTTCTCGTACATCAGACCAAATCATACTTCCACAGAGTTCGTCTCCACCTCTAAAAAATGAGAAATCTAAAAGAGAATCTATAAATTTTTGATCCCTCTTCTGATAAAGTTCATTTGAAAGTTTTGCTGCATCTACGAGACTAGTATTCCCTTCAAATACTCTAGTATGTTTATCAACCCAATCCTGTAAAATTCCTGCATGACTAAATATATATGTCACTCCAGAAATTTCTATAGTATAAGACATCTGAAATATTCCAGGAGTCATGAGAAGTTTTGTAATCTTAGGTTCATTCACGTAATCATGTCTACAAGAAATTTTATTATGTTTGGAGTCTAAATACATAAAATCATGATTCCCAAGAAGTAATATAGTATTATCGGGATTTAATTTTTTGTATTCTATAATTTCCTCAAGATTTTCTATAGCTCCCTCCAAAGAAATACCTTCCCCAGGATATGGATCTACATAATCTCCTAGGAATACTACTTTTTCGTTTTCTTTTACGGCATCCTTCCAAAAAATTCGACCGTGAACATCAGGTATAATAATCATTCTATGTATTTTTTAAGTTCTTCACTAACAATTTTTCCAGAAGCACAAGAATATTTTTCCTGTACTTTTCCTAAAACAAATTTCATATCTTTCATCGTCAGTTGTCTCCCCGCCGATTTTATTACATCTTTCGTATACCCTCTAACCTCTTCTTCTGTTGGTTGAGTTGGAAGATACTCAGAAATAATTTTAATTTCGATTTCTTCATCCTCGGCTAAATCATTTCTACCGGCGGCTATATACTGACGAATGGACTCTTTTCTTTGATCTACCATCTTTAGAAGAATTTTAGTATCATCGAAATCATGCCCAGATTTAGAAGCCTTAAGGAACTCAGATTTTATAAGTCTAAGAACCTCTAATTTAGTTTTTTCTCTATTTTTCGTGGCTTCCGCAATTAAAGAATCAATTTTATTTCTCATATATTTATAATTTAATTACATATATAAGGATTTCTCAGTCTCAATTCCGCCAAAACCTTATAAATGAAAGGCCCTTACGAGATAGTTGCGTTGGTGCACATTTCTAAGGGTAAAACAATATAAATTAATTAATATGAATAAAAGAATTGTAATTGTGGATGATGAAGTACAAAGTCCACTTAATTATGTAGGAAAAGGACTGGGTGGAGAAATCTATTCAGTCAACAGTCTAGAGAAACTCGAACCTGAACTACTAAGACAAAAACTACATCTAGAAACAGGGGATGCAGCTATGTTGGTTGGTGGTAAAGCTTTCGAGAAATTAAAAGAGTTTTATCACTTTGGAATTCGTGGAGAAAACTATTGGGATTGTTCTCAGCTTAATCGACTTGGAATAGAAGGAGGAGCATTTGTAAAAGTAATACATGAATCTGACTTCCCAAGTAATGAACAAATAGCTTTCTTTATGTCTCCAGAATTTTGTAGGAAAAGAGAATTCCCAAATTTCAAATACAAAGTGGTAAAAACATATGCAGATTCCAAACCTTTCTTAGACTACTTCTATAATCTACCCCTCGGGACTGATATAGGATTTGACTATGAAGGTTCTGGTATGGCATTTGATAAAGAATTTTGTATAACCGGAGCAGCATTTGCATTAGCTTATAGTAATCTTCAAATTTCGGTATTCTTTAGTTTCCAAGATATAAAAAATGACCCTAGGTACAAAGACTTTAGAGAAGAGTTTGCTAGAATATTATACAAACACCAACATAATATCTGGGTATTTAACTTATCTTATGAAACTCAGGTAACTTGGAGGGAATTTGGAATTGAATGTGAATTTTGTGATGCATCAGTTTATAATGTTCTCGACGGACTTCACTCTAAAAACTTTTCTCTCAAATGGACAGCTCAAAGATTGCTAGGAGGAGGGGATATATATCATCTTCCAGGTATTTATGAAGGACCAGGTCTAGAGCCTTGGGATACAGATTTTGATAAACTTGAAGACGCATTTTCAAGATTATATTATGTCGATATCTATACAAAAGGGAAAAAGAAACCAACCGGAAGAGCTTTAAAATGTTCTGAATATGATTTTAGAATACAGCCAGAGTGGAGAGAAATTTGCAGTCTTTATCCAGAATATATAGGAGAATTTGAAAGACTGATTCTAGAAAATTTTGGTAACCCCTTCTTGAATATGCCCTCTGATATCTTGGGTAAATATTGCTGCTTGGATTCTTTTTATACGGTTTTGATTCATCTGGAGAATAAACATAGATATACAGACCTTTGTAGAGAAACTTTCCTAAATAATCAAAGAATCTATAGTAGAAATTCTAGGGCGGGACTTTATACAGATGATGAATATATAAGTAAATATTCTGTATATGCCCAACAGATGATGCTTTGGGGAATATTATATGCAGCTTCCTATAGATGTTACATGAAAATACAAAAACATACCTCCAAAGCTGCAAAAATAGATAAATATCCTGCCATGTCTAAGATTCTTCTGGAGAAAAATGAATTCTATCAGGGAAATCCGGCCGATATAGCAAAAAATATATTAGCCCAAAATGTTGACCCGAATGATACATATGATACGGGTCTAGACGAGGGCTGTATGGTATTTAAATATGGACAAAAATTTACGGCCGGCTTGATTCAGATAGTAAAAGAAGCTATGACTGAAACTAAATTCAAAGGAAAAATAGATTCAACCATAGCAAGAAAAAAGAAGATACTTGGAGTAGTGGCAGAAAAATTAGTTACATTCTTAGGTCTAGATAAGATAAAATTAAATACTAGACATATAGAATTAGAAAAACTACTGTACTACCAAAGAGCTTACAAAAATCTTCTGGGAATATGGGCGCAAATTCCGGATATGAATAACATCCCAGAAACATTTGTATGGGAAAAACATAAGGTCTCTATAGCAGAACTGACAACACAAATTATGGAAAGATACTATAGATGTACCTCCCCGGTTGATAATGAAGAACTAGAAAAAGAACTCATAGAAACCTACAAACATGAGTCAGTCTTTCTAGCTACTATAATGAGAGATGTAAATAAACTCCCCGGAGAAAAAAGATATTATAAGAATAAAGGAATAAATACACCAGAAGATGCATTCAATCACTTCTATCAAAATTATAAGGTGTTTTATGACAATTATAATCAAAAAACTGGAGTGTGTTTGTGGCCAAAAGAAATTCCAGAAGATTATCCTAAAGAAATCTGGTATCTAGCTAGCGAACATCTAAACAATCCAATGTGTGATAGAATGAGAGATCTTTGGGGAGATTGGAAAGGATGGAATGTTCAAGAAGACTATTTCACAGATAAAGTTGAGGCAGAAAACTTGCTGATGTCTGAACCCTGGACTGAAAATGATCTTGGACTCCCTAAATTTACTCTCATTAGAAAAATCCTGTTTAACATATTACTCTATAAAAAATATAATAAAATTCTATCAACTTATCTTGGAGGTCTGTTTGTAAATGGATCCAGATACGTTATAGAAACTCCACAACTTATCCCAATCAGAAACGCAGATCCTGATGAACCTGGGGCAGTTAAAAAAGTATTCACTAAGTATGATGTAATGCATAAAGAGACCAAGCGTTCGAGCTCAGGTTTCCATAAAATTTGTGGCTTATCGTAGAAATATGATAAGAAAACTCGCTTAAACGGAGAAAGTCTTTTAATGAAAAAGATAACTTACCGTGCTAAATTCAAAACATAATATTTGTTTTGATAAAAGCCTAACGACTAGTCTTATGACGTAAATTCAAGTGAATTGAAACAGCGAGACTCTGAAAAGAGTATGATATAGTCTTGACTATATAGCAATATATAGAAGTTCATTAGAGAACTGCATGAAACTAACGACTTCATGTGAAAATACGACAATTCCAAGCCATATGGACGCTAAAAAATCTATTACATGTCCAGTACTTAGTACCCCAGGAAGTAAAACAGGAAAAACTGCTACACTCCTCAGCTACTTTGACATATCTTCTGCTGAGGTGAGAACATTAGCAGCATCAAGTGGTGATAAAAAACTTATTCATTTGTTTGAAAGTGGACAGGATATTTACATTTATACTGCAAAATCTATGCTTGGTGCAGATAAATGGGATTCTTTTGATAAAGCAGAAAAGAAAAAATGGAGAAAAGTCTTTAAAGTGGTTTTTCTCGCTGTAGCTTATCGAATGAGTGCAAAAACATTGGGAACAAATCTTAATGTACCAGAATGGGAAGCTCAAGGATATATTGATGCATTGTTTGGTCAATTCCCAGATCTTGAAGGATTCATTAAGGAAAATTCTGAATATCCAATGAAACATAATGGATATATAAACACAGAACTTGGCGATGCACTTAGATGCACAGCATATAGATTTCTTTATAAAGACGATCCTTATCATAAAGGACAGAAGAAAATCGATAATAGAATTGTAGCAAAACTTAGTTCAGCTGGTATAAACTATAGGATCCAATCATTTTCAGCTGTCTCACTAGCATCTGGTTTCGAACATGTCATCCAAAAGTCCCTTGAAGATAATATGTTAATAAGAAATGTAATTGTTGTACATGATTCTTGCGAAAATCTTGTAAATATAAATTACTTATTTTCAATTAAACAATATTACGATGAACATTTCATGAAATATGCAAAGGATCAATATGGGGTGCTCTTTGCATATGATCTTGAAATCGGATTAAGTTATGGAGAAATGATGGGAGTAAAACCTATTGATGACAAAACAATTGAAGTAACCGGAACAGGATCAGTTATTCAAGGACTACTTTGGAAAATAGAAAACGAAAGTGATCTCGAAGTTGCTCTTGACGTTCCTAGAGAATCTATAGTTCCTAAAATCGAGATGAACCCAGCAATAAAGTTTATTACAGAAAAACAATGTTGTATGGATCATGATTATAGTAATTATACAATACGTTTAACGAAACTAAACTAATAATATTCAAAGGATTGTAGTGATTAAATTCTCTATGATCCTTTTTATTCAAAATGAAATATGAACCATTAATAACAAACATTTGTAGTTCCTTAAATTTCAAATGGATAAATAAATCAACTTGGAAATACAAAGGGTACTACAACAAGAATATTGTTATTTCTCTAAAAAGACATAATTGGGAAATTGAAACAATATCTATTTTTAGTCTGGATAATTTAAAGAAAATTCATGGAACAGAGAATTTATATTATCATGAATCAGAAGTAAAAAGATGTATAAGATACTTTTGTAAAAAGAATGATCTTTGTTGGATAAATTCTAAAACCTGGAAATTTACCAATAGAAAAGATGAGAATATTCAGCTAATGTGTAATAAATGCGGGTCTAGGTTTGCTCTTTCTTTCAGACAAATTTTGGATAGAGATTGGGGATGCATGTCATGTTTTAAAGAAAGCTTGAGAATAGATAAAAATGAAATCCAAGTTTTATTAGAAAAAGCAGAAAATGAACTATCTTGTGAGTGTTTGAATAAGAATGAGATATATGTAAACAAAAAGAAAACAAAATTTAAATTTCTTATAGATCTGGATTTATATAAAAAAGTAACTTTAATATGGGAAACCACTCTAAATACTCTTAGAATAATTCTTAAGAATAGAGAAACAGCTAGTAATAAATTTTATATTTTCCTAAAAGAAGATCAATTAAAATCTCTTTTAGAAGAATTCATCTCTGACTCTGGATTGATAATAAATTACTCTGGAGAATTAAAATCTGGAACCCTTCTAGAATGCAAATGCCCTGTTTGTGGAGAAAAAGAAAATATAAAAGCTAGCGATTTAATCTATGGAAAAAGAAAATTCAAATGCAAATGTATTCCACAATACTAAGGAGAAGCAATAATAAAAAGTTTTCTTGAGAGTAATAATATATATATTTTGAGACTCAAAAAACATTTGATTGGCTAAAATATCAAAAATCTTTAAAAATTGATTTTTATCTACCAGAATATAATATAGGAATAGAATACCAAGGAGAACAACACTTTATTCCAGTTAAATATTTTGGAGGACAGGATACTTTTGATACAATTACCTCTAGAGATAAAACTAAAAATAAACTTTGTAGTGAGAATGGAATAAAAATGTTGTATGTATCAAATAAAACTTTATATAATAAATATTCTGATACGTACAAACTTGGTAAACTTATCTGTGATTTAGATGAACTTTTAAAAGAAATAAAAGGAAGGTAATAGTATCTTCTTTTCTTATCCCAAAATTCTTATATATGTAAATATGATAGTAATACATCCTTATGATGAATCAACTAGGTTTTTAAATTTATTATATAATAAACCTAAACCTGACTTGACAGAAGAAAATTCAAAGCATGAAGTAGATCACCTTCTTAATATATCAAAAGAAGTTATGATTTTGGGACATGGAAATGAATATGGACTTCTGTGTCGGAAAGGAGAAAATATGTTTGGTAGATATCTAATAGATTACTCTCATAGATATTACTTAACTCGGTGTACAACATTAATTGGTATTTGGTGTAATGCTAATGTTTATGCAGAAAAACTTGGTATTCATGGACTATTTTCTGGAATGGTAATCTCTGAATTATCTGAAGCTGAAGACTGGGGGATAAAAACAACCCAAGAGGAACTAAATTTGGAAAATGAGAAATTTGCTTCTAGACTTGGTGGATTACTTAAAGATCCCAATATAAGATTACATGAAATTCCTGAGATCTTCCAAACTTTAGATGATTCAAAAACACCGCTTACAAAATTTAATTATGAGAGCATATATTGGGTATAAAACTCTCCTAAGATAACGCTAAAACCTAAACAATGTAATTAAATATATCATGATATTGAAAACGGTCTGTGATAGATAGTTTTCTAAGATTTTAATTTAAAACCTTTTATTTTGATTCTTGTTTGTGAAAATAGGAACCAAAAAAATTAAAGAAGGAAAGAGTCTAATCTCAATCCTTCTTTTTTTTGTCTATAAGATGTCCTGGTCAAAAGAATCTTCATATATTGACCAAGAGGGAAATAATTTCTTAAACTCCAATCCAGTCCACCCTGGGATAGGTTTGCCACAGATAGAAATAGGTGTTATTGTGTTAGGGAGATTTTTGAGACCCCGAAAAATAACTTGTATAAATTTTTATATTTTCCATGTAAGAAAAAGAAAGGAAAGTGCAGGATTATTCTCCCACACTTCCTTCTAATTTTAGTTTAAACTCGAATAATGATATTTCTAGTTTCTCAAGATTTTTAAGTATAAAATCTATTGATACAGTATTTGATCTTAAGTATCCAGCAAGACTATCAAGATGTCCTATAAGTTCATTTCTTTTAGATTCTAGACTTTTGTATGACTCAAGAGCGTCTTTATAAGATGTATCATAATATTGAAGAGAATCGTTATAACTAAATTTCTCCAAAGAACCATTAGCCACAACTCCAAGTTCTCCATTTTTATTCACCACAATATCTCCTTCATATAGATCAGAACAATCAGTAATATCTTCTTTTTTATAAATAAATGATCTAATCATCTTCATCCTCCATTTCATCTGCAAAAGCCTGAAGCTTATAGAAAATTATTGATGCTTCTAATGTTTTATTTTTGTAGTCTTCTAAATCAAACTCCCTTTTACCTTGAATTACATCATCAAGCCACTCAGTCATAATCCTAGCCATTGATTTAAACTCTAGAGCAAAATCAAAAAACTTAGGCATTAATTTATTTTTCTCGAGATTATTGTAAATTGGAGTTACGTTTCTGTGAATTGAAGTCTGTTCCCTATCAAAAATAGATTCATCCAGTACTTCTTCGAAAAAATGTTCTAACATTTTATCTTCGTCCATTTTAAAACAATTACAATAAACCACCATTAATACGTCATCTTTAGGATCTAGGCCTTTCTCAATCAGTCTGGTTTTAGTGAAGAATACAAAACACTATCCTTCCTAGTATATTCCAGTGATTAAAATGAATTTTTCTCTGTAGTCATGGGAGTTCACTTAATATCTTCTTAGTCTTATTATAATTTTCTAAATCTTTTGGTGATAATAATTTTTTAAATTCAACTTCACTGAGGATATCCAATATACACTCTTTCGGAATATCAAACTTAGAAACATATGTAAACTCCTTACCTCTTATATATGATTCTTTCATGTATTCGTAGAAGGGTGTTTTTGGATATACTTCATCAAATTCACTTTCATCTTTTAGGCCATATTTCTTAAGATACTCGATTATCCTGTCCTTAATCACTGGAGACAATTTCATAAACTCCCTTACGTTCCTGATACTAAAATCTTCAGGACCTTTATAGAGTTTGACAATTGGATCTCCTAGGGTCAAGAATTTTACAGGAACATCTAACACCAGGACACTAAATTTTCCTTGTTCTGGAAATTTAATGAGTTTTCCTGGGTCAGAACTGAAGTATAAGACTTTAGGAAATGGTCTAGCTATATTATTCTTAGTAAATTCTCCAGACGGTTTCTTATATTTATCGACAAGTAATCCATCTCTTTTTATTGATTCCAGATTAGTATCCTTAGTAACATGGAATACTCTAGCTGTTTTATTTTTAAACTTGATCATTAATTTCTTTATATTTATAATAAGAAGTGACCCTGGGAATCCTCTATTCTATTGACATGGAAGAAAAACCAGGGTCTAATAAATCTTATATGATTACTTTTCTCTTAAAGGTATTATTCTCTGGTTCTTAGATCCCCTGAATCTGAGACTAATATCTCTCTGGCTCAATATAAACGGACCATCAACTAGGAAATCACAGTAATTGAATATCTCTTTAATCGTCTTACCATGTTCCCCTTCCTGATCTAGAAGTTGTTCGTAAGTGTGTCCTGACCAGATCCAAATATCTTTTTCAGGAAATTTCTCTTTATACCACTTACACAACTTTAAACAGTCTGGAGCATTATGTACTGATAGTGGCTCTCCTCCTAGTATTGATAGCCCAGAATAGAGAGGGAAACGATTCATCTCTTTTTCTATAATCTCTAAGTGACTCTCAGAGAACTTTGGAAATTTAGGATTGTCAAATTCCCAGAACTCACTATTATGACAACCCTCACACCTAACATCACATCCTAAAAACCAGACCACTATTCTAACACCATCTCCATTGGAAGAACAAGACTTTTTATCCCCCAATTTTAAGGTATCTATTCTTACTATTCTGGACATAATCAAATATGTTCAACTCGTCCTTCAATATCAGCCATTCTTCCTTGGTTCATCTGGTTTGTACTAATATATCCACAAACTCGACGACAGGGTCTAAGCTTAGTTGGGGTATGTGCAAATTCAGTTTCACCACATTCTGGACAAACAAATTGAAGTTTACCGTCAATCTCCTTAATATCAAATGCACCCTGATAACCACATACCTCGCAAGTATCTAACTTCAAGTTAATCTCTGCATACATAATAGTGTCATACATGTGACGAAGAAGAGTGATGATAGCTGGGATATTATTAGTCATGTTTGGAGCTTCAATGTAAGAAATCGCACCACCAGGACTAAGTTTCTGAAGTTGTGCCTCTCTAGATAGTTTTTCGAAGGCATCCATTTCTATCCAGACAGGAATATGGTAAGAGTTAGTTACGAAATTTTTATCTGTAATTCCTTTAATCTTACCAAATCTAGTTTGAAGAGATCTAGCAAATTTATATGTAGTGCTCTCTTCTGGAGTTCCATATACACTATAATCAATATTCTCGATCTCTTTCCATTGTTTACATTTATCGTTAAGTCTTTGCATTATCTGAACAGCAAATTCAAATGCACCTCCTTCGTCTTCTGTTTCCCAATGATTTTTTCCTGTGAGATATTTTACTGTTTCATATAATCCCACATATCCCAAAGAAATGGTTGAGTATCCATTATAGAGAAGTTTATCAATCGTCTCTCCTGGTTTTAATCTTGCTATAGCTCCATTTTGCCATAAAATTGGGGCTGTATCACTCTTTACACCGCGTAATCTCTCATGTCTAAGTCTAAGAGCACGGTGACAAAGTTCTAATCGTTCATCGAGAATATACCAAAACTTCTCAATATCCTTTCCGGAACTTAATGCTACATCTGGAAGATTTAGTGTTACAACTCCTTGATTAAAACGGCCGACGAATTTAGGAACACCCCTCTTTTTGGTTGTAATTTTCCAAGGATCATTTTTATCAACATGAGCAACAGTGAGGAAACTTCTACATCCCATGCTTGAGTATACATTTCCATCTTTAAGTTCTTTCATTACCTTAGCTGATATATAATCGGGAACCATTCTATTAGCCGTACACTTAGCTGCTAGTTCAGTTAACCAAAAATAAGGGCTATCATCATGAATGTTATCTTCGTCTAGTACATAAATTAATTTTGGAAATGCTGGAGAAACATATACCCCATTTTTATCTTTAAGTCCAAGTATTCTTTGTTCAAAAATTTTCTTACATACCAAAGCTAGGTCATCACGACTTTTACCCTCAGGAACATCATCCAAATACATAAATATAGTGATGAAAGGAGCTTGACCATTAGTTCCTTGAAGAGAATTAAGCTGGTACATTAAAGTTTGAATACCGTCTTCTATATCACGAATTGTAGCTTTTTCAATATTATCTTCTGTAGGGTCAATTCCCATCTTAGGAAATTCATTTCTCCAGAAATTTCGTGACTCTTCAACAAAAGGACTTAAATGAGAAGCATAAAGAGATTGTCCTCCATATTGTGAAGAACTAATTTGTTGAGCAATTTGGGATGCTATTGTACATGCTACAGAAAATCTATGAGGGCGATCTATTTTAACACCGCAGAGTACTGTTCCATTTTCAAGCATATCTTTTGCATTCCAGAGATCACAATTATGTTCTCGATTAGCAAAATAATCACTATCGTGGAAATGAATAATACCCTCTTTATGAGCTTTCCAAATATCGCTAGGTACTAAATAACGTTCACACAGGTCTTTTGATACCTCACCAGCCATGTAATCTCTTTGTACATTAATTACCGTTGGATTTTTGTTTGAATTTTCCTGTTTTAGTTCCTCATTAGAATCATCGAGAAGAGATATGATCTTTTCATCTGTTGTATTTTTCTTTTGATCCATCTGCTTCTGATATCGATAAGTAATATATGCTACAGCGACATCATACTTACCAGCTTCCATAATTGCATGTTCAACCAGATTTTGAATATCATTGCTAGTCATCATTCGAATTTCACTTTTACAATGATCTTCTACATCTTTAGCTATTTTTTTTATTTCATCTGGTGTAAATCTATCTTCCAATCTAACTCTCATATTAGCTTTAGAGATAGCATTAATAATGTTGGATTTAGAGAATGTTGTCTCTGATCCATTACTCTTGATTATTTTCATAACACTAATTATTATAGTTTACGTTTTTTGATCAATTATGAAATTTGGTTTTCTGATTTTCTCTTGCCGATTTAAATTTTAGGCATAGATTTTTTAATTTCATAATAGAGAGAAAAAATAAAATAAGTGGAATCTCCATAAGAGGCTCTCACTTATACAATTTAACATAAAATGCTCACCTTGTTATCGGGAAGCAGATATTTATAAAACTTTGACACTACACTTTTTTTGTCAGGATAAGTAGAAACAATAAGGCCAGAAGCTCTCATTATTCTATTCCAGACAAGATCACGAAGATAGTCATTATAACTTATCTCATGTTTACCCCAAAGATCCACATAAGTTTCAGGAAGATTATATTCTTTGTCTAGTGGAGTTTGGTTTTTTGGTGACACTGAGTACATTTCATCTATACTATATTTACCCCAACTATCATTATATATAGGTGATTCTAAATCTGCAACCATAATATTGATTAGTCTGGGAATAAATGTGTCATCAATCTTTAGAAAATTTCGTCGTAGAAAATCAGCAGAAAATATCATTCCGGAAGTGCTAAGAGGTAACATTCTAGATTCATAACAAGTAGAAGTCACCGGATATCCTCCTTCAATATTTCCAAATCCTACTTCTTTAGTTTCCTCGAGAAGATCTGGATCAAAAAACTCTATTGTATCTCCTGGTTTGAAGAATGTGATTAGTTCTGTTTTACAGTCCTCCACACCGATATTCATATAGGTATCGTCTGAAGAATATGGTTCCTCACAAAACAAGACATTCATTTGACCATTCAATAAAGTTGATTCTAGGTCTTCTTCTTTGATAATTTTTTTAACCATTTTTGTGTCTTCCGAGTAAATGACAAGATCAACCCCATTTGTATCCCAAGGAAGAGATTCTAATGTTTCTGTAATGTCATTTTTTGAAGACTCTGGTGAAATACTAAGTGCAATTGTCAGTTCCATAATTCAAATTTCTCGTTAAACTCCTGTAATTCTCTGACCCAAATTTTACATTCAGAGTCGTTTATATATTTATTATTTTCTAATATTTTATACCCTTGATATATAACAGCTTGGGTCCATTCTCTAGTTACAGGATTTTTCATTTTACAATCAGAGGACAAGATTCTATAAAGATTCCCTGTCCTCCTATATTTATAAATTGAGTCCTTTTTCATATTCACTAATAAAGAACTTAAGTTTTTTGGGCCGAGTTTTCTATCAAATAAATATGGACCCGAGGAGAATCGATGGAGAAGAATATTGATTTTACTTCTTCCCAATTCATACCTCCAAGGCCAGCACAAATTCTTGGAAAAGTTATCTCAGTCTCTCCGATAAAGTTTATAGTTTTCTTTAGAGATTCTTTAAGATATTCTGGTTTTGCTTTTTCTTTCCAAGTTTTTTGTGTTCCCAAGTTTAAAATCCATCGTAGTGTTATCGGGTCCTGCCAAGCAAATACATCTCCCGGCCCAAATTTTCCAGACAAACACAGATCTCGATAGGATTTAAACATTTCAGGATATCTTCTTTTAAATTCTAGAGCTATTCCTTTTCCCATAACTCCAGAACAATTGACCCCATGACCTATATTACCCGGAACCTCAAATAAATCACCCTCTTTTATTATTTCTATCATAAAAGATAAGTTTTCCATTTGGGCTACAGGAACAAACTTTTCTATACTTTCGTTTGTTAATTTTTACTGGCCAAAGTTCTCCCATTTTTCAATCTGTTTTAATTGATTTTCTACTGACTTCATTACTAGCTTATGAAGAAATTTTATAACCCAAAGTAACGAGACAATTGCTAGTGTTGTCTTTATGTAATTCTTAATGTCCATCATTAATTAGGAAATTAAGGGATAAAAAAGAGCGGGTAAAGGGAATCGAACCCTCATCCTCAGCTTGGAAGGCTAACGCACTAGCCGTTGTGCTATACCCGCAGTTAGAGAGAGATATTAACTCCCTCTTTATTTTTACCATAGATAAGGTTTTTGAGGTTCCCAAGGTGCATAAAGTGATAAATTATCTAAGAGAATATCAAGATCTATCTCATCTTCCCAAAGATCTGGACCTGACCACTTTAGATCAACTTCATACATTCCACGATACGGTTTTAGTTCTTTAGATCTCATTACAGGAATTAAATCTCCAAGATCATAGTTAAAGATAATTCCATTACTCCCTCCATCTTTGAAATAATAGTGGGCATCTGAAGCACCAAGTCCAATTATGATAGTCTTCTTTTCTTCCTCTGAGTATTTTGAGAGATCTAATTTTCGATACTTATAGGAATCACTTATTCTATCATAAAAATCTGGATGAAGCTCTACCTCAGGATCTTCAAGAATTTCTTTTCCCCACTTTAATCCGTCAGCAATAATTTCTTCATCGGACTTCCTCGGAGAACAGTAATCATCATCATCTTCATCAAATCCACTATCATAACTAATTTGACGGGGAGGGAGAAGATCACATTCACGAAGAAGATCCTCTAATTCATCATCATCGTCATCAATAATACAAACGGGGATAGTTTTGTTAAAATTAAAATATTGAGTCATAGTTCATTAATAATTTTTTCTGTAAATTTAACTGGATCAAATTTCTTTAATTCTGTCAGTCGAGATTTCAAGGATTTAATTCTTTCGGTAGTATCCTTATTTTTCCTAAGGTGTGATATAGGTTTTCCCATTACGGCCTCGACAATCTCCTCAGATACTCCAAGATTTTTAGAAATCTCTTTGTCTGTTGCCTTTGGGTTTTTGTTTGTAATATAATCCACAACCAAAGGAATAGCTTTCTGAATTTCTATCTCATGGGTTACTTTCTGAATTTTCTCATTATTAGCATATGAAATCAACTGGAGATAGTTTTTATACATATAATCCAACCAATTGTAAAGAGGAATTCTATATGCCATCTTAGAATCAGTAACATTAAGAACATATGTCGTAGAATCTGACTTAATCTGTTCTGCTATTTTCCATATATCATCGACCGTTATACCTCTCGCCCCAGGAACTCTACCTATAAACAATTTAGGACCATCAAAGTCAGTTAGGTCATCCATATATACCTTTCCTTCTTCAATTAGTTTTTTGAATTTTCCTAGTTTGGGCGAGAATAATGCGGTCGATCCATAAAACATTACTCCCTCTCTTTTAGTCGCCGGATCAGAAACGCGGGTTGTATGATAAGAATAAACCACTTTTCCTTTTCCATATCTCCAAAGTCCCAAGAGATCAGATTTCTTTTTATCTATCTCTAAGTCTACATTTGGTTCAAGAAGAGATGGATCATTATTTATATATGCCGCGTAAAGAGACTTCGGCGAGAAATTAGGATATACTGTTGAGATACCAAATCCAAGACCAGACACACGACCTTGAAGAATTAGACACAGAGGAACAGGTAAACTTAAGTACTCTGGCTCTAAAGGACCAACAGGAGACTCTACTTTAGGAACATACTTCATAAGATCTCCCATGATGTCCCAATAAAGATCTGATAGTCTATTTTTTAAATATCTTGGGGCTGCCGGAGGATTTTCTGTTCCAGTGATTGAAGTAAAACCAAAAGAACCCTCTCCGGTGAAAACTCCAGAATTAACAAGAGTAGCATTAAGTCCTTCAATTCCGGTCAAACTATGTGGATGATAATTAGCAACTGAAGCAATTAAATTTGTGGCAGGTACTAATTTACCCTTAGGAAATTGAAGTGCTGCATAAATAAGACGGCGATAGGATACTTTACAACCATCTTTTACCTCTGCCATGTGTCGATGATTATTTACATAGTTACCAATATCAAGATAAGCTTCTGTAGTTACATCACCTATCGGACGTGGATAAATTTCTAATTTCTTCATTTAATCTATAAGGTTGAATGGATTACCAAGAATTCCATTGTTAAATAATAAATCTTTTCTAGTATCAATATTCTCTACAAGACTCATAAAATAATCAATACCCTCTGGAGTAACTTGAATTAAACGTCTTGTGGAAGGATTATAAAATGCGTTATATACTTCTTCTTTTGGAATAGAACCTACAGTTATGTTTACATCCAGTCGTCTATTCTGGATATGAGATTTCTCTCCACTACGTCTCCGCAGTGCTCAGACTATATTTTCTCCTTCTTCAGGAGTCTCACCTTTCGAGAGATCATTTATAGACTTATCTCCCTACTCCCTTACACTCATCAGGGATAGTCGTTGAAGTTATAGAAAATTTGTTATTAACAGCTCATCTACGTCAATCCGTTGATTTTGATATTATCTCAGGGTTACTGACTTAACAAAACTACTATTAACCCCTTTTTCGCTTTCTTTTCTATAACTGCTGATTGTCTCTATTCATAGAATTATCACACTTTGGTATCTATGACCTACCGAGAGTTCCCAGCTACAGTGAGATTTATTGATATATATTTCTATATACCGGGGCTAAACACTAGTCCACCCCTTCCACCTATGCCATGGTTTTGTTGTATCAAGTCCTACCGGAAATGATGTACCAGGTTGCAGTGGATCGTTTGAATAAAAGTAATTTCCATTTTGAGCATATAACGGCGATTGAGCTATATAGACAAGACCGAAATCAATAAGAAATCTTGCATACTTGGCAATAAGATAAAGTAAAAGTATTCTGATATGGTCACCATCTGGATCTTCCATTTATATTTTGATTTAGTCGCCTACACTAAACCAGGAATTTCTTCCCTCATATTTTCACATGAGATTAGACTATATTTTCACCTTCATCATAATATGTTAAGGTGACCTGTCTTTCGGAGTATCTAAGACTTATACCCCTACTCCCTTACACTCATCAGGGATAGTCGTTGAAGTTATCAAAGTTAAGTAATTTGGTTAAATATTTTTTTTCTTTTATTTCATAATAATCTTAACTTTTATAACTGCGGATTGTCCCTACCATAAAGATTATTACTGAAGTTAACCACTCTTCTAGTACTCTATGTTTAACAGGAGTTTCCCGCTTTTAACAGGTTTCTTTGGGAAATATTTCTAAATCCCACGGACTATATATCTTCAATCCGTTGCGATACAGATCTTTCCATATCTACTGTACTTTCTTATCTTTTCATATGCTTCCTCTTTAGTTTTACATCCGGTAGTTACATTATTTGCATCTATCCCAAGACCTATAACTTTAAGGAGAGTAAAAATTTCTTTATTTGCCAGTGCTTCATCTACCGTCGCATCTTTAACGTTCAGAATCTTTCCCCGTAAAGGAAGAACAGCCTGATTTTGTGTTGATTTTCTTCCAGCTTTCAAACCTCCAGCAGCAGATAGTCCTTCACAGTTTTTAACTACAACACCAGACTTGAGAATAGGAAAATTATGCTCTAAATTCGCTACCTCAATACAATATACGGGAGTTTCAGGAACGTCATATACCTCGACGGACTCAACCAACACTTTAGTTTTCCGCCCGTATGCAGTCATCAGCCTTTTTCCTTTATATAAACTAGCAGCATCCCAATACCAACCGTTTATATCTCGTATTTCATGCTCCGGTGTACAAGTAAAAGACTCTCCAGTATTCAAAGTAACCTTACATAATTTAGTTACTTTCATCACTTCTTTGGCTGTAAGAATTCGGGCGGGAGAGATTATTGTTTTTTTATCAAAGGAAAATGTATATATATAATCATTTCCACACGTCTTAGTCATCTCTACTAAATCAACCATAGATACTAACCCATATCTCTCAGTAAGAACCTCAGTATCCCCGGTAAAGCAAGTAAATAACTCACAGTCCCACCTATTTCCAGAAGTAGCATCAGCAAAACCTTCTACATATTCCTGTTTACTTCTGAATGCTTGATTACCTGTAGCCGAATCTATCATTTTCTGTGCTTTCTCAATAGCTCCGATAGATTTGTAAGATTCAGCTAGAGCATTAAGTTTTGAGACATGAGAAACCCAGTAGTCTTCGTTTTTCTTGAATATCTTAATGAAATCTTTGGTAATATCTTGAAAATCAGATACCTTAACTTTTGATATACTACGAAGTCTTGATTTAATCTGAGAGTCATAAACTAAGTCTTCCGCTAATAGTATAACCCACATCTTAAGACCTGGGAATATAGTTTTGTGCTTTATCTTATACTCCTCTCGTAATGCATCTTCAAAACAACTCTCAAGATACTGAATATGAACTCCATTATTTACAACCAATCCATTTACAGAACCAGTTGATTTCTTAGGAGATAAACTAGGATCAACCTCAAATGTAACATAAACACCAAGATATGGATTCTTAGAAATGTCAGAAGGTGTTATGGTTCGGAGGATTTCAAATTTATACGGTTTTATACAATCTGAACTAAGAACCTCTCCATTTGCCACTATCTGAATCTTTCTCTTGTAAAATTTCTCCTGGATAAATAAGAAATTTTCAAGATTCTCAACCGGTATTTCTGCTTTTTGATTTGGAAATATCTCCTGGTCAACAACAAATAAAGTAATAGTACTCATACCCTGTGGAAGAGTTTTTGTTGTAAGACCCATCATTTTCTCTAAGTCACTCTTTTTGGCAGCCCCTTCAGAAATCTTATATCCCTTCTCATAGTAAGCATAATAGAATACATCTTTTTTGCTTCTAGGGCCAAGAGACTCATAAAATTCCTTAACAATCGGAAGAGATTTATTATAGTTCTCTGGGGTTATTTTAGATAAGACCCAAAAATGAGAACTTAACGCATTAGTAGCAGAAACACCAATTCCATAAGTTCCAATCTTAGAATCAGAATTTACAAACTTAGAACCAGCATGAAGAGTACTAACTGCCACGTCTGCTTGAGTTCTTCCAGGTTTGTCAGGGCTCATAAAGATTGGAATACCTCTACCTTGATCACAAACCATATTATAACCATCAAAGTTTGTGTCTATGATAATGAGATTACAAGTTTTACAAGCCAAAACTTCATCTGTCGAGTTATCTATACACTCTCTAAGACAAGTTGAGGCGGAATCAATATACATTCCAAATTTCTGTCTAATGTTCTCAGGATACTCTAATACCCTGATCATTTCTTGTCCATTTGAATTTAATTCCATAATATTTATTAATTTAAAAACATTCATATATAAGATTATCAAAAGATTTGGAGAGAGAAAATAAAGGAAGCGCAGATATAAATCTACACTCCCTAATGGAAAGTTTTATGCTTTTCTTATTAGTAGCCCACAGCAGAATCTAACTACTCTTTCAAAAACGAAAATCTTGAGTTCTAGACGATAGACAAATGGGCCTAATAAAATTTTTGAGCGGAAAACGGGACTCAAACCCGAGACTCCCAGCTTGGAAGGCTAGTTCTCTATCAACTAAGATATTTCCGCAAGCTTCTTTCAAAGTTATCTTGATATTCACTTCATATGTATGAATTTCAAGGCTTTAAAGAAGAGAAAAATAAATTTACAAGTTTACATATACAATTAAAATTATACATGAATCTAAATTTTACATTAGATTAACTTATAAATTAATTTTACAGTTATTGTTATGTCGTGAAGCCTAACAGATTCGAACTGTTGACAAATAGCTTAGCTTACCACTATAGTTTTCACTACCATAATATATGTTTGTGGTCTGGACTATTTCTTAACCATGCTCTTTCGAGTTTAGGCAATCCCTGTATAGTCTCTACACACTGCATCTGATTTAAATATCAGAGCTTGGCACGTCGTTACCATCAGCATTATCTGTTAAGGTTTCGTCGTTTAGGGGATTTTCTACATCCTTCGTTTCCAAAGGTGCACTCCTATTATATCTATAATAAGATCTTTTCCTTGATTTTTGGTTTTCTTTGTTTTGCCTTTATTAAAAGTTTCTTTTGGATTAATTTTCTTTTTTTTTGTTGTAAACTAAATCCTAACTTTTTTAATACAAGCTCCAGTGCAACCGTAGATCTTACCTATAGCTTAAAGGCTATTGCTCTATCCAACTGAGCTAAGGCTCCAACTTGTTGTTTTATTCATACATAAGAATTTGAAGGGTTTTGAGGAGAGAAAAAAAAAGATTAGATTCTTCTCTAATCTTTAGTACAGGCGAAGAGATTCGAACTCTTAATGTGATCGTTAATCTGTACTAGATCCTAAATCTAGCGCGTTTCAACCAATTTCGCCACGCCTGCTTGTTTTAAAATATACTTTTTTGTAGCCTCATACGGACTCGAACCGTAACGAACCTTCCGGTCCAACAGAGCTTAAATCTGTCGTGTCTACCAGTTTCACCATGAGGCCAATCTTTAATTTTTCATATATAAGAATTTCAAGGGTTTTGAGAAGAAGATTTTTTACCCTATATTACCACAACATTCACATTTATAAGGTTTTATATTATCGCCTAATTTTATTTTCTTTGAAGTTCTAGACCCTGATCTAGTTTCAAACTTCATCTTTAGTTAATGTTGTCTTTTCCCTATAAAAAGCATATTTTTTAATGATAAAATAAATACGTATAAGTAATTAATCTTATACGTAAACTCTTGATTTTTATCTCAAGAAAAGTCGGGGTGAAAGGACTCGAACCTTCGACCTCATGCTCCCAAAGCACGTGCGCTACCAACTGCGCTACACCCCGTTTTGTCTCCAAGTGAATCGCCCCGGTGATGATCCGGGCACCCCCGCATTAACCTACCACTATAGTTTTCACTACCATAATATATGTTTGTGGTCTGGACCATTTCTTAACCATATTAGAAATGTTGCAACATCAGTGTGCTGGCTTCTATACACTAATAATTTCCTCTGAATTTCTAACTTAGGCTGTCCCTGTATGGCCTCTACGCACTGCACCTATATAGGGCTTGGTACGATGTTGACATATTCTATAAAGAACTTAGTGTTCATCGTTTAGGGGACTTCTACTTTACCAGTTTCCTAGTAAGCACTCCTTTTTTATAACCACATTGTTTTGAGCAACATGGATTAGGATGAGTTGATAAATTTCTTTTTGGAAAATCAAATTCTTTACCATAAATAGGACAAGTTAATTTTACTAACGTTTCCGATTTGAATTTTTTTTTATATTTTCTTCTCTAGTAAGTAATTGAAGATTTTCCAATCTATCATCAATATTATTATTTATATGATCAACTTCATATCCATCTGGAATTTTTCCATTATGTTCTTCCCATAAATATCTAGCATAAGAGATCCATTTAGATTTTCTAAATAAAGAAACTCTTTTCTTTTTATCTTGGTTAACATAAAGATATGCTTTATCATACTCACCCTTATACAAATCTCATATAAATAATTTTAATTTGTCTTTGGGAAAGTGCGGTGCTCTACCAACATGAGCTAGCGATCCTTAATGTTTGTTATTTATGTCAAAAGTAGTCTCGAGCGGGAATGATCCGCCAACCTTCATCTTATAAGGATGCTGCTCTAACCTATTGAGCTACGAGACTGTTTTATTTATTTTCATATATAAGAATTTCAAGGGTTCTTAGTTTCCCTTATCCAAATATTTCTTTATATAAATCCTCCGGACACATATAAGCTGAATCTCCTACTTCTTCATGACCTTCCAAATCCATACAAAATATACATTCAGAAAATCTAGGATTATCCATAAGAAATTGACTCTCTGGCCACTGAACTAGAACATATTTCATACAAATATAAGAATATCAAATCCACCGTCTAAAAAACCGTAAAAATCTTATATATGAGAAAATAACCTTTCTAAAGGAAATATTTTCTTCATATATTCGCATTTGAAATCCCTGGTTTGTGAAAATAGGGGATTTCTTTTTTATCCTCAGAAAATAGACGTTTATAGGGACTCAGATAAGATAAATCACTATAAACTCTTTATTTTTTT
>OBLI01000129.1_pt1 | contig 78612 bp, 58 predicted proteins | sample 1519701 | NCBI WGS metagenome assembly OBLI01 (sample SAMEA3663005, study PRJEB22513) | pig gut metagenome | biome: pig gut; feature: pig-associated habitat; material: faeces | place: France | collected 2012
TCGACTCAAGGCTACGACCTCTACGACCCCAAAAATTTAAGGAACGCGCTCTAATTTGCCATTTTTATCTTTTTTTAATTTTTTTCTTAGCATTTAGTCTATAAAACTCGCTTTTTTTCATTAATTTTGCCTTCTAATGTGGAGTAGGCACTTCTTTGTGCCCCTCCGTCTTATCGCTTAACCTTTTTATCATTAGTAGTTTTATGAAAAAACCGGATCGACTTCTCGCTGACAAATTGCTCGAAATCAGTGCTGTAAAATTCCAACCGGAGTTGCCTTTCGTGTGGGGCTCGGGATGGAACTCTCCGATCTATAATGATGATCGCCGCATTTTGTCTTATGTTGACGTGCGTAATTTCTTAAAGGTCGAGATGTCGAGAGTCGTGCTCGAGGCTTTCCCGGATGTTGAGGTGATCGCTGCGGTTTCCACTGCCGCTATCCCTCTCGGTATGCTCGTGGCTGACATCTTGTCGCTCCCCTTCGTTTATGTTCGATCCTCTCCCAAAGATCATGGCCTCGAGAATCTTATCGAGGGCGACCTTCAGATCAATAAGAAGGTGGTAATCGTCGAGGATATTGTTGCCACCGGTGGCGGATCTCTCCGTGCCGCTGAGGTGATACGAGATAGCGCCTGCGAACTGCTCGGCGGCGTATGCCTGCTCGATTATCAGTTCGCCAAAACTGTCAAGCGTCTCGCTGATGCCGACATCAAAATGTTGCCCCTCTGCACTTACGACACCCTCGTCGAGGCCGCTGTCGACTCCAAGAGCATCGACCCCGCACAAGAACCTACTCTCCGTGAGTGGCACAATGATCCCGCTAATTGGATCAACGATTAACCTTCCCCTCTTTTTTACTCCGTGGATGTGCACTTCCTTTTGTATAACTATGGAAGTCCCCTTCACTCTGTTTAACTCTTAATATCATATATGGCTACATATAAAAGTGCTAAAACCGGCATCCCTTATCCTGCGGATGTAGTGTTCAATAAACTCTCCAATCTCGAAGGCCTTGGCGATCTCATCGCTAATGTCCCCGAGGATAAAATCCCTGAGCAGCAACGCGAAATGCTCAAGCAGGTCTCCGTCTCCGCTGATTCGATCTGCTTCCCCGCAGGCCCCGCCGGCACCCTGACTCTCCAACTCGATCAGGTCAAGTCTCCTACTCTCATCTCGCTCAAAGGTGTCGGCGCACCGGTGCCTATGTCTCTCTCTATGAATATCATCCCGGTAAATGATGGCGCTTGCGAGTTCTTCGTCCAAATCGACATCCAGATCCCGATGATGCTCAAGCCGATGGTCAATGGCCCTCTCCAGTCGATGGTCGACCAGTTCGCAAACATGATTCGTCAGATCCCTTTCGCTTGATGTCTTGCAAAGCATCCATATTATGCCGTTCGCTCGCGGTGACGATCGTGGCCGGATTGCTCTTCATTAGTTGCAATTCGGTCAATGATGATGTGATTCCTTCCATCCCGGTATATCTCAATCTCACCTCCGCAAGCCTCTGGAATACTTATGGCGTCGCCGGTTATGGCGATTATCGCATCTTTGTCAAGGAACTCAGACAACCCTCCAATTTCGCATATACCGAGCAAACCTCCACCGGATTTGGCGGTGTGCTCTTGGTCAATGGCACCAACCCCTTCTCCCTCGAGGCGGGTGTGCCTATGGCCTACGACTTGGCTTGCCCCGTGGAGCGACGTTCTGATGTGCGTATCTCGATGCAGATATCGCAGTTGTTCCCTGTGGCTGTTTGCCCTGTATGCGGCTCCCATTTCGATGTCGTCGAACGGGGTGGTAGCCCTATAGATGGACCCGCTCTCGCCGACAAACTCGGCCTCCGTCGTTTCGAGTGCCGCCAAGGTGCTTACGGTGGTTTTCTGATCATTAATTATTGACCATCTCCTCAGTCCTTTTAACATGGGTTTTCTCGAAGGTCTTCTTTATATGTTGTGGCGCGGTTTCGCTATCGGTGTCATTATCTCTGCACCGATGGGCCCCGTAGGCATACTCTGCGTCCAACGCACCCTCGAGAAGGGTCGTTCCACCGGATTCTTTACAGGCGTAGGTGCTGCGATATCCGACCTCTTCTATTGCCTCCTCACCGGATTCGGACTCTCTCTAATCGAGGATTTCCTGAAGGAGAACCAAAATGTGATAACCCTGATCGGTAGTATCGTCTTGATTTTCTTCGGTTTATACCTCTTCCGATCTAACCCCGCACGTTCGCTGAAAAAACCTGACGCCAATCGCATCTCCCCTCAACGCAATATCCTCAACGGTTTCTTGTTCACCGTCTCTAATCCCTTGATTATCTTCCTGATAATCGGACTTTTTGCTCGTTTTAATTTCCAACTCCCGGAGATTAATATCTGGCAGTATATGGTTGGATATCTCTTCATCATCGTCGGTGCCCTCTCTTGGTGGTGGGTGGTGAGTTTCTTCGTCGATAAGGTGAGAAGTCATTTTAATCTCCGGTCGATGTGGCTGATCAATCGTATCATCGGAGTTGTGGTCATGATCTTTGCAGTGGTCGGTATCTTCAACGCTCTCAACTCGTCGGCTGAAGCCAAGTCTTTGCCACATTCCCCTCTCGAGTCCTCTGTAGCCGAGTCGTTCTATAACTCTGTCAGAGGTTTCGGCGATCTCGCCCCCGATACTCTTGCCCCTCATGCTCCCCTCCTCTTGGAGTGCTCTGCCTCCGACTCTCTTGTTCGTTCTCTTCCCCTCTCTGAGGGTAGTGAGTTTTCTATCCTCTTTCGCGCCACAGACCTGCATGCCGACGGCGACCGCACTTATACCTATCAAGATAATCAGGGCCGCAAAAGGCGTGCGACTTCCCCCGATTGGGGAATCCTCCTGAAAGATCGATCTCATTCGCTCCGTATCTCTTTTCATTCACAATATCATAGCCTCGATGAGTTGATACCCCCTATGCTGAGGGTATCGGCAGATTATGATGGATCTGTATCGTACTTTGAGGTGAAGAATGGTTATGACTTCACGGGCGAAAATTCTTTCCGCCTTCTGAGACGTGACGGCACGATATCTCTCGCCGGCGGACCGCGTCATTACGCCCCCCTCATCTCGAAGTATATACCTGAGTTTGAACCGGATTCGGTCTCTTTCTTTGTCGCGCCGGGTGGGGCTGTTTCTCTCGATTTTGTATCACTCTCTCATCCCCGCTCTCCAGCCGGAGTGGGGGAGCGCTCTCCTTTCGGTGGGGTGGATGCCATCCTCTCCCGGCTCAGTCATTCTGCCGATCCCCTCGAGGCTGTATGGGGCATCTTCGACCGCCAACTCGAGGATAAGTCGCTGAGGATGGGTGGAAATTACCTTTTGGCATCTCTGCGACAGGAGGATAAGTATGTGTTGATCTATCTCGATGGCGCCGCCAAGAATCCGACCCAATGGTCTCCCGGCATGATCAAAGCCACCCTCTCCGATACACTCTTCGCCGGAGTTTATGATGTCGTGTGGTATGACCCCGCTTTCTCCCCTCTGCATGGCGAGATTAAGGCCCAACTCCAAGACCCCGACATTATGGTGTTGCATTTCCCCGACCATGGAGGCTCCACTCTGAGGCTCCGCAAAATATATGGATATGGAAAATAATAAAATGATGGATTGGGGCAAACTTATCTGCGATAAGCGCCTCGGCATGGAGGCTTATCATGACGATCGTCATCATACTCGCTCCGACTTTCAGCGAGATTATGACCGTCTTATCTTCTCTTCCCCATTCCGCCGTCTGCAAAATAAGACGCAGGTGTTCCCTCTGCCGGGTAGCATCTTCGTTCACAACCGTCTTACACACTCTCTTGAGGTGTCGTCGGTGGGGCGATCTTTGGGCCATGAGGTGGCTATTCGCCTTCGCCATAAATACCCCGACCCTCAACTCGGCATGAAGTTCGATGATATTCGCGACATCGTGGCGGCGGCATGCCTTTGCCACGATTTGGGCAATCCCCCCTTCGGCCATTCCGGTGAAAAGACCATCTCTTCTTTCTTCAGCGAAGGCCCCGGAGCCGAGTTGAAGCATTTCCTCTCGCCCGAGGAGTGGGCTGATCTGGTTCATTTCGAGGGTAATGCCAATTCTTTCCGTATCTTGACTCATCAGTTTAAGGGGAGACGTCAGGGTGGTATGGCTATGACATATTCCACGCTCGCTTCTATCGTGAAGTATCCTTTCGCTTCTTCCCAAGCCGGAGATAAGGGAAAGTTCGGATATTTCTGTAGCGAACGTGACATCTATTGTCGGGTGGCTGAACAACTCGGCATCATCCGCCACGACACCGACCGATTCGCTCGCCATCCTTTAGTCTATATCCTTGAGGCTGCCGATGATATCTGCTATCAGATTATGGATATCGAGGATGCCCACAAACTCCATCTTCTCTCCACAGAACTGGTGAGATCTCTTTTCCTCAATTTCTTCCCTGCCGAACGTCACGACCATGTGCGCCATGTCGTCGATAGCCTCACCGATCCCAATGAGCAGGTGGCTTATCTCCGCTCTGGTGTGGTCGGTGTCCTCGTCGAGGGGTGTGCCAATACTTTTATGGAGCATGAGGAGGAGATCTTGCGTGGCTCGTTCCATGACAATCTCATCAATTGCCTCCCTCCTAATCTCAAGGAGGCTTATGGCGAGTGCTCGAAGATCGCCTTCAGCCGTATCTATCACGCCCCGATGGTGGTGGATATCGAACTCGCCGGCAATCGTATCATCTCTTTCCTCTTGCAGACCCTCGTAGAGGCGGTGATCAATCCGGATCGAAATTATTCCAATCTTTTGCTCAATATTATCCCTCAACAATATGATGTGCGCTCTGAGTCGATCTATCATCGCCTACAGGGTGTGCTCGACCATATCTCCGGCATGACCGATGTTTATGCCCTCGACCTCTACCGTAAACTCAATGGTCATAGCCTCCCGGCTGTATGATAACCAGCAGAAGGTCAATTAGTTAATTTCTTACCTTATAAACATATAAACTCTCTCCCTTACTTCCTTGCTATGAAGAAATTATTTGCTCTATTTTCGTTTTGCATATTCTCGCTGGCGGTCATGGCACAGGTCATGGCACCCTCCGATATGCCATATCGCGATGCTTCGGGGCGCCCTCATCAGGTTAGCGATCCCTCCGGGTTCCTAACCCCCGATGTCCGCAAGGCTGTTGAGGATTCTCTCTTTTTGATATATCAGAAGTATACCGTCGAACTTGCCATCGCTCTCCCCGCCGAAATAGGCGATGCCGACCCCAATGAGTGGTGTGAAGAACTCTTCTCCACCTGGAAGATCGGCAAGAAGGATAAGGATAATGGTATGCTGATCATGATCTCTCCCGGGTCGCGACAGACTTATATCATGACCGGCTATGGCATGGAGGGTATATTCACCGACATGGCTTGCCGCAATCTTGTCGATAAGGTTATCATCCCCGCCATGCGCGAGGATAATATAGATAAGGCTGTGACCGATGTCGTGTCGATGATCAGCCGATCCCTCGCCGATCCTGTCGCCGCTGAGGAGTTGCGCTCCAAGCAATACGGCTCCGCCGACCTCGAACCGATCGACCTGACTCCACTCTGGGCGCTTGTCGTCGGGGTGGCACTCGTAGTCTTCGTCGTTACTTTGGTATGTTTCTTCCGAGACCTTCGACGCACTCGCCGTATGCTTACCCAATATGAGAAGGCTTCTCTCTGGAAGTCTCAACTGATCATGTATTTAGGACTCACTATCCTCTCTTGCGGGTTGGGATTTATATTCTACCTGATAGTCTTGATGATCTATCGTCGCTGTCGCACTCGCAGCATTCGTTGCTCGTCTTGCGGCGTGAAGATGCATCGCCTCTCGGAGAAGGAGGATAATATGTGGCTCAATGATTCCCAAGATTTTGAGGAGAACTTGCAGACTGTCGATTACGACGTGTGGGAGTGTCCTAAGTGTGGCAAAATCGAGCGATTCGCTTTCCGCGCCAATCAGAAGAAGTATACAGAGTGCCCGGCATGTCATACTGTGGCGATGTGTTTGGTCCGGGATACGGTGATCGTACGCCCCACTATCCGTCAGGAGGGAGTCGGCGAGCGAATATATGAATGTCGCTTCTGTCATCATATCCATAGAGATCGCTACAAGTTGCCGCGTCAATCCGATCCGACGGCAGCCGCCGTAGCAGCAGGAATAGCCGCCGGCAGTCTTAGAGGCAGTGGTGGTGGCGGATTCGGTGGATTTGGCGGCTTCGGAGGAGGTGCAACCGGGGGCGGTGGTGCCGGCGGCAGTTGGTGATTCCTCTCCGGTTTTATCCATCTATTTGTCCATTGCATATCCCTCTCGAAATAATCTAAAGGGCTTTTGTCGACTTTTTTGACGACAAAAGCCTAATTTTTTTCATCTCAGTTCAATAATCACCCCCCTAATCACGTTAACTCTATAATGAACCGTGTGAATTCCTACATATCAATTACTCGTGTTGCATCTCTCTTTCTGCCGGGGATACTCTTGCTTTGTGCCCTTATGATGCCCTTCGAGTCGTCGGCTAAGTATAACGATAAGGTGCTTAATCGCCCTTATGCCGACCTCAAGCGCTGGCACCTCGGTTTCTCCATTGGATTTAATATGCAAGACCTGAAGTTTATCCATAATGGCAATGTCACTGCCGATGGCCAACAGTGGTATGTCGAAACTCCGAATTGCAGCCCCGGTATCAATGTCCAGGTGCTCGCCGACCTGCGCCTCCATAAGTATCTTAACCTCCGCTTTACCCCCGGCATATCGTTCGGATTCAAGGATGTGGAGATGAGAGACTTCAATTCAGGACTCACTTGGCGTCAGAGCGTGAAGAGCGTATATGTCATAGCCCCTATCGACATCAAGATCTCGGGCGACCGCCTGCAGAATGCACGCCCTTACGTCACTGTCGGTGCTATGGGGGCCTTCGATGTCGGTAAGAAACCTTCCGATTACCTGAAGTTTACCACCGCCGATGCATATCTCACTGTCGGTTTCGGCTGTGATTTCTACCTCCCTTTCTTTAAGTTCAATCCCGAAATCAAGTTCTGTTTCGGATTAACCGATATTTTGCAACATGTCCGCCCTGACCTCGACGATGATGTGGAGATGATCAAGATTACTCAGTCTCTGACCAAGGTCAAGTCGCAAATGTTTATGATTACTTTCTATTTCGAATGATCACTGTATTATCATCACTCTCACGCCGATTGAGACTCCCTCTCTGGGTGCTCTGTCTCTCTCTGTCGATATTCTCGGCACGAGGGCAGGGTGATGCCATGTTCACTCAATATTGGGCTCTGCCCACATATTACAATCCTGCCACCTCAGGCAATATCGACTTTATCCGTATTCGTGGCGGCGCCAAGTTGCAGTGGCTCGGCATCGACAATGCCCCCAAGGATTTCCTGGCTACTGCCGATATGCCCATCAAACTTAATAAAAAGAGCCGACTCGGTGTCGGTGCTCTCTTCAGTCAGGAGTCGATCGGACTTTACCGCAATCTCGAAGTCGGTGTCCAGGTTAGTTATAAGTTCAAGGCTCTCAAGGGTGTATGGAGCGTCGGACTCCAGCCCGCTTTCTATAACTCGAAGTTCAAGGGGGAGGATATCTATATCCCCGAGGGTGATGATTTCCACCAATCTGACGACCCCAACCTCCCCAACACCGATGTGTCGGGCAATGTCTTCGACCTCTCCGCCGGTGTCCACTATCAGCATAAGTGGTTCTCCGTCGGAATTTCGGTGCTCCATATCATGCAGCCCACGGTGTCTATGAGCGATGAGGGTGGCTCCGATTCGGAGACCGTAGAGTTCCAAGCAACACTCCCCAGACGCGCATATTTCATCGCTGATAGCAATATTCCGATAAAAAATTCGTTATTTTCATTGCAACCCTCTCTGAATCTTAACACCGATTTCAGCCAATTCTCCGGAGAGGTAACCATGAGAGCCACTTACAATAAGTTCCTCTCTTTCGGTTTAGGGTATAGGTATAAGGAGGCAATTTCGGCTATGATAGCCGCCGAGTTCAAGAATTTCTTCATCGGTTATGCCTACGATTATCCACTCTCTCGCATCACTAAGGGCTCTTCCGGTAGCCATGAGGTGGTGATCGGTTATAATGTCAAACTCAATTTGGGCGATAAAAATAAAAATAAACAGCGTTCCATTCGTATAATGTAGCGATAATGATAAAGTTAAAGTATAAGTTTCTCAATCTGTCTTCCTTCCGCTCTCATGCTATGATGAAGGTAATGACATGGATGGCCACTTTCGGCTCTTTGGTAGCTCTGGTCTCTTGCTCCGGTATGCGCAGCAGCAGCGCCGGCGGTGAAGTCACCGGTGTCGATGGCGCTTCGTTTGCCGAACCAACCCCCTACGGCATGGTACTCATTGACCGTGGCACCATCGCAATGGGCCCCGCCGCCGATGATTCCGTGGCTGGTATCCGCAAGAGTGCACGCGGAGTCTCTATCGATTCTTTCTGGATGGATGAGACTGAGGTTACTAACTCTAAATATAAGCAGTTCGTATTCTGGGTACGCGATTCTATCATCCGCGAACGTCTCGCCGACCCCGCTTTCGGTGGCAATGAGGCTTTCAAGATTGAGGAGGATAAGGAGGGTAACCCCATCAAGCCTTACCTCAACTGGAATAAGCCTATACCTTGGCGCAACCCTAATGAGGATGAACAGCGTGCCATCGAAAGTGTATATCGCACCAACCCTATCACCGGCCAACGCGAACTCGACCCCACGCAGATGAATTATCGGTATGAAATCTACAATCACACCGAGGCTGCTCGTCGTCGAAATCGCCTTGACCCCGAATCTCGCGAATATAACACCGATCTCCCAACTCCCACCGACCTCCCCGTTATCTCCAAAGATACCGCTTATCTCACCGAGGAGGGTAGAATCGTACGCGAGACCGTGTCTCGTCCTCTCACAGGCGACTATGATTTCCTGAATACATATATTATAAATATATATCCTGACACTACTGCCTGGATCAATGACTTCGACAATGCCTATAATGAGCCTTATACCCGTATGTATTTCTCTCATGCCGGCTATAATGACTATCCCGTGGTAGGCGTAAGTTGGGAGCAGGCTAATGCTTTTTGCAATTGGCGCACCGAGTATCTCCGCCGTTCGCTCGGCAAGGAGGGGGTATATATCGAACCCTATCGACTCCCCACCGAGGCTGAATGGGAATATGCCGCTCGAGCCGGTAACTCCGAAAGCGCTTACCCCTGGGAGGAAACTCTCCCTATGGATGAACGTGGATGCTTCTATGCCAATTTCAAACCGGGCGATGGCAATTTCGTGCGCGACGGCCATGTCATAACTTCCCAAGTAGGCACCTTCAAACCCAATGATTTCGGTCTTTATGACATGGCGGGTAACGTCTCCGAATGGACATCTACTGCCTATACCGAGAGTATCGACCGCCTCACTTCCGACCTCAATCCCGAGTATCGTTATGATGCCGCCAAGGAGGACCCCTATAAGATGAAACGTAAGATCGTCAGAGGGGGTAGCTGGAAGGATGCCGCCCAGAATATTCGCGCCGACCTCCGCACATGGGAGTATCAGAATGAACAGCGCTCTTATATCGGCTTCCGTTGCGTTCGCTCGCAGATCGGTTTCGCTCGCGGCAATAAAAAGAAAAGTGTGAAATAAGTTTGATAATACCATAAAGTTTTATTCCAATGGTAAAGATCCGTAAATATGCTAATGGCATCGAACGCTTCCTTCATGGTGAGAAGGGTCAGCGCTTCTTCAATTTCGCTTATTCGATAGGTGCAGCCGTCGTGATCTGGGGTGCACTCTTCAAGATACTCCACCTGCCGGGTGGCAGCACTCTCCTCTGTATCGGTATGGGCACTGAAATCGCAATGTTTATCCTTACCGCCTTCGACCGTCCTCCCAAAGAATATGCCTGGGAGGAGGTATTCCCTGTACTCGACAGCAAGGATCCCGAGGATCGTCCCGATTTCAATTCCGGTTCGGGTGTAGTCATCAGCGGTGGCGGTGGTTCGGTCACTATCGACCCTGATGCCATCCCCGAGGGTGGTTTCCCTGTCCAATCCCTCTCAGAGGCTGAGGAGATGGCTGACGCTTCGCGCAATTATCTCGAACAAATGCAGGGTATCTCCGAGCAAATGAGCCGTCTCAATGAGACCACCGAAGCCCTCAACGAGGTGACTCGAACTCTCTTGGCATCTTATCAAGCCATCACCCAAAACTCGGAGACTATCTCCTCTAATTCCTCCGGTTATGTCGACCAAATGGAGTCGCTCAATCGCAATATCGCCGGTCTTAACACCATCTATGAGATTCAACTCAAGAGCATCAGTTCTCAACTCGAATCGATCGACCGTGTCAACCGCGGCTTGAAGGATATCCGAGATATGTATGACAAGGCTGCCAATGAGTCTTCTCGTTATTGCGAGGAAACCGAAAAGATGGCTCGATATATGAAGCAACTCAATTCGGTCTACGAAAAGATGATCACTGCCATGACCATCAATATGGCAAATCCTATGATGGGTGCAAACCCCGCTTCTTCTGCCGGGTTCAATCCTTTCGATCAGTCTAATTCCAACCAAAACGCTTAAACATGGCAGGTGGTGGTAATAATGTGGCGCGCATGTCGCCTCGTCAGAGGATGATCAACCTGATGTATATCGTCCTCACGGCTATGCTCGCCCTTAACGTCTCAAGCGATGTCTTGAATGGCTTCAGCCAGGTGCAGGAGGGTATCCAACGCACCAATGTCAATATGACAGCGCGTAATGAGATCCAATTCCAATACCTCGAGGGCCTTTATAAGAAGAACCCCGAGAAGGCCGGCGTATGGTATAGCCATGGCGTCGAACTCCATAAAAATGCAAATGCCCTCTATGAAGAAATCGAATCCTATAAAACCGCGATAGCTCGAGCTGCTGACGGCAAGGATGGCGATTATCATAACATCAAGAATAATGACGACCTCGAGGCTGCGGCTGTGACTATGCTAAATCCCTCAACCAAAGCCGGTAGCAAACTTCGAGCAAATGTCGATAAGTTTCGCGAGTTCGTCACTACTCTTATCTCCGATTCGACCAAGCGCGCGAATGTGTCTGATATGCTCTCCACCAAGGTCGCTAATTCCCCCGGCAATGTCGGACTTACCTCCTGGGAACAGAAGATGTTTGAGAATATGCCCGCTGTGGCTGCCGTGACTCTTCTGACCAAACTCCAGAATGATATCCGCCAGGCGGAGTCGGAGGCTTTCACCAATCTAATCACCAATGTCGATATCGGCGATGTGCGTGTCAATGAACTTAACGCCTACGTTATCCCCAATTCCAATATGATAATCCGCGGCGGTAAGTATTCCGCCAATATCGTCTTGGCTGCTATCGACACTACACAGCGCCCCGATATCTATATCAATGGTGCCAAACTCAACAACCCCAACGGCCTATATGAGTTCGTGCCGGGTGCCGTAGGTACTCACGAGTTCTCCGGATATATCGAAGTGGCTCGCGGTGACGGTTCTATCGCTCATCACCCATTCAAGTCTTCTTATACGGTGATCGAACCGATGGCCACAATCTCTCCCACTATGATGAATGTCCTCTATGCCGGTATCGCCAACCCGATCAGCATCTCCGTGCCGGGTGTGCCCATGAATGCCGTCAGCGCCTCTATGACCAATGGCTCGCTCACTCGAAATGGCGACCTCTGGGTGGCTCACCCCGGTAAGGTAGGTACTGAGTGCGTCATCTCTGTTACCGCCCAACTCGAAGGCCGCTCTATGTCCGTCGGTTCGATGTCTTTCCGAGTCCGCAAACTCCCCGACCCGACTGCCTACCTCCCCGTGAGAGATGGCTCCGGAAATACTGTCCATTATAAGGGCTCTCCCAAACGAATCTCCAAGGCGGCTCTTATGGAGGCATCAGGCCTCGGCGCCGCTATCGATGATGATATCCTTAATGTCTCCTATTCTGTCGTCTCGTTCTCTACCGTTTTCTTCGACCAAATGGGAAACGCAATCCCCGAAGTCTCCAACGGTAGCCAGTTCTCACCCCGACAGAAGGAGCAGTTCAAACGCCTTAAAGCCGGTAAGAGTTTCTTTATCTCTAATATTAAGGCTAAAGGCCCCGATGGTATAACTCGAGATATCTCCCCGATGGAGGTCGCTCTTAATTGATCCGATTATAATTCTTTCGACGATGAAGTTATTTCGTAAAGTTTTTTTGCTCGCTACTGTTGCCGCTTGCGCCGTTGCCGGTGTGGCTCAGGTAGAAAATGCCGGTGGCGTCCGCAAACGCTCCGAGCGTGATAAGAAAAGTACTCCCCGTGAGGGTGAGGTCTCTCAGCGTATGCAGGATTTCTATACCGCCAAGGAGCCTCATGATGCCGATATCTCTTATATGCGCGAGATTTATCGCCAACTCGACCTCAATGTCCCCGAGAATACTCCCCTTTATTATCCCGAGGATGTAGTCGATGGTCAGAAGAATCTTTTCCGCCTTATCCTCGGCCTCGTGGTCGATGGCAAGATCCCGGCTTACGAGTATCTCGACGGCCGTGAGGCTTTCACCGATCAATATAAAGTGAAAGTCGCTGAAATGCTCGACCGCTTCGGCATCTATTATACTCATGGCAAGGGTGGCACCGAACGCAATCCCAAGTTCGTCATCGAGGAGGCTGATGTCCCCACCGGTCAGGTTCTTACCTATTATATAATAGAGAAGTGGGAGTTCGACCGTCGAAGCAACCGCATGAAGACCCGTGTCGAAGCAATCTGCCCTGTGCTCAATCGTATGGGCGATTTCGGCGGCGAAGCCAAGTATCCCATGTTCTGGGTAAAGTATGATCAGTTGCGCCCCTACTTGGCTCAGCAGTATGTATTCCTTACTGACGACAATAACCTCCCCCAATATTCGCTCGACGATTATTTCAATCTCGGTATGTATAAGGGTGATATCTACAAGACTCGCAACCTTCGCAACCTCTCGATGGTGCAGATGTATCCCGATCCCGATGACCTGGCTCGCGCTCAAGACAGCATCGACCGCCGCCTTCGTGAATATGGCAAGGATCTCTGGGTGCCCACCCGCGAGGAATATCTCGCTCAGAAGGAGAAGGAGGAAGCCATCGCCAAGGCCATCGCCGATGGAGACACCATCCCCGGTCGAACCGTCGTCGAAGATAAGAGCGTGACCGAAACCAAGAAGGCGCGCAAGACCACTCGCAAACGCTCCTCCAAGAAGGCGAAAGTATCCTCTTCCGCTCCCAAGAGCAGTGCTCCCAACTCCAACGCCACAAAGTCAGTCCGCCGCCGCAAAAAGTAAAAAACTTTTGTCTCAATACAGAGGGATGTGCCCAAAAGCACATCCCTTTTTTGTCTTCGTGTAGCGTAGCCATTGCCAGTTAGTCTTCGGGTGGCACACTCCCCTTTGTTGTCTTCGTGTAGCGTAGCCATTGCACACATCCCCTTTTTGTCTTCGGGTGGCGTGCGAAGCACGCTTTTTTTTATGTTTTACAACACAAAGCACTTTGCAAGCCTCTTTCTCTTATGTCTAAATTTATACTTTGCAAGCCACTTTGTTATCATATTCTTCAGATTTTTGTCATTTTTACCTAAAAATGTGATATTTTCTTGACTTCTGGTAGCAAATTTAAAAAAATGTATGTTTCTTTTGTTAAAAATGCCCTCGTTATTTGGAAAATATGTGATTATAACTTAAATTTGCGGTTAGTTAAGATAAATGCATATATTTTAACACTTATTTGTGTGAGGGAGATTACCTCCGTTCGATGCGAATCGCCATCCTCTATATGCTTTTATCCTTAATTAGGTTGAATCAAAAATAAAATAGAAAACTAAATAATTCATCTAATTTATTAAGGTATGAGAAAACTCTTTTTAATCTTAATGACGCTCTGTGCGGTAAGCTGGGGTCTTTCGGCTCAAGTCCGCTATCAGGGTACTGTTGTCGATGCCGGCAATAATGAGCCGCTCATCGGCGTTACAGTCATGCCTATCGGTGGTGGCCAAGGTGCTGCTACTGATGTCGATGGTAATTTCACCCTTAATCTTCCATCTTCCGTGAAGTCGGTTAAGGTATCTTATGTCGGCTATAAGGAGCAGACTGTAGCTCTTCGCGACAAGATGGTCATCAGACTCGCTTCTTCTTCTACCAACCTCGACGACGTTGTCGTTGTGGCTTATGGTACTGCTAATAAGGAGTCTCTGACAGGTTCTGTTGCAGTCGTAGGTAGTAGCGATATCGAAGAACGCCCCGTTACTTCGGTTACTTCAGCCCTCGAAGGTAGCGCTCCCGGTGTGAGTGTCAACAACTCTACCAGCGCCCCCGGCTCGGCTCCTACTATCCGTATCCGCGGTTTTAACTCTTTCAGCAGCGGCTCTCAAAGCCCCCTCTATGTAGTCGATGGTCTCGTATATGAAGGCTCAATCGCCGAAATCAACCCCGCCGACGTGGAGTCTATGTCTGTCCTCAAAGATGCCGCTTCTTGTGCTCTCTATGGTAGCCGTGGTGCCAATGGTGTCGTGCTTATCACAACTAAGAAGGCTAAAGGCCAAGGCAAGGTAGACGTAAACTTCCAGATGAACTTCGGTGCTTACACTCTCGCTCTTCCCCTCTACGACCGCCTCGGCGCTGATGAGTGGATGGAGGCTGCTCTCTTGGGTAAGGCAAATGGTCAAGCCATCAAGGATATGAAGGGTGGTGTGATAGATTATGAAGCCGCTATGGCTAAAACAGCTCCCTCTTTCGTGGCAAGTTACCTCAAGAATTCTAATATCTATGGTATGAAGGATTTGGATGGTAATTGGGCTCAAATCCCCGGTGCCGAACTCTTCGACCCCGCTACCGGTAAACTTATCGAAGGCGCTCAAGTAATGCCCGGATATAATGACCTCGACTGGTGGAAGGCTATCACTCAGACCGGTTTCCGTCAGGAATATAACCTCAACGCTGCCGGCGCTACCGAGAAGTTCGATATCTTCGCTTCTATGGGATACCTCAAGCAAAACGGTTATGTGATCGAGTCTGACTATGAACGTTTCACCGCTCGTTTGAACGCTAACTTCCGCCCCGTCAACTATTTCAAAGCCGGTATCAACCTCTCGGGTTCTTATGTGAAGTCCCAGACTGCAAACGTCTCTGCTTCCAGCCTGGACTCTGCCGTCAACCCCTTCCAGACTATGTTCTATGCTCCTGTTATCCCTATATATGCGCATAATGCGGATAATGGTGAGATTATTACTGATGCTAACGGAACTCCTAAGTATTCTATCGGTGGCCTTAATGGTATGAACAACCTCGTTTGGGAAACTTACGCTAATAGTATCCGCAATGAGTCTGTCAATCTCGACGGTTCTATCTATGGTACTGCTATCCTTCCTTACGGTTTTGAAGTAACTGTGCGTGGTGGTATGTATCGCTATAAAACTGCTTACAATGATTATTCTACCAACCTCGTTGGCTCGCAAAAGGGTGCCGGTGGTCTTGACGCTGAATTTGATTCAGGCTATAGCTACACTTTCACTCAGCAACTTAACTGGAGCCACGAATATGGCTTGAACCATATCGACGCTCTCTTGCTCCACCAGAACTTCAAGACAGGCACTGAGTATTCTTATGTCCGTGTGTCCGGTCAGAAGATTAACAATATGCCTATCCTCTCTAACTTCGAGGAGGCTTCTCTCTGGGCTCAAGGCATCGATAACTATGCTACTGAGTCTTACCTCGGCCGCGTGCGTTATAACTACGATCAGAAATACTTCGCCGAGTTCTCTATCAACCGTGACGGGTCTTCTCAGTTCCATCCCGACAACCGCTGGGGTACTTTCTGGTCGGTCGGCGCAAGCTGGATTATCTCTAAGGAGAAGTTTATGCACGATATCAATTGGATCAACTATTTGAAACTCCGTCTCGCTTACGGTTCTGTAGGTAACAACGCCGCTGCCGGCTACTACGCTTATATGAACCTCTATAATTGGACCGGCACAGGTAACTTGCTCCCTGTTCAGATTGCTGCTCCCGAACTTAAGTGGGAGGCTACCAAGACACTTGACGTCGCCCTCGAAGGTTCGCTCTTCAACGACCGCTTCAGCTTCAGCCTCGGTTTCTTCGATAAGCGTAACTCTGACCTTATCTACAACTACGTTCTCCCCCTCACTAATGGTACGCTCGGCAATGGCTACAACCCCTCTGTGCTTATGAATATCGGTGAGATGCAGAACTATGGTTTCGAACTCCAGTTCGGCGTGGATATCATCCGAAATGCCAACCTTAAGTGGGATTTCAATATCGACGCTTCGTTCATCACCAACCGTATCAAGAAACTTCCTTACGGCCACGATATCGTAGGTTCTGCTCTCTTCCTCAATAAGAGCCGCTATGAAAACTATACCTACGAGTGGGCAGGTGTCGACCAACTTACAGGTCGCTCCGTTTATGCTATGAACCCCGAATCTCCTGACTTCTATACTTTCCAAGAAGATGGTACTCGAGTTTATAACCAAGCTCTCTGGGATAGATATCTTGCAGAGGCTAAGGCTGATGGTACTTATGTAGAGTATAATGGTAAACCTTATACTTACAGCACAAGCCACGCCGGCCGTAAGATCATGAGCTCTTCGCTCCCCGTTGTTTACGGTTCGTTCGGCACAAGCCTCAACTGGAAGGGCATCAACTTAGGACTCCTCTTCACTTATAGCCTCGGTGGTCAAGTTTATGATAGCAACTATCAGTCGCTTATGAGCTATAGTTCTCTCACTCCCGCTGCTCTTCACAAGGATGTCCTCAGCGGATGGACTGAAGCTCCCGAAGGTATGACTGCTGATAGCCCCAACCGTTTCGATAAGAATGCTATCCCTCAACTCAACGGTGAATATTCTACCGAAAATGATGCTACTTCTTCTCGCTTCCTTACAAGCGCAAACTATCTCTCTTTGAAGAACCTCAACCTCTCTTACGATCTCCCTCGCAAGTGGGTCAACGCTCTTAAACTCCAAAATATCAACGTTGGATTCCAGATGGAGAATGTATTTATCACCGCTTCAAGAAAAGGTCTGAATGCTCAAGCTGCTCAAGGTGGTTCCGGTGTCGCTTCCGGTGCTTACTACCAGCCTGCCCGCACCTACACTTTCCAACTTGCAGTGAAATTCTAATCATATCTAATTCTTTAGAATATCTCAAATTTTTATGGACATGAAAAGAAAATCATTATATATTGGTGCTGCATTCCTCGCTATCGCCGGTCTCTCTTCCTGCTCTGATAGCTACCTTGATGTGCAGCCCGAGTCGAGCGTTAAGCAGGAAAACCTCGGCGAGGAGACTGTAGCCCAAACCGCCCTCAATGGTCTCTATGAGTCTATGAACCACCAGTACGTAGGCCTCGAACTTAATCAAAATGTCGGCGAATCTACTGTGGGTACTGTCGTTTTCGATAACTATGGTACTGACTACGTTTCCGGTATTTGGGGCCTCTCCGGTCTCTATAGTTGGGATATCCTTTCCAACGACCGCTTGTATTTCAATATCATCGGTTGGGACTATTATTATGGTATTATCGGTCAAGCTAACCGCATTATCAACGCAATCCCCCAATCTTCCGCCGATGCAGAAAGTGAGGAGTTTAACCAAAATCTCGCTTCTATCAAGGCTCAGGCTCTCGGTATGCGTGCTCACGCTTATACTCGCCTTATGAGCCTCTATGCCAACCGTTGGGAGGAGTCTAACAATGGCGAAAGATATTGTATCGTACTCCGCACTGACAGTGAAATCGGTGATTCTCCTCTTGTTAAGCAGAACGATGTATATAAACTCATCTATGATGACTGCGAAGAGGCTGTTAAATTGTTTGACCTTAGCGAAATCACCGAACGCGAAAAGTGGCAAATTAACAAGAACGTTGTATATGGTGTCCTCTCTCGTGCTGCCCTCCTGAAGCATGACTGGCAAACAGCTCTCGATTCAGCCGAGGCTGCTATGGACGGTTATACTGTGGCTCAAGGTGACGACCTTTTCCTCGGTTATATCGAAGATTCCAACGATATCATCTGGAGCATGGATCCCTCTTTCGAAACTACCTACTACTGGTCTTGGGGTTCTCACTATGCTTGTAATGGTGCTTACGTCAACTCTTGGGGTATCGGTGGCGGTTCTATCAATTATGACCTCTATCGTCAACTCGATCCTAAGGACGAACGTTGCAAATATTTCTTTACTCCCGACAAACTCGCTCAGCTCCCCAAGGTCCTCAATCCCGCAAAGTTGACCGAGAAAGACTTCTGGAATGAAAAACTTGTCGATGTTACTGATATGCTCTGTATGTCAAGTACTACTCTCTACGACCGTACCGGTAAGGACAAGAATGGTTATGGTATGCTTAACTGCGTTATCGGTTGGTGCTATCAATACCTCACTAAAACTTTTAAGGGTAACTTAAGCGCCCTCGACAATGAAGATGGTTTCTACAACTATATCTTCATCACCAAGAAACAGGGCGACGATCACTCCATAAGTATGCGTGTAGATAATTCTCACTATGCTAATGCTTGTAAGTTACATTTCGGTGCTCAATGTAAGTTCTTCTCTGTGCCTCCTTACGGTTCTATGCAATATCCTTGGATGCGTGCTTCCGAGATGGCTCTTACCAAGGCTGAAGCTCTCTATATGCTCGGTCGTGAGGGTGAAGCTAAGACCGCTTTCAACGAGTTCCAGAGCAAGCGTGTTGCCGGTTTCTCTTCTAAGAAGTCAGGCGATGCTCTCCTCCAAGAAATCAAGATCAGCCGCCGTGCTGAGCTTTGGGGCGAGGGTCACAACTTCTTCGACCTTAAGCGTTGGGGCGAACGCCACGAACGTCGCGAATGGAAGGCTAATGATCCTACTTCAGGTAACGTTTGCCCGGGTGAGAGACTTACTGAGGAGCAAAAGAGCCCCGCTTATTGCAACGGCTGGAGACTACCTATCCCGCAGCGTGAGTTCGAATATAACCGCGCTATCGATCTCAGCCTCCTTGACAAATAATTTCCATAACACAATATCCGTTGGAGAGTGCATCACACCTTTGAGTGTCGGTGCACTCTCTTTTTTATCATTTTTCCACTTTTTTTGTCATTTTGTAAAGCGATGTTATATAACATAATTATTTTTGAACCCTTTTTAAAATTTTTTTTATTCTCTCTTTTGCTCGTTTCATTATTTATTACTTATTTTGTAACATATCCGCGTGTGGTCTGTCGCAGACCTTAATTTTTTTGATCTAATTTAAATTCTTTGTTGATATGTTTAAGAAATTTGTATTGTTTGTTGCCGGCGTAGCCATCTCTCTTGGCGCCATCGCCGCACCAATCACTCCGCAGCAAGCCCTCGACCGTCTTAAAGCAAACGGCCCCGCTAAAGCTCGCTCCACTATGAACTCCGGCCTCGAGTTGGCTTATACCGCCAATACCTCCGCCGGCAATCCTTCCGCTTACGTCTTTATCCCCCAAGATCATAAAGGATATGTGATCCTGGCAGCCGATGACTCCGCTCAGCCTATCCTCGGTTATTCCGACTCGGCTCAACTCGATGTCAACAATCTCCCCGCTGCTTTCTCTTGGTGGATATCAGAATATGGCCGCCATATCGACTTTCTGAATCAGAAGGGTGGCGTCGCTAATTCCGCCCCTATGTTCGTGCCTGACCGTGATCCTGTCGAACCCCTCATTACAACTAAATGGGGTCAAGATGCTCCCTACAATGGCATGGCTCCCAAAATCGGAAATGTACAGTGCCCTACCGGTTGCGCTGCTACATCATTCGCTCAGGTCATGAATTATTTCAAATATCCTGAAATAGGCACCGGCTATATTAAATATACCTCCAACGGCACTACTTACGTGCTCAATCTCGAGAAAACTCCTTTCGATTGGGACAATATGCTCGATGTCTATAAATCAGGTAATTATAACGATACTCAAGCCGATGCCGTAGCATACCTGATGAAGGCATGCGGCTATTCTATCGAAATGAGGTATGGAACTCACGCTTCAGGTGCCCAAAGTTTTAAGATCGGTAATGCTCTTATCAATAATTTCAATTATGACCCATCTCTCGTTTATGCCGATAGAAATAATTATACCTACGACATTTGGTGTGAAATGGTTTACAATAATTTGAAGAATATCGGCCCGGTAATCTATAATGGTACTTCGATCGACGGTGGTCACTCTTTCGTGTGTGATGGCTACGATGGCGAGGGCTATTTCCATATTAACTGGGGTTGGGATGGCCTCTCTGATGGCTATTTCCTCCTCGATGCCCTCAACCCCGATGCACAAGGCACCGGTGGCTCGGCTGCTGAAGGCGGCTTCAATTACAGCCAAGATGCTTACTTCGCTGTTCAGCCCCCTACAGGCCAGGCAAACACTTCTTACGGCAATCTTACTGTCTTTGGTTCTCTCACAGCTTCGCTCGATGGCTCTAATGTGCAGATCGGTGTCGTTGATGGCGGTTATTCCACCGGCTGGGCAAACTGTAATTTCAAAGCCCTTAATGCTCAACTCGCCGGCCTCATTCAAAAGGCTGACGGTTCCGGCGATATGATTCAGACCAATGCTTCCCTTTATGGGTCGTCTCAGTTATCTCTCGATATCTTCAATATTTTCAGCTCTTCTTATCGAATTTCTGTTGATATCCCCTCCGACCTCGCTAATGGTCAGTATAAGGTATATCCCGCTTGCAAGGATCTCGATATCGAGGGCGCTCCTTATCAACCTTTCATTACTCGCAATGGTGTGGCAAAGTATATCCTTCTTACTGTCAACAATGGTTCTTATTCTGTTGCTGCCGTGCCTAATAATAAACTCTCTTTCGATGAGGTCACTTTCGGTTCGCCCCTTTATTACGGCAGAAATGCTCTCATTAAGATTAAGGTGACTAATAACTCCGATACCCAACTCACCAAGTGTATTTACCCCGCACTCGCTGATGAGAATATGGTTCAATATAAGGCCGATTACCAACTTGTCTCTGTAGATCCCGGTCAGACTATTGAGAAGGATGCTGTCGTGAAATTCCTCCCCGTCGATGGCGCCAATAATCTCCAAGCTGACAGTTATACTCTTTATCTCTATGATGCCGATAACGATCAAGTGATTTATACCGGAGGCGAATATTCTATGGAATCTACTTCTTCCGGTTATACTCTCGCTCTCGATGAGTTCGTGGTAGATGGTTCTTTCGCTCAGCAAGATAAGACTGTCGGATCTCGTACTTTCAAGAATGTATATATCATCGATTCCGCTGAGAATTTCGATATCTTCTTGAAATATCATGTCAAGACCGGTTATTTCGACAGCAGTATTCACATCATGGCTTCTCCTTTCGATGTCGATAGCAACTCTTTCGGCACTGCTGATGACTGGTATAAGAATAATCCTTTCCTTGGCACCGGCACTTACGACGAGGTTTATCTCAATGTAGACTATTCTATGCTCAATAAAAATACTGTCTACAACGCTCGTGCCGCTTACATTCAGGCAGGTCGCTATCAGTCATTAGGTTCTCTATACTTCGGATTCCCCGAGGGTGCCGGCGTTAATGACATCTTTGTGGATGAGGCTCTCGAATCTCCGGTTTACTTCTCGCTCCAGGGCCTTCGTCTCGATGCTCCTGCCAAGGGTCAAGTAGTGATCCGTAAGACCGGCAACAAGATCGAAAAGATCATCTTCTAAGCAGTTATCTTTAAGAAGTCTATTCTGATATATATATAGGGTGTGTCGCTAATTTCGGTCGACACACCCTCCTTTTTTTAGATATAAATTTGACAAATTGCTAACATATTAGATAAACATTGTTTTATTTTGTCCATAATAATCATAAAAACATCATTTTGGGTGTAAAAATAGTATTAAGATATGTTTTATAGCATTTTTACCACCTTTTTTCTGCAAAAATTACATTTTTTTCGTTAAAATGTTTTGTGGTTCAATTTTTTGTTGTACTTTTGCATTGTTCATTAGTTCGTAACGATTAATGAGCTCTTTCCTTTGCCGGAGTTTAAGTCATAAACTTTCGGGTCTGTTGAATCAAATCGAAAATAAAACAAAATCATTATATAACTCTAAATTCTTAATTAGTATGAAGAAGATTTACTTATCTTTAGCTGCTGCTCTCGTAGTTAGCGCTTCTGCTTCTGCTTTGGTAGATGTTCAGAATCTTCCCGTGCAGAGCATTTCTAATACATTGGAGTCTGTTAAGACTACTCTTACCAGTGGCTCTGATATGCTGAAAGCTCCCGCTAAGGCTGTTGCCAAGGCTGACGCTGAAGGTGTCAAGGCCTACGAATATGTTTCCGCTACTCAGGATGGTGGTGACAAAACCGGTACTGTGCAGATCAAATTCGTTAGCGATACTGAAGTTCAAATCTTTGGTCTCTTCTATGACTATCCTATGAAGGGTACTTTCAACGCTACTGAAGGCACTATCAAGGTTCCTGCACAGGAAATCGTATTGAATACCTACTACAACGAGATGATCAAACTCTATCCTCAAAAACTCGTTGTTGAGGGTAATCAGATCACCGACTTCCAGGATATCGACTGCATCACTTTTGAATATTATCCTAATGGTGCCGAAACTCAAGCCGGTGATATCATCTATCAGCAATGCTGGGTGGCTCATCCCTATGAGTTGATGACTTACTCTGTAGATTCTCTTTTCCCTCAAGGAAGTGGTTTCGATTTCAGATATGGGAATGCAATCGAGCCTCTTGACTATCGCTTCGGTGAAGGCACTGAGTTCGTTTTCAATTCTGCTGACTGGGAAGATGCAGGTACTGCTACTATGTTGAAGGATGGCTGGTTGCTCGTCGAATCTGATCCTTACGATGTGCCCCTCTTGAAGAGCAAATCTAACGAAGGTCACTTCCTGATGGTTAACCCCTTCGGCGCCAACACTCCCTACGCAAGCATGAACGAAACTACTGACACAGGTTATATCTACTTCAACGTTGAGAACCCCGCTTGTGCTCTCGTTCGTCCTTTCGTTGATGGTGGTTTCGAGTATTCTAACTGGTCTAATGGTCACATCGACTTCACCTCTCTCGAAGGTCAGAAATTCTATATCGAGGGTTATGGTTTCGATGATATTGTCGAAGAGGCTGAATACTACGGTGATACTGTTGCTTCTTACGATGCTTCTACCGGTCTTATCGACCTCCCCTCTTGCCGTGTTAGCTTCGTCTTTGGTTACAATAACCCCGAACAATGGCAAGATAGCAGCACCAGTGAAATTCTCGAGATGTCAGGTCAAGTTAAGCTTAACCTCAAAGACGGTGCTGTCAACAACATCATCGACGACAATGCCGCTGCCGCTAAGCGCTTCTTCAACCTTCAGGGTATCGAAATCAACGCTCCTGAAGCAGGTGAAGTTGTTATCGTAAAACAAGGCAACAAGACTTCTAAGACTGTCGTTAAGTAATTAACTCCACTTAGATTCATCAGTTCTATTCATAAAGGGTGTGTCATCTCTATGGCACACCCTTATTAATAAATCTTCATCCTCAATTATCAGTCTCAAATCATCAGTCTTTCATCCCATGAAAAAGTTTCTCTTCTTTTTAGCCCCTTGGGCTCTAATCCTCTCTTCATGCACCGAGCGTAACACTCTTACTATCTCTGTGCCCACTTCTACTCCCTCTTCGATTCTCTCTTCCAAACTCAATACCCCCCCTCTCTCCATGATACGCAAGGCTTCAATCTTCAAAATCGACGATAAGTATGCCGACAATGTCGTGGTTTGCCTCGACTATGCCGGCAATCTCTCATATTATCCCGCACCCTCCGACCTAAACGCTAATTCTGCTCCCCTCAAACTCGCCAATGGATGGTGGCTTAATCGTCAAGGCTTCGGCGCCGGTGCGATGGTGACTTCTTTCACTTTCGAGCAATATCGCAGTCTCGATCATACCCCCTCCCACCAAGAGATCCTCAACGCGATAATCCCCGATGCCGTTATCTCAGACATCCAATCCATACCCATTTCACACTCCCAAGCCCTATCTCTCCCCATAGACCAACTAAACACCTTCCTCCCAAAATAAAAAATTGGATACGAATTACTACTATCTATTATCTACTATCTATTATCTAATAACTAATATCTAAAATCGCATGAATCGCGAGTTCAAACAAGATTTCTTCCTCTCAGCAGGCGAAACCAATGCCGAGCAGGAGATCTCTCTCCCCCTACTTACTTCCAAAATCATCGACATAGCCACTGCCCATGCCAATTCCCTCGGCATCGGTAACCCCTCGATGCAGAGTCTCGGTTGCGGGTGGGTGCTCTCTCGAATTGCTATCGAGATGTTTCGTTACCCCTCTGTCAATCAGTTCTATTCCCTTACCACCTGGGTAGAGTCTTGGAATCGTCACTTCTCTGTCCGAAATTTTATGATATCCGATCAAAATGGCGAGCCGATCGGCTATGCTTCTTCCGTATGGATGGTGCTTAATATGAATACTCGCGAGAATTATGGCCTCTCTCACCTCTCCATCCCGGCAGATATCATCTCCGACCGACCATGTCCCATCGCAAAATTCGGACGTCACCCGGCTATCGTCGTCGACCCTAAAGATGATGAACTTCCCCGTGGAGTCGTGAAGGCCACCATACCCCCGGTGGAATATACTTTCAACTATTGCGACCTCGACTTCTATCGCCATGTCAACACCGTGAGATATGTAAGTCTTCTGCTCAACACCTTCACCCTCGAGGAGATGGATCAAACACAGATAGAACGCCTTGAGATGGCATTCATGCACGAATCCCACTACGGCGAACGAGTAACCCTCCTCCGCGCAGACCAAGAAATCCGGACAGAAGATGGCAAAGTCTGCACCCAATCCCACTTCACCCTAACCCCGGCAACTCCCGCCGCCCCCGCCCCAACCCAACTCAACCATACTAAAAACTACCATATAAATGAAAACAAGTTTCTATTTCGTGCTCTGGATCATGATATATCCTCTGCTTGAGTGGATGGGCATCGGCACGGAGGGTAACCAGTCGTTTATCATCGCTTTATTAGCGATTTTCGGCATCTCTTATCTGATAGCTCGTCTTATGCCTGCGACTATCCATTATGAGAAAGTGACTCATGCTGCTCCTTATTATGAGGATGTGTTTACCGGCAATGTCCCATTCTTCATGCATCGCATCAAGCGTGAGATGATCCTGGAGATTGTGACTTCCATATATTTCCTCGCTGCGACTTTCTGCATCGCTTGGGTATCCTTTGCCAATTTGTCGCCCGACTGGTTCTCTTTGGCTTTGTTCGGCTTGTTTACCTTTCAAGCCATCTATCGCAGCTATAAGCACTACCAGGTATACTCTTCACTCCGAGAGGATCCCACTCCTGAGCAATGCGCTGAGGTGCTCCAAAACTCTTTTGGCACTGATCCTGAGGAATATTGCCAACAGCGTATGTACAATACCTACGAGGAGATGTTGCCACCCCGTCCGAAATATTACACCCTCTTCCGGGTAGTCTCTTCGGTGTTCGCCGTCGCTGCGCTCCTTCTCGGCTTGGCTCACATTGTCTTGGCGCTCGTCTACATCTTCGGTTCGTCGATAGCCGCCACATCTGCCGCCATCGTGTTCCTTCTATATGGCTCGCTGGCAGCCTACTACGGCATCCACGACCTCGTCGAGATAATAACCTCCAAGCCCAAAACCAAAACAATAATCGGTCAAAAACAATAATCATAATCGCTTTATGAAGATATTTAAAAGAATTCTATGGTGGCTCGTAGGTGGGGTAGTGCTCTGCCTTGCCCTGCTCTTCGGCTGCAACTTCGCTGTGTCCAACTATTCCAAGGAGAAGACTACTTCCGATATCGACCAAGTGAAGCCGGTGGAGTATGGTTTGCTGCTCGGCACTACTCCTTATACTCGCTATACAAGATTGAAAAATTACTTCTTCGTTTATCGCATCAACGCGGCGGAAGACCTCTACAAGTCCGGTAAGGTCAAAAAGATCCTTATAAGCGGAGATCAGAACAGTCTCGACGGCATAAACGAAGTAGAGTGTATGAGAGACTCCCTCGTGGCTCACGGTGTCAATGTCGCAGACATTGTTCTCGACGGCGAGGGATATAGCACGATCGAATCGGTCGAAAATGCCATAGAGAAATATCACATCAACACCTTCATCGTAATCTCCCAGCGATTCCAAAACGAACGTGCCATCTATCTCGCCGATCACCTTGGCATCGAGGCTCACGACATCACCGGCTTCAACGCCGCCGACCCCACATCCTTGCAAGCCGCAAAAACCTACGCCCGAGAATACCTCGCCCGCGTAAAAGTATTCAAAGACCTAATCACCCACAGAAAATCCAACTAACCCCGCGTTCTTAGACCAAATCCTCCCTTGGTCCTCAGCCGGGGTGGGGTAGGGGCTGGCCTTTGTGAAGTTGCAGTAATTTGTTGTGACTTCACACTCTTTTTATTTTTTTGTGTTGGGGGGTAATCATTTTGTTGCTTTGGCTGTCTTCTTAGTAAACGATCTTCTAAGACTTTCTTAGTAATGCAGTATTCCGTCTCTGAGTTTGAAACTATATATCTCCGATGCTTTCCGGCTGCTTTCCGCCTCGCCCTGAGCCTCTTGCATGATGAGGATGAGGCGAGAGATGCCACTCAGGAGGTCTTCCTCAAGCTCTGGCAAACGGATACCGCCGTCAGCAACCCCGCAGCGTTCCTGATCCGCGCGGTCCGGAATGTCTGCCTCAATCGTATCGCCGCACTCGATACCCGTGAGCGTTTCATCCGCAATCTCCCTCTCGACCCGCTCGATGACCCTCCGGATGATCCCCTTGACCCCGATGATCGACAAGCCCAAGTACGCTCGGCTGTCGATTCTCTCCTCTCTCCACGCCAACGACAAGTCGTCGCTAAGATATACAGCGAAGGCCTCTCCTATAAGCAGACGGCGCAAGATCTCGATGTCTCCGTCGCTATGGTCAATAAGTCGATCGTCAGCGCTCTTAAAAAGTTACGTTCTTTCTTTAATTCTAAAAAGTCATGACCGAGGATGCAAAAAACATACTGATCGAGAAGATGATCGATCGCCCTGCCGAGCTCTCGCCCGACGATATTCAGTCTATCCTCCATGATGAGGAACTCCGAGAGATCTATGACACGTCGGTGTTGCTCCGAGATGCTATGATCTCTCCCTCGATGTCTGATCCCGCCGATGAGTGGAAACGCTTCCGCTCTCGCCTCTCTCCCAGCCGTCGTCAGGCTCCGTGGCTTCGTAATATCGCCTATGCCGCTGCCATCGTCTTGCTGGCTCTTGTAATCCCGGTGGCAGTCCGCTTGCTTGATCACCCCGACTCTCCCGACTCTTCCCTTAACATCGCTCAGATAGATACAACCAAGATGGTCGCTCCTTCCGACCCTCATCCGGCATCCGTCGTCGCAGCAACTCATCCCGTCGATGATCTCTCTGACCCTCAGGTTAAAACCCCTGCCATATCGACTTCTAAAGTCGCCAAGAGTCCTTCTCGCTCGAAGCCCCAACCATCCCCTTTAGATGCCGATATCGAGCAAAAAGTGAGAACTCAATTGGCAAGAATCGATAATGAGGTAGCTATGGCTCTCGCCCAAGTCTATCAAATGGACGAAAAAGTTGCTTCCCAAGCTCAAGCAGCTCTCTGTAAGGCAGATCCAACCCTCCCGGAATGTAACTGCAATTCGCAGGAGCCTGCCCCAAATGATGAAACTTATAAAATGATACTGTTATAAAATATTAATCGATATGAAAAAGTTAATTGTTACATTTCTTGCATTATTCGCCATGGCAATTCCTTGGCAAGCATCAGCACAAACCAATGTAAAGAAGGCTTTCGATAAGTTCCTGAATTCCTCCGACGTCGAATTTACCGAACAACATTCGCTCGATAGAGACTCAAAAACCGGTAAAAAAACGTCTCAGCTCGATCTATATAAGTTTACTATCAGTGCTGAAAAAGAGAAACTTGTCAAAGATGTATTCGCTGCGCTGCGTGATGACCGGGAGAATGCTTATACTATGGAGAGCGGTCTTGTCGATTCTGACGACCAGATCGGTAGCCTCGCCATAGGTGATGGTACTAAAAGCGTTCGTTATACTCTTCCCAAATATAATTATATGTATTGCCTTTTCCTGGCACCTTCTGATGAAGATCCTGACGGTATCTACCGTTATGCATACGGAATATATTGGAAAAAGGATAAAAATGAGATAAAAGGATCTCTTTTTATCACTTACGCCACAACCCTTAAATATCGACAGGAAAAGGCTAAGTCACAGAATGATAAGGCCTTGCAATCTATGGTAAAGTCTCAAGGTTCGCAAGATAATTCCGATGTTTGGTTCCAACAGTTTATGAACTATGTCTATGCTTTTGATGAAGCCGACGATGATGTGAAATTGCCTCTGGCTACGCGCATCTATCAGTGTGCCAAGCAAATGCCGGAAAATGTATCGGAAGAGGATAGAAGACTCGCCAACAATATCCTATCCGATATGATCGAGTCAAAAAAGTATTCCGCCAATACGCTGAATCTCCTAAACGCCGCTAACGAAATAATCAAGTAAATCACACACCACACACACATTCTCTCTCCTCCTCTCTCCTCCTCTCTCCACCTCTCTCCCAAAGCATCAAAACACACACACCACCCATCAAGTAAATCATCTCATACCTCTCCGGGCTCCAAGGCAATAAAATCCTTGGAGCCCGGCTCTTTTAACGCTGCTATGATTATATCACGATCTTGAGGGCTCGGGAGCTCGCTCCTCCGATGCGTAGGATGTAGATGCCTCGCTCGCTCGGCAGGGCAATCTTGTTTCCTCCGGCACGTGATGCCACCTCTCCGGTTATTCGGATCAGGGTCAGCTCTGCCTCGCCATCGACACCATCTACCATAATCATGCCATCCCGTACTTCTACCTTCGGTCGACTCTCTGCCGCAACACCGTTCACGCTGCTCTCGCCATTGATAAGTCGGAAATGTGCCGGCGATCCATCTTCTCGTAGTGCCAATACCCTGTCGCTGACTGTCTGATCTTTACATCTTAGATAGATGTCATATTCCTTATCACGGTCGGTCGATGCGACTATTGAGAGTTCGCGACTTTCTCCGGCTTCGAGCTTGACACCATCGAGCGGCAAACTAATGGTTCGACACCGAACCGTGATCCACTCCCGAGTAGAGCACCGGCCTTCTCTCTTCGAGCTCCGTGTAGAGCGTCTGCATCCAGTATTGGGTCGGTAGATATGTCCGCATCAACGGTTTGCTATTGTAGTTGAAAAATCGATCTAACGCCACCAATGGCCATTTGCCGCTCGTCGTTTGGTTGGAGTATTCGCATTTGCATGCCACTCCCGCTTCATACACCAGTTTGGCAACCTCTTCTGCCTCGGCGGGAGTATATTTCCCCTCTTCGTATGTGTCGCGTATCAGATCCCAGTTATAGGTGGCTTGGGAATAGTCGACGCTGATATCAGCTCCCGATTCCGGATCGACATATTCCATCACAAAGGAGTTGGGAGTGTTGCCTCTATGATAGTTGAGCACCTGTGCCAATGCTACACCTGTGCAGCCGGTCACCGATCGTTTCCCTTGATACATAGGACACTTGCCATTGTAAGGGGCTTGCTGTCCCCACTTGGTGGTGATCATCGGCTCCACCTCCCTATGGGGAGTAACTGCCGACCATTCCCGGTTAGGTTGACGCGTTTCGACCACAAATATATAATTTTTTTAGAAATAACGAAAATTTACCTACCCCTGTATCGAAATTTGAGACACCCAAGACCTAATTTTGCAGAAACATAACAAAATCCATAAACATCGACAATACATACTAACTCGAAATTACGCAATGCAATACTAATTTGAAGCAGAAACGGTATAAGAACGCGCTCTAAGGAACGCGTTCTTATTTTTTTTGGTAGTAACCTTGCGCCGTTTAAGCGCAAAGCCCCTTGTAGTTAATCCGTTCTCCGCAAATCCGCTTGTAGTTATTTTCCGCAAAGCCGCTTGCAGTTAATCCGTTTTTCGCAAAGCCACTTGTAGTTAATCCGTTTTCCGCAAAGCCGCTTGCGGCGACCATGCAGGTTTACCGTGGGCCGTATTGGGGCCGATTTGTCTGTGCTCTTCATCTTTTTTTTTGAAAAATGTAAAAAATACACAAGAAAATTTGGTGGTTTGAATTTTTTGTTATAACTTTGCGGTGTAAAATTAACACAAGATGCTAAATCTTCGCGGTTAGTACTCTATTTATCAACCTACTAATTTCTCAAAACAATGAAGCTTTTCAAAAAAAACAAAAGCACCGGCACCGGTGCCAACACCAATGCTCAGTCGGCCAATGACTCTTCTACTCCCGCCAAGGCTCGTATCTACAATCTGATCATCGTCGATGAGAGCGGTTCGATGTCGCATCTCCGTAATGTGACTCTCTCCGGTATCAACGAGACCATCGATACCATCCGCGAGGCGCAGAAGAAGTTTGCCGACACTCAGATCCACACCTTGTCTCTGGTAACTTTCGATTCAAACGGCAATCGACCTCCCGTGAGAGCCGTCATCTACAACGAGCCCATCGCCCGGGTGGAGAACTTTACCAACTATCAGCCATATGGCTGTACTCCTCTCTATGATGCCATGGGGCAATCCCTTTCGACACTCTACAACGCCATCAAGGATGATCCCGACGCTACTGCCGTCGTGACAGTCATGACCGATGGCATGGAAAACTCATCGACAGAATGGAATGCGCATGATTTACGCAAACTGATCGAAAAACTCAAAGAGGAGGGTTGGTCGTTCTCCTACATGGGTTCGGCTCATGACGTGAAGCAAGTCACAGACCTCCTCTCCATCAATAACGTTGTTGAGTTCAGCCATGATAATCTTGGCGCCGGCAACACCTGGGAACGTGAATGTTCTTCGCGCAATGCATACTATGAGAAGATGAATCGTATGTATGGCGAAGGTGACTTCTCATACGAAAGAAAGATGCAAGAGAAGCGCCGGTTTGCCAAAGAATACTACAGCGACAGAGTCACTCCCGACCGGATCGATCGCCTCGAAGAGAACGAGATCTTCGTATTCGGCAGCAATAACCTGGGCAAACACACCGGTGGTGCATCCGCCTACGCTGTGCAACACTTTGGTGCCATTAACGGACAGGCAGAGGGATTGCAAGGGCAAAGTTATGCCATCCCCACAGTCGGCGACCCGCATCAGATGGCAGCCGCCATCGAACGATTCGTGCATTTCGCCGCGAACCATCGCGAGATGAGATTCCTGGTAACTCCGATCGGCTGTGGCAATGCCGGATTCACACCCGAGCAGATAGCCCCCCTATTCGCCGACTGCATCAAATTAGAAAACGTAGCGCTCCCCATCTCCTTCTGGCAATTCTTAGGCCTCAACATGAAATATTAACCCCAAGCAGCCCACCAACCACCCCGGCTCTCACCCCACTCATCCGAGTGAAAGCCGGGGAAAGTGGAACCCTCCGATATGTTTAAGATGATATAGAGCGGAGTTGTGTTAAGATTTGTGCTCAAAGCAAAAGAAAAAGCAGCTACGATCTGTTTCGTAACTGCTTGATTCCTAAGGTGTGGTCCCACTTGGGCTTGAACCAAGGACTCCCTGATTATGAGTCAGGTGCTCTGACCAACTGAGCTATAGGACCTTCGCTTCCGAGGGTTTCCGATCTCTTTAAATCATCCCCCTATTTCTTAGCGAATGCAAAGTTAATGTTTTTTTTTGATTTACACAATTAATATCCCCGTTTTTTTTGAAACAAGATTGTGATTGTCGTGCTTTCCCCTATCCCAAATATCATAGCCCGGGTCAAAGCCTTGCTTTACCCCGGGCTATGTGAAGGTTGTCCCCTCCGGTAGGTTAGGGCTATTTCAAGATCAGTTTGACGATGGTTTGCACGCCATCCGGAGCGGTGTAGGTCGCGGTGTATACTCCGGCATTGAGCGGGAGGCGAGTCTCTCTCTCGGTCAAGATCCGCTCTGCCATCTTCTTGCCGGTCATATCGCTCACCATCAGTCGTCCTCCGACATGATCGGTGCGGATCACTACCTCGGATCCCTTGGCGAAGATGCGAGTGAGACGATCACGAAGCCCGTCGATGCCCGTGACATCGAAGTTGAAGATTACCGGGTCGGCAAGCGATCCGACAACTTCATTGGGGTAGTACTGAACACGGTCGCGGAACACAATCTCATCCTCGCCATCCCAAGCCTTGAACGTAATCTTACCATCATCACCATTGCCCGGGATCAGCAAGAGCACGATACCCTCTTGCGTGTCTTGACCCGAGATGTAGGTGGCGCGACATTGATTATCGATGAATGCTCCCAACTCTATGCCATTGATAGGATCACCACCCTTCTCGACCTTGCCGATCACGATCATATTAGTCTCAAACTGGTGATAGTCCACAGGTGTATAGTGAGTTTCAGGTTCCTCCTCGGCAGCCTTGACAGGCATGGATTGTGCCGACGTTACGGCCGGATAATAGAGGGTACGATCCTCATTGACATTCGACTGATAGATATAGCCCTTGCAGGGTTCTATCGACTGCAACGAACCGATCCATTCATAACCGGTGTAGATGGCAAACTCACTCTGACCCTTCACGATCTCGCCATCGAGAGGTGCGATTCCGGCGAAGGCCTCATTGACCGAAACAGGGTATTGTCCGGGATAACCGATCCAGTTCCATCCCTTCACGATAGAGATGGGCGTCGTGAGCGGATCGCATGGCTTGCCGATCACAGAGGGTACGATAGCCTCACGGCTCTTCACCATATACATCGACTCATTGTCGAGTTCCTTCAACGTGTTAGCGTAATTCTCCACATAGAAAGCTCGGGCATTCTTTATGACTTCTATGGCTTCGAAATCGGTGCCAAAGATGTGTTGGAGTGTATAATCCTTACCCTCGGGCACTACATTGAGCGACATCCAAGTCCAACCGGTATTGATCGGGATAGAGACTTCGACAGAATCGTCGGCAGAGAAGATGATCGGGTCGTTGAAAGATCCCTTAATATGCTGTGAGGAGAAGTCGAACGAGGGATCAGCTGTTACCAAGGGGCAAATGTGTCCGGTGGAGGCATCGTAGGCCTTGAACTTTATCGTGGTCGACATCTTGCTGTTGGAGTAGATGGTCATCATCACGTACGATGTGCCATATCGGTCATTGTAAACAGGCGAGGCAACGCCGACACACTGATCGTCGATAAATGCGGCGAGCATATCATCAGAGTCGGTGGAGAGTATGCCGTCGAACTTGAGGACACCTATGGTGTTCATACTCATACTATAGTCGGCGGGGTTAACGCTCCAATCGGGGCGATCTCCCTCGACATATAGAGTGAGAGTATGCGGCTCATAGATGCCATCGATGCCGCTGAGATAGATCGTTTCTTCATATCTGCCCACGGGTATCGCCTTGCTGATGGTGAAGGTGATCTCCTCATGCGATGAGGGCATCAATGTGCCCGATACGGAGGATGCCGTAAGCCATGAGGGCATTCCGGTAATCTCCCAGTTTTCGGTCTTGCCACCCTTGTTGGTGACAACACACTTGAACGATCCCCCTTCGCCATAAGCTATCTTGAGGTCGGTCTCGCTGCTGAGCCACAAGAGCTGGTTGCATCTCACGTAGGCATCCCAGATCACCGCCTGCGACGTATTGCCGTTGAGGTCTTGCACGCCATCGATCTCGAAAGTAATGATAGTCCCCTCGAGATCCGCCTTGGTTTGGCCTCGGGTGTTATCCTCCACGAGGTTGATAGCCACGGTCCGTTCGTCGGTGACGAAGTCGAAGAGGAGGTTTGTCGACGTGTTATGCTCGCGAAGTGCCGGACCCTCTTCGGTGATTTTTATCGTCGTGCCGCCGATGAGGGTAGCCTTGCTGATGACCTCATCCGATCCTTCGACGTATGCCTCATCAGTGCCTACCGTAACGACGACACCCTGCTCCAAAGTCCGCTTCTCGAAGGGGAAGTAGAGCGTGAGTCCCGCCTCAGTCCCCGACATGCGATTATACATATTGCGGACAAGGAAGTCTCCGGTGAGGGTGGCATTCCAGAGTCGGATGTTGTCGAAATTACCCTTGAACGAATTCGTGGCTGAAGTGGCATCACCGCCGAAATAGAGGGTAGCCGCGGCAAGTGGCTCGATCTGTTTGGCTGAGATGGTGTTCAGAGCATTGCCATCGACATAGATGGTGGCATTGCCATCACGGAGCACGTTGATGGCGAAATGGTGCCATGCGCCATCCAGACAGGGCGCGGCAATATTATAGGTCTTGTTGTTAGTGATTAACTGCAAGCCCGTATCGGTGGCAGAAAGTTTGAAGCACTGAGAGTTGTCGGTAGCGAAGATCGTCTTCGAAACATTCGTATCATCGCCGCGGAACCAGAAATCAAGAGCGAAATCATCGGTCGAAGTGATCTGGTCGACATTGCTCAAGTCGATGCATACGGGGCTGTTGCCATCGAGTTCGACACCGAGATTGGTATTATTGAGCGCCCAAGACTCGGCGGCAAGGGTCATATTGCGGTCGCGAGCTATGTCGGCAGCCACAACGCCGGCACCCTCGTCGAATTTCCAATAGCCGATCAGATCGGGAGTGCCTTTGCGCTTGGTGACATACATATCGGCTTGCGCCTCATCATTGCTTATCTCCTTATCATAGAGTGAGAGCTCATTGATTGAGGCATCGATGCCACAACCCACGGAGAGAGGTCCATTGCCCTCATATATACCCACCGACTGACCTTGGAACATCTGATACTCGCCATTGGCATCAGCCACAAGCATCGACACCACCGGATTCTCTTCCTCATAATGATAATTCATCGTTACGAACGACCAACTATCTGTCGGCATCACCGAGGCTGAGGTATATTCCTTGCCATTGATGGCGAGAATGATCTTGCCGGTGCCATCCACCTTAACCTTGAGCATATCGTCGCCCAGACCATGAGTGAGGAGCGTACCTGCACCTTGACGGCATGCCCAGAAGTTGATGGTGAAGTCCTTCTTTGCTAAGTTGATATAGTCTTTGGTAGAGGCGAGAGTAGATATGTCGCTCTTGGCACCGAGAGCCACGGCATGGTCTACGAGATAACCATTCAATGTGCCGGTGACGCGTATCCCGGTGTCATGGATAGCACCAGAGAGGATATCCTCATTGAAGGTAACTGATATCTCATCGCCATAATTGAGAATACCATCGGAGGGGGAGGCGACACCTAAGATTTGCGGACGCGACACATCCTTGATCACCTCAATAGTTTCACTCTCGGCGGTAACCCCATTGGTGGTGGCACTGTATACGCGGAACTGATACTTGCCGTCGGGGTATAGCACCTGGTCCGACATGTCGAAATTGATGGAAAATTCTCCCGTGGGTGAGAGTGCTGACTCTCCCGCTCCGGGTTGGACATAATACTCATCTATAACGCTCCAGGTAGGATTGTTCTCCAACTTATACTGTGCTACCAGTTTCTCCAGGTTGACATAGTTATAGTCATAACCGGAAACCTCGAGATTGACCATCTGCTGGGAGGATGTGGTATTGATCACCGTGGTGGGTATGTAGAGAGTGACGGGTGAAGAGGCTTGCACGAAATGTGCTGAGATCAAAAGCGAATCCTCTATCGACCCATATATCGAGAGTGGATCGCTTTGTCCCTTTGCCACGAGCCGGAGCTTGATATCATCATAGGTGTCGATGTCGATATTACCCTGCTCGAGATAGATGGTTTCGACTATCGAAGAGCCGGGGGTAAGCTTGTAGGTGAGGCCATCTCCTATTGGCCCATTGGGGGTAGAGATCAAGGCGCCATTGACATTGGATGACGGATCAACTTTCAATACATAATAAGAAGCCTGTCCGGTGGTGGTGAGGGTAGAGAGCCGCACCTTGAACACAGCCTTGCTACCCTTCGGCACGCCTGTGACCAGACTATTCCCCTCAACAGAAATATCCGGCACATCGATTTGCTCGGTTGCCTCCGAGATCACAAATCCGGGATAATAATATTCTGTCTGAACCTCCTCCTCGTATGGACTCGAAGTCATACCGCCACGCGTGCGGAAGATCGGACCAAAATTATCGGGAGCATTAAAGACATCGATGGTATGCGTATCGTATGGATCATCATCCCTAAGAGAAAACTTAACGGTCTTGGTAGAGTCGTTAGTTTCAGAATGGTCGACTGTACCCAAGACGTCCAAAGCGATGTTGAGTGTAAATCCGACATCCTTATATTTTGCATGATCATGTGCTAATTCAAAAGCATGACTAAACATATATTTTAAATCAAGAGAGCCGGAGTGAGTTGATGTTTCAGCATCAGAACTCTCATGCTCATAATCTATAGTTGAACCACCATCGAAAGAATAGTTGTTCAGAAGATAGCTACTTCGATTGTTAATAGCATCATATTTAGCTTTCTCATTTTGGGCTATAATATTATACCAATTATCGATAGATGTGGTATAAAAGTTAACCATATCTGTATATCCATTCTCAATAGGGTTAGCGGGGGGAGTCATCTTATAGAATCCCTCTTTGCAATAATTGGGATCATCTGCAGTTAAAGAAGATTCATAACGACACCCTTTACTATCACCTTCGACGAATAGATTATCTCTTAGAACCTTCAGTTGAGGGATCAATGTATTCAGGATATGATATTGTGTATAAATAAACTCAGTATTGAAATCCTCTTGCGGTTCGACCATCGTTGATTGATAAGATGACATAATATAGTCATTACCGCTCTTCACCGGACCGACAAACATAGCATCATCCATCTGGTAATTGATGGAATTACCGATATAAATATCACCCAAAGCACCGACAAAATCGGGAGCGCTGCTTGTAGAGATAGAATCCAGCGTTTTAGTGGTTTTACAATAATTATAGGAATAGGTATACGCAATCTCATGCTCAAACGAATGAGTCCGTTCTCGTACAACTTCATCTTGTGTTTCTAACGCAAAGCCTACTCCATCCATAACAATCAATTTTAGACCTTTTACTTTTGCCCAACTATACTTATTATCATCTCTGAATTTGATAGAGAAAGAAGTAGAAGTTGTTGTTGTTTCACCTTTCGACCAGGTTGATGAAGAGTTTGATCCTCCCGGGTCACGCAGAATATAGGAGACCATCTCCGGTCCGGCGGTCACAAAGTTATTGCCGGAGGGGAGGTCGCCACATACTACGCCTTTCATACCATCTTCCTTGCCTTCATTTTCCCATTTCCAGATGATATCTTTCCCTTCATGGCTGATGGAGATGTTGAGCTTGCGTGTATAGTCTCCATTAATGTTGGGAGTGGCTGCCGTCCAGGAATATTGATACTCACCCTTATCATTGAGCTTGGGAGTTTCTTCATCGACTTTGACGATATTTCCCCAGTTGGGATCATTCTCCACCTCGGGGAGCTTGCAGGTCACTCCGGCATTCATCTCATTGACTATCTTGATAGGACAGCCGGCGAGATGAACCGTATCAGTCACCGCCTTGGAGTAGTCGGTATTATTTTTAGCATTGTCAAAGTTGTAATATTTCTCGAATGCGCGAATTGCGAATACATAGTTCCTTCCCTGCTCGAAGACGGGACGGGTGAACAAATTAGGATGCTCGACCTTCGTCAACGTAATCGTTGTGTCGCTGGGCTGGTCGTAATACTCGAGTTCGTCCTCTCCAAACCAAGTGTCGGGGCGGTTGACCTGAGTCACTTCGACTGTCGGATCGGAGAAGTATGCAAGATTGAATGCAGCGGCATAATGGATGGTCTCAGTGTTGTTATCATCAATCTTGTGAGTCACCGCAGTCTGATTGTCCACATTGGCATTGGTGGCTTTGAGTTCGGGGAAGTCGTTGGGATCGAAGGTGATGTCGGAGTTCTTGATGATTTCGACACTCTTTACCTTATATGTGAGCGGGGGCACCTCTACGAAGAACTCACCTGAGATGCTGTCGGTTTCGACCACGAAATCGGTGGTGGGATTCTCAATGCTGCTACCTTCGTACCAAGCCTTAGAGTTGATATGTGAATTGGAATTGCTGATAGGCATGTAGTCGGGATTGTTGACAATGCTCCATTCGGTCCCCTCTTCGACATATTTCTGATTGAAATGGTAACCGGTGGTTGGCTCGATGCCGATGCGCAGACGAGCCTTACCGATATTCGCCTTGCTGAGTCCGAAGCAGAGATCTTTATCCTTCTCGATCGAACCACCCACGACTCTACCTGCTATATTTACCTTGGTATTGTCGAAGAAGTGAAGCTGGGTGATAGGTTCTTCGAATTTGAACTTGGTTCCGGCGCCAACAGTGTCGATGGGGAATCGACCACCATCGACGAAGGTATGGCCATCCTTCACAATCGAGATATAGTGATTGCCGATAGGCACGGGGATGGTAAACTCGCCATTGGAGTTGGTGACAACCGGTTTGCCGCCGTCATAACAGATTACGCCATCTACCATCAGCGAAGCACCGATCACCGGGATGTTGGTGTTCTCATACCATGCCTGTCCCGAAACGGGGAAGGAACTGGCATCGTTGAAGTCGAGTCCGTTATGGTTGAGCGAAGATGCGCTGATGATGCGAGAATAGCGCGATGGCGTGAACTTGTGGATGTTCAGCACGGGACGGACAACGTAGGTAGTTCCATCGCCGACGAAGGGTATGCCCCGGACTTCGTATGCACCATATTCATTGGAGAGTCCATATAGGCTGAGTTGGTCTTCCGAGGGGATTAACTTGGAAGTAGGATTACAAACACCTTTCTTCTTTCCGTGACGACAATTAGGCGTTCCTGAAGTTTTAGAATAATCATATAACACATTCAAAGATGAAATGCCCTCATCGAGAGGCCAATAGAGAGCGAGGTTGGCTTCTGTGCCGGAAAGGATTCGGTCGTAATTGGCTGCGACTTCGGAGGATGTCAACGCCTTCTTCCAGAGACGCACATCGTCGATTATACCATAGAATGTGCCGGTGAGATCGTGAGTACCGCCCAGTGAAAGAGCACCATCATTGAGAGGAATAGTAGCGGTGATAGTATCGGTGGAGATGACACCATTTTCGCCGATTATGATCATCGACCAGCTGTCAGAGCCACTATGACTGAGTGTGAAATTGCTATACTTGCGTGCCGGAAGCTTAAGCTTGGAAGACTTGTCGACCCATGCCCCATCTTCTTTATAAGAAAGAGCTGGAATATAACTTGCACTGTCGGGGATAAGTGAGATGCGTAGATTATCACCGATTTCGGCGAGGGTCATCCTCTCCTTTTCGGCGGGAGAGCGCAAATACATCTGGAGAGAGAAGTCTTTATCTTTGAATAGGTTCTCATTCTTTTCATTCTCCCAAGTCAGGGCGCAACCTTTCCCCTCAACCATCATAGCATAGAACTGCGACTCCTCCTCACTGAGATTGTCGGGGGTGAGAATGACCTTGGCATTGGGCACCCCGGTGCCGGCATCGTAGGTGATGCTGCCGGCGACGATGCCCCGTGCTTGGCAGAAACCGTCGGTGGTCAATACATCTCCCTTCCCTTCAAACTCTTTGGTGTCGGCATTATAAGTGGATAGAGAGATGCGATATTCATAATACTTGCCGACTTCGGCAGAAGTGTCGTCATAGGAGTAAGAATTTTGGACATCTGTCACTTGTGTGATTTCAGTCCAGCTGCTATCACTGCTACCATATTCGCGGCGTTCAAGTTTGTATTTGGCTTCGGCAGTGCCGACATGGTCGACGTTCCAAACGAGTTTAACCTTGTTGGTGCTCTCGCCGCGCCCGGCAGTGAAGTCGAGGATATGAGTGCTACCGGCGATAGTACCCGTGATTAGGCCCGATTGATAGGTCTGACCCATCAAGAAGGTCCTCACCATATAGGTGTAATATGTATTGTTATTTTCGATGGAATTATCGACGTATGTGGTCTTATATGATCCGGTTTGACCCACCACGTTTGCAATTTCTTCCATCGTCGCGATGGTCTCAGTATCCGATCTGCCCGGCACGTATGAGGTGCGATAGATCTCAAAAGTGGCTGGCGTAGAGAGGGTGGTGTATCCGATGTTAAGATCGAACGATGATTCCTTCCTCTCGCCGGTGAGCGTGAGGTCGAATTTAGGATCTGCAGTATAGCTCACCTCTTGCATCAAATCCGGATATGGCTTGGTGGCATCCCAATTATTAGGCACGAATGAGATGGCATACTTATACTCTTTGCCATAATCGGAACTATTGATAGTAATGTCGCAACTACCTTTCTCAGCATAATTGGTGGTATAGAGTGTCTCGTAAGAGCCATCGCTCTTGACACGATACACCACTATTTCACCCGACTCGTCGACATTCTTATTATCATATACTTCTGTTTCCCAGCTAAGGTTGAGTTTTTGATTCCATTGGTCGTAAGACACTTCCACATCCTTCTTGATACGAGGGAAAGCCTTAGTGTAGATGGTATGTTTTTTTACCTCATCCTCGGTATATAGGGAATATTCGCCATGGGATGCCATCTCGGGAGTGGTGGCTCCGGTCTCGTTGTTATATTTGATCGTATTATTGTAATTGTAATCGGGTGCATAATAACCGGTGGTGAATGAGCTGGACGCGTTCTTAACCGGAGATGAAGAATAATCGATCACTTCCTCATTGCCATCCATATACCAAGTAACGGTGTCTGTATGCATACGGGTATATGATATGACATATTCATCGGGGATATAAAGACTGCGGCTTGTGGAAGGGACATCACCACATTGCACACCGGATGTAGTGCCGGAGAAGTGAGTAAGGCTCTTATCATTTTTATTGTAGACACGAATCTTCACATCGCTATATGCCTCACCGGTGAGGTCGACGAACCGAGCATCGTTGGTATAAGCTACGTTGCCATCCTTCTTTTTTACTGCTGAACCGTAATTGTTGGGCATCGAGCAGTTAAGCTGATCGGTTTCCATCATGGTGCGATCGGAATCGCTGATGACATTGAAGGATTTACCTCGGCTATTGACATAGAACTTCCCATCGGATGTGTAATATCCAATGCCCCATTTCCTCATTTCGGCATCGATGTCAGCATTTTCATCATTGTTTTTCGGGCCGAACCAATACACCACATCACCGGGATAATACCAGAGACCGCAGAACTCGACTGTATGACGTTGGCCGATCTTATTATCTTTGAAGATGATTTCGACCGTGGAGTATACATCCTTATCCTCCTGTTCGGCCTTACCGAAACGCACGTAAGCACTCTCCGTGACTATGGAATGATAATCCCACCAGCGATTGTCATCCTCCTCATCGACGCCTACATAGAAGGATGAGAACCTCGGCAGGGTTGCTAATTTGCTGTTGTATGCCATTTCTTTTGCACCGATCACAGCCTCGACATGCCCATCTATCAGCAAGTAGACGTAGGAGTTGGTGTTGTAGTGGCTGTTGTCGCCATCGTAATTGAAGTGGCTGTAGTCGAAGCGCATACGCCAGCGACCACCTACCGCACCGGCACTCACATTCTTGTTAATAAGTATGTCGGGCATGTGCTTGCCAAGCGCCGGATTGTGGGTGTCGGATTCGGCTTGCACCGTTGAGATGACACTGATGATGCATGACATGATCATGAACCATGCAATGGCGTGAGATCTCGTGAGGTAGTGTAAGAATAATGATTTTGCCATAATGTTTGGTCTTTTTTATATGGTACTTCTGATTGTGAGAAACAATCAGAAGCAGAAGATAGTGTAATATATTGCCGTAGGGGATTAACAACCAATATTTTACATCGCAAATGTACTAATTTATTTCTTAAATATCATTAATCTATAGCAGATTTTATAATTTTATATTTTTTTGAGCGCAATATTATCATCTGTTTTATCCACTTTTTTCCTATCTTTGCGGAAGTTTTTTCTGATTTTTTCGATTATGAGTAGCAAAAGCAAGGTACGTTATCATATTCTGGCGATATTGGCTGTAGTGATATGGGGCACTACGTTTGTCGCCACCAAGATGCTGATCTCGGCGGGGTTACACCCTACGGAGATCTTCATCTATCGGTTTGTCATCGCATATATCTGTATTCTCTTTTTGGCTCATGGGAGGCTGTGGTCGGACTCTTGGCGCGATGAGGTGCTCCTCTTCTTCGCCGGCATCACGGGTGGCTCTCTCTATTTCATCACGGAAAATACTGCCTTACAATATACTCAAGCCATCAATGTGGCGATGATCATCAGCGGCACTCCATTGCTTACGACTCTTCTTGCCATGGCTATCTTTAAGAGTGAGAGAACTCGCAGTCCCCGGCGCATCATCGCCGGTAGTGTCATCGCTCTCGCCGGTGTATTAGTGGTGATTTTCAATGGGGGAGAGGCGCTGGAGTTCAATCTTTGGGGCGATATTTTGACACTTGCCGCTGCCCTCTCCTGGGCTGTCTATAGCATCCTGCTTAAGGTACTGGGTGGGCGCTATTCAGCTCTTTTCATCACCCGCAAGGTCTTCGCTTACGGTTTGCTCTCGATGCTCTTGTGGCTTCCGATTCATCCGACTCCCTTCTCCATCGATCTCCTTGCACGCCCCGAGGTGTTGGGAAATATTCTCTTCCTCGGAGCGTTGGCATCAATGCTCTGCTTTGCCATCTGGAGCGCCGTCGTGAAGAATTTGGGAACGGTGAAGTCTACCAACTATATCAATCTCAACCCTATCGTTACCTTTATCTCAGCATACCTATTGCTGGGTGAGGTGATCACCCCTCTCTCATTCGTCGGTGCAATCGCCATCATCGTCGGTGTCTATATCATAGAACGATAGAGCGCGTTCATAGGTGCGCTCTAAGGTAGGGCTCGTTTTGAGGAAACGTTCTCAATGTTTTTTCAAGGCTTTATGCCGATGGCTGTCAGGATTCTGCCGGAGTTTATGCCGAGTCTGCGGGCAGAGAAGAATCTATAGGGATTGCAACGTGTGCAGAGGTTGCTCCGGGTGATGCTCTCGGAGCTGATACCGATGCTCTCGAGTGTGGTGATATTGGCCTCTACCAGGTCGAGGTGTCCTTTACCCTTGGCGGTATCGATGGTGGCGATACGCTCCATCGGGAAGTCGGCAGCGCCAAATTCCTCGATTAGTTCCATACCCACCTCATAGCAGTCGTGGCAGATTGCCGGACCGAAGATCACCTCTATATCAGCCATGTCGGCACCCTTGGCGAGCATCATATCGATGGTAGGGGTCAATATGCGGCTGAGTGTACCACGCCATCCGGCATGGACAGCTGCTATGACACCCTGCCGGCGGTCGAAGAGCAGGATTGGTACGCAGTCGGCGGTGAATATGCCGATATATATCCCGGGGGTGTCGCATACCAAGGCATCCGCCTCGACTCTCCCTTTCACTTCGAGAGCATCAACGACGCGGCAGCTATGCACCTGTCGCAGAGTGACAAGATGATCTGACGGGATGCCCAACTCCAGGCATAGAGCGCGGCGGCATGAGGCGACATGATCAGGGTCGTCGCCGACATAGTCGCAACAGTTGAACGACGAGTAGGGATCGGTATTGTCATCACCACGGAGTGTCGTGATGGCATCGACTCGGCTGCCCTCTACTTGCTCCCCGGCATAAAGACGAAGTAAACGGCGGCTATCAGACATAAGAAGGCGGCTATATGATTCCATTGAAGTCGCTCGCCTCCAAGGAAAAAGGTGGCGATAACTGTAAATACGGTGAGGGTAATAACCTCTTGAAGCACTTTGAGTTGCATAAGACTCATCGGACCGCCGTTGCCGACATAACCGATGCGGTTGGCGGGAACCATAAAACAATACTCGAAGAAGGCGATACCCCAAGAGAGGAGGATCACACCGATTAGAGGCCAATGGCGCGTGGCGCCTGTGGCTTGCAATTTCAGGTGGCCATACCAAGCAAATGTCATAAATGTGTTTGACACCACCAGCAGCAAAATAGTAGTTAACCAAGCCGGCATAACAAATATCAAATTAAAAGGGGCGCTCAAAGAGCGCGACAAAAAAACGATGCAAAAATAGCAAAAAAGGCTGAAGCAAACAAAAAAAACAAAGAATTGAAGTTTCGAAAGCTTAGAGTTCGGCATAGTTGCCACTCATGTCATAGGTCGGGAACTTGTCTATGATGTTCGATGAAAACGTTGTAATAATATTTGGAATTCTCGAATGTAATTATTATTTTTGCCAAATATAAAGTTTAACTTTAAATTTGTCCAATCAATGACTAATGCTTTGATAAACAGAGAAATGTCGGACTATCTATCCGATATGTTTCACTATCTACCTGTGATTACTCTGACCGGTCCGCGCCAATCAGGGAAAACTACTATATGTCGTACTGTCTTCCCCGAATTGCCATATACTAATTTTGAGGATTTATCAACACTCGCCGAAGCACAAAGTGATCCCAAGGCGTTTTTGGCAAAATTTCCCCAAGGTGTTATTATAGATGAAGCTCATAACTTCCCCGAAATTTTTTCCTATCTACAAGTTGAGGTCGACAAAGACCGGATGGAGGAACGCGATCGTCATTTCATAGTTACAGGTAGTAGCAATTTTTCACTTATGCAACGAATTACACAATCGATGGCTGGCCGCACAGCTATAGTATCGCTTTTACCTTTATCGACTCGTGAAATTTTAGCCAACTATAAAAAGGTCAGCTCTTCGGAATTGTTATTGAGAGGCGGTTACCCGGCCGTTTGGAAGAGTGATATTAGAGGTAGACAGATTTTATTATCCAATTACTATACTACCTATATAGAACGAGACATTCGGTCATTGATCAATATAAAAGATCTTCAAGCCTTTCAAACATTCATAAGACTTGCAGCCGGGCGTATCGGACAAGAATTTAATGCATCATCTCTATCTATTGAGGTAGGTGTTAGCGTACCGACAATCAAAAATTGGTTGAGTGTGCTTAAAGCATCTTACGTGGTATATCTTTTACACCCATATTATGCCAACATTGGTAAAAGACTTACCAAAACCCCTAAATTGTATTTCTACGACACCGGACTTGCTACTTTCTTACTTGGCATCAATAGTATTGAGCAATTGGATGTTCATCCTCTCAGAGGTAGTCTGATGGAGAATATGGTAGTTAACGACATCGTAAAACAAGGGTGTAATAGAGGATGTGAAGAGAATATTTTCTTCTATCGCGACAAATCACAACATGAGGTCGATTTACTAAGAATGTTGTCTGATGGCAGTCTTGAAGCATACGAGATCAAATCCGGAATGACGTACAATGCTGACTATTTCAGGCATTTGCGCTATTTGAAATCGCTATTAGGTGATCGTTTGAAGCGCACTATGCTACTCTATGATGGTGAAGAGGAGAATTTTAAAGACTTCGATGGATATTGCAACTATAGAAACTTGAATCTTGAGCCATTATAAAGCATAACTCAATTTTTAACAACAAATTATAGAGCGCGCTCTAAGCCGTAGAGAACGCGCTCTTGATATGTTGTGACCCCCATCTGTTTACAGGCTGGCTATCAGGATCTCTTTGATGTCTTGCTCGGTCAGCGGAGCGTAGGCTTTGTCTAACCCTTCGTTCACGGCGATGTGATGTGCCATCTCGTCAATACGACTATCGTCAATGCCCACTTCGCGCAGATGCATCGGTATGCCGATGCTCTCGAAGAAGGCGTAGGTCGCTTCTATCGCCTTATCTGCAATCTCCTCTTTCGGCAACGTCGAGTCGATGCCAAACACGTTGATGCCATATTTCACGAAACGGTCGATCGTCTTCTCACTTAGTATATGCCGCATCCAGCGGGGCGTGATGATAGCCAACCCCTCGCCATGGGTGATGTCGTAATATGCCGAGAGGGCATGCTCGATGCCATGACATGGCCATCCCGATTCGCTGTTGCCCAACGATAAGATGCCGTTGCAACCGTAGGTGCAGCAGAGCATCATCTCTGCTCGTGCCGTGTAATCCTCAGGATTCTCTAAGCATTTGCGGGTGTTAACCATCAGACTTTTCAGCATCGACTCGCAGAACCCATCGTTCAGCAGGGTGCTGTCGGCTACGAAATATTGCTCGATCGTATGGTTCATCGCATCCGCGCAACCGGCTGCCGTCTGCTTCTTCGATACGCTGAAGGTATACACCGGGTCGAGTATCGAACAGACAGGGTAGAGTAGTGGATCGCCATAGCCTATCTTGTCGTTGGTCTCCGTGCGTGAGATCACACCAAAATAGTCATACTCCGATCCCGTGGCTGCCAAAGTCAGGATATCCACGATCGGCAATGCCGCTTGTGCCTTTACTTTATAGGAGATCAGATCCCAAGGGTCGCCCTCATACTTGGCGCCGGCGGCTATCGCTTTCGAGCAGTCGAGCACCGAACCGCCACCCACTGCCAAGATCACATCGATCTTTGACTCTTTGCAGATCCGCACACCCTCCAACACCGATGGATCATACTTCGGATTCGGCTGAATATCAGAGAGCTCAAAGATCTCGAAATCTTTCAGAAGGTCTTTCACACGGTCGTAGAGACCGATGCGCTTGATGCTACCCGAGCCGTAGGTCATCAGCACTCGGCGTCCCAACGGACGCATCACCTCCGGCAACTTCACTATCGACTCGCGCCCGAAGATAAGGCGAGTCGGCGTCATATAGTCAAAACTTTGCATAAATAGATATTTAAATTTACTATTCTTTCTCGATCTGGAGGATCTTGGCATCCGGCTTCAGGTAGTCGGGGCTGAAGACCAGATTAGGCTCGATATCCGAGAGTATTGTGCTGATGAACTCGATTCCTTTGGCGTTGAGTTGGTCTTCATCGATGATGATCGACACGTTGCCCACATGAGCCCAAATCCCGGAGTCGGCATTATATTCGTAGGTGACACCCTTCGACCCACGGAGCACTGCCACAAGGTTGGCCCCCTTCTCGATTTTGACTTCACCGGTTGTGGCTGCTTCCACCTCCTTGGAGTCGTCATTACCCTGATATACCGGTTCGGCTACGGATTCAATCACGGTAGTAGTCTCCGCCATTGCTTTGGTATTAGAGCCCCCGGAGCATCCGGTCAGTAGCAACATCCCTGCTACATAACAAAATCCTGTCTTAAATCTCATATCTTTTAAGTATTAAATTTAAAAATAAATCTCAAATTAAATATTCTATGAAAGACTTGCATACCCTTATGTTTCCATTAAGGTATTGGTTTGATTACTTCCCAATATCCACCTTTGTCGGAGCCAACCCTATTGATGTAACCATCAGTTACCATCGCCTCTAAGCGCCTTTTAATACTACTATTGTGCAAACCTAAACATTTGGCTAATTCCATACGAGAAATGGTTGGATTTCGTCGTATCAACTCTAAAATTTGTCTTTTCTGGTCGTTTATCGGGTTTTCTGGTCGCTTGGGGTCTGTTTTCTGGTCGCTTATCGGGTTTTCTGGTCGCTTGGAATCTGTTTTCTGGCCGTTTATCGGGTTTTCTGGTCGCTTGGGGTCTGTTTTCTGGTCGCTTATCGGGTTTTCTGAATATGTCGAGTCTACCATCCTCTGTAGAGGAAGTGTGTCACTTATGTCCGGAACTTCGACATATTCGTTGGCTCCGGAACTCGATATGGCTATGGTCGCTGTCATTATAAGCCATGCCATCATTATTGTTCTTTTGGTATTGATCTTCAAAACTCTTCATCTGTTTGTGATGCAAATTTAGTCAACTTTCTCTCTCTTGTCAAGTTTTTGGAGTCATTTTTAAGAAATTTGCTATATATCAGGATATTATATCTTGTGTAAATTCATGCGTATTGTCATATTCATGAATTTGAAGAGGGTTCAATCCAATTCCGGCTCTACTCGAAATTTCAAAGTCTTCATCAAGTAAGCAACAATAATTACAAGTATAGATTTTTTTCATAAGCCTTAGAGCGCTTTTGTATTTCTTTTAACAAGCGCAATTTCTCTCTTTCGATTATATTTATTATCTTTGCGATGTGTTTGAGTCTCGGTCGGATGCAGAACGCTATGCCCTTATCTCTGTCGTTGTTATGATTTGCGCAAAATGTAGCAGACGATCAGCTCGTTATCTTTTTATTTTGTCGTTTATGGATAGTTATAATATCGCGGTTGCCGGCACCGGTTATGTCGGTCTCAGCATCGCCACTCTCTTGGCGCAACATAATCATGTCACCGCCGTCGACGTCATCCCCGAGAAGGTCGACCTTATCAATCGTCGCTTATCTCCGATTCGCGATGAGTATATCGAGCGCTACCTTCGCGACTTCCAACTCGACCTCTCCGCCACCCTCGATGGCGCCGCCGCTTACGCCAACGCCGATTTCGTCGTCATTGCTGCCCCTACCAATTATGACCCCGCCAAAAATTATTTCGATACCCATTGCATCGAAGATGTAATCGACCTCGTGCTAAGCGTCAACCCTAATGCCGTGATGGTGATTAAATCCACCATCCCTGTAGGCTATTGCAAGTCGCTTTATGTCAAGTATGCCGCACGCGGTGTCGAGAAGTTTAACCTTATTTTCTTCCCGGAGTTCCTCCGCGAGTCCAAAGCTCTCTACGACAATCTATATCCCTCGCGCATCATCGCCGGATTCCCTGTCCCATCTAAAGATGCTTCTAACCCCGAGTTCGACAATGCCGTCGATCGCCTCACCGATCGTGCCCTTCTCGAAGAGAGTGCCCACACTTTCGCTGCTCTCCTTCAGCAAGGTGCCATCAAGCAAGATATCCCAACCCTTTATATGGGGCTCACCGAGGCAGAGGCTGTCAAGCTTTTCGCTAATACCTACCTCGCACTTCGCGTCAGCTATTTCAACGAACTCGACACCTACGCCGAAGTCAAAGGCCTCGACCCCCGTGCCATTATCGAGGGTATCGGCCTCGACCCAAGAATCGGATCCCACTACAATAACCCTTCATTCGGATATGGCGGTTATTGCCTCCCTAAAGATTCCAAGCAACTCCTCGCAAACTATGCCGACGTGCCTCAAAACATGATGTCAGCTATCGTCGCAAGCAATCGTACACGTAAGGATTTCATCGCCGATCAAGTCCTTAAAATGGCAGGATATTACGATTATTCCGAGCAGAACATCTATGGATCTATGCCCGAACGTGAGTGCGTCATCGGTGTCTATCGCCTCACTATGAAGTCTAATTCCGACAATTTCCGCCATTCTTCCATCCAGGGTGTCATGAAGCGTATCAAGGCGAAAGGGGCGAAAGTGATTATTTACGAGCCTACACTCCCTGACGGCTCTACTTTCTTCGGCTCCGAAGTCGTCAACAATCTCGACGACTTCAAACATCGAAGCCAAGCCATCCTCGCCAACCGTACTTCCGACGACCTCAACGATGTCGCCGATAAGATCTATTCCCGCGACCTCTTCTCCCGCGACTAAGAGCTCTTAGAGCGCGTTCAGGAACGCGCTTTAAGTTATTTGTAGTAACTCTTATACCACTCATAATAGCGGCGGATACCCTCTTCCACTCCGATCTGTGGGTGAAAGTCAAAGTCCTCTTCAAGATGCGTTGTGTCAGCGTATGTGCATACCACATCGCCCGCTTGCATATCTTCCATTTGCATGATGGCTTTCTTCCCCGACACTTGCTCGATGGTACGGATAAAGTCCATCAGTTCCACCGGCTCGCTATGACCTATGTTATATACTCTATGTGGATCTTCACCATCCGGTGCATGCTCCAAAACTCTCACCACTCCCTCCACAATATCATCGATATAGGTGAAGTCGCGCTGCATATCCCCATGATTGAATACACGTATAGGCTTCCCCTCCATCACCGCATGTAGAAATAGATAGGGTGCCATATCGGGGCGTCCCCAGGGGCCATAGACTGTGAAGAAGCGCAACCCCGTCGCCGGTATCCCATAGAGATGACTATAGGCGTATGCCATTAACTCATTGCTCTTCTTCGTGGCAGCATAGAGACTCACCGGCGTGTCGGTCTTATCGCTCTCGCGGTAGGGCATATCGCTACGCATGCCATAGACGCTGCTCGAACTCGCATATACCAAATGATTCACAGGGTGACGCCGGCAGTTCTCCAAGATGTTGAGAAAACCCACTACATTGCTCTCGATATAGGCGTAGGGATTGACCAAGGAGTATCTCACCCCGGCTTGTCCTCCGAGGTTGATCACTCCATCGATCTCTTCGCGGTCGAAGAGCTTGTCGATCCCTTCACGGTCGGCCAGGTCGAGACGCATAAAACGATAGCCCGAATAGGTGTCGCTCTCCGCCACTCCCTCCGCAGTCAATGTCGCCCGGTCGATGCCTGTCGATGCAAGCCGCGCAAGTTTCAGCTCCGGGTCATAGTAGTCGTTGAGATTGTCGATGCCGATGATCTCATATCCCTTTTTCATCAATGCCTTGATTGTGGCTGAGCCGATGAATCCGGCTGCACCTGTCACCAATATCTTCATGACTCTTCTGTTGAGCGTTTCTTTTCTTTGTAGATTAACATAAGGTTGCGGAGATATGCCACCAACCCAAACGATTGCCCCAAGATCAGAATAGGATCCAATCGAATGATACCATAGATTACTATCGTCATCGAACCCACCAGGCTGATCCACCAGAATCCGGAGGGTAACCGCGATTCCCCTATCCGGTGGGAGTAATACCACTGGTAGATGAATCGCATCGTGAAGATCACCTGACCTGCCGAACCGAAGATCAGCAACCACATCGGCACGTCTTCGTTCTGTAGAAAGTTGTCGATAAATCCCCGGGCGTTGCTTGCCGCAAAACATATCGCCGCCACCGGGGTAAGCAACAGGATTGCTCGCCCCATCCATGGTATCTTCTTCCAGAAGCCCTTGGCATTAAGATTCCATAGATAGATGTAATATGATATGAATTGCCCCAACACTATGGCAAAGTCACAGCGTAGCCACCCATAGAGGCACAAAAGATATGCCCCCGCGAGACTGAATACCCAAAATAGGGTGGGGGAGAGAGACTTGCGTGCCTTCTCCGACAATATCCATTGCACTAATGTTCGCACCGAAAAGAAGACTTGTGCCAACAAGCCGATGCAGAGTATGATTACGCTGTTCATGGTGCTGTCGTTTTATTGGACATTTTGTTATTTTTGTTGTTGTTAATCCGCTTCAGGGTATACCTTATCTTGGTAGCATAGGACTGGTTTGGGCGCCTTCCCCTTTGCAACCTGCAAATTTAGCAATTTTTCTTCAATATATCGCGCTTTTTTATACTTTATGTCATTCCCAAGCGTTATATGTTAAGAACAATTTTTCTTAATCCCGTTATGGCAAATTATCATCGTTTTGAGGGCTTGACTTCCGCTCAGGTGGAGGAGAGCCGTTCGAAATATGGCGCAAATATATTGACACCCCAAGCCAAGGAGTCGCTCTGGATTCAGTTCTTTAAAAAGTTTGGCGATCCCCTTATTATAGTTCTCCTCGTGGCGGGTGCCCTCTCTATCGGTATCTCTTGCTATGAGTATTTCGGTTTGGAACGCGATTTCTCGGTCTTCTTCGAACCCATCGGCATCTTCATAGCCATACTGCTTGCCACCGGCCTCTCTTTCATCTTCGAGGCTAAGGCTGAGAGGGAGTTCTCGATTCTAAACCGCGTCAATGACGACCAGCCTGTGCAGGTGCTCCGCGATGGAAACGTGTCGCAAGTGCCTCGTAAGGATGTGGTAGTGGGTGATGTCGTAATCCTCAACACCGGCGAGGAGATCCCTGCCGACGGTCAACTGCTCGAGGCGGTGATGCTAAATGTCGACGAGTCTACTCTCACCGGCGAACCGATGTGTCATAAGCATACCGACCCGGCTCTCTTCGATCCCGACGCTACCTATCCCACCGACGCCGTGATGCGCGGCACTAAGGTGATGGAGGGGCATGGCGTGATGCGCGTAACCGCTGTCGGCGATAGTTCCGAACATGGCAAGGTGTTCCATGCCGCCGGTATCGATGATGGCGTCAAAACCCCTCTCGATGAGCAGTTTGAAGGCCTCGGTCGAGTCGTTACATGGATTTCTTACGCCGTAGCAGCCCTGGTAGTCGTGGGGCGTATTGTGATGTTCTTTATCGAGTTCCCCGATTTCCAATGGATGGATCTCGTGGCTTATATCTTGCAGTCGCTCATGGTCGCTGTCACACTGATCGTGGTGGCTGTCCCCGAGGGACTCCCCATGGCGGTGACTCTCGCTCTGGCTTATTCCATGAGACGGATGCTCCGCACCAACAATCTCGTGCGTAAACTCCATGCCTGCGAGACTATGGGCGCCACCACTGTCATCTGCACCGATAAGACCGGCACTCTCACTCAAAATAAGATGCAAGTCTATAGCACGGAGTTCTTCGGTTTCGACGATCAGGATATCATCTGTCGAGGCATGGCAGTCAATTCTACAGCCCAACTTCATATCTCCGATCAAGCCCCCGAGGTGATCGGAAATCCTACTGAGGGGGCTCTCCTCCTCTGGCTTTATGGCCAAGGAGTCAATTACCTCGATATGAGGTTCGAGTCTAAGGTTATAGCCCAACTGCCTTTCTCCACCGAACGTAAGTATATGGCTACTTCGGTGATAACGCCCTCCGGCGATAGACTCTTATTCGTCAAGGGTGCCCCGGAGATAGTATATCGGATGTGTACAGATAAGAGAAGTATAGACAGTGATGCCATCGATTCTCTTTTGGCCGGTTATCAGAAGCAAGCCATGCGTACTCTCGGCTTTGCCGTTGCCACCTTGGCTCCCGACCAGCCGGGCATCGTCGATGGCATGATTGAGGCTGAGTCGCTCCGATTCGTCGGCGTTGTGGCTATCTCCGACCCCGTGCGCGAGGATGTGCCCGCGGCTGTCAGCGAGGTGATCAATGCCGGTATTAAGGTCAAAATCGTTACCGGAGATACCCCCGGAACTGCTCTCGAGATCGGTCGACAGATCGGCCTCTGGGATGATATGGTCGATGGCAAGGATGCCGTTATCACCGGCACTGAAATTGGCGCTATGAACGACGAGGAACTTAAACGCCGTGCCCCCAAAATCAAGATCATCGCTCGCGCTCGGCCTCTCGACAAGCGACGCCTCGTTGAGGCGCTCCAAGCCAATGATGAGGTGGTGGCTGTCACCGGCGATGGCACCAATGATGCCCCCGCTCTTAAGGCGGCACATGTCGGCCTCTCTATGGGCGACGGTACTTCCGTTGCCAAGGAGGCTTCCGATATCACCATCATCGATAATTCTTTCTCTTCGATTGGCAGGGCTGTGATGTGGGGGCGTTCTCTCTATCAGAATATCCAACGCTTTATCATCTTCCAACTTACGGTCAACGTCGTGGCTTGCCTCACGGTGCTCGTCGGGGCTTTCATGGGTACGGAAACTCCCCTCTCGGTGACTCAAATGCTATGGGTAAATCTGATTATGGATACTTTCGCCGCCGTGGCTTTCGCTACTCTGCCCCCTTCGCGCAAGGTGATGCAAGTGCCTCCTCGATCGCGATCTGCTTTCATCATCTCGCGACACATGAGCCGTTTCATCTTCGGTGTCGGCGGCATATTCTTCTTGCTGCTCTTCGGACTCTTGTTCTATTTGGAACATGTCGATCTGACTTCACTGCTACATGTGGGTAACTGTCCCGCCGATGATGTGGCTCGCCTCACTCCCTACGAACTCTCGATCTTCTTTACTACCTTCGTCTTCTTCCAGTTCTGGAATATGTTCAATACTCGCTCGTTCGAGTCGGGACGCTCGGCTTTCCATTTCAAGGGGTGTGGAGGTTTCCTCCTTATTGCCGGCGCCATCTTGATAGGACAGATCGCTATCGTGACTTTCGGCGGCGGTTTCTTTGGCGTTGTGTCTCTAAATGTGAGCGACTGGCTGATCATTATTGCCTCTACTTCTATAGTACTTTGGGCCAATGAGATATGTCATCTCTTCGCTAAGAGCCGTGTCGCGTGTCATTGCGATTAATCGCCGCTTTGCTGCCTATGCTTGAGCCATAGATGTGCTCCGACTGTGCCGATGATGCTTCCGGCGATGTCTGCTCCGAAGTCGAGTAGATCGCCACTGCGCCCCGTCACCCAATATCCCTGAGCCAACTCATCCATGCCGCCGATCAATATGCAGATCAGAGCAAGCACCAGTACCTCTCCGGCTCGTATATGTCTCTGCCGACTTTTCAATGTCATGTCATAGACCATTGCTGCCGAGAGCGCTATAAACATGAAACAGTGCACCACCTTGTCTGCACCCTCGAAGAGATGTATCTTTTGCCCCGACATCGGGTCTGGTGTCAACGTCAGATAGAGGATTATTCCCAAGATCAGCACACTGTGCCACCATCCCCACATTATCTTCAATATCTGTTTCATCTCGGTTTATTCCTTTTTTCTTTTTTTCTCTCTGCAAATTTATTAATTTTATTTTAGTTGGGAAAATCCCTTTTTTTACTTAAATTTGTGTTTTGTTACTTAATCCCTTTTGAAAGTTATGAATTTCGCTGATAAGTGTTACGATATTTTCCAACAGTCGGTGGCCGATTATCATATTGATGATGATGTCAATGCCCCCACCCGGTGTCCTTACGATCCCAAGTCGATCGAGGGGGTGCTATATGCCAAGAATCGTATAGATGCCGTGCAGTGGCATCTTGAAGATATCATCCGCGATCCCAACATCGATCCGGTGGCTGCATTGGCGCTGAAGCGCCGCATCGATGCCTCCAATCAGGATCGCACCGATATGGTCGAGGAACTCGATAGTTGGCTCCGCGATAAGTATGTCGATGTCCATGTCCTCCCCGATGCCACCATCAATACCGAAAGCCCTGCATGGGCACTCGACCGCCTCTCGATCCTCGCTCTCAAGATCTATCACATGGACCTCGAGGCGCATCGCCCCGATGCCGATGATGCCCACCGCGCCAAGTGCGCCGGAAAACTCAATATATTGCTTCAACAGAGGGTAGATCTGATCTCTGCCATCAATGCCCTGATCGAGGATATCGCCGCTGGCAGAAAGTATATGAAGGTCTATCGTCAGATGAAAATGTATAATGACGAGGATACCAACCCCGTGCTTTATGGTGGAAAGTAATCCCGACCCCTCTTTCTCTCGACGCCTGCTCATCACCCGCTTTTCGGCGCTCGGTGATGTGGCGCTGACCATCCCCACGATCTATAGCGCTTGCCGCTCCTATCCCGACATCCTCTTCGTCGTGGTGACCCGCCGGGGATTCTCCTCGATATTTCTAAACCCTCCCGCCAATCTGCGCGTGGAGGGTGTCGATTTGCGTGCAGATTATCATGGCATCTCAGGTATACGACGCCTCGCCGATTATCTCTATCAGACTTATCATCCCGACAGCCTTGTCGATCTGCATAATGTGCTGAGAACAAGGTTGCTATCCCTTTTTCTGCGCATACATGGCGTGCCTGCTTATCACCTTGTTAAGCCGCGCCGTCAACGCCGTCGCCTCACTCGCCATCATTTCAAGGTCTTATCCCCGCTCCGCTCTCAGTCGGATAGATATTTCGACATCTTTGCCGATGCCGGTCTTCCCGTGGAGGTGAAGTTCGACACCCTGTTCGGTGGCCGTCGTGAAGCACCCACCGATGCTTTCGCCGCTGTTACCCCTCCCCGACAAGAGGATTGCCGGTGGATCGGCATCGCACCCTTTGCCGCTCATCCCGGCAAGATCTATCCCATCGACATGATGGAGAGGCTGATAGCACGCATCGCCGATTTTGCCGATCAGGGTCGAAAACTCAAGGTGTTCCTCTTCGGTGGCGGTAAGCATGAAACGCAGATCCTCGATGCTTGGGCGCAAAAGTTCCCTTGCGTAGTTTCTCTCGCCGGAAAGGGTTATGGTTTCGGTGTTGAACTCTCCCTCTTCAATCATCTCGACCTGGTGGTGACTATGGATTCCGGAAATATGCACCTTGCCGCCATAGCCGGTGCTCCTACCCTCTCGATCTGGGGCGCTACCCATCCCTATTGCGGATTCGCCCCTTGGCATGCTTCGTTGAGTATTGTCTGCCAAAATGATTCGTTGCCTTGCCGCCCATGCTCAGTTTTCGGCAATAAACCTTGCCGATTCCGAGACCTTCGTTGTCTCTCCTCAATATCCCCGGATGCCATATTGGAAATAATTCGCAAGAATCTGCATTTCTAAGGAACACACTCTAAGGAACACGCTCTAAGGAACACACTCTAAGGAACACGCTCTAAGGAATATTCCCTAATGAACGCGCTCTAAGATCTTCCTCAATTTTTTAAGTAGAAAATTTAAAATAGTTTATGATTTTATTTGGTTTATAAAATAAACTATATTATATTTGCAACCAAAATCAATATGTCTAACTTCAATTTACCCTTTTTGTTATGGAAGATAGGAAAATTTCTCAGGCTGAAAGTCTTGCCATCATCACCGAAATGATCGATCGCACCAAGTCGCATAGCCATCTCTGCAATGGCTCGATCTTGCTCCTCTGGGGCTATCTCTCTGTCGCTGTCGCACTTGCAGTGGCCATCTTGCTTTGGCTCACTAACGGACATCCTGCCGCTAATTGGCTTTGGTTTCTCATCTGGATCGTTGGCGGCACCTTTTCTCCGGTCTTGGCACGTCGCCATCGTGTCCGGGCAGGCACCAAGTCATATTTCGATAAGGTGAGTTCCGGCGTCTGGAGCATCGTCGGTTATAGTGCCATCGTGATTACATTCGTTTGCTTGGGGTTGTTGCTATTCGGCAGTTATGATTGCTGGGGTGCTATGTTATTCTTCGCTTTCGGCTTTGTCGGTTTTGCTGAGATGGTAGATGGCATCTTGCTCGGTGTCAAACCCCTGATCGCAGGTGGCGCCATAGGGCTCTTGGCTGGTATTGTTACACTCTGCTGCCTGGCGGGTGGGGTAGTGCTCTCCGCCGGGTGGGCTATCCCCCTCTTTATCGTGGCTTTCATCTGCATGATGATCATTCCGGGTCATATTTTAAAGGCTAACGCCAAGGAGGAACTATGAAAGAACTTGACCCATTGCTTCACTCTCAGTTGAGATTGGCGGTGATGTCGATTCTAATGAATCTGGAGGAGGCTGATTTTGTCTACATTCGTCGGCAAACCAACTCTACAGCCGGCAACTTGAGTGTACAAATCGATAAACTTGCCGCTGCCGGTTACATCATGGTAGATAGATCGATCGTGCATCGCCGCAGTCGCACCACTTGCCGGGTAACACCCCAAGGGCGTCAAGCTTTCGAAAGATATGTCGCCGCCATCAAAGAATACCTAAACATCTGATTTGTCATTCCCTCGCCGGTATTCTCCTCCGCCACAATCTTTCCTCTCCCACTGTGACAAGACCTACTGTTCCCCAAAGTTTCGCTTTGGGGCTTTTTTTGTTGCATATCACCATTTTATTTCTTATCTTTGCGCATGGTGTAGAACTCTTAATGTGAAGCAACTATTCTAACTGCGCGTTAGTTACTTATTAATTAATCAAATGATTATCCACAAAATGATCAAATAATATGATTAAAAACCTACTTCTTTTAGCGTGCATGGCAAGTGCAATGACTTTTGCTGCCGACGCACAGCAAGTGAATTTACAATCTATGGCTTCCCTTGAGAAGCCTGTGTCATTACAACAAGAGAAGAGCGCCCTCAGCGTCAAACTTCTCAATGGCCGTGTGCTTGAAAGCAAGCAAGTCGCCAAGGGCTTGATGTTGCAGAAAGTGCAGACTGCCGATGGCTTGATAATTAAACGTCTGGCAGGTACTAACGCCAACACCAAGATTGACCCCAAGAGCGTGAAAAAAGGTGCTCCTACGCGCGAAACGAGCGATGACGTTACTCTCGACGAAGGCTTTGAGGGTTGGGATGGTGCTACAGAAGGTTGGCTCCCCGAAGGTTGGTCGATCCAATCAAACACCGGAGAAATCCAAACCACCACTCCAATCAATTGGAGTGTTTCTGATGCCGCCCTCTATATGCCTGCTCCCATCGGCAACTACTATGCTATCTCTTATTATGATGACGAAACCAAAGATGAGTGGCTCATCTCCCCGGTGGTGGATGTCCCCGATAGTCCTAAGCTCTATTATAAAGCCTACGTGTCGCCGGCTTTTCTCTTCCAACTGACCGAAGAAACCGTCGATTGGAACGCCTATGAATTCATCGAAAAGAAGATGGCTGCAAACGTACAGGTGTTGGTACGTGCCGAGGGTGAAGAGGAATGGACCGTTGTTAAAGACTATTTTGAGGAATACAACAACTTAAACCTGTCGCTCTATGATTTGTTCAATCTTGAACCTACTGACCTGGAGTCGTTTGCAATAGATCTTACTGAATATAAGGACAAACGTATACAAGTGGCTTTCCGCTACTATGGTGCCGACGGTAACACTGTTTTGCTCGATAATATCAGTGTTTCTAATCCTTCTCTCGAAGCCAGCTATTCTTGGCCTTTGGGAACTCAATTTTTCGGTCTCTCCTCTGATTGGGTGGCACACCCAAATTCTATTACCGTGAATCCGGTGAATGTGCCCCTGACTTGGTCTAACACTACCGAAGACTATACTGCCGATTTCACCTGGGAATATGACGATCCGATCACTGCCGAGCGTATGACTGTCAACACCACCGATCTTACATTGACATACGTCCCCGACTATAGTAGCGATTTCTCTTGCCGCAACAATGTGTTCTACACTCCCAAGCTCACCGCAACAGCCGCCGGTTCTGCTCCCGGTCATGCGCAATCCTACGATTACTGCCAGTTTGGCGGCAAGGCTGAATGGGACCAGTCGGGCAATCTCTTCAATTTCGGCTTAAGCCCGTTCAACTGGACCTCTGAAGGTTTCAATATTATGGTTGTCGACGACTTCTGGAAAGAGCGCCAGAAGATAGAGGATCGTATCTATGAACAACAGGACTACTCTATCCCAATCTACGGCTATAACCAGTATGTTGACCAATATTGGACTTACTATACCTTCCAGGGCGATGAGGGTGAAGGTGACGGCGTGAAAATGACCGGTATCCTCAACTATTATTATACTCATGAGGCTCCTATCGTGATTTCAGGCGCTTGGATTCATGCCGAGGGTCAGATTGGCGCTGATGCAGAGTTTACTCTCGACATAATCCCTCTCGACGATGACTCCGGCGAAATGAGAACTCCGATCGCTACTGCCACTTGCAAGGGCTCTGATATGATTATGGATGAGGGTGATAAGCGGGATTACTACACTATACCCTTCACTTTCGCTGAGCCGGTTGTGCTCTCCCAGATGGATTGCGAATCATACGTAGTGCGCCTCTCCGGATTCAACGATCCCGACAACGTAACTTGGTTCGCTCCCTATCAGTCGGTTCTCGACAATCCCGACGGTTATGCTCTTGGCTGGATCCAGAAGGATATTACTTTCAATGGCGAAACCACCACTTCGCTCTCTGCGGTGGCTACCTACACCGGCCTCCAGTCGTTTGACATCGTGCTCGATGCTGCCTATCCTTGGCTTGACTGCGAAACTTCCGAGGTTGCCATCTCCGGTAGCGATGAGTCTGTTGTCGAACTCGGCAGCTACTATGATGGCTCTGAATTTGCCGTTACTCTCGCCGATGGCACTGCTCTCCCCGAATGGCTCTCTGTGACTGCCGATGGTCGTTATGGCAACACTAAAGCCTATTTTGCAGCCACCGGTTCTACTGCCGCTGAGTGTGATGTGAAGATCGCCGCTCCAGGTGTCGCTAAGGTGTTCCATGTTAGCTACGATGGCACAAGTGCTGTGAACGGTATCAACGCTGCCGGCAATACTACAATCACTGAGGCTTTCGATGCTATGGGCCGACCTGTTGCTATCGACAGCGATGCCAAGGGCATCTACTTGCTCCGCAATTCCGACGGCAGCGTTAAGAAGATAATCCGCTAATTAGAGCAATAATCCTATTTAAGGATCGCGCTCTTAGCTCGATAATCCTATTTCACCCCACAAGAAGAATCCCTCTCTTGTGGGGTGATCTTTTGTTGTCATATCAGCCTCCATCTCCTTCCTCTCCCACTGTGACAAGACCTACTGTTCCCCAAAGTTTCGCTTTGGGGCTTTTTTATTGCATTTACCCATTTTATTTCTTATCTTTGCATCATAAATCTACGATTATGCGAAAGTTCTTGTTATTTGCCGCGCTCTGCTTTGCCGGTAGCGCATTCGCGCAAAAGATATATACTACAGATTATTCTTATCAGGCTGATTTCAAGGTCTTTGTCGTGAAGTATGAATATCTGGCTGACCTCGTCGTATATCGCACCGACCGTGAGTATCGTGCCACCGACAATAAGGGTATCTGGTATTTCACCGATAAGTCTTATCGTGCCGACAAAAAGATCTATTTCACCGACTACGAATACCAAGCCGACCTGAAAATCTACTTCACCGACTCCGAATACAAAGCCGGCTGGAAGAAAAACAGCAAAAAGCACCTCCTTTACTAAGAGGCGTTCGCGCTCTAAAAGAATCGAGTCCGATTTATCTTTTTTTGCTGTCGTTTTTGTATTCGGTGGGGGAGCAGCCTGCGTATAACTTGAAGTAGCGGCCGAAGAAGGACTGGTCGCTGAAATGCAATTTGCTCGCTGCCTCTTTGATACTCATCTTCGGATTTGACAAGAGCCGCTTCGCCTCTATTATCACAAAGGTCGAAATCCAATGTAGGGGGGTCTTCCCCGATACTTTCCTTATAAGTGTAGTAAAGTAGCGCGGCGTTAAATTCTGCTTTTCAGCATAAAATTGAACATCTCGATGCTCTCGAAAGTTCTCATATAAGAGCGTTAGAAAGTCTTGAAATACTTTGTCTTTGCGATTCTGCTTGACCACTTGCATCGATTCGTTGGTGATGTAGGCATCGATCACTTCGCAACAAAACACCCGTACCAACGCTGAGAGAAGCTGTTTCTTCAACTCAATCTTCTCCTCTCGTCGCTTGCCGACCATCCGGAAGATCTCTTCGATACGTTCTTGTTGTTCTTCGGTCAGCGTCGTGAGTGGATGCGATCGTATATAGAGATGCCCCTGAGTGTCTGATATGTTGTCGAGCGAGGAGAGGATAAAGTCGAAGTCAGCTCGCCCCGCTATCCCCTTGAAGTCTTCACCGATGCTATGCACCTGTGTCTTCGAGAAGGCAGGGTAGATGTAGAGATCATGCTCTTTCATCTCATATCGCTTGTCGTCAAGCTCCAATGTGATGCTGCCTCGCTGACACAACATGAACCCATTCTGATTCGGATAACTGAACGGGTTGTGATGTCTCACATTGCTGCTGTCGATCTCATATAGGTCGAAGTCTGACTCGTCAAGTATATTCATGATACTTCACTTTTTTATTAACACGCTGAGAACAACGCGCTATGAATTTTTGTTACAAATATAATATATTTTTATAAAATCAAACAAAAACACAGTAAACTTTACATCAATTTATCCGATAATCAAACAAATCATACAATGTTGACTCATTTTTGACCTTTTTGTTTACACGATTATGGAATACCTTTGTATCATAATTTTAAATCGTCATTTTCTGAGATGAATAGATCCTATTTATTATCACTGTTTTCGATCATGATGTTGCTCACACTCTCCTCTTGTGGAGGAAATAAGAAGGAGCAATCTGATCCGGTCAACGTACGTCTTTTCACCGTCGAGGATGCCGGCAACGCTTCTCGCCGCGAGTTCCCCGGTAGAGTCAAGGCTGCCGAGGAGGTCAACATGGCTTTCAAAGTGAGCGGCTCTATATCCCGAATATTTGTCAATGAGGGTGATTATGTCCGCAAAGGGCAGGTCATCGCTCAGATCGACCCTCGTGACTATCAAGTGCAGTATGACGCCACTTATGCCGAATATCTAAAAGTCAAAGCTGAGGCGGAGAGGGTCATCGCCCTTTATGGAGATAGCGTAGCCACTGCCGATGCCTACGACAAGGCCCGTTATGGCCTCCGGCAGATCACTGCTAAATATGACAATGCGCGCAACCAACTCGCCGATACTCGCATATATGCCCCATTCAATGGCCGCGTCCAGAAACGTTTCTTCGATCCCCCGACGGTCATCGGTGCAGGTATGCCTGTCCTTTCCCTCATCTCGGAGGGACAACTCGAGATAGAAATTAACATCCCCGCCTCTCTCAATGTCGAGCGTAACAGCAATGCCTCTTTCTCCGCGGCATTCGATTTCTTGCCCGACCAAAAGGTGTCGCTGACTCCACTCAGCGTCTCTCCCAAGGCTAATGCCAACCAACTCTTCACCATGCGCCTCGCCATCCCCGGGGGGCTTAACCCCCGCCCGGCTCCAGGCATGACAGCCATGGTTACAATGCTCTCCCAAGATCCTAATGCCGACAGCCACGTCGAGATCCCCTCTTCCGCCATCCTGTATAAGTCGGGAAAGGCTTTCGTCTGGATCTTCGACAAGAAGTCGTCCACCATCTCGCGACGCGAAGTCTCTGCCGACCAACTCCATTCCAACGGAAATGTCGTGATAAGCGCCGGACTCCAAGGTGGCGAACAGGTCGTGCTCGATGGAGTCCACAAACTCTCCGACCATCAGAAGGTACATCCTCTTGACCCTAAGTCTAATACTAATCCCGGTAATTTGCTATGATCGATTTCGGTAAGTGGGCTTTTAATAATAAGAAGTTAGTCTATTTCCTCCTCGCGGTCTTGATTGTCGGCGGGCTTTATTACGCCTACGATATGAGCAAACTCGAAGACCCCGAGATCAAGGTGAAGATGGCTATGGTGGTGGCTGTGCGCCCCGGGGCTTCCGCCCACGAAATGGAAATGGAAGTCACCGAACCCCTCGAGAAGAATATTCGCACCATCGGCGAAGTCGATTACGTCACCAGTTGGTCATATAATGACCTGGCTATAATACAGGTCGAAATGAAACGCACCACTCCCGACGATGAGATCGAACAGTGTTGGGATAAACTCCGCCGTAAGGTCAACGATGTCGAAGCCGCTCTCCCCTCCGGCACTACCGTCCAGGTGCAAGATGACTTCGGTCTGGTGTATGGTATGTTCTATGCCCTCGCCGGCGACGGCGTCGATGAGAAGGAACTCACCGACTATGCCCGCCTCGTGCAACGCGAACTTACCAACATCCCCGATGTGGGCCGTGTTGCCATATATGGCCAGCGTCAGGAGTGCATCAATATCGAGCTCCTCTCTCAGCGTATGGCTACCCTCGGCGTATCTGCCGCCGAAGTCCTGGCTACACTCCAAGGTCAGAACGGCATCTATTACTCCGGTTATTACGACAATGGCGACCACCGTGTGCGTGTCACTGTCGACGATAAGTTCCAACAGGTCGAACAGATACGAAACATGATTATCCAAGGTCATGAGGAGGATCAACTACGCCTCGATGATATTGCCAACGTTACCGAAGATTATGCCACTCCGGTGCGCAATTCTCTCGCATATAACGATCAGCATGCCCTCGGCATCGCTGTCGCTGCCGCCTCCGGCACAGATATCGTCAAGGTCGGTAAGCAGGTCGAACAGCGCCTCGCCGAGCTCAAACATGATTTCTTCCCCGCCGGCATCGAGTGTCATCGCGTATTCTATCAGCCGGAACGTGTCACCGACGCCCTCTCCACATTCTTTATTAATCTTATTGAGTCTGTGGCTATCGTCGTCGCTATCCTCATGCTCGTGATGGGGCTTCGTAGCGGTATGATCATCGGCATCAGCCTCGTTGTTATTGTGGTCGGTACTTTCCTCGTGCTTGGTCTCCTCGATGGCTCTATGCAACGTGTGTCATTGGCTTCGTTCATCCTCGCTATGGGTATGCTCGTCGATAATGCCATAGTCATAATCGATGGTATCCTCGTTGACCTCGCCGCCGGCAAACCACGGTCTGAGGCTCTTACCTCCATCGGCAAGAAAACGGCAATGCCTCTGCTGGGTGCTACCTTGATTGCAATCCTCGCTTTCCTCCCCGTCTTCCTTTCCCCCGATACTGCCGGCGTTTATGTCCGTGACCTCTTCATCGTCCTGGCTGTATCTCTCCTCCTCAGCTGGATTCTCGCTCTGGTCCATGTCCCTCTTATGGCTAATAATTGGCTCAAAGTCAAGGCCTCCAAGAACCCCGACCGAGATCCTTATTCCGGACCGGTGTATCGTTTCCTCCGTAAGTCGCTTTCTTTCGCTCTTCATCATCGCATCGCTTCAGTGGCTGTCGCTCTTATCCTCGTGCTCCTCAGTGCTTGGGGATATAAGTATATGCACCATGGTTTCTTCCCCGATATGGTCTACGACCAACTTTATATGGAGTATAAACTCCCCGAGGGCACAAACTCGACTCGCGTCGCTGCCGATCTCCTCGAGATTAAGAAGTATCTCCAGAGTCGCCCCGAGATCACTAATGTCGTTACCTCTGTTGGCGGTACTCCGGCGCGTTATAACCTCGTGCGTAGCATCGCCACCCCCTCCCTCTCTTACGGCGAACTTATCATCGACTTTAAGTCTGCCAAGGACCTCGAAAAGAATCTCGATGAAATCCAAGCAGAACTCCTCAAGCGCTATCCCAATGCTTACGTCAAGCTGAAGCGTTATAACATCATGTATAAGAAGTATCCTATCGAGGCACTCTTCACCGGCCCCGACCCCGCTGTGCTCCATGCCCTGGCTGATTCTGCCGCTAACATCATGCGTCAAAACCCCAATGTGTGCCTCGTTACCACCGACTGGGAGCCTTCAGTGCCCATGCTGAGCGTCGATTATGACCAGCCTTCCGCGCGCCGTTCAGGACTCTCTCGTCAGGATGTCTCTATATCTATGCTCTCTGCCACCGACGGTATCCCTGTCGGCGAGTTCTATACCGGCATTCATAAGAATACTATCTATCTCAAGTGTGCCGACGATGTCGATAAGAAAATTGACAACCTCGAGAATGTGCCCCTGTTCTCAACTCTCCCCAATTTCAGTTCCCTCCTTACCAACGACAATCTTATCAAACTCAAAGCCGGATCGTTCGACCGTGAGGAGATGATCGAGTCAATGCTTTCCACTACTCCTCTCACTCAGATCGGGAAGGGTGTCTCTCTTAGATGGGAAGACCCCGTCGTGCCTCGTTATAATGGCCAACGTGCCCAAAACGTGATGTGCTCCCCCGCTCCCGGAGTTGAAACCGAAAAGGCAAGAGCTTCCATAGCTAAGAAGATCGAAAGCATACCTCTCCCCGCCGGATACTCCCTACAATGGAAAGGTGAACGGGATGCCTCCTCTCAGACTATGAAATATCTTTTCCAGAATATCCCTATCGGCATCGTGCTGATACTCGCCATCTTGATTATGCTCTTCAAGGATTATCGAAAGCCTCTGATCATCATCTGCTGCATCCCGCTCCTCGCCATCGGCATCGTGGCGGCTATGCTCATCAGCGGCAAGACATTCACTTTCTGCGCCATCGTCGGTGCTCTCGGTCTGGTCGGTATGATGATGAAGAATTGCATCGTCCTCATGGATGAAATCAATGAGCAGATCGCTGCCGGTCGACCTGCCGCAGAGGCGCTAATCTCCAGCTCGGAGTCTCGCCTTCGCCCCGTAGTGATGGCTTCGCTCACTACCATCCTCGGTATGATCCCTCTCCTGAGCGACGCTATGTTCGGTTCGATGGCTGCAACTATCATGGGTGGCCTCCTATTCTCCACTGTCGCTACTCTCTTCTTTGTTCCGGTGCTCTACGCCCTCTTCTTTAAAATAAAGTCGTGATGAAAACACTCCCTATTATATCGTCTCTCTTCGGGCCTCTATGCTCTGCCCTCGCTCTCTCTTCTCTACTTCTCGTGCCGACGACCGCCTTGGCGCAGTCTGAGTCTCGGGTGGCTGAACCCGTCTCTTCTGCCGATGTCACACCCCTATCCATTGAGCAGTGTGTCTCTTTGGCGTGTCAAAACAATCAGCGTGTCGTTGCCGCTGACCATCAGATCAATGCCGCCATCTTGAACCAACGCAGCGCCAAGGCCCTGTTCTTCCCCTCGTTCTCTATCGATGGTAATGCCTTTTATTCCACCGGTAGCCTCGGACTATCCACCGCCCCTCAACTCCTCCCCGTCATCGGAGCTGATGGCAACCCTACCGGACAGGGTGCTTACTTCCCTAACCTCGACCTTAATGTCGATTTCGATTGGATATATGGCGCCGCTCTTAAACTCGAACAACCCATCTTCATGGGGGGTAAGATCAAGTCCGGTTATGAGATGTCTAAACTCGGCGTCGAGATGGCTCGCCAGTCGAAACGCCTCTCGCAGTCCGAGATTATCGTCGAAACTTCCAAGGCTTTCGCTGATGTCGTCCGTGCCGCTGAGTATATTAAGGTGGCGCAGTCTTATCATAATCTCCTCGGCGAACTCCTCCGCAATGTCGAAAGCGCTGCCAAGCATGGCCTGAAGTCGAAAAATGATATCCTTAAGGTGAAGGTCAAAATCAATGAGAGCGAACTCGCCCTGAGACGTGCCCAAAATGCTCACCGTCTCGCCACGATGAATCTCTGCCATTATATTGGTCGCCCTCTTACCGACCAACTCACCATCGATGGCAACCTCCCTCAGCCCGACATCGCTTCGACCCAAAATGCATCCATAACTCTGCGCCCGGAGTATATCCTCCTTGAGCAGAAGGGGGAAATCGCCCGCAAGAAGATCAATATGGCGCGTAGTGAACTCCTGCCGCAAGTGGGCCTGATGGCGCAGTATGGCTATATCAACGGCGTGACCCTAAATGGCATTAAGGTATGCCATAACTGGAATTTCCTCCTCGGTGTCAATGTCTCGATCCCAATCTTTAATTTCGGTAAGGATTACAATAAACTTAAAGCCGCCAAGGAGGAGTATGCCATGACTGTGGCTCAAACTGAAGATACCAACGAGAAACTAATGCTCGATTTGTCGCGTTCTTTCAATAATCTCGATGAGGCGCAACTCGAGCGTGACCTCGCCGATTCTTCTGTCGCTTCGGCGGAGGAAAACCTCCGTGCCAGTTCTCAGCAATATAAGAATGGCATGGAGCCTCTCTCCGACCATCTCGAGGCGCAAACACTCTGGCAACAGGCTCTCCAGACCCAAGTAGACGCCCGAGTAAATTATTATCTTCGCTGGCTCGATTACCTCAAAGCCACCGGTAAGATAAATTGAACGATTTAAGGAACGCCCCCTTAAGAACACCCCCTTACGCAGGATTAAGGGGGTGCTCCATTTATTTTCTTCTCTTTTCTTCTCTTTTCTTGACAATTTGTTTCTTTTCCTTTTTTTTGCTAATTTTGCAGTTATAATTACCCTTTTGTCCTATATCATCTCAATTCCCCTATCTCATGAAGGTATTGAAGTTTGGGGGCACTTCCGTAGGTAGTGCTCAACGTATCAAGAATGTTGCATCTCTCGTTGCCGCGAGAGGTCGCAATGTGGTGGTCCTCTCTGCTATGTCGGGCACTACCAATTCTCTCGTAGAAATCTCTAATTTCCTCTCTCGTAATGATATAAAGTCTGCCACCGAGTCTCTCGACCGGCTCGTCGACAAGTATGCCGATGTCATCGCCCTACTTTTCGCAGAGTCCCCGGAGTCTTTCGCAATGGAGGCTCGCAAGGCTGTCGATGCCTCGCTCTCTCTTATCCGCTCGCTCATCGATGCTGCCGATGCCTCGACTGAGAAGGTGATCGTGGCGCAGGGCGAGAAGATGTCCACATCCCTTATGTCCGCCTTCCTTAAGTCGATCGGCGTGAAGGTGGCGCTCCTCGATGCGTTCGAGTTTATGCGCATCGATGCCAACGGTGAACCCCAATTACCCTATCTCCGCGATCATATCTCTCCCCTCATCGAAGCAAATGACGATGCTCAGATCATTCTGACTCAGGGTTTTATCTGCCGAAATCATCTTGACCAAATCGACAATCTCCAACGTGGCGGCAGCGATTATACCGCATCTCTTATCGGCGCTGCAATCCTCGCCGAGGAAGTCCAAATCTGGACCGATATCGATGGTATGCACAATAATGACCCTCGTTTCGTCGATAAGACAAGACCTGTCGATCATCTCCTTTTCGAGGAGGCTGCCGAACTCGCTTATTTCGGCGCCAAAATTTTGCACCCAACTTGCATCCTCCCCGCCAAGGAGAATAATATCCCTGTGCGACTCCTAAATACAATGCAACCCGATGCCCCCGGAACTATCATCGACAATCGTTCTATCTCTCCATCCAAGGTAATCAAGGCTGTTGCTGCCAAGGATAATATCACCGCTATCAAGATCAATAGCGAACGTATGCTCTTGGCTCATGGCTTCCTCCGCCGTGTCTTCGAGATATTCGACCTCTATAAGGTGCCTATCGATATGATCACCACCTCTGAGGTGGGCGTATCTCTCACCATCGATGATGTTTCTTCGCTCGATGATATCGTCCGTGACCTCAGCCGTTTCTCTAAGGTGAGCGTCGACCGAGATATGACCATCATCTGTGTGGTCGGAGACCTCCAATGGCATAATAGCGGTCTCGAATCCCTCGCTCTTGAGGCTATGAGCCAAATACCCGTCAGAATGATCTCTTACGGCGGTAGCGACCATAATATCTCATTCCTCGTGCGGCATGAGGATAAGGTGGCTGCCCTAAATGCTCTCAGTTCTCATCTCTTCAATCATTAATATCAATCATTCATATTAATCCATCTTTTAGCACGGCAAATACCCATTTCGCTTTCTTTTATGAATACGCCCTATTATCTCTACGACCTCTCTCTCCTTCGTAAGACTCTCAATACCATCCGCGAGCAGGTGGCAGGTTATAATTACAAGGTCCATTATGCCATCAAGGCAAATAATGATGCCCGCATCCTACAGGAGATCGCTGCCGCCGGTTTCGGTGTCGATTCGGTAAGCATCGGTGAGATCCACCATGCCATCAAGTGCGGATTCCATCCCTCCAATATCGCTTACGCCGGTGTCGGCAAAACCGATAAGGAGATCGCTGAGGCTATCGATCTGGGCATCGGTTGCTTCAATGTCGAGTCTGTCGAGGAGTTGCAGATCATCAGCGAGATTGCTGCCGCCAAGGGGGCTGTCGCTAATGTCGCTCTCCGCATCAACCCCGATATCGACGCTCATACCCATCATTACATCACCACCGGCCTCGCCGAAAATAAGTTCGGAATCTCGCTCCATCTCCTCGATCGTGCCCTGCAACTGGCAAAGTCACTCCCTGCCTTAAATATGCGTGGATTCCATTTCCATATCGGCAGCCAGATACTTACCAACGAGCCTTTCGCTCTCCTCTGTAGCCGTATCATCCCAATCCTCCGAAAGGCGCAGGTGGAGTATGGCTTCTCTTCGATCGATTATATCAATGTCGGAGGCGGACTCGGCATCGATTATGACAACCCGATGGAGAACCCTATACCCGATTTCAAAGGCTATTTCGATACGTTCAAACAAAACCTATCCCTCCCCGAGGGAATCCAACTCCATTTCGAACTCGGTAGGGCAGTGGTGGCTCAGTGCGGTTCGCTTATCACCAAGGTGATTTATGTCAAGCAGTGCCAATCGAAGCAGATTGTTATCGTCGATGCCGGTATGAACAATCTTATCCGCCCCGCCCTCTATCAGGCTTACCACAAGATCGAGAATCTCTCCGCTCGTGGCGAGGAACAGGCCGTCTATGATGTCGTCGGACCTATCTGTGAGTCTTCTGATACTTTCGCTGAGGCACGTACACTCCCTGTTACACGACGTGGCGATATCCTCGCCATCCGATCTGCAGGCGCTTATGGTGCCTCTATGGCTTCCTGTTATAACATGCGCCCCGAAGCCCCGGCTGTTTATTCCGAAGAGTAATATCCTAACACCTCCCTTTTAAATCTAAGTATCATGCAAAGAAGAGAATCGTATGTTGACATAGCCAAGGCCTTCGCCATTATTGCCGTAGTCGTCGGACATATCGGCTCGTCTTTTGCATCTTCTCCCCTCATCCCCGATCTCCATAAGTTTATCTATATCTGGCATGTCCCGGTGTTCTTTATGATCGGCGGTTTTTTCCTTAGCGATGATCGACTCTTGAACCCCCTCTCTTTCATTAAGGGTAAGTTAAAGTCGCTCTATCTCCCGATGATAGCCATTTATCTCGGGGTGTCGCTTTTCCACAATCTCTTCTTCGATTGGGGGTGGTATTCCACCATGGTCGATTATGGGGGAAAGTGTGTCGCCCCTTGGACTCTCGCTTCTTATCTCAAGCAGTCCTTCCTTATCATCTGCTTGGCAGGCAGAGAACCCCTCCTCGGGGCTATGTGGTTCGTTATAGTCCTCTTTATCGCTCTCTGCGGCCTCTCTGTCATCTCCTACATCGCCAAGCGATGGTCGTCCGATCGTCTACCCTTCGAGATCTTACGCGCTTCGATACTCTTCGCTCTTTTCCTCATCGCCTATTGTTTGTCGCGTTGGGACATTCTCTCGGTGCCTCGTTTCAACAATTCTTTCACCGCGATGTGGTTAATATATCTCGGCATGTTGATCCGCCGTTGGAACATCTCGTTCGATCGGCTGCTCCCGGCTCTCATTTTTGCTGCGGTTGTCGTTCTGTATACATATATCACACGCGGTGTATCCCTTAATGAGAACAGATTTGACGGCGTTGTTATACTGTCCCTCACATCCTTCTGCGCCCTTTATGCCATCTGCTATCTCTCGCGTCGTCTTACCGACACCAAGGTCGGTAATCTGATGGCATATATCGGCAGAGATTCTTTCCATATTATGGCTTATCACCTTATTGCTTTCAAGGTCTGCACGATGCTCCTGAATCTGATAGGCTATAATCCCCTCGCCACTAACTCTGCCGGAACCACCGCCACCCCCTTGCCTCTCGACATCCTGACCCCCGACGTTGGCTCCAACATATTCCTCTGGCTGATATACCTCGCAGCCGGAACCTTACTCCCCCTCCTGCCAATAGCACTTTACCGCCGCCTGAAAAAATAACCGCCATTTTTTAAACTTGTTGCATCTTTGGGCCCGACAACTGAACCTTATTTCTTCGTGATTCAAATGAATGATTCAGGCGTGATGGAAGTCATTGACTCCAAAACTTTGGCTCAATACCCCGTATTCAGCATCGATGGCAAGAAAGTTAGCGACACTTCCGACAGAGCTGCACTCTCTCGCCTCGATAAGGGTATCTATATCATCAACGGCAAGAAGATCGTGCTTCCCTAATTTGTACCCAACTCCCGGCAATCGGTTCCCCACCGATTGCCTCCCCTCCTGATAGAAGAGGATGCGTCATTCCCCATGACACATCCTATTCACTTTTTTAATCGCCCCTTTAAGGAACGCGCTCTCTTTTATCTTTATTTTAAAAAGCAAATGCGAACGGAAGCTTGTCCCTAAAAGCCATCTTCCATCATATCCCAATCATCCTGCTCCTCCATAAAGTCATCAAAACTCTGTCCCCGATTATCATATTCTCCATCATAATGCCCTCCCATGAAGTCAGCATCAATACCATCTAAATCGCTACGACCCTCACGATGACTCCCGGAGAAAAGCCGCCAAAACCACCGAAAAAGAAAAAATTCTCCCAAATACTTAAAAAAGCTCATAAGCAAAGGTTTTAAAAATACAACATAAGCCCCACCCGATTGCGCGATGTAGATCCGTCAATGGCAAAGCCGCTTGCGGCGACCCCCGCCGATAGCCCGCCTCCGGCGTTAAAACTTAAAAGGGAAAGAACATTTGCCCGTTCTCTTATTTTATCGGCAGGATCTCGATCCAGTAGCCATCCGGGTCTTCGATGAAGTAGAGCCCCATGTCGTGGTTCTCGTAGCATACCACCCCCATCTCTTTGTGATACGCTCGCATCGCATCGTAATCGCCTGCCATACGTACGCAGAGATGAAACTCACATTCTCCCAAGTCGTAGGCCTGGGGATGATCGCGAAGCCACGTCAGCTCCAACGAAAATCCGGTCTCCCCATCCGTCAGATACACGATGATATAAGACCCGTCTGACGCCTCCATACGCTTACGCTCTTTCAGATTCAGAGCTTTGCTATAAAACTCTATACTTCGCTCCAAGTCTTTGACATTGAAGTTGAAATGATCAAATCTCGATTTGATTTCCATAATTTTTTTATCTTTAATTTTTTATCTTTGTCCCTCTATCCTTGCTGCGATCGCCGCTACCATCTCACCCGATTCTCTATCCATATCCCCCTACAAATTTATCAACTTTTCTCTTTTCTGCCAAATCATCATTCATTATTATCCTTTTTTATCAAAAAAATCGCTCTAATTAAATTTTTTGTTCCTCAATTGAAATTTCTTCTCTCTCTTTATCGCTAATTTTACCGCGTTCTCTTGAAAGATACGTGACCCTTCATCAGCGCTTCTTTCACCGCTTATCAGAATTATAATCTCAACTTTTAAATATTTCAAACTATGTCCAAAAATTTTAAATCTTTCGTGACTCTCGCAGTCTTTGTCGCCCTCTTGGGTGTCTTCTCCCTTTCATCTTGCTCCGGCAAGAACGCTTCCGGCAATGACTCTACCGCCGTCGAAGCCTCTGAAGGCAACGATGCCGTAGCCGATTCTATCGCTCAAGCCATCTCCGAAATCCAAACTGATTTCAACGAAGAACTTCCCTTCTCTCAGTTAGCTTCCGCTGCTTCAGTACTCAACAAGTATTGTGATATCGCAAGCCCGACTGTCAACGATAGTATCCGCGCATACGTCCGTACTTTCTTAGATGTGGTAAAGAATAAACCTGTTAAGTTTGAGTCTTCTCCTGCTGCCGGTGTTGAATTTGAGGAAGCCTATATCTCTAATATTGATGTGCAGCCGGTACAAGTGAATGTTTCTATCGAATACAAATCTAAGGTGAAAGAAAATTTGGATTTGGTTGTGGTGGCTGTTGATAAGGATAATAAGATCGTGTCCTTAAAACCGGCAATAATCCAACCTTCACAGATCTATCATCACTTAGCACAGGGTGAGAAGGATGCTAACGTCGTTAAGTTTGTTGTCTGCACTCCCGACGAGGCAAAAGGCAAAAAACAGGGCGATCCGATGCCTTTCTAACACCTCTCTGTTTCTACAAAATTAAGAGCGCGCCCCTCTCCGATGAGGAGCGCGCTCTTTTATGCTTTGTTTTCTATCTGATTATTTAAATGCAGGATAGCCGGGGTTCTGCTTGTAGAGCCCTCCTGAGAAGTTGTATTGTGCCACAGGGATCGGGAAGTATTCTTCACCTGTCTCAAACGATGCATTTGAGTAGTAGATGCGAGTGTCTTTCTCTGCTTTGAAGTAGGCTGTCATCACATCCTTGGCGATGCCCCAGCGCACTAAGTCAAAGTAGCGATCTCCCTCCAATGCCTTCTCAAGACGCATCTCTGTACGCAAGGCTTTGCGTGCATAGTCTTGTGTCCATCCCGATGCAGGATATAAGCCGATCTTATAGTTGGCTGCATCTTTGCTCGGATCGTTGAAGTCTTTCACATACTGACTCTTCATGGCGCGTTCGCGTACTCGGTTGATCAATTCGCGGGCTGTACCAAGATCTTCACCGATCTCGATAAGTGCCTCTGCCTTGTAGAGTAGTAGGTCGGCATAGCGGATGATCTGCCAGTTGAGCTGTGAGGCTCCCCAAGGCCAGCCATCTATCATATCTTTTGATTCAGGTGATACCCAGAATCGCTTTGCACAGTTGTGTCCATACACGCCGCGGTCTCTCACCCATGATTGGCAGGGGGTGGCGGTGTAGGTCTTGTAGGTGATCGTCGGACGTCCCACCACGAAGTCAAGTCTCGGGTCTACGTTGGGCTCTGTGTTGCTAAGGGTCTGCTCATCGTCGTTCACAAAGTTTACCACTGCATAGTCGGGTTTTGTCTGATAGTCAAATACCGGAAGACCATTCTCATCTGTCTGATAGGCATTGATAAGGTCTTGTGAGGGCAAGAAGAAGCCATCTCCATGATAGGGGCTGTTGCCGCCGGGTGAGTTCAACAGGTTGCTCCAGTTGATTCGACCTCGGTTCTCCGAACCATCGTTGGCTGAATATTGGACTGCCCATACTGATTCAACACCATTCTCATATTCTACAAGGTCAAGTTGCTGGAAGTCGCTCAGTAGGTCATAGCCCTTGACTTGGTCGATCAGTGATACCACCTCGCGAAGCAAGGTCTTGTTGATGTTGACCACGGCATGGGTCTCCGGATCTTGCTCGTATGCCTGATAGAGTCTTACCTTTGCTGCGTATGCCAAGGCTATGTTCTTGTTGATACGTCCCACCTCTGCCTGACGGTCGGGAAGACTCTTGGAGGCTTCGATTAGCTCGTTGGCGATACGATCGAGATGCTGCTCGCGTGTGTATACGTCGTTGCCCACATTCACATATTCCGATTCAGGAACATTCTCATCGAAGTAAGGCACTTGGTTGAAGAGTCTTACCAACTCGAAATAGAAGTGTGAACGCAATACTTTCATCTCAGCTATACGGGAGGCTTTCACCGGCACTTCTTTCTCATCTGCTTTGTTCAGCACTCGTAAGGCTGCGTTGCAGCGTGAGATCTGGCTGTAGAGGTTGAACCATTTGCCATCAAGATTGCCATTGTTTGCCTGAATCTGGAAGGTCTCCATAGCATGGATATCCCACAAGTCGCCTTCGCCGCCACCTCCTTTATAGGCATTGTCTGCTCTTACTTCGCCAAAACTCCAGTTTGTGGTCGGACGTACCCAGGGATCACCCTGCTCGTTGGTAAATCCACTCAGTCCGGCGTAGGCCGAGTTTACTAGCAGATCGATCGCTTCCGATGAGTTCATCACGCCGTCTGACAGACTCCCCTGTGGCTTGTTCTCCAAAAAGTCTTCGCCACACGATGCCATCATAACTGCGCATCCTATTGTTAATATGATATGTTGTAGTTTCATCGCTTTGCTTTTTTGGTTGTTGTTATGTTACTTTTAAAAACCGAATTGTATACCGAAGGTGTATTGACGTGGCATCGCGTAGGGATAACCCAAGCCCTCAGGATCTGCTCCTGTATAACTTGTGATGGTAAATACGTTTTGTGCCTGGAAGTATACGCGTGCACTCGTCAGTCTCAGTTTCTTCATCACGTTGGCAGGTAGGGTATAGCCCAAGGTCAAGGTCTTCAGACGCAAGAAGGAGCCATCTTCGATGTGGAATTCTGATACTTCATGCTCGTTGTTCGAGTTGTCGGTGGTAGGCGCCGGGGTGTCGCAATTGTAATATCCGGTCTTCAAGAATTCGTTGTAGGCGTTGGCTGCCTCTACAAGACGTGTGCCATGGTTGCCGTTCCAGCATTGGAACAAGTCGGTGTAGTATTTCGAATTGTTGAACGCATCTCTGATGATCGAGGTGAAGAATAAGCTCAGGTCAAAGCCTTTCCATTTTGCTCCAAAGTTGAAGCCAAGTTGTACCTTCGGAAGGTCGCAACCCAACCATGTGCGGTCGTTGTAGTTGATCTTGCCGTCGCCATTCTCGTCGACATATTTGATACGTCCTACACCCGGCTTACCGAATTCTACCTGATATTGCGAACAATATTCATCCACTTCTGCCTGGCTGTGGAAGACACCGTCGGTCTTGAAGCCCATCCATGATCCGAAGGATTGTCCTACAAGTGAGTGATCGGCATAGCCCCCTCCATAGTTGTAGTAGATATCGTCGAGTAGGTCGGTGACTTTGTTCTTCTGTACGGAGATGTTCAAACCTAATTCGTAGCTGAATCCCTTGCCGGCTTCGTCGCGCCAGTTGATCTGTCCCTCGAATCCTTGGTTGGTCATCTCTCCACCATTATACCAGCAGTAACCACCCTCGCCGATTGTTGCGATATAGGGCTTCTCTACGAGCATGTCTTTGGTGTCTTTGTAGAAGTAGTCGAGTGATACGGAGAGGCGATTTCTCAAGAATGATGCGTCGATTCCGACGTTGGTCTGATAGGTCTTCTCCCATTTCAAATCCGGATTGGTGGTGCGGATTCGATATGCACCCGGTGCTAAGGTGACGCCATCACCATTCATGTTGTATGATCCGCGGTTCAAACTCATCAAGTATTTGGCATAGAAGGCCTCGTTGTCGATCAAGTCGTTACCGTTGATACCCCATGATGCTCTGAGCTTCAACTCGTCGAGCCAGCCTCGTGTGCTCTCCATGAATTTCTCATTCGAAATACGCCAACCTGCCGATACCGAGGGGAACCAGTCATAGTTATGATCTTTCGAAAGTCTCGATGAGGCATCGCGACGTATCGTAAATGATAACAAGTAGCGCTCGTCGTAGGTGTAGTTAATCTTGCCGAAACCGGAGAACATGGAGTAGTTCGATGCGCCGGCTCCTACATTCTTGCCAGATGTTACATTCTCCAAGTAGAGGTAGTTGGGATCTTCGATGGTAAGATTCTCTCCATAGCCATAGAAACTCTCGTTGTGATAGCGCTTTGCCTCTACTCCGATCAAGGCCATCAGTGAGTGCTTGCCAAGGTCGATATTGTATTGTGCTGTGTTGGTCCATACCCAGTCTACATTCTTGCCTGTGGATTGGGTCAACTTATTCACATTGTCACGTAGCCATTTCGGCTCGAAGGTCTTGTTGGTCTCGTTGTAGTAGTTGGCTCCAAAGTTGGTCTTCAAGATCAAGTTCTTCACCGGCTCTACCTGCAAGAAGGCATTTCCAAAGATACGCCAGTATTCATGCTTGTTGCCTTTGTTGTTCTCGATAAGACGCATCATGTTGGGGGCATCGCCCAATACGTCGTTGATCTGATCGTTGTAGACTCCGCTGTCATCATATACCGATTTGGCTGGATGCTGCTTTACTGCATTCTCTTCTGCTCCATCCGGCATGTAGTGTGCTGTCCACCAGTTGACGGCGACGTTACCGCCCACGCGAAGTCTGTTGTTCAAGAAACCATAGTCGCTGCTCAGACGTGAGTTGAATCGCTTGAAGTCTGATCCTACCACGATACCATCATGATCCAGCCAACTTAATGATAATGAGCTCGACCCATTGTCCGATCCTTTCGACAAACCGACACTGTAGGTCTGCATCAATGCTGTGCGGTGGATCACATCCTCCCAGTTGGTGGCCTGAGGTGATACATCCACTCCATTCAAGTTCTTGTAGGTCTGCAATTTTGCTGTCGGTCCATTGCCATAGACTGCCGAATTGGGAGTCTCGCCATTGTGAGCATATTTATATGCTGCCCAATATACATCGCCCCATTGGTATGCATCCAATAGATCAAGTCCGCTGGTATAGGTCTGGGCGGTTAGTGTCACGTCGAAGGTTACTTTTGCTTCTCCCTTCTTGGCGCGCTTCGTGGTGATGATGATCACACCATTGGCTGCCTGTGCTCCATAGATGGAAGCGGAGGCGGCATCTTTCAGAACCTGGATCGATTCTACATCGTTGCTGTTGATGATTGTTCCCGGATTCTCACGAGTCATCACGCCGTCGATCACATAAAGTGGCCCGTTGGCATCGCTACGGAAGGAGGAGGCTCCACGGATCGATGTGCCGGTACTCAAACCTCCCGGTGTGCCATCGGTAGTGATAGTCATACCCGGTACTCGTCCCTGCAACGATTGTATCACGTTGCCCGTAGGAGTGTCTGCTACATCTTTCATCTTCACCACCGACACTGATCCGGTAAGATCCGATTTCTTCTCTGTAGAGTAGCCCACGATCACTACTTCATCGAGTATCTCCGAGTCCTCACTAAGTCTAATGAGCATCTCAGGCTGTGCCTTGACTGTCGTTGTCTTGTAGCCCACGTAAGAGATTGTCAAACTTGTGCCCTCTTTTACTTTCAACGTGAAGTTACCATCGATGTCGGTCGATGTCCCCGTCGAGTAGTTGGCACTTGATATTACACTCGCTCCGATCAGTGGCTCCGAGTCTGTGGCTGATACCACACATCCCTTCACCGTGATCTCTTGTGCATTTGCCGATAACACTGCTATTATTAGCATTATCGCACTGAGAATTAGTTTCTTCATGCAGTATAGGGGTTAGTATTAGAATATTTTGTTAGTTTTCGTTAAGGTCAACTTCGGCTATTGATCTTTAAGGTTAACTACGGCTATTGATCGTTAAAGTCAACTTTGGCTATTGATCTTTAAGGTCAACTACGGCTATTGATCTTTAAAGTTAACTCATCACTTTGAGCTATTGCCAATCAAAAGCACTGCAAAAATAAGAAACAAACCCATACCGCCACTACAACTATTGTTGCATTAATTAACACTTAGTAACAAATGCAACAAAAATGAAAGCAAATGCAACAAAATTATCATCAAAGCCTCTTGCAGCGACCCAGCCGCCGGTTTAGCAAGCGACCCGCCCCCCAAGCGCGAATCCGTCCCCGCAAAGCCGC